>OGCL01000807.1_pt1 | contig 30442 bp, 25 predicted proteins | sample 1570041 | NCBI WGS metagenome assembly OGCL01 (sample SAMN06266162, study PRJEB24511) | hot springs metagenome | isolation source: Hot spring water | place: South Africa: Limpopo | collected 2015-06-22 | reverse complement strand
CGTGTCCGCCACGCCCGCGTGGCCCCAGGTCCACGACCATGGCGGTACCACTTCGGCCCCATCCACCAGCACGCCCTCCGGTGCAAAGCCCCCGCCACAGCAGGCAGACTGGAAGGCAGCCAACGAGGCGGTCGGCACCTTCCCGCGCGGTCATGCCGACATCCTGCGCTGGGAACAGTCCCGCGCGTCACCTCAGAAAGCCGAAATGGCGAAGCTGCCCGAGCCCTGGACCTTGCCCCAGGCCATCGCCGCCGCCATGCGGCGCAGCCGCCGGCTGCTCAAGCGGCGCGCGCTGGTGGCGGCTGCCGCCAGTGCCGTTCCGGTGCCCGGGCTGGACTGGCTGGTGGATGCGGCGCTGCTGTCCCGGCTGATTCCACAGATCAATGCCGAGTTCGGCCTGACGCCCGCGCAGCTGGACCGGCTGACGCCCCACAAGCGCCAGCAGGTGCAGAAGGCCATCGCCCTGGTCGGCTCGGTGCTGATCGGCAAGTTCATCACCCGCGACCTGGTCATCAAGGCGGCACAGACCGTGGGGCTGCGGCTCACCGCCAAGCAGGCGGCCAGGTACGTCCCGCTGGCCGGCCAGGCCGCCGCCGCGCTGATGGGCTACGCCGCCGTGCGCTACCTCGGCGAGCAGCACATCCAGGATTGCGCGCGCGTGGTGCGCGAGGCCCGGCTGGCCCTGCCGGCGGCGTGAGGCCCAATGTGCCGACCGAGCACAGGACGATCGCCGCCTCCCGCCGCTGCCCGGGTACGACCGCTTGCTACGGGTACGGAACGTCTGACAGCCTGCACAGACGAAACCGTTGTCCGCGCACGGCCTGGATACCACCTGCCATAGTCCCATTTTGGGACTACACTCCGACACGTGCGAGTGATTGCCGTGTCCACCCTTCGGGCCTTCTGGGAGCGCCACCCCGACGCCGAGCAGCCGCTGAAGGCTTGGCATGAGGAAGCCGCGAATGCGACCTGGACTCAGCCCGCTGACATCAAGGCGCAGTACCGCAGCGCCAGCGTGCTGAAGAACCGTCGCGTGGTGTTCAACATCAAAGGCAATGATTACCGGCTGATCGTGGCCGTTGCGTACAAGTTGCAGATCGTCTACGTGAAGTTCGTCGGCACCCACAAGGAGTACGACGCCGTCGACGCAGAAACCGTTGAAATGGCCTGACCGGCCACGGAGGAAAACATGGACATCCGCCCCATCCGCACCGAAGCAGACTACAAGGCCACGCTCAAAGAGATTTCGGCCTTGATGGAGTCCGACCCTGATCCGGGCACGCCGGAGGGGGATCGCCTGGACATCATGGCCACGCTGGTGCAAGCCTACGAGGCCAAGCACGTGCCCATCACCGCGCCAGATCCGGTGGAAGCCATCAAATTCCGGATGGATCAAAGCGGTCTGTCCGTCAAAGACCTTGAGCCGATCATTGGCAAGAGCAACCGCGTCTACGAAGTCCTGAATCGCAAGCGCCCGCTGACGCTGGCCATGATCCGCAGACTGCACAAGAGCCTGGGCATTCCGGCCGATGTGCTGATTGCGGAGACAGTTGTCGGGTGATCGGCAAACACTGAGCCTGGCTTCTACGGTGAACAGCGTTGTCATGGGGTCATCTGTTCAGGAGAAAAGGATGCACTACCCCGTGATGGCCGAAAAGCATTTGCCCGACCGCTGGCAGGTCAAAGTTCTACGAAACCCGGGGAGGTAGCGCACGGGCTCAGAACAATAGCTTTCCGATATCACTGGCTGCGTTTAGTCCGCCTCGCCAATCGCTACCGCTCTTCGGCAGCGTGAAGATGTACCGGTCGTCTCCTTGAAAGACGAGCTTGAAGTGCTTCCCGTCTTCCGAGATGGAGAAACCCATGTCCTCCAACTCGCGTCTCAATTTTCCGTCGATGGTGCGCATACCTCGGAGAAGCTTCTTCAATTGCTCTCGGCGACTTTCTAGAGGATTTTCCTGCAATCGATTGGCATCGAGGATCGAGGTCAACACATGTTGACGGCGACTGTCGTTCGGAACCCTGCTGACGGCATCTTTGATCGCCTCGAGGAGGATGCCCAGAACCTCGTTCGGATAGAAATCTCGCTCCGGCCCAAGCCTGAGCGGGCCACCACTCGCGCCCCCTGCGCGAGCCTCATGCACCCGGAGTTCGTTGCGTAGGCGTTCGATCTCCCTTTCGGCCTCTTCGAGGCGCTGGTTCTTGGCCTCGATCTCTTGATCGAATGTCTTGACGTAATCGTCGATCTCCTTGGAACCCGAGGCCCTGAGCGACTGGATGGCCTGTCGGGACGCGGTCTCGCGGACGTAGGCCCAAGTGCATCGGGCGCTCGGACGTCGATTCAGTAACGCAGCCCGGACTTCATCTTCGATGGCGCCTGCCAGACGACTCGGTGTCGGGTAATCGCCGCCCAGGAAGAAGGCTCGACGCCCGCCACCCTCAGGCCAGTAGATGCCGATCGTGCCACCATAGACGTTCTCGGAATCGACTTCGAGTTGCAGGCGAAAGGAAAACGGTCTGTTGGGCTCGACGACGATATGCGCCATGCCGGACAGGTCTGCCGCGAGACGGTCGACATCGAGAATGTGCCCGCCTTGAAACCGTGCGCTGACGTAGACGATGGGCAGTCGGCAGCCGGCATCACCGCGAATCAGCTTGGCGGCAAGATCGATGTCGGTATTGGCCAGGATGTGCGCAGCATCGCGAATCGGCAGAGGACCATCTGCTGCTCCGCCAAGGGATTCCAGCACGGTCCTCACCACAACAGGTTTCTTCGCCTTCGGCAGCCGAGCCGCAGCATGCTGAGACTCGCACTCGACGCGGATGCCCACCCAGGCGTCGGAAGACGTTCTCGAGAACACGATGGTCGTCAGCCAATCCAGCCCTTTGTCGTGCCTGCTGTAGCGGATGCCTGCGAGATCGACGTCGGGAGAGCTGGCGACGAGCGACTGAACCTCCTCGTTGCCGTTCTCGACGCGCGCCTCGTCTTTCTGTGGCAGATTCCGAAGTATTCCGGCAGACAAGCCAGTATGCGGAGACCCAGATATCCACCTCACCACCGCCTGAAGAAAGTCCGCCGTGGTTCGGTCCGGGTCGACGGGGAACTCGGTGGCAAACGAGTGCATCGGACTTCTTCTCTGTGATTACCAAGTCATTGAATTACCGCCGATGAGCGCGCTGCACCATCGCAAGTAGCGTCAACCAAGTCGGGCTCCCCATAGAGCCTGCAGATTTCACCACAGGGAGCCTCAGACCGCTCATTTGCGCGCATTCGGGCGCCTGGAAGAGGCCATTTCGGCCCTCTTCCTACTCGATTAAGGAAACACTGAATAAATCGCTGCGCGGGCGAATCGCTGCGTTGCACGGTGCTAGCTCCCTCGCCTATCCATTTGATAGGTCTCGGTCGCTGCGCTCCGTGCGCCTTGCGGGTCACCCCGCTCGCTGCTTTCTTCAGCGTCTCCTTGGGCGTCCATCATCGCCAGCGCCTCGTTGATCGAACCGCGGATCAGCCGCAGCGGGTGCTCGGCAGGGACAAAGTCCTCCAGCTTCGCTGCCATGAACACGCTCTCGTTGTAGCTGCCGGCTCCTCGCATCGGCGCCCCAACTCACGTAGTTCGACGCTGCCCCGCTCACTCAAGGCAACAGGATGACCCAGCGCGGATCGCGCAGTTCCAGGTTGATCGAACTGGACCGCCCGGCCTCCGTGATGTCGACGATGAGCCGCGTCGGGCTGCCCCAGCTCACTTCGGCGTCGTCCCAGGGGACGCGCGGGGCGAACACGCGTTCGCGCACGGCGCCGCGGCGCTCGAATCGCCAGACGGCGAGACGGTTTTCGCAGCCGTCCTTGCAGAAGTCGGCGGTCGCGAAGTAGCGCCCGTCGTGATTGAAGCGCGGTTCGTTCGGCAGATCGGTCACGCTGCCAGTCGCCCGGTCGAGGACGAGAAAATCGAGTCGATCGCCACGTGCGCGGTAGAGCACTGCCGCATCAGCCGCTGCGACGTAGCCATAAAAGCTCACATCCGGACCCGCCTCGCCTGGCTGGTCCTCGAAGATGTAAGGCACATCGCCTGGAATCGACACCGCCAGAAACCTGCCCTGACGACGGACGATCGTGCTCGCGCCGGGCTTGCGCAGCCACTCCGCCTCGATTTTCTTGCCGCACTCGACCAGATCGGCCGTGTTGCTGCAAAGACGGGTGAACTGGGCGGCGTTCGGTGGTTCGAGGCCGCCGGGACGGGACGCCTCCGCCCGCACGACCGCGCTCGGGGCGCTGCTGCGGCCGTCGGCTGCCAAGGCCGGGCCGCTAGCCAGCCCCGCCATCGCCGTCAAGAGGAACGCGCAGAGGTTTCGTCGATGCAACACCAGCATGCGTGAATTTTGCACCTGCGACGGGTCGCCGCGATCAGGCGCATGAAGGCCACGTCGCCTCAGCCCAGTGCCTTGGTGACCTGCGCCTTGAGGGCGGCCTCGAGGAGGGCGATCGCCTCGCCAAGATGCGCACGGTTTTCGACCGACAGCCCGCGCCGCTCGACCGCCTTGCGCAGCAGTGCCAGCAGATCCACCGCGTACTGGCGTTGCAGGCTGCGCGCATCGGCGGGCGTCCGCGGGTTGGCGCTCGCCACTGCCTGCGCCAGCAGCCGGGCGTGCTCGCGCTGCAAGTTGCGACGCATCGGCGAAATCGTGCGACCGGTGACGAGCTCGCTCCAGACTGCGTTCTGCAGCGTCTCGTACAGCTCGGCCAGGGAGAATGCATCGGCTGCGTTCGCCATCCGTTCAGGCGCGTGGATGATGCGGCCGGCGACGCTGTCCCGCATCAGTTGCGTGAGCACGTTGCGTTGCAGACCCAGCACGCGCGCCGACACCGAGTAGTCGATCGGCGGGAAGCCGCCGATGCCGATGTCGTCATCGAAGCTGTCGAACCGCGCGTCGAAGTCGATTGAGAGCTTGGCAATGAACCCAGGCTTGAACTGGAAGCTGTCGACTTCGAAGAGGTTGCGCGTCAGAATCGCCAGCGCGCGGCGCTGTTCGGCCGCTGGAACCGGCGTGAACGGCTGCCGCCCCGTGCCGGCCGGATCGCGCAGCACGCGTACGCCGCCGACGTACTTCGCCGCGAGTTCCCCAATCAGTCCGATCTGATTGAATCCGCGCTCGAAATTGCGCCGCAGTCGCTCGTAGGGCGTGCCCGGGGGCAGTTCGCGGCTCTGGATGCGCTCCCAGAGCTCGCGCACCACGGCGAAGCGCTTTTCGTAGAACGCGAGCGGATCGTTGCCGAGGTCGAACCGGTTGGCATCCGGGTCGATACCCTCGACCAGGCTGCCGAAGCCGGCGTCCTCATCGGTCGCGTACTGCAAGGCCGGTTCCGTCGCCCGCGCGAGGATTTTGTCGAGGGTGGCGCGCTCCTCCTCGGGGGAGGCCTGCCGGTAGCCGTACTCGATGGCCCAGCGGTCATAGGGCCCGACGGTAATCATCGAGTATTGGCCCTGCTGCTCGTCCTTGAGGGCGATGTTGAGCGCGTTGTAGTCCATCACGGAGGAGGAAATGCCTACCTCGGCTCCGAACTTCGCGTCACGCAGCTGCTCCGGCGTGAGGGCGGTGGAGGCCTTGAAGTTGTGCCGCAGGCCGAGCGTGTGCCCCACTTCGTGAATGGTGATGTCCTTGACCGCATCGAGCACGAACTGTTCGGCCCGCTCCGAGCCGTAGTCGAACTCGCCTCGCGCCACCAGCAGATCGAGCGCGAAGGCGGTTTCGTTCAGCTTCGCGTCGGCATAGCTGCAGATCTCGCCGGAGTTGGTGATCAGTCCGCTCCAGGCGCCGAAACCGACCGGCCGCGGCGGATCCTCACTCGCGCGCGTGCTGTAGATGCGCGTCAACTCCTCGTTCATTTCGATATCAGCATCGAGGATCTCCCCGGTGCGCGGATCGACCTTGGAAGGGCCGCGCGCGCCGAACGGAATGGACCGCCCGGCCACCCAGCGGATGGATGCAAAGCGTGTTGCCGAGGTGTCGAAGTCTGCGTCGTCGGGCTGTTGTCGCACGACGATGGCATTCTTGAAACCGGCCTGTTCGAACGCCTTGTTCCATTCCAGGATGCCCGCCGTCACCACTTCGCGGTATTTGCTCGGAATGTTGCGATCAAGCCAAAAGACGATCGGCTCCTTCGGCTCGCTGATGGCCGCGCTCGGGTCTTTCTTCTCCAGACGCCAGCGGTGGATGTGGCGCGCGCGCGGGTCGCGCCGGTCCGGGTCGGAATAGTCAGCGACCGGTGTCGAGAAATAGCCCACGCGCGGATCGGATAGCCGCGGTCGCATTGGCGTGTCGGGCAGCTTGGAGAACCCGTAGTAGAAGCCGAAGAACAGTGAGCGCACGTCGGGCAGAGTGCGCGGCACCCGTGGGGTCGGCGCGCCAGGCGGCGTCGGCGCACCCGGCGTCGGAATGACGACCTTGGGCAACTGATAGTGGGCACGGACATGAAAGCCGGTCTCGCGCGGGTCATTCTGAGCCCAGTCGATCGACGAATTGCGGGCGTCGAACTGGTAGGGCTGACGGAAGGTCTGTTCGAGCTGAGCCGCGGCGGATGGGAAGTCGTTCAGCAACAGCGCATTGGCTTCGATCAGCACACTTTTTCGCTCCGGGTGCGGCGCCGAGACGATGCTCGCGGTGCCGATCAGCGAGTCGGAGAAGGCCCGTTCGAGCATGCGTGCCGCAGGCGTGCCGGGCTGGGCCGTATGAGCCGTGTTGCGTGCGACCAGTTGCACGCCTGTGGCGCCGTGGCGACGGAAGCTTGCCAAATACTGGCCGCGGCCGGCAGCCAGATAGCCGCCCATCTGGTTGCCGAACAGCCCCGCGTCGCCGATCGCGTTCGTCACGTTGACCGAGAAAAAGAACGGTCTTTCCCACATCGACTCGGGGATCTCGATCCAGATCTTGTCATCCTTCTTCCAGACCGTGAAGAAACCGGGGGCTTCCTTGGCGTCCTTGATGACCTCTGCAAATGGCCGTGGCGGCGGGCTGGCGGGCGCAGCACCGGCCTGCTGTGCAGCCGCCGGTGGCCGCGCGGTATCGCTAGCCGAGGTGGACGTGCTGGCCGTTGCGGCTGCGGCAGCAGAGCCGGGCGCTGCAACCGGCGCGGGCGCAGCCGTGCCGCCTGCTGCCGTTCCTGTCGCCTGCGCAGCTGGCTTCGGAAGCTGGGCACAGGCGACCACGGTGAGCAGTACCGCAACGGCGACGATACGCCGCGGCATGAGCGCCGGTGGGAGGGTGAACTGCGAGAGGCGCGACGCGGGGAAATTGGAGTTCATGCTTGGATGCAGTGGTTGAGTCGAGGCGGGAGCTTGCTAGCAGGCCGTTGAAAAACTACTGTGGTGGGCCGTCTGCCGTGTTGCGCGGCGCTCGCTCCCTCGTCAGTCACTACGCCGCGCGCCTTGCGCTGTATCGCGCTCGCCGCTTTCTTCAGCGTTTCCTGAGATTGCGGATCGTTCAAACTACGAAGCCTTCAGTGTAGGCACCGCAAAGGCCCGGCGGGAACGGGTATTCACCCGAAACGGCACGCGGCATCACCAGGTGGCGTCACCGCAAGGCATCACATGTGACCGAAACGCAGGCCGGCAAGATCCCGTGGCGGGGCCCGTTCTACAGCAAGCGTTCACCGCGCAGGCTGTGCGCCATTGCTGCGGTCACGCGCAGATCGACGTACTGGCCGATCAGGCGGTCGCCGTCGGGGCCAGCCGGAAAGTTGATCACCCGGTTGTTTTCGGTGCGGGCGGCGAGATCGCCTTCGCCTTTGCGTGCCCGGCCCTCGACAAGCACGCGCTCGACCCGACCGACCATGCGGCGGCTGTGGTCGAGGAAGAGTTCGTCGATGCGAGACTGCAGTTCGGCCAGTCGGGCCGATTTGACCGCGGTTGGCGCGTCGTCCGGCAGGTCTGCGGCCGGCGTGCCCGGTCGCGGGCTGTAAGTGAAACTAAACGCACCATCGAAGGCGACTTCATCGATCAGCCGCATCGTGGCAGCGTGATCACGCTCGGATTCGCCGGGAAAGCCGACGATGAAATCGGACGAAATCGAGATGTCCGGCCGTATCGCCCGCAGCTTGCGAATGATGGATTTGTACTCAAGCGCCGTGTAGCCGCGCTTCATGGCTGCGAGGATGCGGTCCGAGCCGTGCTGTACCGGCAGATGGAGCTGATTGACCAACTTCGGCACACGTTCGTAGGCGGCCAGCAGCGAAGCGTTCATCTCCCGCGGATGCGAGGTCGTGTAGCGGATGCGTGCGATGCCGGGAATCTCGGCAACGTATCCGATGAGTGTGCCGAAGTCGGTGGTCGCCTCTCCGCTGCCGATGCGACCGCGGTAGGCGTTGACGTTTTGTCCGAGCAGCGTGACTTCCTTGACACCCCGCAGCGCAAGTTCGGCGATTTCGGTCAGCACATCCTCGAGCGGCCGCGAAACCTCCTCCCCGCGCGTGTACGGCACGACGCAGAACGAGCAGTATTTGCTGCAGCCCTCCATGATCGAGACGAAGGCAGAGGCGCCCTCCGCCCGTGCCGGCGGCAGATGGTCGAACTTCTCGATCTCTGGAAAAGCGATGTCCACCTGAGGGCGACCGGTCGTCCGCCGTCGGGCCAGCAGTTCGGGCAGGCGGTGCAGGGTCTGCGGTCCGAACACCACGTCCACATGGGGCGCCCGCTCGACGATGGCGGCCCCCTCCTGCGATGCCACGCAGCCGCCGACGCCGATCAGCAGGTCGGGGCGAGCGCGCTTGATGGCGCGAACCCGGCCGAGGTCATGGAACACCTTTTCCTGTGCCTTCTCGCGAACGGAGCAGGTGTTGAAAAGGATGAGATCGGCCTCCTCGGGGGATTGGGCGCGCTGATAGCCCTCGGCGGCATGCAGCACGTCGGCCATCTTGTCCGAGTCGTACTCGTTCATCTGACAGCCGAAGGTACGAATGAACACCCGCTTGGGCGGGCGGTCCGCAGTCGGACCCGCCGCAGCGCGGTCCTCGTCTTGTGCAGGCTGAGTCATGCGCAGGGGGCCGGCTTTATCCGGCGTTGCGTGTGGAGGCGATTTGAAGTTTATCTGGGGAAACGCTGAAGAAAGCAGTGAGCGGGATGCAGCGTCTTTAGGCGTTTCCTTAGAATCGGCCGAGAGCGTATCGGCAGGTGGCGCGATCCGTCCGTTGCCGACTGGCCTCGCATCCTTTGCTTCCGTTTCACGCCCCTTTCGTCCATGCCGCTTACCGCAGCATCCGCCGCCGACCGTGCGCGCATCCTGGCCGATGCGCTGCCATACATCCGCCAGTTTCACGATAAGACCATCGTCGTCAAATACGGCGGCAATGCGATGACCGATCCAGCGCTGAAGCGCAGCTTCGCCTTCGACGTGGTGATGCTGAAGCTGGTCGGCATGAATCCGGTCGTCGTGCACGGCGGCGGGCCGCAGATCAATGAGATGCTCGACAAGACCGGCAAGAAGGGGGCATTCGTCCAGGGCATGCGAGTCACCGACGATGAGACGCTCTACGTGGTCGAGGCGGTGCTCGGCGAACTCAACCAGGAGATCGTCGGCCTGATCAATCAGGCGGGCGGCAAGGCGGTTGGGCTGAACGGGCAAGACGGCGCCTTCATCCGGGCGCGCAAGATGATGGTCGAATCCGAGACCGAGAAGGGGCAATGGCTCGACATCGGTTTCGTCGGTGACATCGAGGCGATCGATCCATCGCTGATCCATCATCTCGACGCCGCCGACTTCATTCCCGTCGTCGCGCCGATCGGGGTGGGCAGGGACGGACAGGCCTACAACATCAATGCCGATCTGGTGGCTTCCGAACTCGCTCAGACGCTCAAGGCCGAGAAGCTGATCCTGATGACCAACACGCCGGGCGTGCTCGACAAGGAGGGCAACCTCTTGACCGGGCTCACTTATGCCGAGATCGAGGCGCTGTTTGCCGACGGCACGATTTCCGGCGGCATGAAGCCGAAAATCCAGGGTGCGCTCGACGCCGTGCAGCACGGTGTCGCAACCAGCCACATCATCGACGGCCGAGTCGAGCACGCCCTGCTGCTCGAAATCTTGACGTCCGAAGGAGTGGGCACGATGATTCGTGCCTGAGGTCGCTGCCAAGTTGCGCTGACAACACGAAATCCAAGAGGGGACAGGCGTGGGATTGAAACCCGGTGAGCGTCGGCGGCAGATCCTGCAGGTGCTCGCCGGAATGCTGGAACAGCCCCAGGGCGAGAAGGTTACGACCGCGCTGCTCGCCGCCCGGGTGGGCGTCTCGGAAGCCGCGCTTTACCGGCATTTCGCCAGCAAGGCGCAGATGTTCGAGGGGCTGATCGAATTCATCGAGGAGTCGATCTTCGTCCTCGCCAACCAGATTGCCGCGAGTCAGCCTGACGGACGCGCCCAGGTTGCCGAGACGGTGGCCCTGCTGCTCGCATTCGCTGACGAGAACCCGGGCATGGTACGCGTCCTGGCAGGCGACGCGCTCGCACACGAGGATGCTCGCTTGCAGGCGCGCATCAACCGGCTGCAGGACCGGCTCGAAGCTTCTTTCCGTCAGAGCCTGCAACTCGCCGGCCATCCTGCTTACGCCGAGGCTGCCAGTGTCGTTCTCTCCTTTGTCGTCGGTCGTTGGCAATTGTTCAGCAAGAGCGGTCTCAAGCGCCGGCCGACCGAGCCCTGGGCCGCGTTGACACGCGTGCTGGCGGCTTGATGGCCGGGCCCGAAGCGGGCGCACCACGCGTCCTGCGCTATGGCCTGTTCGAAGACCTGCCGGCCATCCTCGTGCACACCCCGCATGGCCGGGCGGCGATCAGCCTGTTCGGCGGACAGGTTCTTTCCTTCGCCCCGCATGGACAGCCCGATCTGCTCTGGATGTCGCCCATCACGGCCGCGCCGCCACGCCCCCTGCGCGGGGGCATTCCGATCTGCTGGCCCTATTTCGCTCGCCAGGGACAGCCCGAGGACGCCCCGCAGCACGGTCTCGTCCGCACCGAGCACTGGCGATTCCTGTCCGCCCGCATCGAGCCCGACGGCAACATCGTCATGGCGCTTGCGGCGCCACCGCTCGCTGGTATTGCGCTCGACCTTGTGTTGACACTGTCGATCGGTAGCGCGCTCGGGATGGCGCTGACCACCGTCAACGTCGGGGCTGACCGTGTGCGTTTCACACAGGCGTTTCATACGTACCTGCGCGTGTCCGATGTGCGGCAGTGCCTGATCGAGGGGCTGGACGGACTCGACTACAGCGACAAATTCGACGGCTTCCGCCGTCATCATCAGAACGGCCCGTGGACGCTTGCGGACCCCCGCGACCCCGGCCGCTCCGATCGCATCTACCACGACGCAGCCGGACATTACGTGCTGGACGACCCTGGCTACAGGCGTTCGATCGATATCCGTTCGGCCGGCTCCCGGTCGGTCGTGGTGTGGAACCCGGGGGCCGATGCCGTTCGCACCTTCGCCGACATTCCGCACCATGCGTGGTCGGACTTCGTCTGCGTCGAGGTTGCCAATTGCGGAGACGACATCATCGAACTGGCGGCAGGAGAAGCGCACGTGCTGCAGCAGACGCTTTCACCGGCTCTCGCCACCATGCGGCCTGCGCGCGAGGAAGCGACATGATTCTGGATGCTCATCTGGCGGCTCTGCATCACCTGCTGGCCTTCGCTCTCGTCGGCATGCTGGTGAGCGAATGGGTGCTATTACGCGGTGAGGTTTCTGCAAGCGCCGTGGCGCGACTCGTGCGGACCGACCTCCTCTACGGGCTCACGGCCGGCATGCTGATTGCCGTTGGCATCGACCGCGTCTTTTTCGGCATCAAGGGAGCGGCCTACTACGGTGGCAGCTGGGTCTTCTGGTTGAAGATGGCCGCTTTCGCCGCGGCGGGTCTGCTGTCGATCAAACCCACGCTCGCTTTCATCCGCTGGTCGAGAACGCTGCGCGATGGTGGCGGTTTGCCAACCGATCAATCATTGCGGAGTGCGCGGCGTATCGTGGCGTGGGAGATGCATCTGGTCGCGGTGGAAGCGATCACTGCCGCCTTCATGGCGCGCGGTCTTTCCTGAGGGCGGCGGCGAGCGGGAAGGCGAGGCGAGCAACCGTACCGCCTCCGGAGCGTGGCAGCAGTTCGAAGACGGCGCCGTGCCATTCAGCCAGGCGTTCGACGATGGCGAGTCCAAGCCCGGCACCGGGGGCGTCGCTCCTTGCTTCGTCGCCGCGAACAAAGGGCTGACGCAGGGACTCTGTACGCGCCGGGTCGATGCCGTTGCCACGGTCGAGCACATCGAGCAGGGCCCGCATTCCATCGCGGCGCAGTTCGATCGCGACCGGCGGAGCCCCGTGATGGCGGGCGTTGTCGATCAGGTTCACCAGCATCCGCTCGAAGGCGGTGGGGTGGAGCGCGACCGGCAGTGCCTCGGGACCGGGCGTGAAGCCAACGGTCGGTGCGACCTCGGCGTTCACCCGCTCAACGACGGCGGCCACGGCGGTCTGCAGGTCGTGCACTTCCGGCTCGCCTTGTGGTGCGCCGCGGGCGAAGTCGAGGAACTGCGTCAACACACGCTCGATGGCATCGAGGTCGGCCACCATTGCGCGGCGTTCCTTCTCGTTGTCGACCGACATTTCGGTGGCGAGCCGAAGGCGAGTGAGCGGCGTACGCAGATCGTGCGAGATGCCGGCCAGCATCGTGCTCCGATTGCTCTCCAGGCGGGCGAGCGCGGCCGTCATCCGGTTGACGTTACTCGCCACTGCGGCGATTTCTTTCGGGCCGGATTCGGGCAACGGCGCCGGATAGCCGCCGCGGGCCACCTGCGTCATGGCTGCCGACAGCTCCTCCAGCGGACGCGTCAGCCGGCGCGTGAACCACCAGGTGAGTGCCAGCACGACGGCAAGGGCGACGGCAAGGGCGGTGAGCAGCGTGCGCGGTAGCTCGCCGGTCTCGACGGCGCGCACCGGAATGCCTGCCCAGACGGTTCGCTGAGCACTCGGGCCGGCCGGAAGACGGAGCCACACCACCGGTTGGCCGAAGCGCATGCCGAGACGTACCTCCGTTTCGCCTCCGAGCCGCTCCGCCAAGCGTGTGCGCAGTTTCTCCATCGTGCGTCCGCGCGGCGCCACACCGATCTCGGGCCGGCGCTCGGCAGGTACCAGGATGAAGCCGAACTCGCGCGCAAGCCGTTGCAGTCGGCCCCATCCAGCATGCGGCGGAGCGCCGGACGGTGGGTCCGGCAACTCCTTGAGCGCATCGCGCAGTGCCTCGATCTGGCTCAGGCGCGATTCGGTGAAATGTCGCGCGATGAGGCTGGCGCGATCCTCGCGCACGAGGAAAAGAGTCGTCAGGACGACAGCCGCAATCGCCGCGAGCATCGTCAAGGCGAGCCGCGCGAAAAGTGTCTTGGGCAGCAGTGAAGACAGACCGTGCACGGTCAGTCGGCCGGGCCAGTGGGTGCGGAGGGCTCCGCATCGGGCACGAAGACATAACCGTGCCCCCAGACGGTCTGGATGTAGCGCGGCCGCGCCGGCTCCGGCTCCACCAGCCTGCGCAGCCGCGCGATCTGCACATCGACCGCGCGGTCGAACACGCCATGCTCCTTGCCGCGGGCCAGCAATGACAGGCGATCGCGCGACATCGCCTGATGCGGATGGGTGACCAGCACGCGCAGCATTGCGAACTCGGCTGTTGTCAACTCCACGTCGATTCCGGCGCGCCGCAGGCTTCGCGTGGCGAGATCGAGCCGACAGTCCCCGAAAGCGATCGGAATCGACTCCGGCAGCGGCGCGCCGGGCGCCGCCAAGGCAGCCCGACGCAGCAGCGCATGGATGCGTGCCGTCAGCTCGCGTGGATTGAATGGCTTGGGCAGATAGTCGTCAGCGCCCGCATCCAAGCCCGCGATTCGCTCGTCGTCTTCTCCCTTGGCAGTCAGCATGACGATCGGCGTCGTATCCCCGCGGGCGCGCAAACGCTGGCAGATCGCAAGCCCGTCTTCGTGCGGCATCATCCAGTCGAGAACGATCAGCCGCGGCGGATCGCGCGACAGTACGCGGTCCAGCTCGCGCGCATCCGCCAGCGCCGAGACGCGGAATCCCGCTTCGCCCAGATACTGCGTGAGCAGGCTACGCAAACGGGCATCGTCGTCGACGAGCAACAGATGAGGACCGTTCGTACTCATGGCGGGTGGACGATACCAGCGAAGTCCTTCTCCGCTGGCGTGCGGATACAAACGCTTGCAAACTTCGCTCGTCTCCATTCATCCTGCTAAGGGAAAACCATCGGGAACTCGGGCCGACTGAGGGTTTCGTAGATCTGTTGACGCCCGTCCTTGTGTTTCCTCCGGCGGCAACATTTGCTCGATTGGTGACCCGGCTTCGGCCGGGTCTTTTTTTGTTCGCCGTGCCGCGGAGGCCGCGCTCTCCCGGCCCGGACGGCATTCGGCCATCGCGGCGATCCGCTTCGACGCTATAATGGAGGGCTTTCGCGGGGACGTTAGCTCAGTCGGTAGAGCAGCGGACTTTTAATCCGTTGGTCGCAGGTTCGAATCCTGCACGTCCTACCAGCCAGGCTCGCCGGTGCCCGACACTTGGGCGCTGCATCACGGCGGCGTCGCAACCACCCGACTGTCTTCGCATTCCGAACTCGCCACGTAGGCGCAGGCGATCGCCGAGTCGCGCCTGCAACGCGCCCTGCGTTCTTTGCCGGGGCTAGGTTTGCAAACACCGCGGGCGTCCGTCGACGTTTCCTCTTCCCCTTACTCGGAGCGCGCTCTACGGCGACGCATGCAATGGCTCGTACCCTTGTGCGCGCGGTGCCACGCGTGCGCTCCGCCCTTGGCTTCATGGCGACCTCCCTCAACCCCGAGTCGGCTACTCCGCCTCGTCGCGCTGCACGCTCAATCGCATCGCCGTTGACGCAGCGCAAGCCTTTCACCGGGATAGGGGTTTCTGCACTTGCAACGCTGCGCCAAGTCAATCCAAGCCTCCCGATGCGGGCGTCCAATGCGCTCATCGCTGCCGGAATCGGTGTCTCGGCCACGCGGATCCGTGCCGAAAGCTTGCCCCGGTTGCGATGTTCCCAAAGTAACCGAAGAGGAAACCATGAAACGCCTGCACTTCACTCTCGCCACCTCGGCGGCGACCTTCCTGCTCGCCCATGCAGCGAGCGCGCAGGTTACGCTTCCGGGCCCGCTTGTGACCACCGAATGGCTCGCCGCCAATCTTCAGCATGTCCAGGTGGTCGAGGTGCGCACCGACCCGCGCACTGCGTACCGTGCCGCCGTCATCGGGCTGGACGAGCGGGGTCAACGCCGCATCGTCGACTTCGGCGGCCACATCCCGAACGCACGCATCATCCCCGCTGCGTCGCTGCGCACGCAGCGGGTCATCGATGGTCGCACGATTGATCTGGTACTGCCGAACCGCAGCGAGTTCGAATCGATCGCCCGCGCCGGCGGTGTCGACGCCGGCCGGCCGATCGTGGTCGTGGGTGAGGGGCGTTCGACCTCGAATCTCAACGACGCAGCCCGTGCCTACCTGGCTTTCAAGCTGTATGCGCAGGAACCGGTCGCGATGCTGGACGGCGGCATGGCGACCTGGCTCAACGAGGGCAGAACGTGGACGATCGCGGTCGGTGCCTTGCGTACCGGCACATGGCTGGCGACCGCCGATCGCAGCGCGCTCCACCTCGCCACCTCCGGCGATACCTACGCCGCCGCCGCGCAGGCGCGTCAGATCGCCGACATCCGTCCTGCGCCGATGTTTTACGGACTGACCAAGCGTGACTTCGTCGCCGCCTACGGCCACATTCCCGGAGCGAAGATGGTGCCGCCGGATGTGCTGGTGACTGCCCGTGGCGAGGCGCTGGTATTCCGTCGCCCCGACGAGTACAAAGCCATGCTGACGACGCTCGGCATCGATCCGGCAGCGCCAGTCATCACCTACTGCAACAGCGGCAATGATGCGGCGCTAGCGTGGTTCGTCTTTGCCGAGATACTCGGCAACCGTGAAGCGCGCGCGTTCGAGGGATCGCTGCATCAGTGGACGGTGGAGAAGCGTCCCACCGTCGCGATCGTGCCGCCGCAGAACTGACGGGCAACCGGCCGCTGCGCGCGGCCCCTACACTCGGACCTCTCCCGACCCTGCGAGGGCGTGATGTCCGAGTCTTCTCTTTCCGCGCTTTATTCGAGGGCACAGGCGCTCGACCAGTCCGATCCCCTGGCCGCCCTACGTGCGCGGTTCACTCTGCCGCCCGGCGTGGCCTATCTCGACGGCAATTCTCTGGGCGCCTTGCCAACGCACGTGGCGGAGCGCTTGCGCCGCGCCGTCGAGCAGGAGTGGGGGCGCGGCCTGATTCGCTCGTGGAACGACGCCGGCTGGTATGCGGCTCCGCAGCGGGTCGCGGCCGCAATCGCCCGGTTGATCGACGCCGCCGCGGACGAGGTGATCGTCTGCGATTCCACCACCGTCAACCTGTTCAAGCTACTGACGGCCGCGATGGCGGCCGCGCCGGATCGGCCCGTCGTGATCGTCGAGGCCGGCAACTTTCCCACCGATGCCTATGTCACCACCGAGGCGGCCCGACTCTACGGCCGGGAGGTTCGGCTCGCCGATCAGGACTCGATCGATGCGGCCATCGAGGCGGCCGGCACCCAGCTTTGTGTGGTTGCGCTGACCCATGTGCACTACAAGACCGGTCGCATGTACGACATGGCGCGCATTACCGATCGGGTACATGCGGTCGGCGGGCGGATCGTCTGGGATCTCGCGCACAGCGCCGGTGCGGTACCCGTTTCGCTCCATGCCTGTGCGGCCGATTACGCCGTAGGTTGCGGCTACAAATACCTGAACGGCGGCCCTGGGGCGCCGGCCTTCGCCTACGTGCGGCGCGATCTGATCGCGGAGCTTGTCACGCCGCTCGTCGGTTGGCACGGGCATGCAGCACCGTTTGCCTTCGAGCAGGCGTGGCGGCCCCATGCCGGCATCGCCCGGCTGCTTGTGGGTACGGCACCGCAGCTCTCGCTGCTCGCCCTCGAATCGGCCCTCGAAGTCTTTGCCGATGTCGAGATCGGCGAAATCCGCGCGAAGAGCATTTCCCTGACCGAGTTCTTCATCGAGGGCTACGACCGGCATTTGGCCTCCCTCGGCTTCGGGCTCGTCACGCCGCGTGACGCCGCCTCCCGGGGCTCCCAGGTTTCGCTCACGCATCCGGAAGGCTACGCCGTCATGCAGGCGCTGATCGAACGTGGCGTCATTGGCGACTTCCGTGCTCCCGACATCCTGCGCTTCGGCTTCGCGCCGCTCTACGTCCAGCATGTCGATGCCGCGCAGGCGATCGCCACGCTCGCTGAGGTCATGCACAGCGGCGCCTGGAGAGCGCCGCATCATGCTGAGCGCAAGGCAGTGACCTGACCGGCGACCTCACGTGCGCCGGAACGTCGCCAGCCCGACCGCAGCGGCCACGAACAGCCCGCCGAACAGCCGGTTCACGATGCGCATGCGCTCCGCGCCGGCGAGCCAGCGTGCAGCGCGCGCGGCGAGGCTTGCGTAGCCGGTCATCACGACGAACTCCGTCAGCGTGAAGGTGGCGGCAATCGCCAGATACTGCGGCAAGAGTGGTCGCGCCGGATCGATGAACTGCGGCAGGAGCGCGAGCAGGAAGACATAGCCCTTGGGGTTCGTCGTATTGACTGCCCAGCCGCGCACGAACAGGCCGGCGGCCGAGCCGTTGCTGGTGTCGACCCGGGCGCTGGGCGTCGTGGGGGCGAGCGGCTTCGGCGCGGCCCGCCACTGCATGACACCGAGGTAGAGCAGATAGGCCACGCCGATCCACTTGAGCACTTCGAAGGCCGTTGCCGAGCCCGCGAGCAGGCCACCCAATCCGACGCCGATGGCTGTCAGCGAGGTCCAGACGCCTGCCACCAGCCCGGTGATTCCGGGGAGTGCCCGCCGCACCCCGAGCGCTGCGCCCTGGGAGAGAGCAAACACCGTCGCCGGCCCGGGCGAAAGCGAAATCGCCCATGCGGTGACGAAGAATGCCAGCCAGACGCCCGCGTCCACGCTCAGCCTCCGCTCGCGGCTGCGAGTTCGAAGCTGTCGGCGAAGAACTGATCCTCGGGCAGTCTGCAGACCTCGACGAAATCACGTTGGGCCGAAGCGATGACGATCGGCGCTCCGCAGGCGTAGACCTGATGTCCGGAGAGGTCGGGAAAGTCCTCCATCACGGCACGGTGCACGAAGCCGGTGCGACCCTGCCATCGATCCTCCGGCAGCGCATCGCTCACGACCGGGACGTAACGGAATCGCTCGCCGAGTGCCGTTTCCCAAGCCTGCGGCAGGGAAGCGAGATAGAGATCCTGCGGTCGCCGACCGCCCCAGTAAAGCGTCATTGGCCGAGACATGCCGGTGTGCATCGCATGCTCGACGATCGCCTTGATCGGCGCAAATCCGGTGCCCGAGGCGAGGAGGATGATCGGCCGGTCGCTGTCCTCGCGCAGGAAGAAGCTGCCGAGCGGTCCTTCGAAGCGCAGGATGTCGCGTACCTTCAGCGCTGGCTCGGCCACGCCGAAGACGCGGTCGGTGAACAGTCCGCCCGGCGTGTGGCGGACGTGTACCTCGAGCACCGCGTCGTCGTGCGGCGCGGTGGCGAGAGAGAAGCTGCGGCGCTTGCCGTCGCGCAGCAGAAAGTCCACGTACTGCCCGGCGCGGTAGGCCAGACGCTGGTTGCTCGGCAACTTGAAGCGCAGGATCATCACATCATCGATCACGCGCTCCAGCTGCTCGATGCGGCAGGGCAGTGTGCGCACCTGGATATCGTCCGCGCCGCGCACCTCCCGCACCTCCAGCGTTACGTCGCCGGTTGGACGCGCCACGCAGGGCAGAATGCGCCCTTCGGCCAGGTCGTGTGCCGTCAGCGTGGTGGACTGGTAGCTGCCGTGCTCGACGGCACCGCCGCGCAGCGTGCTCTTGCACGAGCCGCAGGCACCATTCCTGCAGCCGTAAGGAATCAGGAGACCAGCGCGAAGGGCGGCTGCCAAAATTGTTTCATCGTCGGCGCAGGAGAACACATGGTTGCCGGGTGTGAGGGTGACCTGGGGCATGAGGCTTAAACGGTTGAGGCATGTGGTGATCGTCGGCGCGGGCGACGTCGCCAGCCGGCTCGTGCGTCGCCGCCAGCAGGCATGGAAGGCGGTTTGCGCGAAGATGCCGCACGATGGACAGCGCCCACCCGGCCGCCGGGCGGCGCTGCGCTGGCTGTCCCTTGCGCGCAGCCGTCAATCCGCCGACACGCAACGGCTGGCAGGAATGTTACCGGTCATGGGTGACCTCGACGTCGCGGCGAGTCTGGCCCGAATCCGGCGCCTGGCGCGCTCGGCCGCGGCCGTGCTGGTGCTGGCGCCACCGCCGGCGCAGGGTTTGGACGACCCGCGCCTGCGCCGCATGCTGGCGGTGCCCCCCGCGCGCTGCCGACGGCGTCGCGCAGGCGGGCGAGCCACCCGCAGCACACGACGGGCACGACCGCTCGCATGCGTCTACGTCAGCACCACCGGCGTCTACGGCGACTGTCTCGGCGAGCGCATCGATGAAACCCGCAGGCTTCAGCCGACGACCGACCGGGCGCGCCGCCGCGTAGCCGCCGAAGCCCACTGGCGACAGTCGGCCCGACGTGGTCGGCTGCTCGGCCGAACGACTGGAGGCTCGCGTGCCGTCATCTTGCGCGCGCCCGGCATTTACGCGCTCGACCGCCTGCCGCTCGACCGCCTGCGCGCGCGCACGCCGGTTCTCAGGCGCGAGGAGGATGTCTTCACCAACCACATCCACGCCGACGACCTCGCCGACGCCGTCTGGCGGTCGATGTTCCATGGACGCCCGCTTCGCGTCTACAACGTTGTCGACGAGGCCGAGTGGACGATGGCGGAATACTTCGACCGCGTGGCCGACGCCTTCGGCCTGCCACGCCCGCCGCGCATGTCCAGGCATGAACTGGTTCACCACATCTCTCCGATGCTGCTGAGCTTCATGAACGAATCGCGCCGCATCGGCAACCGGCGCCTGCTGCGTGAACTCGGCGTGCGTCTGCGTTATCCGACGCCCGCCGCCTTGCTGTCTGCGACCACGCATGCCGCCACAACCTCACCGGCGCCCGTGCAGGGGGCGCTCTGGTGATGCGTGTCCGTGATCACCCCTGGATCCGACGGCTCGACGCCTACGAACGGTTGATCCGCCTCGACAAACCGGTCGGCTTCATGCTGCTCATGTGGCCGACGCTCTGGGGCCTCTGGATCGCCTCATTCGGCGCACCGGACTGGCGGCTGGTCGGCATCTTCGTGCTCGGCACCATCTTGATGCGCTCGGCCGGCTGCGCCTTGAACGACTGGGCCGACCGTGACTTCGATGGCGCCGTCAAGCGCACGGCGATGCGGCCTATCGTCGCCGGGGAGATTGCGCCTTGGGAAGCCTTGGCGGTCGCGGCATTCTGCGCGGCGGCGGCGGCGGTCCTGCTGCTGCCGCTCAACTGGGACGCCCGCCTGTGGGCCCTGCCTGCGCTTGCCATCGCAGCCATCTACCCGTTCACCAAGCGCTTTTTCGCCGTGCCGCAGGCCTTCCTCGGGATCGCCTTCAGCATGGGCATTCCGATGGCTTTCGCCGCCGTACAGGGCGGAGTGCCGCCGGTCGCCTGGTGGCTGGTCGTGGCCAACTTCTTCTGGGTCATGGCCTTCGATACCGAGTACGCCATGGTCGACCGCGACGACGATCTGAAGACCGGCATCCGGACTTCGGCGATCTTCTTCGGCCGCTACGACGTCGCTGCCGTGGCCTTGTGTTACCTGCTGTTTCTCGGCCTGATCGGCTGGATCGGGCTACGCCTGGGCGCGGGCCTCTTCTACGCGGTCGGACTCGGGCTCGCCGGCGTGTTGGCCGCCCACCACGTGTGGCGGATCCGTCGGCGCGAGCGGGACGCCTGCTTCGCTGCCTTTCGCGGCAACAATCTGGTCGGATTCTGTGTGTTCGTGGGCATTGCGCTCGACTATGCGGTCAGGCTGCGGGCCTGGCCGCAGTGGTATGCGTGAATGGAGGGCGCCCGCGTTGCCGTCACGCGCCGCTCGCTACGCCGCGCGGGCGCCGTGCGACCGCCTTACGCGGCGCGGAGGCGGGTGCGGCTGCTCTTGGCGAGTGCCAGCAGATACTCCATCTGGTCGGCCAGGATGTGGCGGTTTGCCAGGATCAGCTTCTCGCTCTTGACCGGCCGATACGGCACGTAGAGCAACTTCAGATTTGCCTGCTCCGGCGTTCGGCCGGCTTTCTCGAGGTTGCAGCGACGGCAGGCCGTGACGCAGTTCTCCCAGGTGTCGCGTCCTCCCTGTGAGCGCGGCACGATATGGTCGCGCGTCAGCTCGGCGTCGGCGAATTCGTCACCGCAATAGGCGCAGATGTTGCGATCGCGCGCGAACAGCATGCGGTTATCCCGTCCCGGCAGCGCTGACACGGGATTCCAGACGTTGTGCCGATGCTCGCCGTTGCAGGCGATGATCGAGGCGACCTCGATCACCGATCGTTCCCCGGTACGGCGAGAGATGCCGCCGCGGAAGGTGCAGATGACGCGACCGAGGGACCACACCACGTTACCGCGTGCGTATTGACAAGCAGCGGTTTCGGGGGACATCCAACCTTTCGGCTGGCCGCCGGAATCGAGAGCCAGAATTGCCAGCGACATGCGATCCTTTTCGTTTCGCGCCGTCGCGTGAGCGGAGGCGCAGTGCCGGATGCTCGTCGAGTTCGGCAGCCAAAGTCGGCTCCGGTCAACTCGCCGATCGCATCCAGATGCTGCGTATCGTGGTCGACGGCAGGTCGAAACGTAACACGAAACGGCGACCCGCGTTCGCGCGGGCGACTGGACGCCTGCTGTCCGAGGTGGCGCGGCAGCCGTGCCGCTCCGCGCGCCGGCCGACTCGCGGACACGCCGAACAAAGCATTGCGCGCGACATGAGAGCGCGAGCGGCTCGCAACGCTGCGATTCGCCCGCGCAGCATCTCGTTTCGGCGTTTACTCAGGTGCCTCCGCTGTCCTTGCGCGGCCGCCTCCAGCCGGGTAACGTGACCGGCCTCGCACGCGCCACCGTGAGCGCGCCCGGCGGTGTGTTCTTGGTGACCGTGCTGCCGCCGCCGATCGTGCCGCCGGCGCCAAGCGTCACCGGCGCCACCAGCACGCAGTTGCTTCCCACATGCACGTCGTCCTCGATCGTGGTTGCATGTTTGTTGGCGCCGTCATAGTTGGCGGTGATCGAGCCGGCGCCATAGTTCACCCGTTCGCCCACGCGGGCGTCGCCCAGGTAGGCCAGGTGGTTGGCCTTGCTGCCGCGTCCAAGGCGCGAGTTCTTCACTTCGACGAAGTTGCCGATGTGCACGTCGTCGTCGAGCTGTGTTCCGGGCCGCAGCCGCGCGAAGGGCCCGACACGCACGCCGCTGCCAACCTCGGCCCCCTCGATCAGACTCATCGCCTCCACCCGGGTGCCGCGACCGATCACGCAATCGGCGAGAACACAGTTCGGCCCGATGGTGACCTCATCGGCGAGCACGACGCGGCCAGAGAACACGCAGCCGACATCGATCGACACATCGCTGCCGCACTCGAGTGTGCCGCGGATGTCGATGCGGGCCGGATCGGCCAGCGTGACGCCCTGCGCCAACAGCGCGGCTGCACGCCTCGCCTGCATGGCGCGTTCGAGCGTGGCGAGCTGCGCCTTGTCGTTGACGCCGGCCACCTCGATCGGATCATCGGTCGTCAACGTCTCGACGGCCAGGCCGTCAACGGCAGCCAGTCCGATGACGTCGGTCAGATACAACTCGCCCTGCACGTTCTTAGGCGAGAGTCGTCCGAGCGCCTGCCGCAGCCAGGCAGTCGGTGCGCAGAGAAGCCCGGTGTTCACTTCGTCGATGGCCAGCACCGCAGAATCGCCAGCGGCGAGCGCGTCCTTGTGCTCGACGATGCGCACGACCCGGCCACCGGCATCGCGCAGGATGCGGCCGTAGCCGGTCGCATCCGGCATCCGGCAGGTCAGAAGCGCAACCGTGTTCGCGTCGGCACGCGCGGCCAACGCGGCGAGCGTTGCGCTGCCGACCAGCGGCGTGTCGCCGGTCACGATCAGCGTGCAACCCGCATCGGGTAGAGCGGCAAGCGCGAGCGCGGCGGCGTGCCCGGTGCCGTTTTGCGGCTCCTGCCGGACGAAGCTCGACCCGCAGTTGGCAAAGGCCTCCTCCACCCGTGCTGCTTCGTGCCCAACCACAACGACCGTGCGCGCCGGCGCGAGCGGCGCGATTGCCGCAAGCACATGCGCGAGCAGCGGCTGGCCGCCCAGCGGCTGCAACACCTTGGGCAGGCGCGACTTCATCCGTGTGCCCTTGCCAGCCGCGAGCACCACGGCGCAGAGCGGTGCCGTGCTCATGCCGCTGCGCGCACGTAGCGGACCAATACCGAGTGCGCGTCCCGCGTCAGGCGGCCGTCCGGGCCCCGCACCCGATGCGACATCGCGTAGACGGCCTGTGCGAACGGCGCGTAGTCATAAGTCTCCTCGTTAATCCACTCGACCGGCGGATCGCTGCCCTCCACCAGCACCCGCGCCCGGTAGCGCACCCGCCAGAGGATGGCTTCGCCGTTCGCTGGGCGATCGGCAGCCAACGACGTCGCGTCACCGGCCCCGGGCCGCGCCAGGCGCGTGCGCACTGGCCCTTCGATCACGCGTGCGAAGCGGTGCAGGTTCGACGTCTCGGTCACCGCGTTGCGCACCCGGGCTTCACCGGCCAGCCGGTCGTCAGCCCGGAGCGGAAAGCGAAACAGCGGCAGCGGAGGCGTCCACTCCCAGCGCCCGCTGTCGTCCTCACTGTCCCCGGGCGCGCCGAGCGCCGGGCGCGAGATCAGGTTCCATTCCCGGGTGTAGACCCAGCGCCCGCTCGCATAACCGGGCGCATTCGATTGCTGTTCGCAGGTGATCGTCTGACCGTCGAGCGCCGTCACGCGGCGCGTTTCTTCGAACCTTGCCTGACGCAGGCGGTCATCGATCCGATAGGTCCAGGTGTCGCCGCGGCGCGGCTTGGGAAAAGGGGCATTCGACATGGCAGAGAGCGGCGAAAAGGCGAGTGCAGATGAAACGTCTTGGTTGGGCTGATTGTCGTCGAACCGCCTCATCAGGTGCCATGCAAACCTTTGCCCACGGCCCCAGCGTGGATGTTCACGCGGCCTACAATCGTGGCCCCCCTTCGCGCAGTATCACGGGGTGTAAGGTATGCACGACTTCATAGGCCGCATCGGCAAGATCATTCGACTGGGCGCCCTGCCGATGTCACGCCAGGCCGCGGTCGGCATGCGTCCGCCGGCAGCCGAGCCCGGCACGACCGCCGCACGCGCGGCCGAGACGCGCGAGGCGACAGTCGGAGAGCCCCGTCTGCGCGAGATTCCCTATAACTACACGAGTTTCTCCGACCGCGAGATCGTGCAGCGGCTCTTGGGCGATGACGCCTGGGACCTGTTGCAATCCTTGCGCGCCGAACGCAAGACCGGACGCAGCGCCCGCATGCTGTTCGAGGTGCTCGGTGACATTTGGGTCGTCGAGCGCAACCCCTATCTGCAGGACGACCTGATCGAGAACCCGCGTCGGCGGGCGCTGTTGATCGAGGCGCTCAGGCATCGCCTCGCCGAGGTCGAGAAACGCCGTACCCTGCAATTGGCCGATCCGGACGCACGGGCGCGTGACCTGAAGGTCGGCGATCTGCTGGCCCGGGCCCGTCGCGCGGTCGATCTGTTCGAGCAGGAATTCCGCGCGGTCATCGAACTGCGCAAGCGTGTGCTGCGGGTGCTCGGCCGCGTCACCCATCGCGACAACATCACCTTCGATGGACTCGCCCGCGTGAGCCACGTCACCGATGCGACCGACTGGCGGGTCGAATACCCGTTCGTCGTGCTGCATCCCGACCGCGAGGAGGAAATTCCCGGGCTCGTCCGTGGCGCCATCGAGCTTGGTCTGACCGTCATTCCGCGCGGCGGCGGCACCGGCTATACGGGTGGGGCCGTGCCGCTGACCAAACGCTCGGTGGTGATCAACACCGAGAAGCTTGAGCGGCTGTCGGCGGTGCGCCATGACATATTGCCCGGCCACAACCAGCCCTATCCGGTGATCGAATGCGAAGCCGGTGTGGTTACCCGTCGCGCGATGGAGGCGGCGGAAGCGGCAGGGCTGGTGTGGGCGTGCGACCCGACCTCGGCCGATGCCAGCTGCATCGGCGGCAACATCGCGATGAATGCGGGTGGCAAGAAGGCGGTGCTGTGGGGCACGGCGCTCGACAACCTGGTTGCATGGCGCATGGTGACGCCCGATGGCGACTGGCTCGAAGTCACCCGGATGGATCACAACCTCGGCAAGATCCATGACGCCAACCACGCCACCTTCCGGCTGCAGTGGCTCGACGATGACCGCCGCGTCAAGCGCGAGGAGACGCTGATCATTCCCGGCCCGAGCTTTCGCAAGATCGGCCTCGGCAAGGACGTCACCGACAAATTCCTCTCCGGGCTGCCGGGCGTGCAAAAGGAAGGTACCGACGGCCTGATCACATGGTCGAAATGGGTGCTGCACAAGATGCCGCCGCACACCCGTACCGTCTGCCTGGAGTTCTTCGGGCCGGTGCATGACTCGGTGCCGGCCATCGTCGAGATCAAGGCCCATCTCGACGCCCTGCCGAAGTCCGGTGCGTCGCGCGTCATGCTGGCCGGGCTCGAACATCTCGACGAGCGCTACGTGCGCGCGGTCGGCTATGCAACCAAGGCCCGTCGCCACGGCCGGCCAAAGATGGTGCTGATCGGCGACATCGTCGGCGACGACGAGGACGCCGTCGCGCGCGCCGCCTCGGAAGTCGTGCGCCTGTGCAATGCGCGCGGCGGCGAGGGCTTCGTTGCCGTCGGCGCCGAGACGCGAAAGAAGTTCTGGCTCGACCGTGCGCGCACTGCCGCCATTGCGCGCCACACCAACGCCTTCAAGTTGAACGAGGACGTGGTGATTCCGCTCGAGCGCATGGGCGAATACTGCGACGGCGTCGAGCGCATCAACATCGAACTGTCGATTGCCAACAAGCTCCGCCTGTGCGAGGCGCTGCGCCAGTTCTTCACCTCGCCCCTGCCGCAGCATCGCGACGAGGAGTACGGCGTCACCGACGAGACGCTGGCCGGCAAGGTGGCTGCCGCGCTCGAACTGATCGACGACGTCGAGGCCCGCTGGCGCGGCCACTGGCAGGCGCTTGCTGGCTCGGCGGTCGCGCATGTCGATCCCGAGCCGGGCCGGCCTGCGGTCGTCGGCGAGGCGGAGGCGCTTGCGCTCTTCCGCCGCATCCAGTCGCACGAACTGCGCATCTCCTGGAAGACCGAACTGCGCGCGCCGCTCGCCGACCTGTTCGCTGGCGAAGCGCTCCGCCCGGTGATGGAGCGCATCACCGCCATCCATCGCGAAGTGCTGAAGGGGCGCACCTGGGTTGCGCTGCACATGCACGCGGGTGACGGCAACGTGCACACCAACATCCCCGTCAACAGCGATGACTACCGCATGCTGCAGGAAGCCAACCGCGCCGTCGTCCGCATCATGACGCTGGCGCGGCGGCTCGACGGGGTGATCTCCGGCGAGCACGGCATCGGCATCACCAAGCTCGAGTTCCTGACCGAGGAGGAGATCGCCCCCTTCGTCCGTTACAAGCAGCGGGTCGATCCGAACGGCCGCTTCAACGCCGGCAAGCTGCTGCCCGGCGGCGATCTGCGGCGTGCCTGGACGCCTTCCTTCGGCCTGCTGGGGGCCGAATCGCTGATCCTAGAGCAATCCGACATCGGCGCCATCAGCGACTCCATCAAGGACTGCCTGCGCTGCGGCAAATGCAAGCCGGTCTGTGCGACCCATGTGCCGCGCGCCAACCTGCTCTACAGCCCGCGCAACAAGATCCTCGCCACCGGCCTTCTGGTCGAAGCCTTCCTGTACGAAGAACAGACCCGGCGCGGCGTGTCGCTGCGGCACTGGGACGAACTGGCCGACGTGGCCGACCACTGCACCGTCTGCCACAAGTGCGTGAACCCGTGCCCGGTCGACATCGACTTCGGCAACGTCTCGATGGCGATGCGCAACCTGCTGCGCAAAGAAGGCAAAAAGAAGTGGAATCCCGGCACCGCCGCCGCGATGATGATTCTGAACGCGCGCGACCCCGCCACCGTCAACCTGCTCAAGCGTACCGTCGTCAACTGGGGCTATGAGGCGCAGCGCGTCGCCCACCGCGTGGCTCGCCGCTTCGGCCTGCTCGGTGACCAGCTCACACGGCCGCCCGCCACCACCGGCGGCCGCCCGCCGGTCAAGGCCCAGGTCATCCACTTCATCAACAAGCCGATGCCGGGCGGGCTGCCCAAGCAGACCGCGCGCAAACTGCTCGACATCGAGGACGACAAGATCGTCCCCATCATCCGCAACCCCAAGCTGAACGCGGACGAACAGGAAGCCGTCTTCTACTTCCCCGGCTGCGGCTCCGAGCGACTGTTCTCGCAGGTCGGCCTGGCGACACAGGCGATGCTTTGGCACGTCGGGGCGCAGACCGTATTGCCGCCTGGCTACCTCTGCTGCGGCTATCCGCAGACCGCCAGCGGCAACGAGGACAAGGGGCGCCAGATCATCACCGACAACCGCGTCCTCTTCCACCGCGTCGCCAACACCCTCAACTACCTCGACATCAAGACCGTCATCGTCTCCTGCGGCACCTGCATGGATCAGCTGCAGAAATACGAGTTCGGCAAGATCTTCCCGGGATGCCGTCTGCTCGACATCCACGAATACCTGCTCGAAAAAGGCGTGCGGCTCGAAGGCGTCGAAGGTGTGCGCTACATGTACCACGACCCCTGCCACACGCCGATGAAGACCTACCAGCCGCTCGACGTCGTGCGCAACCTCACCGGGCAGAAGGTCGAAGCGAATGACCGCTGCTGCGGCGAGTCCGGCACCCTTGCCGTCGTGCGTCCCGACATCTCCACCCAGGTGCGCTACCGCAAAGAGCAGGAGATGAAGCGAGGCGCCGAACGCCTGCGCTCCATCCCGATACGCGCCAGCGACGGCAGCGAACAGCCGTTCTCGGGGCAGGTCAAGGTGCTGACCAGCTGCCCGAGCTGCCTGCAGGGACTCTCGCGCTACGACGACGACAGCGGCACGACCGCCGACTACATCGTCGTCGAAATTGCCCGCCACGTCCTCGGGCCCGACTGGCTGCCCGACTACGTTGCACGCGCGAACGCCGGCGGCATCGAGCGCGTGCTGGTCTGAGCGGGCGAGCCGCTTCGCCTGGCGCCGCACGCGTCAGAAGCGCAGCGCCGCCGCCGACCGCGGCCCCCGCATCCGCACGCTGCCGCGGCACCGTCACAACGAATCGTGGGTTGCGATACGCTGACAGCAATCAATCCGCACGACAGCATCCGCCGTCACAATCCCGTGATCAAACGCCAAGGAGCCCCGCGATGAAAGTCCTGCTTCCCGTCGACGGCAGCAAGCACACCAAGAAAATGCTTGCCTATCTCACCACGCACGAGGGTCTGCTCGGGCCCGCGCCTGAATTCATCGTCTTCAACGTCCAGCCGCCGATCCCCTCGCGCGCAGCGCGCGCAGTCGGCAAGGACATCGTGGCCAGCTACCACCATGCCGAGAGCGAGGCCGTGCTCGATCCAGTGTGCAAATTCCTCGAGCGCAAGGGCCTGGCGCACAAGGCTCACACCACCGTCGGCCATGCCGCCGACGAGATCCTCAAGTTCGCGAAGAAGGAAAACGTCGACCTGATCGTCATGGGCTCGCGCGGGCATGGCTCATTCGTATCCCTGCTGCTCGGGTCGGTCGCGCAGAAAGTCATCGCCCACTCCGATCGACCGGTGATGATCGTTCACTGACGCGGCGGCCGAAGAGCCCAACGATCCTTCCCGTTCCAACACCGATCCGCGCGGCAAAGGCGGCGGACGGCTACGCGGGCTTGTCGTCGCGGGGTGGAGCTGGCAGCATCTCCTCCGCCTGCTGCCACCGATTCTTTGCACCCCCTTGAGCGACAGTGCCCGCCTTGCCCGCTACAGGACCCTGCTTGGTCGCCGCGGCGCCCGTAGTGCTGCCGATCTTTGCGCACAGCTCGAAATCTCCCGCGCCACGCTCAAGCGCGATCTCGCCCGCCTGCGCGACCGGCACGGCATGCCGATCCGTTACGACCGGGAGCGCGGCGGCTATGTGCTCGACGGCACCGATACCGACCTCGAGCTACCCGGACTTTGGTTCCGCGCCGACGAACTGCAGGCCCTTCTGACCCTGCGGCACCTGCTGGCTGGCATTGAGCCGGGCGGCTTGCTGGAGGCGCATCTCGGCCCGCTGCAACGCCGGCTCGAGCAGGCGCTCGGTGCTGCCGGCCGAAACTCCGCCGCCATCGAACGGCACGTGCGCGTGATCGCGCTGGCTGCGCGCCGGCTCGACCCCGAGCCCTTCAGCACAGTCGGCCATGCGCTGCTCGACCGCCGGCGGCTGTGCATCGACTATTTCAACCGCAGCCGCGGCGAGCACAACACCCGTGAGGTCTCGCCGCAGCGCCTCATTCACTATCGCGACAACTGGTACCTCGATGCCTGGTGCCACTGGCGCGACGGCCTGCGCACCTTCAGCGTCGATGCCATCAAGCTGGCTCGCGTTCTCGACCCGGCCGCCATCGACGTTCCGGACGCGGAACTCGACACCGTGCTCGGCGCCGGCTACGGCATCTTCTCCGGCGCTGCCGTACAGTGGGCCACCCTGCGCTTCTCCCCCGAACGCTCGCGCTGGGTCAGCGCCGAACGCTGGCATCCGCAGCAGCGCGGCGGCTGGGACGAGGACGGCTGCTGGCTTCTCGAAGTGCCCTACGCCGATCCGCGCGAGCTCGTCATGGACATCTTGCGCCATGTGCCCGAGGTGCAAGTGATCGGACCACCGGTGCTGCGGGAGGTTGTGCTTGAAAAGCTGAAGGCAGGCCTTGAGAGGCTCAGGAATTGAGCCCCAACACCGCTACAGTGCATCGCGTAGATCACCTTACGATATGGCCCATCTCAGCTACGAAGACTTTTTCGCTGCGGCTTTCAAGTCGAGCAACGTTGAGCCGTTCGACTACCAGCAGCGACTGGCCCACGAGTCCTGGCCCGACGTACTGAACGTCCCTACGGGCCTTGGCAAAACGGCCGCGGTCGTTCTGGCTTGGCTCTGGAAGCGCGGCTGGCGCATCGATGTTCTGGCGTTGCAGGTTGGCCTGGGCTTGTTGCACGCGCTGGTTCAGTTCGGCCTGGGTGATGACGCTGTTGTTCACCACCGCCACGATGCGGTCGACGGTGCTGATGGCCAGTGCCGGTGCGGCAAGGCTGGCGCTGAGGCAGGCGGCGAGGATGAGCTTCTTCA
>OGCL01000806.1_pt1 | contig 30472 bp, 25 predicted proteins | sample 1570041 | NCBI WGS metagenome assembly OGCL01 (sample SAMN06266162, study PRJEB24511) | hot springs metagenome | isolation source: Hot spring water | place: South Africa: Limpopo | collected 2015-06-22 | reverse complement strand
AATTGGCTTGACCGCGTACTTCACGTCTTGACCAGCGACCAGATTGGCCGGTGCATCGGTTTCAACCGCCAGCGGACGCGCGATCCCGATCAGGTCACACGCGCCGCTTTGTAGCGCAGCATCCATGCCTTGACGGGTACGGAAGCCGCCCGTGACCATTAAGGTGGTTTTCACTTGGCTGCGAATTTTTTCAGCAAACTCCAAAAAGTACGCCTCACGCTTGACGGTGCTGGCTTTTTTCTTCGCGCCGACCATCGCTGCCGCTTCGTAGGTTCCGCCAGAAATCTCAATAAAATCGACACCTAGCGCATCTAGAGCCTGCACCACAATCAGCGAATCTTCTTCGCTAAAGCCACCTTTTTGGAAGTCAGACGAGTTGAGTTTGACCCCAACAATAAAGTTGTCGCCGGTTTGCTTACGGATTTCCTTAAAGCTTTCCAGCAAGAAGCGCATACGGTTTTCGAGGCTACCCCCCCATTGATCGGTACGCTGGTTGTGCTTCGGTGACAAAAACGAGCTGACCAAATAACCATGTGCGCCATGAATCTGCACGCCTTCAAAGCCGGCTTTTTTACAGATGCGTGCCGACTCGCCAAAGCGTTTGATCAGATCATAAATCTCGGCTTCAGTCAGTTCGCGTGGCGTGCCAAACATCGCCGCCATGTCTACCCCGTAGCCAATCGCAGATGGCGCAACGGTTTCTTTGTTCAGACCTTTGGGACATTGCTTACCTGGGTGTGACAGCTGGACGATTTGTGGCATGTTGTAACGCTTGCCGATGGCTGCCCACTGACTGAGCGCGACCAAGTCGCTTTCGTCTTCAACCACCACCACACCGGGTTCGTTTTTGGCGCGAATATCGATCATCACGTTGCCGGTGATCGAACAGCCCAGACCACCTTGCGCCCATGTTTCATACAACTTGAGCAATTCAGGGGTGACTTTGCCCGCAGTATTCGACAATGCCTCGCTCATCGCGCCTTTGATCAGGCGGTTTTTTAGCGTGTAGCCTTGCAGGGTAAGTGGCTGGGTAATGTTCAGTGCTGCGCTCATTGTGATACTTCCCGTCTAAAATAAGAACCTGCCACGATTGTAGCGAGATTTAGATATTTGACAATGCTGCATGTCAAATAAATTCAAACCCGTGCGTCAGTCTTATCACGCCGCTAAATGCATGAACAGTGGTTGATTTTGTAGGATTGGCAAGGCATGCTAAGTTAATTTTTTACATTTAAACCACAATGCGCCACGATCGAAGCCGTTACCAACAACACGCCGAACAGCCGGTGCTGATCAATCTAACCCCATTCGGCTGGCTTGACCTGAAATACTGGCTGGCTGCACTGGCTGCAGCCGTAATGGTATTGATTGGGCTGGTTTTCAGCTTACCTGCATTTGCGGCTGACCCCAATAGCGGCTTGGCGCAACTGTATCAGCGTAGTCTGGATTGGACGACACTGGGGCAAAACGCCCCGCTCAGCCATTTTCCGCTGGCGACCGCGCTCAGTTATTTGGCTGCCTTGGGATTGGGCGTTGTGCTGGGTGCGTTGCTGTTACTGACCAAAATCGAACTGGATCTACGCCGTTTGGTGCAGATCTGGCGCACTGACTTTACGGTGTTGCTGGCGGCCATTTCATTGGCAGGCGTTGCGCTATTAGCCAGTGTGTTGATCAAACTGCCATTTACTGACGTGCATTTTTTATCGCTGCAAACGCATCACAACGGTGTACTGCATGGCTTATTGGTCAGCAGTTTACAGTCGCGCTGGAGTTTATTGGCGGTAAGTCTGTTTTTACTGGTCTGCACACTGCTGGTGACGGCGGTCAGTGTGCTTGCGCCGTGTTTATCAAACAAAGCAGCGCGGCATGATTTACTGGTTAAGGATTAAATAAAGTATCTGCAGTGAAGAGTTTAGCATTCGTACAGGGATAGGATGCTTGGAACTGTTTGAGCCATGGATGGCGAGTCTTCCAAGCAGAGGGGCTTTTGCTTACTTTTGGCCTGTCAAAAGTGAGGCCAACCGCAGGCAAAATATCTGACACTTGTATGACACTATCAGACCTACCTCGACAAACAACGAATCTCTCTTATAGATACTCCAGCTTCTCCCGCCACTGATTCGCCTGCTGCGTGATCGCGGCCAGATCACTGGCAGGCATTTTATCGAGCTGTCGATACACCAATGACAAGCGCGGATTATTCGCCAACTGCTCACGCTGCCGTGCAAAAAAATCCCAGTACAGACTATTCATCGGGCAGGCATTTGCACCGATTTTGAGTTTTTTATCATAGCGGCAGTTTTTGCAATAATCGCCCTGCCGGTCAATATACGCCGCACTCGATACATACGGCTTAGTCGCCAATAGACCGCCATCGGCAAACTGACTCATGCCAAGCGTATTCGGCAACTCGACCCATTCAAACGCATCAATATACACACCGAGATACCAGCGATGCAGTGCTTGAGGGTCTAAACCTGCAAGCAAGGCAAAATTCCCGATCACCATCAGCCGTTGAATATGATGCGCATACGCATAATCAAGCGATTGACCAATCGACTGCTGAAGACAGCGCATCTGAGTCTTGCCTGTCCAAAACCACGCAGGCAAGGCTTGCCGATGCCCGAACACATTCAGCTCAGCATAGTCCGGCATCCGCGCCCAATACACACCGCGCACATATTCGCGCCAGCCCAAAATCTGCCGGATAAAGCCCTCGACCGCCGCAATCGGCAACGAACCGGCATGGTAGGCTTGCTCGACCGCCTGCACCACTTCGCGGGGACTCAGCATCTTGGTATTCAAGGCAAACGACAACAGCGAATGAAACAACCGCCAACTGCTGACCGTCATCGCATCCTGAAAGTCACCAAAATATGGCAACACCTGCCGAATAAAATCAGCCAGATGCTGTAACGCTTCGGCGCGATTCAGCGGCCAACGCATCCGCTCGGCCTGCGGCTGCCCAAAGCTGCGCACCCCTGCCGCCACGATCTGCTGCCACAATGCTGAATGATCATGCACCTGACGACGATCTTGCGGAATCAGCGGCTGACCGTTCCATTTTTTACGGTTATCGTGATCAAAATTCCACTGCTCGCCAATCGGCTGACTGCCCTGCATCAACACGCGATGTTGCTGGCGCATTTGCCGATAAAAGCGCTCCATCAACCACTGTTTTTTACCTTCAAACAGTTTGGCCACGTCCATGCGCTCAGTATAAAAGTGCTCGCTGCTGACCATGCGTACCGGCAGGCTGGCCTGTTGCGCAAACTGCTGAAGCTGTTGATCGAGCCGATATTCGTCAGGCGCTTGGTATTCAATCGCCTGTAGCTGTTCGGCCTGTGCCAACTGCATCAGGTTGGCGGGTATATCATGCAGATTCTGCGGGTCATCAATCGCCAAATAACGCACCCGATGTCCAGCCTGTCGCAACTGCGCGGCCAAGTCGCGCATCGCGGCAAAAATCGCCAGAATCTTCTGCGCATGATGCAGCACATAATCGGTCTCTTGGCGGACTTCCATCAGCACATACAGTACGTCGGGCTGTACGGACTGAAACCATGAATGCTGCGGATTAAGTTGATCGCCCAAGATCAAGCGCAAGCAACTCATCGCAACGTCCCCCACAAGCGTCGGTATGCGCCGTCAGCATCGTAGTCTTTGGTTTGTTTTTCGGGGCTAAAGCGACGTGAACCGCGTGGATCAGTGCCACGCCCCGCCAGATATAACCAGTTGCCCTGATTGCTATACACATCGTAGTCAATCAGTTGTGATTCAAACCACGCCGCCGCCGCAGGCCAATCGCCCTGCAAGTCATGTACCCAGAAGCTAGCGACATTTTGCCGCATCCGATTCGACAGATAGCCGGTCGCTGATAGCTCACGCATCGCCGCATCAATCCACGGCTGACCGGTCTCGCCACTAATCCAGCGTTGAAAGTTTTCAGCAGGATGTTTGGGTAGCTTGTGATCGGATAAACCACGCGCCCGATATAAACGCCGACCATACTTTAAATGCAACATCCGGAAGTAATCACGCCACAACAACTCAAACCAAATCCAGTAGGTGCTGTCATTTTCGCCGTACTCCTCCTCGTAGTCTTGTAGTGCGTCATCAATCTGGCGCGGCGACAATGTCCCCAGCGATAGCCAGATCGAAAACTTGGTCGAGTAATCTAAGCCGATCAGACCGTTACGGGTTTCTTTGTACGAACTGGCTTTATCGGTGGCAAAATAACGCTGGAGGTAGTCCAACCCGCCTACTTCGCTGGCACGACAGCTCGGCAAGTTGTAAGCAAAGGCAGTACGCGCATCTGGCTGGGTTTGCGTTGGATTTATTTTGCTTAGGCTATTTTTAAGACTGGGCAATAACGCCGCATCGACCTGCGATATATCTGGTAATGCAGGCAGGCGGCTCGGTGTGGCGAGTGGCCGACGTGGCGCGACTTTGGCGCGTTCGACTTTTTGTCTAAAACTGCTAAACACGTCCGGCAGTTCGGATGCTTGAAACGGTAAATCCGCCGGATGCAGCAAGCTGGATTGCCAGTGCGTGTGGACACTTAAGCCTGCTTGGGTCAGCGCGCGCACTTCATCTTGTTCTTCTGGTGCGGCGATGTCTTCGCAGTAGATTTGACTGGCTTGGAGTTGTTTGGCCAATTGCGGCAGCAGTTGACGCGGCTTGCCGGTCAGTACCAGCAGGCGGCTACCGAGTTTTTGTAATTGTTGATCCAGATCGTACAGGCTATCGGCGAGGACTTGCCGTCGGTGTGCGCCCATGCGCACGAAGCCCCAACGGGTCGGCGCATCTTGCATCGGGTCGTGGCAGTAGATGGGCAGCAGGGTGCTGTTGGTTTTGGCGGCGTGTAGTAGGGCTTGCTGGAGTGCAGGCTGATCGTGTAGCCGTAAGTCTTGACGAAACCAGTAGATCAGCGCAGACATGCCACGTATTCCATGACTAAAGTTGGGACTACGCTACCCGACCAGCGTGGCGGGTTCGATTCGACAAAGCGGAACAGGTGGAAATTGATATGCCAAAACAACCTTTTCAAGCACTCAAAAAACCGACTTATAAATATTTATTAGCTCAAATATCTCTAGCGCCACATGCTTTTATGAGTTGAATGGCGACAGCAACGTAAAGAAAGCTGCTAAGAAAAAAACAAGTGATTGGGACAAAAAAATACAAGCCAGACTCTCCAGTAAAGAACAGGCTCAAGATGGCTACCGAGCCAAGCAGCAGCAGACCAATGTCGGGTTTGGAGAAATCCTGAATGATGCTGGTCAAAGCCAACATGAAAAACCAAAGCACGACAGCATTCGTATGCAGTAAAAAATCCTGCTGAATCAATTTATGAATTGCAAGAGCAGTCACCGCAAGCAACAAAACATAACTTCTTGAACTTACTTTTCTAATATTCATCAGAGATGCCCCAATCAAATCCGACATCAAAAACCGCAGCATCAGCACCTCTGCACTGACGCTGCCTATATTTTTAATTACGCTGGCTTAAAGCTATCCCGCAAGTCCAAGATCCGATTAAACACCGGCTTGCCCGCTTGGTGGTCGATCTCATCCGCGATGAAATAACCTTCCCGCTCAAACTGAAACCGCTCACCGGCTTGCACATTCGCAAGCGATGGCTCAAGCACGGCCTGCACCACTTTGACCGATTCAGGGTTTAGATTTTGGGTAAAATCATCCCCCGCTTCAGGGTCAGCGTTGGCAAACAACCGCTCATAAATGCGCACCTCAGCCGGAATACCTTGCTCCGCCGATACCCAATGAATCACCCCTTTCACCTTACGGCCTTCAGGGTTTTTACCGAGTGTGTCGGGATCAATCGAACATTTTAGCTCGACAATCTCACCCGCTGCGTCTTTAATCACCTCATCGCACTTGATCACATAGGCATGACGCAGACGCACCTCACCTTGTGGAATCAACCGCTTAAAGCCCTTTGGCGCGACTTCTTCAAAGTCACTGCGATCAATATACAAAGTCTGCGTGATCGGAATCGCACGCTCGCCCAGATCGACATTTGGATGCCGTGCATGAGTCGAAATCACCGTATCAGCAAGGTTAGTCAATGTGACTTTCAAGGGATTCAGCACCGCCATCGCACGTGGCGCAGTGTTTTCGAGCGACTGACGAATACAAAATTCCAGCAAGCCGCGATCCACAATACCGTCCTGCTTGGTCACACCCACGCGACGACAAAAATCCCGCAGCCCTTCCGGCGTAAAGCCGCGCCGCCGCATTCCCGCCACCGTCGGCATACGCGGATCGTTCCAACCAGTCACAATGCCCTCATCGACCAGCTTTTTCAGCTTGCGCTTACTGGTCAGCGTGTAATCGACATTCAGACGCGAAAACTCAATCTGACGCGGCGGCACATCGAAGCCAATCTTAGCAATCACCCAATCATAAAATGGCCGATGGTCTTCAAACTCCAAGGTACACAACGAGTGGGTAATCCGCTCCAGCGCATCCGACAACGGGTGCGCGTAGTCATACATTGGATAGATTTTCCATGTATCGCCAGTCTGGTGATGGGTCGCGTTCAATACTCGATAAATCACCGGATCGCGCATGTTAATGTTCGGACTGGCCATGTCGATTTTGGCGCGTAACACCGCTTGGCCAGCTGCAAATTCGCCGTTTTTCATCTGATCAAACAGCGCTAGATTTTCGGCCACAGTCTGATCACGATGCGGCGAGTTCTTACCAGCCTGTTTGAAGTTGCCACGACTTTCTTTAATCTGCTCTGGCGTCTGTAGATCGACGTAGGCATCGCCCTGCTCGATCAGTTGCACTGCCCACGCATATAATTGTTCAAAATAGCTCGACGCATGCCGTGGCTCGCCTGACCACTCAAACCCCAACCAGCGTACATCGCGCTCAATATTATCAATAAACTCTTGTGACTCGGCCTCAGGATTGGTGTCATCAAAACGCAAATTACATAGGCCACCGGTTTCTTCGGCCACGCCAAAATTTAGACAAATCGATTTGACATGCCCCAGATGCAGATAGCCATTTGGTTCAGGAGGAAAGCGAGTCACGATCTGCTGATGCTTACCCGTCGCCAAATCGTCTTGGATGATGGCACGAATAAAATCGACGCTTTGCACGGGTTGTTGTGCGGCGACAACAGCAGAAGAGCTTACGGGCAAAACGGCTAACGCATCAGTTGGTTTCATAACACTCACTTGGGAATCAAAAAACGACAGCCACACCATTACGGATTGAATGTTCGGCAGTGTCGCAGTCTACCGCCTCGCTGGTTTTGGCTCAACTGCAATTGTTCATGACGACTGCGCTGACATCACTCAACATCCGCACAACAGGGACACAACAATCGCCCTTGTATCAGCCCGTGTCGATGCCTATCTTCTTATCAGGCCAGCGCGTACAATTGAGGCCATTTTTAAGCACTAGGATGGCTACTATGCGTTACCTTGCACCTTTACATGTATTACTCCCCGCGCTGCTCGCCGTGAGCGTGAGTGCTTGCGCCGCCCAAAAAGAACCCAAAGCTGAAACCGCAACCACCAGCAGCATGCCGCGCGTCGCCCTCAGCACCAACATGGGCGACATCGTGGTTGAACTCAACCCCGCCAAAGCCCCGCTCAGCAGCGCCAACTTTATCGAATATGTGCAAAGTGGCCAGTACAACGGCACGATTTTTCATCGCGTCATCGATAATTTTATGATTCAAGGCGGTGGCTTTGATCAAAACATGCAACAAAAACCCACCCGCGCCACCATCCAAAACGAAGCCAATAACGGCCTAAAAAACAGCCGTGGCACGATTGCGATGGCACGCACCGGCGACCCACATTCGGCATCGTCACAGTTTTTTATTAATGTCAAAGACAACGCTTTCTTAGATCACACCAGCCCAACGCCACAAGGCTGGGGCTACACCGTATTCGGTCAAGTGGTCGAGGGCATGGATGTGGTCGACAAGATCAAAGTCGTGCAGACCGGCAATATGGGCGGCCATCAAAACGTACCGACCCAACCGATTGTGATCAAGCAAGCCGTGCTGCTGAAATAAGCGGCAACACGGATGTGACAGCCAGTTTTGGCATTGAAATCAACCGATTTACCCCAATCCACCCCGTTCATTCTTTGGAGCATCTGCAATGAGCCAACTTCCACAAGTCGCCCTCGACACCAGTATGGGTCGCATCGTCCTCGAACTGAACTCAGACAAAGCCCCAGCCACTGTCGAAAATTTCATTCAATATGTGCAAAGCGGCCACTATGACGGCTTGATTTTTCACCGTGTGATTGATGGTTTTATGATTCAAGGCGGTGGCTTTGACAAAGACATGAAGCAACGCAGCACCCGCGCCCCAATCCAAAACGAAGCCGACAATGGCCTGACCAACGATGTCGGCACGATTGCCATGGCGCGCACCAGCGATCCACATTCGGCCAGCGCACAGTTTTTCATTAATGTCAAAAACAATGCCTTCCTAAACTACAGCAGCAAAACCATGCAAGGCTGGGGTTATGCCGTGTTCGGTCGCGTCATTGAAGGCATGGACGTGATCAACCAAATCAAAGGCGTGCGTACTGGCAACAGCAACGGTCATGGCGATGTGCCTGTCACGCCGATCATCATCGAAAAAGCCGTGCTGCTCGGTCAGGAATAAGCCCATCGTGCCGCAACTGTTTATTTCGGATTTACATTTGTCGCCCGAACATCCCCGCCTTGTGCGGGGGTTTTTGGATTTGGTCGCGTCGCTCCAATCCAGCCAGACATCCGCTTTATACATTCTTGGCGACTGGTTTGAGGCGTGGGTCGGTGATGACGACGACAGCGCGTGGCTCGATCCGATTGTCAGCGCGTTGCAGAGCTATACCGCTGCCGGTGGTCAAGTCTGGGTACAGCACGGCAATCGGGATTTTTTAATCGGCCAAGCATTTTTAGATCGGTTTGGCGGTCAACTGTTGCCCGAAATCAGCATATTAGCGCATGAAGCTGGTCGAATTCGGCTCGAGCATGGCGACTTGCTGTGCAGCGATGATGTCAAATACCAAGCGTTTCGCCAAATGAGCCGCGATCCAGCATGGCAAGCGGGGATGTTGTCGCAGCCCTTAGAACAACGCCGTCAAATCGCCCAGATGATGCGCATGCAAAGCCAACTGAACAATGCCAACACGCCCGCCAATATCATGGACGTGAATGCACAAGCGGTGGATACTGCGCTGCTAGACGCAGATATTTTGTTGCACGGTCACACCCATCGACCGGATACGCATGTATTGCCAAACGGCAAACAACGCTTGGTCATGGGCGACTGGCGTGAAGACAGCGGCACAGCGATGATTGCACGTTTAAGCGCGGCTGGACTGGTGTTAGACGAATGGTGTTTTTAATATGAACGCAGTATTCATCCGAAAACTGCTGGTTTTTGCAAGCTTTGCCTTGCTTGGCTGGCTATTTGTCACCTATGTTATCGGCTAGGCGATTATTTTAAGGAGCAAACGATGCGCAGTCTACAGCAGTGGTTAGACGAATATAGCGTGAGCCACCAGAACAGCACCAACAAGCGCATTCACTGGCTGTGTGTCCCCGCGATTTTGTTCAGTTTGATTGGGGTGAGTTGGCATCTCAGCACGGTACTGACGATTGTGCTGCTGGCGATGATGTTGTTGTTTTTTGTGCGGTTGTCGATGCCGATGTTTTTTGCGATTGGTGTATTGCTGCTGATCATGCTGTCCTTGGTTGCGGTGTTGCCGGTTGGTTCGAGCTTTTATATCGCGCTGTTTGTGCTGGCGTGGATTGGGCAGTTTTATGGGCATAAAGTCGAAGGCAAAAAACCGTCGTTCTTTAAGGATGTGCAGTTTTTGTTGATTGGCCCTGCGTGGTGTGTCGATGCGTGGATGAAAAAAATTAGTCCCGATTGGCGTGGTGCGTAAGTCATGCAAAATCAGGCCTACCAACTCATCATCACAGAAGCTGACTATCTCGCCGGCGAGCAAGATGGTCAGCAAAAACATGAGTATATCGACGGTCAGGTCTATGCGATGTCAGGCGCGAGTGCCAATCACAATCGTCTGGCGGGCAATTTGTACGGCGAGTTGCGCCAACACCTGAAAGGTCAGCCCTGTCAGTCATACACTGCTGATATGAAAGTCAAAATTGACACGCGCTACTTTTATCCTGACGTGATGGTGGATTGTAGTGCGGTCGATGGTTATTTTACCGAAACTCCGATTATCTTGATTGAAGTGTTGTCTAAATCTACCAAGCAAACCGACAAAACTATTAAACTCGACACCTACACCAGCATCCCGACCCTGCAAGAATATCTGTTGGTCGAGCAAGATTTTGTCGAAATCGAACTGCTCAGACGGCGCACTGGCTGGAAGGCCGAGCATTATTTTTTGGGCGACAGTATTTTTTTTGAGTCGATTGGTTTGCAATTAACCGTCGCTGAAATCTATGAACGCGTCACCAATGATGATATGAACGAATGGCTAGTCGCCCAAAACGACAACTAGCCACGCGACCCTTTTACCCTGCCCGCCGTAGATTTTGCTTTTTCAGCGTCATCATCAGCAGTTGTACCGCCGCAGGGGTCACACCCGAAATCCGCCCCGCCTGTGCCAAGGTTGCAGGACGCACGTTTTTCAGCTTGATCTTAATCTCATTCGACAGACCAGACACCGCATCATAATCAAACTCAACCGGCAACACCGCCTCTTCAAATCGCTTTAACTGGCTGACTTCATCTTGTTGACGGTCGATATAACCCGCGTATTTCACAGCGATTTCGATCTGCTCACCGACCATCGGTGACACCTGCGAATCGGTCAGCTCCGCCACTTGGGCAAAGGTCACATTCGGACGCTTGAGCAAATCATACGCCTGTTGCTCTTTGCTCAGACTCTCGCCGGTCATCGCCACAAAACGCTGTCCCAAATCATTATGCGGCAGCGCCCACAAGGCTTTTAGACGAGCAGATTCCAACTCAATCGACTCCATTTTTTCACAAAACGCCGCCCAACGCACATCATCGACCAAGCCCAGTTCACGGCCTTTGGCGGTCAATCGCTGATCAGCATTGTCCTCACGCAGCATCAAGCGATACTCGGCGCGACTGGTAAACATCCGATACGGCTCTTTGGTGCCGTGCGTGATCAGATCATCGACCAACACACCGATGTAGGCTTGATCGCGGGTGGGTGTCCAACCCTCTTGATCCCACGCCGCACGCGCTGCGTTCAGACCGGCCAGCAAGCCTTGCGCACCCGCCTCTTCATAGCCGGTCGTGCCATTGATTTGACCGGCAAAAAACAGATTGTGAATCGACTTGGTTTCGAGCGTCGGCTTGAGGTTTTGCGGATTAAAATAGTCATATTCAATCGCATAACCGGGTCTGAGAATGTGCGCATTTTCCATACCACGAATCGAACGCACCAACTCAAACTGCACATCAAACGGCAAACTGGTCGAAATGCCATTCGGATACAGTTCGTGCGTGGTCAGACCTTCCGGCTCTAAGAAAATCTGATGGCTATCTTTGTCGGCAAAGCGATGAATCTTGTCCTCAATCGACGGACAGTAACGCGGGCCCACGCCCTCAATCACGCCGGTATACATCGGCGAACGGTCTAACCCACCGCGAATAATCTCGTGGGTGCGCTCATTGGTATGCGTGATCCAGCAGCTAATCTGCCGTGGATGCATCGACACATCACCCATAAACGACATGACTGGGGTCGGCGTGTCGCCCGCTTGTGGCATCATCACCGAAAAATCTACCGTCCGCGCATCAATCCGTGGCGGTGTGCCGGTTTTCAGGCGACCCACCGGCAGGTTTAACTCACGCAAGCGGTCAGCCAGCGCAATCGACGGCGGATCACCGGCACGGCCACCGCGTGACTGTTGCAGCCCGATGTGGATGATACCGCCCAAAAATGTGCCTGTGGTCAGCACCACCGAGCGGCAGTTAAAGCGAATGCCCATCTGGGTGATTACGCCTTTGACGGTATCACCTTCCACTACCAGATCATCGGCAGCTTGCTGAAAAATATCCAGATTCGGCTGATTTTCTAAAATTTCACGAATTGCGGCTTTATACAAGATACGGTCGGCCTGCGCCCGTGTCGCGCGGACTGCTGCACCTTTACGCGCATTTAATACTCGAAATTGGATACCGCCTTTGTCGGTCGCCAACGCCATTGCACCGCCGAGTGCGTCGATTTCGCGCACCAGATGTGATTTACCGATTCCACCGATGGCTGGATTGCAGCTCATTTGTCCGAGGGTTTCGATATTGTGGGTCAGCAGTAAGGTGGCACGCCCCATCCGCGCCGCAGCCAGCGCGGCTTCAGTACCGGCATGGCCGCCGCCGATTACAATCACATCATACGATTTTGGGTACTGCATGGCGCAACTCACCTAAAAGACGGACAAAAAGCAGGCAAAAAATCAAGTCGAATATGATAGCAAATTTTTGGGATGACTTCAGGATTTGGCGATGGCGGTGTGGGCTGGATTTGATTGCTTTTGTTAGCACGTCATTTGGTGACGCATAACTGGTAAATCTCTATTGTTTTGTTTGCATTTTTTCGGCTACAGTCGGCGGGTCAACAAGTTAGATGTTTAGCAAAAATCAACACGGAAGGATTTTGTATGGCAAGCCCAACACCCGCATCGACTCATACCGGTGGATTTGCACACCTGCTTAAAACCGCCGCCGCCAAGCAGGTCAAAGCACCACAAATAGCGCGGGCGATGAGTTGTCTGGATCAAGCGGCTATAGAAACACTGCTCACCAAATGGGATTGGCACAAACTATCGGTAAGTCATGAAATTATGTGGTCGATTGAACTGCTTGAGCATTTTAAAGATTACTGGGATTGGGACTGGCTTTCTTGCAACGAGAGCTTGCCATGGTCAGTCGAACTCATTGAACAGTTCAAAGAGCGATGGGAATGGCATGGTCTATCTCAAAACGCCATTTTGCCGTGGTCGCCCGAGTTCATTGAACCTTTTAAAGAACACTGGGAATGGCACTACTTGTCTTGCAACAAGCAATTACGCTGGTCAGTCGAGCTGGTTAGGCAATTTAAAGATTACTGGAAATGGGGGTTGCTATCTGCAGATGAAGACCTACCATGGTCGATTGAGTTCTTCAATCAGCATAAAAGTCACTTTTTTTTTGAAAAACTTTCCGGTAATAATGCTTTACCATGGTCACTTTCTCTCCTTGAACAATATAAAGACCGATGGGAATGGAAAATTCTATCTCGCAGTCAGGCATTACCATGGTCAGAGCAATTGATTGAACGTTTTGAAAAGCGCTGGGACTGGCAAGCGCTATCTCAAAATACAGCTTTACCGTGGTCAGCAGAACTGCTTGAACATTTTAAATACCACTGGGACTGGAAGATACTATCTGGGAATAGGTCTATACCTGAGTCGATTAAAAAACTCATTGAGACGTATAACACTACTAAAATCTACGGTTACTGCAGTGTATTGCAACAAACAGCAGCATCGACCAATACCGGTGGATTTGCACATCTGCTCAACACCTTAGCCGCTACACAAATCGACACACTCCAGATCGCACAGGAGCTAACCTGTCTGGATCAAACTGCGCTAGAAACACTGCTACACAAGTGGGATTGGCAAAAACTGTCTGTTAGCCATGAAGTCGCGTGGTCTGTCAGGTTAATTGGAAAATTTAAATATCAGTGGAAATGGCACAGTCTCTCTTACAACCAGAGCTTACCATGGTCAGTTAATCTAGTTGAGCAGTATAAAGATAGCTGGGACTGGAATGGGCTATCCTGCAATAAAGCGTTACCTTGGTCAGCCGAGCTGATTAAACAATATAAAGATCGCTGGAGTTGGTACAGTTTATCTCGAAATGAGGCTTTACCGTGGTCGGTCGAACTGATTGAACTGTTCAAAGGCAATTGGAACTGGGACGAACTGTCCAAAAACGAGAATTTACCATGCTCAGTGGAGGAGCTTGAGATATACAAAAGTGGATTAAACCGACCGCCAATCTAATTCCTCAACCCGCCCTGCCATCAAGTCAGGGCAACCGCACTACGCATCCACCTGAATCAGCCAATCACTCGCCCGATGAAAATCGGGCTCACCACCATGCCGTAACGCCCAATACGAACACTGCCCCGCCCGATCCTTTAAGACACACGTCAGCCCGACCCGCAACGCTTGGCCAACCTTAAAGCAGTCGGACAAATCAATTACAGCAATTAACCGCCGCACATCAACATCAAGACGCAGCAACTTTAACCGATCATCGCGGCGTAGCGGCATCTGCGCAGGACTGCGATACGCATCGAAACGGTACGCATTCCACAGCCGAGCAGGACTTAGATTCAGCTCCAAATACTCAGACGACCCGACCGCCTGCACAAACAACTCAAAACAAGTCGACTCCCACAAATAATCCTGCCGTGTCAGCACAGCCTGAGCCTCTTGCCAGAAGATCTGTTGTTTCGGATCGTTTAACTGATACACCAACTGCCAGCTTGAATCGCTTAACTGCTGAAATTCAACCCGAACTGACAGATCAGGCTGTGGCTGGTCAGCACAGAGTTGGCCGCAATACACCATGATTGACATCACAATTTTCCTTTACAGCATGAATTGCCAGACTCGCATCCGCAAAAACACTGAGGCTAAATAAACCACACCAACATACACAACCGCTGCACAAACCCAACAGCGAAGCGGATATAGACAATAAGCACCTACAAAAAAACCGCCGCAAGCCGACAGCCACCCTCTAAAATCACCATCAAATCAACCCCACTATTGAGCCATGATGATGCTGACACAAACCAAAACACGACTCGCGATTGGCCTGACTTGCTTGTTGAGTGTGCAGGTGTATGCCGAAGCAAACGCCACACCTGATGCATCCACACAGAATGCGGTCGAATTTAAACAATCCTTGCCGACCACCATGGAAGAAATCGCTACCGTCGATGTCCTCGGTGAGATCTGCCCAAAAATCCTTGGTGAGCGCATGAATCGACAGTTTAACCAAGGCTATCAAAACTTAGTCAGCACACTACTGCCAAATATCCCAAGCCCAAGCGTGGCAATCCAAAGCCTACGCGGTGATACTGAATACAGCAAATTACTGGATATCGCCCGTGCTGATGCAGCACGTTATGCTGTCGCCGAAAACCGTGCGGTCTGCTTGGATGTCCTACACTACCCCGCACCAGCACAATAAAGAATACACCCTGCCTATTAGATGATCTCCAACACTGCCAGCACTCACATGCTGGCTTTTTTGTGTTCGCGATTGCTTAACGTAGCGAGAACTACTGACAAAAGCCACTGTAAGCGGGCGCAGGTTCTGCTAGCATGTATCCCCCCAGTACCTTTGCTTTTTATTATACGGATTCGCACACCATGACCACCCGCCTTCGCATTCTGACCACCCTCATGGTTGCTGGACTCAGCACACACGTTGCAGCGGTTACGATCATGCCGTCCCCCCCACAACTCGATAATAAATCGTACCTACTGATGGACTATGAATCAGGCCAAGTGTTAGCGTCTTCTAACCCAGATGAGCGAATTCCGCCTGCCTCTCTGACCAAAATGATGACCAGCCTGATCGTTGAGCAAAAACTGATGGCTGGCGAACTGCAAGAAGACGAGCCCGTTCGGGTCAGCGAGCATGCATGGTGTCGCGGCAGTAGCAAAGAATCTTGTATGTATATTCCACTCAACGGCACAGCCAGTATGCTCGACATGCTGCGTGGCATTATTATTCAGTCTGGCAATGATGCCTCTAAAGCCGTCGCTGAACATATTGCGGGCAATGAAGGCGCATTTGCCGACATGATGAATACGGAAGCCAAACGCCTTGGCATGAACAACACCAATTTTTTAAATTCGACCGGCTTGCCAATGGAAAACCATTATAGCTCGGCACGCGACATGGCGATTCTTGCCCGCACGATTATTCGTGACAGTGCCAAGTACTATCCGATTTATTCCGAAAAAGAATTTACCTTTAACAACATCAAACAGGGCAACCGTAACGCATTGTTGTTTAGCGACCCATCCGTCGACGGCCTAAAAACCGGTTACACAGAAGCGGCTGGCTACTGCATGACCACCTCGAGCAAGCGTGGTGCGATGCGCCTGATTTCAGTGATTATGGGCGCGCCAAGCGTGAATGCACGCGCCCAGCAAAGCCGCGAATTACTCAACTGGGGCTTTAGCCATTTTGAAACCGTCACGCTGCGCCCTGCGGCACAGCCACTAGCAACCACACCGATTTGGTTTGGTCAAAGCAAAACCGTGTCGATTGGTTTGGCAGAAGGCTTAGTGGTGACGCTACCGCGTGGGCAAGCCGAAAAAGTGCAAACTCAGTTTAGCGTACAACCCAATCTGGAAGCACCCATTCAGCAAGGTCAAGTCATCGGTCGACTGATTGCGTCATTGGATGGCCAACCCGTCGCTGAGCGTCCCTTGGTTGCGCTGCAAGCGATTGAGCAAGCCAGCCTATTCTCACGACTACTTGACCGAATCAAGATGTTTTTCGCCAAGCTGATCAATCAATCTGCTTAAAACCACAGTGTTATAGAACCAGCGTCGTCTCAGTCTGATGGACGCTGGCCATCACCGGCCACATGTTTGTCCAAGTTACGGGCGGCTTGTTGCAAAGCACCCAAGATCCGCTCACGGTCATAGGACTTCACCTCATCCATATCAAGCTGCAAATTAAAACCATCCATCTCAAACTCGACCCAGCGACGGTTCAAGGTGTGCGAGCTTTCAAACTGATCCAACACCTCCCATGTCTGCATGGGTTTTGCAATGCCTTTGAGATGCAGCATCCCGCGCTCACGGCAACTGATTTTATCGCGGATTAATAGATAGGTATCGTTTGAAATCAGAATCTCATCTGGATTGGCTGCGGTTTGCAAACGCGCTGCAAGGTTAGCATCCCGACCAATAATCGTATAACTCATCCGGCTGTTGCTGCCAAAGTTACCGACGTGACAATAACCCGTGGTAATCCCCATCCGCACATGTAAACCATCAAAGCCAAGTGCCTTCCATTTTTGGCGTAATAATTTATTCTCACGGCGCATGGCAATCGCCATTTCGACACACGCCAGCGCGTCGTTTTTAGCCCCTTTACTGGTTGGGTCGCCAAAGAAAATCAATAATGCATCGCCGATAAACTTATCAATCGTGCCACCATATTTTTTGGCCAGATCGGACATATGCTCAAAATAAGTATTTAAAATCGTCGCCAAATCATCTGGCAATAGCGTCTCGGACAACTCAGTAAACCCTTGAATATCCGAAAAGAAGATTGTCAATTTTTTGCGCTTATTCTCAATCCGCGCATCACGGTCACCACGCAAAATCGACTGCCAAACTTGGCTCGGTGCATAGCGGGCGATTTTATTGGCGACATTCATAAAATGCGTGGTCTTGGCCTGCGCCTCAACCAACTGTCGCTCTGCCAACTCAACCCGATGCCGCGCACCAACCAGCTCGACCACCACACTGACCATTAAAGCCACAATCGACACCACAGCCACCAAAATTGGGGTCTGCTGCACCTCAGTGCCACTATAGCCTAAAAAATAAGAGCTAATTAGTGCGCTCGCAATCGCCAATACCAACACCACCAGCCAGCCAAACACACTCGACACTGCCATTAAAGACAGCAAGAGCGTGCCTGCAAACACCAGTGTCGGAACCACTGAAAACTGCGTAATACTGATACACACGCCGACCAGCACGGCATCCAATAAAATCGCTGGAAACGCCGAACGCTCTAAGCCAAAGTGACGATGATACAACCATTGCAAGCGAGTCTGGAAAAACGGCCAGACCACCAATACCGCAACCAAAAACAGCACACGGCCATCCACGACCTGTGCATGCAGACAGACCAGCAAAATCACAATAAACAATAAGCTGGTGGAAACACGCTCATGCCGACCAAACAGCCGAACGGTATCACGGAAGGAGTTAGAAACGCTGGCCATTACAATCCATATATGGTTTAACGCGTAGTGCAGACTGCAACATATGCTAGGCATCCCCCATCACGCAACCTAGATTGCGTGATTTCGGGCAAAAATAAGCCCAATCAGCCCATTTTCCAGTCAAACGGCATGTCACCCTGACCACGCAAGGCCAACATCAGGGTCTGACGCATACGCGCCAACACTTCGTTATTGTATGCTACTGCCGGTGTGCCCCACACGGGTTTCGGCCAGACCAGATCATTGCGATAGCGTGCAATATGATGAAAATGTAATTGCGGCACCATATTACCCAGTGCAGCAACGTTCATTTTATCGGCACGAAATACCCGAGCCATCTGGCTCGATAGCCAGCTTGATTCACGCAAAAACTGCTCTTGATCGGCCACCGACAATTCATATAATTCGGTCGCACCAGAAACACGCGGCACTAAGATCAACCACGGGAACTGCATATCGTTCATTAAACGACAGGTCGACAACGGAAAGTCGCCCACTAAAAAGGTATCTTGAGCAAGCTGGGGATGTAGGCTGAACATGGCCGTCCTATTAGGTCACAAAATCATACAAGATGTCGATCTTAGCACAGGATCACCGCTGCAACAGCAGCCACAGGCGGCGACCCCAAACAAAAGCCGACTAGAACAACCGATTCATTCCATTTAACGCCGCCACCCGATAGGCCTCCGCCATGGTCGGATAGTTGAACGTGGTTTGGGTAAAGTAATGCAGCGAATTATGCTCACCACTCAACATCACCGCCTGTCCAATATGCACAATCTCAGCGGCATTCGTCCCAAAACAGTGAATCCCCAAAACCTCAAGCGTCTCACGGTGGAATAAGATTTTAAGCATACCAACCGTATCACCAATAATCTGGGCGCGTGCCAAATGCTTAAAGAACGCCTGCCCAACCTCATAGGGAACTTTTTCTTGCGTCAGCTCTTTTTCAGTTTTACCAATCGACGAAATCTCAGGAATGGTATAAATCCCCGTTGGCACACTCACCACCGGCTGCGCATCAGTTTCACCGATCATAAACGCTGCGGCTGCACGTCCCTGATCATAGGCTGCCGATGCCAATGACGGCCAGCCAATCACATCGCCCGCTGCATAGACATGCTCAACTGCCGTCTGATAACGCTCATTCACCATCAACTGGCCACGATTATTCGCCGTCAAACCGATATTTTCTAAACCCATGCCATCAGTGTTACCTGAACGGCCATTACTCCATAAAATCGCATCGGCTTTGATTTTTTTACCGGATTTTAAATGTAGCACTACCGCATCATCAAACGTTTCTAAGTGGTCGATTTCTTCGTTATTACGGATCAGCACACCCAACTCACGCAAATAATAAGATAGCGCATCAGCAATCTCATCATCCAAATAACTGAGCAACTGAGGTTGGTTATTAATCAACTCGACCTTGTAGCCTAAACCGACAAAAATCGACGCATATTCACAACCGATCACCCCTGCACCATAAATAATAATTTTTTGGATGGGATAATCCAAAGTTAAAATCGAATCACTGTCAAACACCCGCTCGTGGTTAAAATCTAATTCTTTCGGGTGAAATGGTCGGCTTCCTGTGGCGATAACCAACTGCTTAAAACCGATTTTTTCATAACCGCCATCATTACACTGCACAGTCAAATGATGCGCATCATCCATAATAGCCATGCCATGATGCACATCAATATGATTACGCTCATAAAACCGTGTGTGTGTTTCGACTTGCTGCTCAATGACTCGACGGGCATTTTGTAAAATTGTGGTGAGTGGGACGTGCTTCCATTCACCGACCTTTTGAAATAAAGGATCGCGCTGGTAGCGAATCAGGTTATATACGGTCTGGCGCAGTGCTTTACTTGGAATTGTCCCCACATGCGCACAGTTGCCGCCGACTTGGGCGCGTTGATCGACCACGCCGACGTGGTAGCCCGCCTTGGTCAACTTCATCGCGGCTGCCTCTCCAGCAGGCCCCGCCCCGAGTACCACCGCATCATAGTCAAAACGCGGCTCAATTGGCTTTTTTTTACGCGGCATCATCCAGCCTCCTATCGAATCCAGATCGGATTTGATTGTACGCTGATTTTGATGACAAACGATTATCCAAAGGTCGTGCAAACCAGTACGGCCAATAAATGGAACACATGGCTTCGGCCACTATCTCATCGGCGTTCGATCAATGAAGTTACCGGCACAATACTCTTATAAAACGTGTCGATATATTGTGGATACTCTCGCGCTACAACCCAGAATAGCTGCTGTATACTCAACTGCCGTGTCCGCCTTGGGTGGCTTTGGCGGTCGTCGGTAAGTCCCCAACCCGAATAAAATGGACGACCCAATACGGTTACTCGAACATCAGCCATCAATGCAACCATGCCAGCAGACGAGGTCAACACATACGCTTGGTCAATACCCACTAGTGCATCGTACAGCGAGGTGTGCTTTTGATCTAAATAAAGTATATCCGTGTATTGCATGTCCGTTGAAAGCAGCTCTACGTCCTTTTTCAGCGCAGATGCAAACTCAGGGTCTTGACTGACGTTGTAACAAATAATCTGGGAATTGGGATGCTCATGCCGTGCGAGTTGCATGATATCAAGTGCGTTATGCCCACGACTGCCACCCAAGCGCACATCCAAATCGGTAATTGGCTGAGCGAGTACCAAAACGCGAGGACGATCTTTGACACCATATAAGGCATTTGCTCGAGTTTGGCGCACTTGCACATGGTCAGGCCAAACATATTGTAAAAACTGGGTATAGAGCTGCTGAATAACATCTAAATGATCTTTAAAATCAAAATTTTCGAGGAGATGTTCAAGATCGCTCTGCATCGCAGCAGTCATATAACAACATGAATAGTCAATCGACAACGCATAGTAACGATCACTCGGCAGCCACTGAGCCAAAGGTGCGGGACTCAAATAAATCGGCTGCTTTGCAGTCTTTGTGAGAAAATACTGATAATCATCACGATAGGCTGGCATCCAGACCATGACATCGGCATACGCTAGCGATGAAACAAACTGCTCCAATACATGAGGGGCGATTTCCGATACGTATTGTGGTAAAAAAACGAGGTTGCGCTGCTCAAACGCACCTTCTAGATGTCTGTGTTCTGCAAGCGGAGAAAAGCCAACCATCCATGTCAGTTGCTTGTCTGTTTGAGGTAATGACGGCGCCAGTGTCGCTTGACCTTTGGTGGTCGTGCTGGACACCACCTGTTGGGCGGATCGCTTTGACTCCCAGTCACGCATTTGGATCAAGCGACTTAAGGCCTCTTCGGCTGTCGTTTGACGTTTGTAGATTGGATCAAAGTAACGAATATATAGGATGTACGTCCCAGCAAACACTTCTTCTACACTCAGTTTGCGTGTCCGTCTTGGGTTAGGCTGACGGTCGTCCGTCAGTCCCCAGCCACTATAAAACGGGCAGCCAACTGTCGTGACGTGAATGCCGCGCTGTAACGCTTCAAAGCCCGCCTGTGAGGTGATCGTGTAAACGTGGTCAATCGTTTCAAATGATTGTGCCAGTGGAATATCTTGATCAAGTACTTGGCAGATGTGACGTACGTCGTCAGGATTCGATTGCATCGGACGCGTGCCGTGCAGTACGTCAGGATGCGGTTTGTAAATAATTTGGGCAGCAGGATTTTCAACATACGCCATCATGACGAGGTCGTTGTTGGTGTAGCTGCGGTTGCAGCCGTATTTGATCGAGGCGTCGTCTTCAACTTGGCCGATCACTAAAATACGCTTGCTATGCTTCTCGCCGTAAACTTGGTGAATGTCGACAGGGTTGCTTTGGTTGTATTTGCTGATCCCTGTGTTGATCAGTTGTGCCATCAGGCGACGCGCACGCGGTAGAAGATCAGGATCTGCGTGAAAGTCGTGCTGTGAGAGGAGAATTTCTAGGTCAGAGGCTTCTTGGGCATTGAAGTATGGGGTGCGGCTGTCGATCGCCATCGAGAGCGGTGGGGTGTGACTTGCGCCAAGTTGTACTGAACGGATAAAGCCGTCTTCGGCAAACTGGATCTTGATGCCGTGCTTGCGTGAAAATTGAAGCAGCCAGTCCGGTGCGTGCATGCCCCATACCAGTATCTCAGAGCGGGGGTTGCTTAAGATTTGTTGCGACCACCGCTTCTTAAATCCAACTTCACTAACTTTAAACTCTAAAAAATGGGTGTCGTAGTCCGAAAACCATGAGGGCAGAAAACTTTGCTTCCAGTCGTTAAAGCGATATAGGTATAAGGCAGGTCGAGCGGCTGGGCTTAACGGATTTTCCAAATACACAGTAGGAGTAGGCACTGAGAGAGATAATGCCGAGGTCTGGCGTTGCTCCTGAAATGCTTGTACAGCGACGTATAGCGCAGGCACTCGCTTTTTCGCCATATCAAACACAAACTGCTTTGGGTCACTGATTAACTTGGTCAACCTACTCAACTTAGTACACTCCATTTTCCATATCAAGAGCCAAACTGATACGTCAACCTTGTCAAAGATCCAAAATCGTCTTGGTGGCAATCGCAATCTGGAACAAGATTGCAGTCAAACCGCGTGCCACTTCGATTTGCTTAGTTTGCACTTTGGGCAACACCATGATCTCATCACCCTGCTGTAACTGTACAGATGGACGTACCAACTCCGCTTCACCGTTTTGGCGAATCACGACTATCCGAGATTTATTGGAGCTTTGGGTATAACCACCGACCTGATTAATGTAATCAACGGCACGCAAGCCCTCCCGCCAAGTCAATGCATTGGGGAACGTCACCTCGCCGTGCACCATAATCACCGAGGTACGCTCAGGGACATTCAGCACATCACCGTCTTCTAAGATAACGCTATCCCAGTCCCCTTGTGCAATCACAACCTGCCCTTTTGGCTCGGTTTTTCTGGCCTTGTCGATAAATTGCTTAATTAACTGTGCATCTTGCGCACGCAAACCTGCCTCTTCTCTGGTCGAAGACCGCACAGAAAACGTCGCCTCTTCTAGCTTATCGAGAGACACATTGAGCATCTGCTTCTGCCGCTCAATCACCGACTGACGAAACAGTTGAATATGCTGTAATTGTGCTAGTTGGTTCGGCCTAATTTGATCAAGCACCTGCTTGAGTGTCGCACCATAGGGCAATACAACCGCCTGCTCTCCAACATGTGCGCCGCTCACGCGTACCTGAATCGTCCCTGCGAAACGATCTGATGTCACGACCAAGCTATCACCATCTTGCAAACGGACTGTACTCGCCTGACCGACAGGATAGTACTCACTGCGAAACTCCGTGCCTTGCCGCCGCTTAATGCTGACATGGGTCGCGCCTGGCTTCAAACGTGCAACTCGTAATGCACGCTCAACCGTCAATTCCGAGGTATCAAACTCAAAATCGTAAGCGTTGTAGACCTCACCGTCGACACTAAACGTATATTTTCGTGGTGCAACGACGATGACATCGCCGTCTTTAAAGGAAAATGGCTGCAAATTACCTGACAATAAAAAGTCATATAAATTTACCTGCTGTCGAACCTGACCATTACGTCGAATCTCAACATCTACATAGCTACCACGATCAGGATCTACCCCACCTGCACGGTCTAAATATGACAAGACAGAATCGGCAGATACACCACCATAATAACCAGGCTGCGTCACAAAACCGGTCACAAACACCTTAACTGGCTGGGCGGTTTCTAGAGCAGCATAAACGCCGACATTAGCACGATAAATCTCTCTCACTTTTTGCTCTACCACACGCTGTAAAGCACCGTTAGTCATGCCAGAAACCCTGACAGGCCCGACATTCGGAATAAAAATATTCCCTTGTGGATCAACCATCAGATTACCTGAAAACTGATAAGCACCCCACATCCGCAATTGCACGGTATCGCCGGGGTTAATCACATAACTATCGTTAAATGCGCTGCCACTACTACTGGCAAAAGCCCCACGAAACAACTGCGCGCCAAACATACGAGAAGGCGTATTCACCGCAGTGGGACTACCAAAGCTCTGGGTATTTAAGATGGACTGGCTCGGTAGTGCAGCTTGAGGAGCAGATACAGGGACATCAGGCAAATTGGTCGTACTATTTAGACCCATCAGCTGATCCATTGTGGCAGCGTGGCTGACAGCACTTGCAGTGGACAGCATCACGGCAACAACAATCGCATATTTAGTCATGATTAATCCCTGTGGTCGCGGATAACAGAAAGCGTCAAACGAATAAAGCCGTATATTAGCAATAAAATCATAAATGCCGACGACAGGATGTACAGCTTTCTCGGATAAGCAGGATCTTGTGCCAATTGCGGTGAAGAAATAACCACTAGATTTTTAAGCTTTCGAACCGCTTCTAAGCGCGACTTCTCTAACGCGCCTAGTGACAAGCGATACAAATCAGTTGCAAACTCAACATCTGCTTTGAGCCCCTCAAACTGCACGGCCTGCCGATTCAACTTCGTACCGCTATTTGAGGTGAGCTTGGCCTGCTCCACTGTAATCTGCTCTTGTAACGCCGCAATTTGACTGCGCAAAGCAATTACCTGTGGTGCTTCGGGGTTTAAGTAGCTGAGTAAGGCGCGCTCTTGTGTTCTTAGGTCGGCAAGCTGTGCTTGAAAGCCTGCAATCAATGCGTTAATCGCTTCAGCGTTTGACAACGGGTTGAACATTTGGCTCTGGTTTTGATAGCCGATCAATGCCTCTTTAGAAGCTGCCAAACGAGCAGATGCCTCTTGAAGCTGTGTCTCAGAGTAGCTCATTTGCTCTTTGGCGATTTTTTGGGAAATTTCATTAATGAAGCGTTCACTTTCGGCGAGTACCGCTTGGTTAAAAGCTAAAGTGAAATCGCTGGTAAAACCCTGTGTTGTGATGGTCAATAAATGGTTTTGCTCATTTAAAGAAACGCCTACTCGAGAGCGGTAGTAGTCCAGCAGAGCTTCTTTTGAAGCATCCTCTCCAATTTGGAAGAGTGGATCGCTACCATCACCTTGAAAAGACTTTCTAAAGTCCAGCTTCTGATCAATCCGATTCAGCATATCAGGCGATTCAATATATGCTTTTAAATATCGTGCATCTTCAACGCTAGTGTTGTTTGCGCCGAGCAAGACACCCAAACCACTCATTTCAGAACCAGCTGCTTCACCGACCTGCTTCACCACTACGATCGACTCGCTCACATAGCGATCTTGTGCAACAAAAAACAAGTAGCTTGCAATGCACAATAGCGGCAATACAATCACAACAATCGCCAAGATCCAATTCAATCGAGCGCGCTTACTTTTTTGCAAGAACATGGGATTCATATACCTCTATCGCCTCAGCAATATCTTCATAGAAAACGGCCTCACCACCCAACAACACAACACCAACATCACACTGATCTTTAAGGCGTTTTGAGTTGTGTGACACCAAGATAAAGCCAAACTTTTGGCGTTTTTCCTCGATCAAATCAGCACTTTTTTTGCGAAAACTTGCGTCGCCTACACCGGACACCTCATCAATCAAATAATAATCGAAATCGAACGCCATGCTTAAACCGAAAGTTAAACGTGCACGCATCCCTGAAGAATAGCTTTTGACCGGCATGTCATAGTATTTACCAATCTCCGCAAAAGCCTCAACAAACGCGACTTTGTCTGCCACCTCATCTTCACTGACATACAGTCGGCTCACAAAGCGAACATTTTGCCGCCCTGTTAAACTGCCTTGAAAACCACCTGCTAAGCCAACCGGCCAAGAAATCGTTGCGTCAGTGACCACCTGACCAGAGTCTGGCTGATCTATGCCACCGATAATACGCAGCAAGGTACTCTTACCTGCGCCATTTTTACCCAGCAACCCAATACTCTTGCCGGTCGGTAAAGTTAAGCTCAAGTCTTGAAAAAGATAGTGACGGCCTTTCGATGTCAGATATGACTTGGTCAGACGATCAAGCTGAATCATTTTGTGGTCACCATACTGCGCTCCGCACCACGATACATCAGCAATCCTACAAACAATACCACTAATGTAGACTGCATAAAATAACTGTAGCTAACGTGGTCTATTAGATAGGTTGGTGCTAGCGCATGGCGCATATACTCAATCACGTGCGGCACAGGATTCCAGAGTACATAGACGAGGTACTCCTTGGGCAACACATGCAAAGAGTACAAGATCCCTGACGTAAAATACATGATTCGAATCAATATACTAACAAACCTTGCCACCTCAGCAGACCAATGTCCGACCACCATCATAATCAGCGAGAAACCAAATGAAAACAGCCAGAGCAGCAACCAACTGAGCAATAATAGTGGCACATGAGAGACGCTAATCTCGTAACCTAGCCACCATAAACCGGCTAGGAATATGAGAAATACAACAAAGTACAAGATACCTTCTAGTATCGTCCTTGCAATAATGGCATCAATCGGCAAAACGGGACGATAGTTAAACAAGCCTTTGTTTGCTTCAACCGCTCCCAAGGCTCGGGTTGCTGAGCTTGAAAACAACATCCAAGGCACGATTCCAGCGACTAAGAACAGTACGTAATCCATGTATGGTGCAACACGCACCTTAATCACGGTAAAAATAACAACCATCAGCAGGATTTGTAAACCTGGTGACAAGACAGCCCAAATATAACCTAGTCTGAACTGGTCTGTGCCAAAACGAGTCAGCAACTCGCGAAAAAACAAAGCTCGAACTGTGGCGACTTGTATCTGCCAACTACTACGGCGACGTTTGGTGGCTAAATTCATATGCTACTAGACAGCCTGTATGTTGGTTAAATCAACCACCTGAGAAATCTTACCCAGGCCGATTCTATCTAATCGGCGCAACAAAAGCGATAGACTCCCTAGCGGCGCAACCAACGATACGAGGCCGCCACTCTCATTTAAGCATACTGCACTTCTCAAACAAGAGGTTGCTTGATTGTACGACAGTCCCTCAAACTCACCGATAACAGCGCGATGGCTCAAATAGCGTTCGCGCTACTCTCTACTCTACAGCCTCAATCCGTAAGCCCAAAATCAACGGTAAACCACCTCGCAACAAAGACACCCCAACGACTCGATTATTCGGCAGCGTTTTAAGCACTTTGACAAATGCCTCCATGTTCGGGGTCGGTTGATCGTTTAAGCGGGTAATCACATCACCGGCCGCTAGGCGTGATCGAGCAGCCAGACCATTCGGCTGTAGCACCTCAATCATCACACCAGACATCGGCAACTGGGTTTTTTCCATTGCGGTCAATTCACGTACCTGCATGCCCAGTGTTGGTGTACCCGAAGCATTTAGTGTTGAGCTGCCTGTGGCAGGTGTGTCGTCTGGGGCAGCTTGTAGGGTTGCTTGCAGTTGGATTTGTTGCTTGGCACGTTGTACGGTCAGACTGACTGCGGTATTTGGCCGAGTGCGATTAATCAAGTTAATCAGATCGGTTGAGCGGGTGATCCGTTGACCCTGATAACTGAGGATGATGTCACCTTCTTTGAGACCTGCCTTACTGGCAGGTGTGTCTGGCATCACTTGGGTGATCAGCGCGCCTTCTGGACGCTCCAGTTGATACACTTCGGCCAGATTGCGGTCGATGTCTTGTGGAATCACCCCCAAATACGAGCGACTGACTTTGCCGGACTGTTTGATTTGATCAAACACGTCCATCGCCACATCGACCGGAATCGAGAACGACAGTCCCATATAACCGCCCGTGCCACTAAAAATCCGTGAGTTAATCCCGATCACTTCACCGCGCTGATTAAATAATGGCCCACCCGAATTACCAGGATTTAAGGCGACATCGGACTGAATAAAGGGCACAGCGTTTTCGCGTGACATGGTGCGCGAGGTCGCACTGACAATCCCCGCCGATGCTGAATAATCAAAGCCAAACGGTGAACCAATCGCCAACACCGGCTCACCCACCCGGACACGCTCAGCATTGCCGAAGGTCAGCGGCGGAAAGCTTGTACCTTTTACCCGCAGCACAGCCACGTCAGTACGTTCGTCACTGCCGACAATTTCGGCATCGAGTTCACGTCGATCATTGAGGGTGATGGTGACTTTGCGTGCGCCTTCGATCACGTGGTGATTGGTCAACAGATAGCCATCTTTGCTGACAAAGAACGCCGTACCGTAGGAGCTTTGCTCAACTGGCGCACGCCGCTGCTGTGGGATCTGGATCTGATTACCAAAAAAACGCTTTAAAATATCCGGCAACTGTTGCTGTAGCATTTCTTCTTGGGTCATTTTTTTGGCGACGTTGACCCGCACTACTGACGGACTGACCTGCTCAACCAGTTGTGAAAAATCGACGGTGGCTTGTGCGCTCTGTAACGTCAAGCCTGACATCACCAGCGCACAGACTGGAAGTAAAAACTGCTTGCTGCTCATACCGATACCCTACAATGGCTCATTTTAGAATGACAAAAAACTGGTGGTTTGTTTTACCACAGCGCATCGGAACAGGACTGTTAGCAAATGTTGTCAGATTTGCAAAATACCTGTAAATCTGCACGTAGAATGACTAATGCCTTATTTGCATCACATCATTACTAAGACAAGGCAGTTTTGCCCTTGCGTTTTTATTGGTTTTGCAGTCAGATTCGCAGTCCGTTTGTTTAATTCATCAGTAGGTCAACACCGACATGCGTGATCTCGACGCTTCAAATTGTTTTGATGTATTGATTGTCGGTAGTGGCGCGGCAGGCTTGACGCTTGCGCTGTCCCTGCCCGATCACTTGCGTGTGGCGGTTATGGCCAAAGCCGTACTCACTGAGGCCAGCACCTTTTATGCGCAAGGCGGTGTGGCAGCGGTACTTGATGAGACGGATTCTACCGAAAATCATATTTCAGATACGTTAATTGCTGGTGGCGGTTTGTGCCATCTTGATGCGGTGACGCTGACGGTGGAGCATGGCCGCGAGGCGGTTGAGTTTTTGCTCAAGCAAGGGGTTAAGTTTACCCTTGATGAAGAAGAGCAACTGCACCTGACCCGTGAGGGCGGCCATTCACATCGGCGGATTATTCATGTGGCTGACTCGACTGGCATGGCGATTTCGACCACTTTGGTCAAACGCGTCCGTGAATGCAAGCATGTGACGCTTCTGGAAAATCGCGCGGCGATTGATGTGATTACTCGTCATAAGCTGGGTCTGGATGGCGAAAATCGTGCAGTGGGTCTGTACGCGCTAAACCTTGATACCCAGCAGGTTGAAACTTATGCCGCGCCGTTTGTCGCGCTGGCCTGCGGTGGTGCAAGTAAAGCCTATCTATACACCTCAAATCCTGATATTGCGACGGGTGACGGCATTGCGATGGCATGGCGTGCCGGTTGTCGGGTCGCCAATCTCGAATTTAATCAGTTTCATCCGACCTGCTTATATCATCCGCAAGCGCGTTCGTTTTTGATCACGGAAGCGATGCGTGGCGAAGGTGCATATTTGCGGCTGCCAGATGGCGAGCGCTTTATGTCGCGCTTTGATGAGCGTGAGGAGCTTGCGCCGCGTGACATCGTGGCACGGGCGATTGATTTTGAAATGAAACGTTTGGGCGTGCGACATGTCTGGCTGGATATCACTCACCAGCCTGTAGATTTTGTCAAATCCCACTTCCCGATGTTGTATGAGCGTCTACTCGAACTCGGTATCGACATCACGAAAGATATGATTCCGGTCGTGCCTGCGGCGCACTATACCTGCGGCGGCGTGATGGTCGATGCACACAGTCAGACCGATATTGCGGGTTTATATGCGATTGGTGAAACGTCGTTTACGGGTTTACACGGCGCAAACCGCATGGCCAGCAATTCGCTGTTGGAGTGTTTTGTGTATGGCATGAGCGCGGCCAAGCACATCGCGGCGCAGCATGTGGCACAGCAGCCGCTGCCACAGATTCCGGTGTGGGATGCGTCACAGGTGCAACATGCCGATGAAGATGTGGTAATCCTACAAAACTGGGATGAGCTGCGGCATTTTATGTGGAATTACGTCGGGATTGTGCGTAGTACCAAGCGGCTGGAACGGGCGCTGAATCGGATTCAGATGCTGAAAAAAGAGATCGAGGATTATTATGCCGGTTATCAGATCAGCCAAAATCTGATCGAGTTGCGTAATCTGGTGTTGGTGTCTGAGATGATTGTGCGTTGTGCGTTGCAGCGTAAAGAGTCGCGTGGCCTACACTATACGATTGATTATCCTGAGCTATCCGATGAGATCAAAGATTCGATTCTGATTCCGCCAGATTTTGCAGTGGGTTAGGATTAGTTAATTCATCAGCGGCAGGGTATGCGATATATACCTTGCCGATCAAAAAAACTCAAAATGAGAGGAAAAGAACAATGGCGTTTGTGAATGAATATAAGTTGACAAGTCAAACTAAATATGCAAAAGATAACTTTTACCTCACCTGTTGTCCGCCATGCCACGCATCGTCA
>OGCL01000805.1_pt1 | contig 30499 bp, 25 predicted proteins | sample 1570041 | NCBI WGS metagenome assembly OGCL01 (sample SAMN06266162, study PRJEB24511) | hot springs metagenome | isolation source: Hot spring water | place: South Africa: Limpopo | collected 2015-06-22 | reverse complement strand
CTGCAGGACTTGGTCACGGTGAACAAGATCAATGCCCTGGTGATCTTCCCGTTCGAATCGGCGGCGCTGACCAAGCCCGTGGCACAAGTGAAGGCCAAGGGCGTGTACGTGACGGTGGTGGACCGGGGCCTGACCGACACCAGCGCGCAGGACGCGTATGTGGCGGGTGACAACACGGCGTTTGGCAAGATTCCGGCCGAGTACATCGCCAAGGCGCTGGGCGGCAAGGGCAACGTGGTGGCCATGCGCGGCATTGCGACCACGCTGGACAACGAGCGCATGGACGCGTTCAACAGCGTGCTGAAGAACCACCCCGGCATCAAGCTGCTGGACGCCAAGTACGCCAACTGGAACCGCGACGATGCCTTCAAGGTGATGCAGGACTACCTCACCCGCTTCCCGCAGATCGACGCCGTGTGGGCCGCCGACGATGACATGGCCGTGGGCGTGCTCAAGGCCATCGAGCAGGCCAAGCGCAAGGACATCAAGCTGGTGTTCGGCGGCGCGGGTGCCAAGGGCATGATCAAGACGCTGATGGACGGCAGCAACCCGCTGATCCAGGCTAACGTGTCGTACAGCCCCAAGTTCATCTACGACTCGATCAAGCTCACGGCCGAGGCGCGGATCAAGGGCGAGAAGCTGCCCGCCAACACCATCATTCCGTCGGTGCTGATCACCAAGGAAACGGCGAAGGATTTCTACTTCCCCGACTCGCCATTCTGATGGCGTCAATGTGAGCCAAGTTGCCTGATCAGGAACATCGCTCAGATGAGAAATGAGGACACCTGCCCGCGCTCCAACGGCGGCGCTGGGTGTTACTCCCTCTCCCCTCGCGGGAGAGGGTGGGGGAGAGGGGGCTGCATTCCACGCCGCGCCCGTTTCACCTCCCCCTCTCCCCGGCCCTCTCCCACCAAGGGAGAGGGAGTGGGGAGCGATCTGAGATGTGTGAAAAATCAAGCCAAATTGGCCTCAAGCGCTTATCCAGTAAGCGCTAGCAGCTATTGAAAATATAGCTTATAGCCGCTTCGAACCTGCAACCCAACGTCCCTTGGAGCCACCATGCCAAGACCCGTCACCCTCTTCACCGGCCAGTGGGCCGACCTGCCTTTGGCGGAACTTGCGCCCCTGGCCAAAAGCATGGGCTACGACGGCCTGGAGCTGGCCTGCTGGGGCGACCATTTCAACGTGCAGGAGGCGCTGTCTTCGCCCCAGTACGTCAAAGACAAACACGCACTGCTGGCACAGCACGGCCTGCAGTGTTTTGCCATCGGCAACCACCTGGTGGGCCAGGCCGTGTGCGACCTGATCGACGAGCGCCACCAGTCCATCCTGCCGCCCCATGTGTGGGGCGATGGCGAGCCCGAGGGGGTGCGCCAGCGCGCAGCGGCCGAGCTGTCGGACACAGCGCGCGCTGCCGCCAAGTTTGGCGTGAAGACGGTGACGGGCTTCACCGGATCATCGGTGTGGCATTCGATCTATGCCTTTCCGCCCACCACGCAGGCGTACTGGGACAAGGGCTTTGCTGATTTCGCCCAGCGCTTCGGCCCCATCCTCGATGTGTTTGAAGAGCACGACATCAACTTTGCCCTCGAAGTGCACCCCACCGAGATCGCGTTCGACATCGCCTCGGCCGAGCGCGCGATTGCAGCCGTGGGCGGCAACAAGCGCTTTGGCTTCAACTACGACCCGAGCCACCTGGCCTACCAGGGCGTGGACTACGTCAAGTTCATCCGCCAGTTTGCTGACCGCATCTACAACGCGCACATGAAAGATGTGTGGTGGGGCAAGGGCGACGGCACGGTGGGCGTGTTTGGCGGGCACACCAGCTTTGGCGATGCGCGGCGCCACTGGGACTTTCGCAGCGTGGGGCGCGGGATGATCGATTTCGAATCCCTCATCGTGGCGCTCAACGACATCGGCTACCAGGGTCCGCTCTCGGTGGAGTGGGAAGACAGCCGCATGGACCGCGTGCATGGCGCGACCGAGAGCGCTGCGTTCTGCAAGCGGCTCGACTTCAAGCCCGCCGCCGGCGCATTCGACGCCGTTTTTGCGCGCGACAAGCAGGCCTAACCGCACTCCGTCCATAAAACCGAAAACAACAACACACCGCGAGCAAAGGCGTTCCGTATGTCCAGTGAAAGAAAGCTCCGCTACGCCATGGTCGGCGGCGGCCACGGCGCCTTCATCGGCGCGGTGCACCGCAAGGCGATGGCGCTCGACGGCCAGTTCGAGCTGGTGGCCGGTGCGCTCTCATCCTCGCCCGAGCGGGCGCGCGCATCCGGCGCCGAACTGGGCCTGGCGGACGCCCGCAACCACGGCAACTGGCAGGATCTGTTGTCCGACGAACTGCGCCGCCCGGCGCATGAGCGCATCGACCTGGTGAGCATCGTCACCCCCAACCATGTGCACCACCCGGTGGCGCTGGCGTTTGTGCAGGCGGGCTTCCATGTGGTGTGCGACAAGCCGCTGGTGCACACCAGTGCGCAGGCCGATGAGTTGGTGGCCGCCGTGAAGAAGGCGGGCACCGTGTTTGGCGTGACCTACAACTACACCGGCTACCCCATGGTGCGCGAGGCGCGGCACCTGGTGCAAAGCGGTGCGCTGGGCCAGCTCCGCAAGATCACCGTCGAATACAACCAGGGCTGGCTGGCCACGGCGGTGGAGCAGGGCGGCGGCAACAAGCAGGCCGACTGGCGGCTGGACCCGGCGCGCAGCGGCAGCGCGGGCACGCTGGGCGACATCGGATCACACGCCGAAAACCTGGCCGCCACCGTCACCGGCCAGCACCCCGCCTGGGTGTGCGCCGACCTCACCACCTTTGGCGCCGGGCGGCAGCTGGACGACGACGCCCAGCTGCTGCTGCGCTACGACAGTGGCGCACGCGGCTTCATCGTGGCATCGCAAGTGGCAGCGGGGTTGGAGAACGACCTGCGCCTGCAGGTGTCCGGCACGCTGGGCACCATCACCTGGCGGCAGGAAGAACCCAACCAGCTCATCCACTCCCCCGTGGACGGCCCGCGCCGCATTCTCACGCGCGGCTCGCCCTGGCTCAGCCCGGCGGCGCTCCACGCAGGGCGCATTCCTGCGGGCCACCCCGAGGCCTTCATCGAGGCGTTTGCCAACGTCTACCTGGGCGTAGCCGCCGACATCCGTGCGCGGCACGCAGGCACGGCGGCCGACCCGCTGCACGCCGACTACCCGCGCGTGGAAGACGGTGCGCGCGGCGTGCGTTTTATCGAGCGGGTGTTGGCGTCTGCGGCCAGTGAGCAGAAGTGGACGGCGGTGGGGTGAGGCCCCACGCTGCCTGCGATCAGGGGTAGCCGTCTGCCAGCTGAAACCGCTGGTCAAAATTCATCTTGCCCAGCAGGCGCAGCGCGGCGTTGCGGGTGGTGTTGTCCACTTTGCTGATGTCCAGGCTATAGCGCTTGGCGGTGGACACCACGTCCACACATTTGTGGCCCCACTGCACGGCCACGAGCAGGGCGGGGCGCTGGCCGGCTTCGGCGCCCACCGATACGCCGCGCTGTTCGGGGCGCAGCATGAATTCAAGATGGGGGGTGCGCACCAGGGTGAGGCGGTCGGCGCCCCGGGGGCCGAGTGCGAACGAGACCACCCAGTCGTCTTCGTCTTCCACCGTCACAAACGGAACATGCTGGGGTGCGGCCATGGTGCTGGGCGTAGGGGTTGGAGGGCGGGGCGGGTGGGCCGCCGTGGTGCACTGCCCGGGGTGCGGGCGGGCGCCAGTATGCCGTTGCAAGCGCTGTGCCTGCTGCGGGAGAACCCGAGGTTGGGCCTTTCCAACGCAGGGCGCGGGGTGTCAGCCTGGTGCAAGGCTGGCGCAGTGGGCGACGATGCCGTGGGCGGGTGGGGCGGATGAGGCCAGGCCGTGAATTAGGGTAGCGAAAATCGGCCTATGCGCTCGACCATTATGACTTTTTAGCTATTGTTTTAATGGCAATTGGGTGAGACCTGGTGCTCTGCCGCGCCCATGGCCAATCTAGTCGCCAGCTGGCCCACGGTGGCCAGCGCGGCCTGCAGCCGGTGCTGGGCGGGGTGGCCGTAGTTGATGCGCACGCAGTGGGCAAAGCGCTGGTCGGCCGAGAAGATCTGCCCCGGCGCCAGGCTGATGCCCTGCTGCAGTGCCAGCCGGTGCAGCTCCAGCGCGTTGACCGGGGGCGGCAGCTCCACCCACAAAAAGTACCCGCCCTCGGGCCGCGACACCCGCGTGCCGCGCGGGAAGTGCTGGGCCACCGCCGCCAGCGCAATCGCCTGTTGTTGTTCCAGGCTGCGGCGCAGGGCGCGCAGGTGCCGGTCATACCCACCCTGGGCCAGGTACTCCGACAGCGCCTGCTGCGATGGCGTGGCGGCAGAGAGCGTGGTCATCAGCTTGAGCCGCTGCACGGCCGTGGCCTGGCGGCCCGCCGCCACCCAGCCCACGCGGTAGCCGGGCGCCAGGCTTTTGCTGAACGAGCTGCAGTGCATCACCAGCCCCTCGGTATCAAACGCCTTGGCTGGGGGCGGGCGCTGGGGGCCAAAGTGCAGCTCGCCATATACGTCGTCCTCGATCAGCGGCACGCCGTGGTGGGCGAGCAGGGCGACGAGTTCGCGTTTTTTTCCCTCGGGCATCAGGCTTCCCAGCGGGTTCTGAAAGCTGGGCATGAGCCAGCAGGCCTTGATGGGCTGGTGGGGTGGCTGGCGCTCCAGCGCCTCGGCCAGCGCGGCCAGGTCGATGCCGTCGCGCGGGTGGGTGGCGATCTCCAGCGCCTGCAGGTTCAGCCGCTCCAGCGCCTGCAGCGCGGCGTAGAAGGTGGGGGATTCGACCACCACCACGTCGCCGGGCTGGGTGACGGCCTCCAGGCAGAGGTTGAGCGCTTCCATCGCGCCGTTGGTGATGATGATTTCTTCCACATCCACCGCCGTGCCGTGCACGCCGTAGCGCAGCGCAATCTGCTGGCGCAGGCGTTCGTCGCCGGGCGGCAGGCTTTGCACGATGTTCCACGGGTCGAGCTTGCGCATGCCGCTGGCCAGGCAGCGCGCCAGGCGATCGAGCGGGAACAGTTCCAGCCCCGGGAAGGCCGAGCCCAGCGGCACCAGGTCGCGGTCGCGCGCCAGGCCCAGCACTTCGAACACCAGGTCGCTGATGGCCACGTCGGTGGAGGTGGCGGCGGGCTGCGAGGGCAGGGGCTCGGCGGGGCGGGCCTCGGCCGTGCCGGGCAGCCGGGCGCTGACGTAGTAGCCCGAGCGCGGGCGAGCGTGGATCAGGCCCTGGGCCTCCAGCAGGTAGTAGGCCTCGAACACGGTGGACGGGCTGATGCCCCGCGTGCGGCTGGCCTCGCGCACCGAGGGCACGCGGTCGCCCGGGCGCAGCGCGCCGCTGTGGATGAGCTGGGCGATGGCGTCGGCATGGCGTTCGTAGCGTTTCATGGGCGTAGAAACCGGGTGCGGGCGTTGATGCAAGGCAAACTGATCTGTATTTTTAACTGGAAACTGAATCTGTACTGTTTTTTGATGCGCGCGTAGAGTTGGTGTGGAATCTCCCTGTGCTCCGTTGCCCCACCCATATCCCCATGATTGATTGCCTGCACCGTTTGCATCGCCTGCTGTGCCCCCTTGCTGTTGTGTTCTTCCTGTCTGCGGGCCTGGCTGCCGGGGTGGCGGCACAGCCCGCCCCCACCACTGCGGCACCGGCCGCCATGGCCCCGCGTGTGCTGGCCTGCACCGTGTGCCACGGCAAGGAGGGCCGCGCCACGCCAGACGGCTACTTTCCGCGCATTGCGGGCAAACCGGCGGGTTACCTGGCCAACCAACTGCTCAACTTCCGCGACGGCCGGCGCAGCTACCCGCAGATGACCTACCTCATCGAGCACCTGACGGATGACTACCTGCGCGAGATGGCCGAACACTTTGCGGCGCTGGACCTGCCGTACCCGCCCCCACCGCCGCCCCAGGCCCCGCCCGCCGTGCTGGAGCAGGGCCGCAGGCTGGTGCAGCAGGGCGATGTGGCTCGCAACGTCCCTGCCTGCGTGGCCTGCCATGGCGCGGCCATGACGGGCGTGGCGCCATCCATCCCCGGCCTGCTGGGCCTTCCGCGCGACTACCTCAACAGCCAGCTCGGCGCCTGGAAAACCGGCCAGCGCCGCGCCCATGCGCCGGATTGCATGGCCGACATTGCGCGCCAGCTCACGCCCGAGGAGGTGAGCGCTGTATCTGCCTGGCTGGCGGCCCAGCCCGTGGCGGCGGGCGGCAAGCCTGCGCGCACCCTGCCTGCCGCCATGCCCGCCCGCTGCGGCGGCGTGGCCGATGTGCCGGTGGCTGGACGCTGAGGAGGCGCAACGATGAAACGCATCCTCTGGACGATCTCTTGCGCACTCGCGGCCCTGGGCATTGCCGCCGCCGCTGTGGTCACCTTGAACCTGCGGGGCGAAGAACCACTGCCCGCCACCGAAACCCTGCAATCCACGCCCGCACTGGTGCAGCGCGGCGAATACCTGGCCCGCGTCGGCAACTGCATGGCCTGCCACACCACGCAGGGCGGGGCGCCGTTTGCGGGCGGGCGCGGCATCGAGACGCCGTTTGGCGTGGTGCACAGCTCCAACCTCACGCCCGACAAGGCCCACGGCATTGGCGCGTGGACATCGGCCGAGTTCTGGCGCGCCATGCACCATGGCCGCAGCAAGGACGGGCGGCTGTTGTACCCGGCCTTTCCGTACCCCAACTACACGCAGGTGACACGCGAGGACTCGGACGCCATCTTTGCGTATCTGCAAAGCCAGCCTGCTGTGGCCGAACCCAACCGGGCGCATGCGCTGCGTTTTCCGTACAACACGCAGGCGACGCTGGGTGTGTGGCGGGCGCTGTTCTTCACGCCCGGAGCGCCCCGGCCCGAGGCCACGCAAACGGCCGAGTACAACCGGGGCGCCTACCTGGTCAACGGCCTGGGCCATTGCACGGCCTGCCACACGCCGCGCAACGCGCTGGGTGCCACCACCGACGCCAAGGCGTTCACGGGCGGGCTGATCCCGGTGCAGAACTGGTATGCGCCTGCGCTCAATGCCGCGCATGAGGCGGGCGTGAAGGAGTGGGCGACCGACGACGTGGTGGCCTTGCTGAAAACCGGCGTGGCCCCGCAGGGCTCGGTGCTGGGCCCCATGGCCGAGGTGGTGTTCCGCAGCACGCAGTATTTGAGCGATGCCGATGCGCGCGCCATGGCGGTCTACCTGCAGGCGCTGCCGCAGCAAGAACACAGAGCGCTTGCTGCCGGGGCCGCGCCCCCGGCCAGTGCCCTGGCGCGCGGCGCCAAGGTGTATGAACAGCACTGCGCCCAGTGCCATGGCGATCAGGGGCAGGGCGAGCCGGGTGCCTTCCCCGCGCTGGCGGGCAACCGCGCCGTCACGCTGGCCGACCCCACCAACCTGGTGCGCGTGGTGCTGCAAGGCGGCTACCTGCCAGCCACGGCGGGCAACCCGCGCCCGCATGGCATGCCGCCGTTCCAGCAGTTGCTGTCCGACGAAGACATTGCGGCCGTGACCACCTTGGTGCGCAACAGCTGGGGCAACCGGGCGCCCGGGGTGGGTACCATCGAGGTTTACCGCGCCCGGGAACGGCGCGGTTTGTAGCGGGTCCGCTGGTGTTGACGGACTGCTGCGCCAGCCCCAGGAGCCCGTTTGATGTCCAGCCCCGCCACACTGCCCCCGTCCACCCCCTCAAACCCTGTGGCCGCCACGCCCGGCGGCTGGTGGGCCGTGTGCCTGTGCGCGGCCTGGTGTGGCACCTGCGGTATCTACCGCCCCCTGTTCGACGAGCTGGCCCGCGCGCACCCGGACGTACGGTTTGAATGGGTGGACATCGAGGACGAATCCGATCTGGCGGGCGACCTGGACGTGGAAACCTTCCCCACGCTGCTGATCGCCGATGGCGAGCGTGCGCTGTTCCTGGGCCCCTTGCTGCCCCAGGCGCCGGTGCTGGCGCGGTTGCTGACCAGCCTGCAGGCGGCCACCCCCGGCAGCGGTGCCGGGGCAGGGCAGGAGGCCCAGGGCGTATTCGAGCGCGTGCGGGCCGCCCGCGGGCACTGAGGCGCTGCGGGTTGTTTGCTCCTGTTTTGATAGCTAATTGCGCTTGATGGTCGCGCGCAAGAGACATTTTTTTCCTTGAACTTTGTGTCTTCCCCCTCCGCACCCTGGTTTCCCATCAACTCGCTGCAGGCCTGGTGCGAAAAAGGCGCCTGGTCACGGGGCATGGACCTTTTTCGCCAGGCGGCGGTGGTCCACATCGACATCGAGGAACGTGGCGACAGCGCCTTCACCCTCCATGGCGAGGTGCAGGGCACCCAGCCCGAGCCATATGGGCTGTCGGTAGAACTGCAATTGGCGCCCAACGGCCAGGTCAGTGCCTGGTCGGGCGAATGCAGCTGCCCGGTCGGGGAAGACTGCAAACATGCCGTGGCGCTGACGCTGAAGGCGGCGCACCTGCGCTCGGGCCCGGCGTCCGCAGCCTCATTCGCACCCTCATCCGCGCCCGCGCCCCTGTCGGCCCAGGCCGTGCAGGCGCTGCAGGCCATGCAAGACCGCGTGGCCGCCCAGGCCCGTGCCGAGGCCGAAGCGCGCCTGGTGCGCTGGCTGCACGACTGGGACCTGGCCGCCGACAACGCGGCGCCGCCCCCGCCGGGTGCGCGGGCCGACCGGCCAGAGTGTTATCTCTACCTGCTCTCCACCGTGGGGCGCTTGCGCTCGGGCGCGCCGCAGCTGCAGATCGAGGCCGTGGTCTCCTACCCCAAGCTCACCGGCGGCTGGGCCAAGCCCAAGACCATCCGCACCCAGCCCGGCCCCGGCCAGGCGGTGTACGACCGGGCCACCGATGCCGACCGCCAGCTGCTGCAACTGCTGCGTGCCATGCCGCGCAGCCTGGGTTACTACTCGGCCTACAGCGGCGCGCCGTCGGGTGTGCTCGAAGGCACGGTGGGCCTGCTGGCACTGCAGCAGGCCGCCGCCACGGGCCGTCTGTTTGCCGACGCGGGCGGTGCCACCGTGGGGGCGCCCCTGTCTTGGGGCGATGCGCTGCCCATCGCCTGGGCCTGGAACGAGACCCCGCCCCCCCAAGCCGACGGTGACAGCGCCTGGCGCCTGCAGGCCCGCCTGCCCAGCCCCAGTGCCGCGCTGTGCGCCAACGACCCGCCGCTGTACCTGGACACCGACCAGGGCCTGTGTGGTCCCGTGCTGGCCGAGGGCCTGAGCGCCGCACAACTGCAACTGTTGCTGCAGACGCCCCCGCTGGGCACCGCCGCGTTGCAAAAGCACCATGCCGATGTGGCCAGCCGCCTGGGCGGCATGCTGCCGCTTCCGCCGGTGCTCAGCCCCCTCACACGCGTGCAAGGCGTGAAGCCTGTGGCGCGCCTGCACCTGGCGCCCGTGGCCGAGTCCGATGTTCCTTACCTCGGCCTCATCACCGCCCAGCTGCGTTTTGACTACCAGGGCCATGTGGGCTGGTGGGCCGGGCAGGAGCTGGGCGTGCTGGTGCCGGGCGCCGATGGCGGCCAGGTGCTGTTGCAGCGCGATGCGATGGCCGAGCTGGATGCCATCGAACGTCTGATGGACCTGGGCCTGCTGGGGACGGACGATGGCCTATTCGGCATCCCCGGCGAGGAATCGCAGGAAGACTGGTTGCACTGGTTTGACAACGGCTTTTCGGTGCTGCGCGAGGCCGGTTTTGTGCTGACGCTGGATGCCGCATTGAACGGCTGGATCACCCATGCCGACAATCTGGACGTGGCGCTGTTGCCCACTGGCGAAGGCGAGGACGAGGCCGCGTCGCCCTGGTTTGCGCTCTCGCTTGGCATGGAAATCAACGGCGTGCGCCACAACATCCTGCCGCTGTTGCCCATGCTGATCGCGGCCGCCGCCCAGCAGCCGCCCGACCCCGCCACGGGCCAGCCACTGCTGCCGCCGTTTGCCTATTTGCGCGGTGTGGGGGACTCGGGTTTTGTGCGGGTGCTGACCGACGCGCTGCGCCCCTGGATGGCCGCCCTGCTGGACCTGGTGGGCGACCGCGCGCACGACTTCAGCGGCGGCAGCCTGAAGCTCTCGCGTTTGGACGCGCTGCGCACCAGCGCCGCCTTGGGCGAGGGCGCGGTGTGGCAGGGCGCAGATGCGCTGCGCGGCCTGGTGGCGCAGCTGCAGGGCGCCAGCGCATTGCCCGCCGTGCCCGTGCCAGCGGGTGTGCAGGCCACGCTGCGGCCGTACCAGCAGCAGGGGCTGAACTGGCTGCAGTTTCTTCGCACCCATGGTCTGGCCGGGGTGCTGGCCGACGACATGGGCCTGGGCAAGACGCTGCAGACGCTGGCCCATATCCAGGTCGAAAAAGACGCGGGCCGCCTGAGCGACCCCGCCCTCATCATTGCGCCCGTGAGCCTGATGGGCAACTGGCAGCGCGAGGCTGCGCGTTTTTGCCCCGGCCTGCGCTGCCTGGTGCTGCACGGCGCGGGCCGCCACGCCGTGGCCGATGCGGTGGCCGAACACGACATCGTCATCGCCCCGTATTCGCTGCTGCAGCGCGACCGCGAGCGCTGGCTGGCACAGCCCTGGCACCTGGTGGTGCTGGACGAGGCCCAGAACATCAAGAATGCCAGCACCCACGCCGCGCAGGTGGTGGGCGAGCTGCAGGCGCGCCACCGCCTGTGCCTGTCGGGCACGCCCATGGAAAACCACCTGGGCGAAATCTGGAGCCTGTTTCACTTCCTGATGCCGGGGTTCCTGGGTAGCCAGCAGCGCTTCAAGGAACTGTTCCGCAACCCCATCGAAAAACAGGGCGACACGGCCCGCCTGGCGCAGCTGCGCGCCCGCGTCACGCCCTTCATGCTGCGGCGCACCAAGGGGCTGGTGGCGGCGGAGCTGCCTCCCAAGGTGGAGTCGGTGATGCCGGTGGAGCTGAGCGGCTCGCAGGCCGACCTGTACGAAACCATCCGCCTGGGCATGGAGAAAACCGTGCGCGAGGCGCTGCAGACCAAGGGCCTGGCCAAATCGCAGATCACCATCCTCGATGCGCTGCTCAAGCTGCGCCAGGTGTGTTGCCACCCGGCGCTGGTGCCGCTGGATGCCGCCAAAAAGGTCAAGACCTCGGCCAAGCTGGAGCAGTTGATGGCGCTGTTGCCCGAGATGCTGGCCGAGGGGCGGCGCATTCTGCTGTTTTCGCAGTTCACCAGCATGCTCACGCTGATCGAGGCGGAGCTGAAGAAGCGCGGCTTGCCCTGGGTCAAGCTCACGGGGCAGAGCGTCAAGCGCGACGCGATCATCGAACAGTTCACCAGCGGGCAGGTGCCGCTGTTCCTCATCAGCCTGAAGGCGGGCGGGGTGGGGCTGAACCTGCCGCAGGCCGACACCGTGATCCATTTCGACCCCTGGTGGAACCCGGCGGTGGAAAACCAGGCCACCGACCGTGCCCACCGCATCGGCCAGACGCAGAGCGTGTGGGTGGTCAAGCTGGTGGCGCAGGGCACGATCGAAGAGCGCATCCTGGCGCTGCAAGAGCGCAAGGCGCAACTCGCGGGCAGCCTTTACAGCGAGGCATCGGCCCGCAAGGAGCCGTTGTTCACCGAAAGCGACCTGGCCGAGTTGCTGCAACCGCTATCGTCGTTGTAGCAAGAAAAGACGGCTGGATGGGCGGGGTGCGCCTTCTGAGGGCGCTAACGGCGCCAGGCCGCCGCGCTGGCGTGTTAACAACAGCACATGGGTGCCGCTGTATGCGCTGTCTTTGCAAATCAATGCTTTACGCGTTACAATAAGAGCCTCACGACCAAACGGGCGGGTACCAACCGCCCGTTTTTTTTGGTCGATTGCTTTTCGAGCTCGAAGCTGCCGGAGAAGTCTCCGGGGGTTATCGGGTTTTTTGTTTTTCCGGGATGGAACTGAAATAAGTGGCGCTACAGCAAGTCGTTGAACAAATTGTGACGGGCCTGGACTATGACCTGGTGGAGATCGAACGCTCCGCCGGTGGTTTGCTGCGCGTCACCATCGATTTGCCTTGGACGCCACCGGCCGCCGATGCGCCCGCCCCCGTGCTGGAGCAGTTCGTCACCGTCGAGGATTGCGAGAAGGTCACCCGCCAGCTGCAGTTTGCGCTGGAAGTGGACGGTGTCGAATACAAGCGCCTCGAAGTGTCGTCCCCCGGCATCGACCGTCCCTTGCGCCACGAGCAGGACTTTGTGCGTTTTGAAGGCGCGGTCATCGACATCACCTTGAAGGCGCCCATTGGCGCTGCAGGCGGGGGGCAGGTCAATGCCACCCGCAAGAAATTTCGCGGCACGCTGGAGCGCGCCGAGGCGGGTGGCTGGCAAATCGTCTGGAGCGACGAGCCGCCGGTCAAGCCAGGTCAAAAAGTGAGCAAGAAACGTGTGCCCGCCCCTTTGCAGGCGCTGGGCTTTACCCTGGACGAGCTGCGGGATGCGCGCCTGGCGCCCATCGTGGACTTCAAGGGGCGTGCGGGCAAGGCCGGGTCGGCAGCTGCCTGAGTTGCTGAATGGATTGGGGTGGGTGGCTGCTGTGTGCAGCCTTCCATCTTCGGGTGATTGAAACAGGAGAGTCGTCGCATGAATCGCGAATTGTTGATGTTGGTTGAGGCCATTTCGCGCGAGAAGAACGTGGAGCGTGATGTGGTCTTGGGCGCCGTGGAGTCGGCCCTGGCCCAGGCTACCAAGAAGCTGTACCAGGGCGAGGTGGACATCCGCGTGTCGATCGATCGCGACAGCGGCAACTACGAGACTTTCCGCCGCTGGCTGGTGGTGCCCGATGACGCGGGCCTGCAAAACCCCGAGGCCGAAGAGCTGCTGATGGACGCGCGGGAGCGCATCCCCGACATCGAGGTGGGCGAGTACATCGAGGAAGGTGTCGAGTCCGTGCCCATCGGCCGCATCGGCGCGATGGCGGCCAAGCAGGTCATCCTGCAGAAGATTCGCGACGCCGAACGCGAAATGCTGCTCAACGACTTCATGTCGCGCGGCGAGAAGATCTTCACGGGCACCGTCAAGCGCATGGACAAGGGCGACATCATTGTCGAATCCGGCCGTGTGGAAGGCCGCCTGCGCCGCTCCGAGATGATCCCCAAGGAAAACCTGCGCAGCGGCGACCGCGTGCGGGCCATGATCATGGAGGTGGATCTGACCCTGCGCGGCGCACCCATCATCCTGTCGCGCTCGGCGCCCGAGTTCATGATCGAACTCTTCCGCCAGGAAGTGCCCGAGATCGAGCAGGGCCTGCTGGAGATCAAGTCCTGCGCCCGCGACCCCGGCTCGCGCGCCAAGATCGCCGTGCTGTCGCATGACAAGCGCGTGGATCCCATCGGCACCTGTGTGGGTGTGCGCGGCACCCGCGTGAATGCAGTGACCAACGAACTCGCTGGCGAGCGCGTGGACATCGTGCTGTGGTCCGAAGACCCGGCGCAGTTCGTGATCGGTGCGCTCGCCCCGGCCAACGTGTCCTCCATCGTGGTCGATGAAGAAAAGCACGCCATGGACGTGGTCGTGGACGAGGAAAACCTCGCCATCGCCATCGGCCGTGGTGGCCAGAACGTGCGTCTGGCGTCCGATCTCACCGGCTGGAAAATCAACATCATGGACGCCGCAGAAAGCGCGCAGAAGCAGGCCAACGAGACCGACACGGCCCGCAAGCTGTTCATGGAAAAGCTGGATGTGGACGAGGAAATCGCCGACATCCTGATCTCCGAAGGCTTCAACAGCCTGGAAGAGGTGGCCTATGTGCCCCTGCAGGAAATGCTGGAGATCGAAAGCTTCGACGAAGACACCGTCAACGAGCTGCGTGCCCGTGCCAAGGATGCGCTCCTGACCATGGAAATCGCCCGCGAGGAAAGCGTGGAAGAGGTCTCCCAGGACCTGCGCGACCTTGAAGGCCTCACCCCCGAACTGATTGCCAAGCTGGCTGACGGCGGTGTGCATACACGTGACGACCTGGCCGACCTGGCCATTGATGAGCTGACCGACCTGACCGGACAGTCTGCAGAGGACGCCAAAGCCTTGATCATGAAGGCGCGCGAACATTGGTTCGCGGGGCAACAAGAGTAAGGGTCAGGGAGGCACGAACCACATATGTCCAGTAACACTGTCGCCGAGTTCGCAACCGAACTCAAAAAATCGCCTGAAACCCTGCTCGACCAGCTCAAGGCTGCGGGCGTGGGCAAGGCTGCCCCCTCCGACGCACTGACCGAGTCGGACAAGCAGAAGCTGCTTGCGTACCTGCAAGCCAGCCATGGCACGGCTTCTGCCGACCGCAAGAAGATCACCCTGGTGAAGAAGTCCACCAGCGAGATCAAGCAAGCCGACGCCACGGGCAAGGCGCGCACCATCCAGGTGGAAGTGCGCAAGAAGCGCACGTTCATTCAGCGGGATGAAGGCGCTGAAGCGGCTGCCGAGACCGCGACTGCGGTTGTCGAAGAAGCTGCTGTGTCGAGCGAAGACCTGGAACTGGCCCGCCGCGAAGAGGAAGCCCGCCGCCAGGCCGAGCTGATCCGCCGCCAGGAAGCCGAACTGGCCGAGAAGCGTGCCGAGCGCGAAGCCCGCGAGAAGCGTGAACGCGAAGCCGAAGAGCGCGCCGCCGCCTATGCCGCCCAGGAAGCCGAAAAGAAGGCCCAGGCCTCCGCCGTGAAGCAAGAGGCTACCCGTGAGCAGGCAGCCGAGGCTGCTGCGCGCGCTGCTGCGCAGACCGAAGCCCGCGAAAAGGCACAGGCAGAAGCCAAGGCCCGTGCGGACGAAGAGTCTGCCCGTGCCCGCGATCTGGAGGAGCGCCGCCGCAAGGCCCTGGCTGAGGCAGAAGCCATCCGCGCCATGATGGCCACGCCCAAGAAGGCGGTCATGGTCGCCAAGAAGCCCGAAGAACCCAAGCCCGCAGCCAAGCCTGCAGCGGTGGGTGACGCCAAGAAGGGCACGCTGCACAAGCCCGCCGTTGGCACGGGTGGCCCGCGCGCAGGGGCTGCAGCCCCGGCCGGTGCCGGTGCTGCCCCGGGTTCGGGCAAGGAAGTCAAGTCGGCCAAGCTGTCCTCCAGCTGGGCCAATGACACGGCCAAGAAGAAGGAAATCAAGACCCGCGGCGACAGCAGTGGTGGCGTGGGCCGCAACAACTGGCGTGGTGGCCCGCGTGGCCGCCGTGGCGACGGCCGCGACCAGCGCGACGATCACCAGCAGTCGGCACCGATCGAGGCGCGCATCATTGAAGTGCATGTGCCCGAAACCATCACGGTGGCGGAGCTGGCGCACAAGATGTCGATCAAGGCGTCCGAAGTCATCAAGGCGCTGATGAAGATGGGCCAGATGGTCACCATCAACCAGCCGCTGGACCAGGACACCGCCATGATCGTGGTGGAAGAGCTGGGCCACAAGGCCGTGGTGGCTGCGCTGGATGACCCCGAAGCCTTCACCGACGACGATTCGGGCCAGAAGGACGCCGAACTGTTGCCACGCGCTCCGGTGGTCACCGTCATGGGCCACGTGGACCACGGCAAGACCTCGCTGCTGGACTACATCCGCCGCGCCAAGGTGGCGGCGGGCGAAGCGGGCGGTATCACGCAGCACATCGGTGCCTACCACGTGGAAACGCCACGCGGCATGGTGTCCTTCCTCGATACCCCCGGTCACGAGGCCTTCACGGCCATGCGTGCCCGTGGCGCTCAGGCTACCGACATCGTGATCCTGGTGGTTGCTGCCGATGACGGCGTGATGCCACAAACGAAGGAAGCCATCAAGCACGCCAAGGCGGCGGGTGTTCCTATCGTGGTGGCCATCACCAAGGCTGACAAGCCTGATGCCAACCCCGACCGCGTCAAGCAGGAGCTGGTGGTTGAAGAGGTGGTGCCTGAAGAGTATGGCGGCGATTCGCCCTTTGTGGCTGTGTCGTCCAAGACCGGCATGGGCATCGACGACCTGCTCGAACAGGTGCTGTTGCAGGCCGAAGTGCTTGAACTCAAGGCCCCGGTGGAATCCCTGGCCAAGGGTCTTGTGATCGAAGCCCAGCTCGACAAGGGCCGCGGCCCTGTGGCCACGGTGCTGGTGCAGTCCGGTACGCTGAAGGTGGGCGATGTGGTGCTGGCGGGCCAGACCTCGGGCCGCGTGCGCGCCATGCTCGATGAGAACGGCAAGCCGGCCAAGACGGCCGGCCCGTCGATCCCGGTGGAAATCCAGGGTCTGTCGGATGTGCCCCAGGCCGGCGACGAGTTCATGGTGCTGTCCGACGAGCGCCGTGCGCGCGAAATCGCGACCTACCGTGCAGGCAAGTTCCGCAACACCAAGCTGGCCAAGCAGCAGGCAGCCAAGCTGGAGAACGTGTTCTCCGAGATGACCGCAGGCGAGGTGCAGACCTTGCCCATCATCATCAAGGCGGACGTGCAGGGCTCGCAGGAAGCGCTGGCAGCCTCGCTGCTCAAGCTTTCCACAGAGGAAATCCGCGTGCAGCTGGTCTACGCCGGCGTGGGTGGCATCAGCGAGTCCGACGTGAATCTGGCGATCGCCTCCAAGGCCATCGTGATCGGCTTCAATGTGCGTGCCGATGCTGGTGCGCGCAAGCTGGCCGAATCGAGCGATGTGAACCTGCATTACTACAACATCATTTACGACGCCGTGGATGAGTTGAAGGCCGCCATGTCCGGCATGCTGGCGCCCGAGCAGCGCGAAGAAGCTCTTGGCACTGCCGAGATCCGCACCGTGTTCGTGGCTTCCAAGATCGGGACGGTGGCGGGCTCGTACGTTACCTCCGGTCAGGTCACGCGCAATTGCAAGTTCCGCCTGCTGCGCGACAACGTGGTCATCTACACCGGCGAAGTGGAGTCCGTGCGCCGCCTCAAGGACGATGTCAAGGAAGTCAAGGAAGGCTTCGAGTGCGGTATCAAGCTGCGCAACTACAACGACATCAAGGAAGGCGACCAACTCGAGTTCTTTGAAATCAAGGAAATCGCACGCACGCTGTAAGGCGAGGCGACGACGAGAGCGACGACTACGACATGGCTGCGAAGAAATCCGCCACTCCCAACCGCGCCTTCAAGGTGGCCGACCAGATCCAGCGCGATCTGACGGAGCTGATCGCGCGCGAGTTGAAAGACCCGCGCGTTGGCATGGTGACGCTGCAGGGCGTGGAGGTGACCCCTGACTACGCCCACGCCAAGGTGTTTTTCAGCCTGCTCACGGGTGACCCGGTGGAAACCCAGGTAGCGCTCAATCAGGCGGCGGGTTTCCTGCGCAATGGCTTGTTCAAGCGTCTGCACATCCACACGGTGCCTACGCTGCACTTCGTGTTCGACCGCACGTCCGAACGTGCTGCCGACATGAACGCCTTGATCGCCAAGGCTGTGTCCTCGCGCGCGAAAGAGGATTAGTCCATGCACGCGCCACGCACCAGGGTGCAGCGGCGCCCTGTGCATGGGGTGTTGCTGCTCGACAAACCGCTCGGCCTTTCGAGCAATGACGCCTTGCAAAAGGCGAAATGGCTTCTGCGCGCTGAGAAAGCGGGCCACACGGGCACGCTCGATCCCCTCGCAACGGGCGTTCTGCCTCTGTGTTTCGGGGCCGCCACCAAGTTCAGCCAGCTGCAGCTGGATGCCCCCAAAACCTATGAGGCCGTGGCGCTGCTCGGTGCCACCACGACCACGGGTGATGCCGAGGGCGATGTGGTCGAGCGGCGTGAAGTGCTGCCTGAGCAGGTGACGCCAGAGCGCCTGGCTGCTGTCCAGCGGCAGTTCACTGGCGCCATCCGCCAGGTGCCACCGATGCACAGTGCGCTCAAGAAAGACGGAAAGGCGCTGTACGAATACGCACGCGCTGGTGTCACGGTGGAGCGTGAAGCGCGCGATGTGGTGATCCACGCACTCAAGCTCGCGCTGGTGCAGTCAGATCAAGCACAATCAGCTATCAGGATGATAGTGACCTGCAGCAAGGGCACCTACATCCGCACGCTGGGTGAAGACATCGGCGCAGCACTGGGCTGTGGTGCGCACCTGACCTTTTTGCGCCGCATCGACACCGGTGGTATCGGCGTAGAGCGCTGTGTCACGCTTGCGCAACTGGAGGCCATGCCCGAGGCAGAGCGTCTGGCCAGTCTGGAGGCGCCCGAGTCGCTGCTGGCGCAACACATGCGTGTCACGCTGGACGGTGAGAATGCAGCCCGATTCCTGTCGGGCGTGCGTCGCCGTGGCAACTGGCCTGATGCCAGTGCCGTGGCGGTGTTTGGCGAGAATCCCACAGCGCTGCTGGGGGTGGGCCACATCGTGGGCGGGGAGCTGGTGCCGGACAGGCTCCTGAGTCCGCTGGAAATTCAACAAATTTTGGAAGGCATGCCGCACCCTCAAGCCAGCGGCACATTGGAAAAACTATGACGACGAAACAAATCCGCAACATCGCGATCATCGCCCACGTTGACCACGGCAAAACCACCATGGTCGACCAGCTGCTGCGCCAGTCCGGCACCTTTGCCGACCACGAGAAGGTCGTCGATACGGTGATGGATAACAACGCGATCGAAAAAGAGCGTGGCATCACCATCCTGGCCAAGAACTGTGCCGTGAGCTGGAAAGGCACGCACATCAACATCGTGGACACCCCCGGCCACGCGGACTTCGGCGGTGAAGTGGAACGTGCCCTGTCGATGGTCGACAGCGTGGTGCTGCTGATCGATGCGCAGGAAGGCCCCATGCCCCAGACGCGTTTCGTGACCAAGAAGGCCCTGGCTCTGGGCCTGCGTCCCATCCTGGTGGTGAACAAGGTGGACAAGCCTGGTGCGAACCCCGACAAGGTGGTGAACGCTGCGTTCGACCTGTTTGACAAGCTGGGTGCTACCGACGAGCAGCTCGACTTCCCGGTCGTGTACGCCTCGGGCATCAATGGCTGGTCGTCGCTCGAAGAAGGCGCTCCGGGTGAGCAGTGGGGCCCCGACATGTCGGCCCTGTTCGACACCATCCTCTCTCACGTTCCGCCCAACACGGGCGATGCCAACGCCCCGCTGCAGCTGCAGATCTCGGCGCTGGACTTCTCCACCTTCGTGGGTCGCATCGGCGTGGGCCGTATCAGCCAAGGCACTTTGAAGCCCATGCAGGACGTGATCGTCATGGAAGGCCCTGGCGGCAAGACCACCAAAGGCCGTGTGAACCAGGTGCTGACCTTCCAGGGCCTGGACCGCATGCAGACCCCCCTGGCTGGCCCCGGCGACATCGTGCTGATCAACGGCATTGAAGACATCGGCATCGGCGTGACCGTGACCGACCCTGCCAACCCAGCTCCGCTGCCCATGCTGAAGGTCGATGAGCCCACGCTGACCATGAACTTCTGCGTGAACACCTCTCCCCTCGCTGGCCGTGAAGGCAAGTTCGTGACCAGCCGCCAGATCTGGGACCGCCTGCAAAAGGAGCTGCAGCACAACGTGGCCCTGCGCGTGAACGAAACGGACGAAGAAGGTGTGTTTGAAGTGATGGGCCGTGGTGAATTGCACCTGACCATCCTCTTGGAAAACATGCGCCGCGAAGGCTATGAAATGGCGGTGTCCAAGCCCCGCGTGGTGTTCAAGGACATCGACGGCGTCAAGCACGAGCCTATCGAGCTGGTGACGGCCGACATCGAAGAAGGCCACCAAGGCGGCGTGATGCAAGCCCTGGGCGAGCGCAAGGGGGAGCTGGTGAACATGGAGTCGGACGGCCGTGGCCGCGTGCGCCTGGAATACCGCATCCCGGCCCGTGGCCTGATCGGTTTCACCAACGAGTTCCTGAACCTGACGCGCGGTTCGGGCCTCATCAGCAACATCTTCGACAGCTACGAGCCACACAAGGGCGACATCGGCGGCCGCAAGAACGGCGTGCTGATCTCCATGGACGACGGTGAAATCTTCACCTACGCCCTGGGCAAGCTGGACGACCGTGGCCGCATGTTCGTGAAGGCCAACGACCCCGTGTACGAAGGCATGATCGTTGGCATCCACAGCCGTGACAATGATCTGGTGGTGAACGCCACGCGCACCAAGCAGCTGACCAACTTCCGCGTGTCCGGCAAGGAAGACGCGATCAAGATCACGCCCCCGATCGACCTGACGCTGGAATACGGCGTGGAATTCATCGAGGACGACGAACTGGTCGAGATCACGCCCAAGTCCGTGCGCCTGCGCAAGCGCCACCTGACCGAAAACGAGCGCAAGCGCGCTGCCCGTTCCTGATGGATCGGTGGGTCGGTCCATCTATGGATCGATAGACTGACCGTTTCCGACAAGGGCCACTGCAGCGCAGTGGCCTTTTTTCCGTCTGCAATCTTGAGCCCATGTTGAAACTCACACACTCCCGCGCCGTGGTGCTGATGGTGGCCGTGACCCTGATGTGGTCCATCGCCGGTGTGGTCACACGCCACCTGGAGCATGCGGCGAGCTTTGAGGTGACCTTCTGGCGCAGCTTCTTCACGCTGCTGGCGCTGCTGGTCATCCTGCCCGTGCTGCAGGGCAGGGCGGTGTTTGCCTCGATGCGCCATGGCGGGCGGGCGCTATGGATCTCCGGCGTGTGCTGGAGCGTGATGTTCACGGCGTTCATGGTGGCGCTGGTGCTGATGCCGGTGGCCAATGTGCTGGTGACCATGTCGGTGGGCCCCTTGCTCACGGCGCTGTTTGCACGGGTGTTCATTGGCCACCACATCGCTCCCCGCACCTGGGCCGCCATTGCGGTGGCTGGGCTGGGCATTGGCTGGATGTACGGTTCGCAAATGGCGGGCCTGCCACTGCTGGGCACCCTGGTGGCCCTGTGCGTACCGGTGGCGGCGGCGGTGAACTGGACGGTGGTGCAGCACTCGCAGCGCCATGGCCATGCGGTGGACCTGGTGCCGGCAGTTCTGGTGGGTGCGGTGATCTCGGTGGTGGCGACCCTGCCGCTGGCGTTGCCGTTTCAGGCATCTTTTTACGACCTGGGGCTGCTGGCCCTGCTGGGCGTGGTGCAATTGGCGATTCCCTGCGTGCTGGCGGTGCGCTGCGGCAGGGTGCTCAAGGCGCCCGAAATGGCGCTGCTGGGTTTGCTGGAAGTGATTTTCGGCATCCTGCTGGCATGGCTGGGTGCGGGCGAGAAGCCTGCGCCTGCCGTGCTGACCGGAGGCGCACTGGTCATCGGTGCGCTGGTTTTCAATGAACTGTTGGGTTGGAAGGAACAAAAATGACGGAGACGGTTGTGTCTGAAGTGTTGAGCGAAGTACGTGGCCAGGTGGGCTTCATCACCCTGAATCGTCCACGGGCGCTCAATGCCCTGTCGCTGGGCATGGTGCGTGACCTTATGGGCATCCTGCTGGCATGGCAGAACGATGCGCGGGTGCTGGCGGTGGCCATTCGGGGCAGCAACAAGGAAGGCCCGTTTGGGGCTTTCTGCGCGGGCGGCGATATCCGCTTTCTGCACCAGGCAGGCAGCCAGGGCAACCCGCTGATCGAGGATTTCTTCACCGAGGAATACGCGCTCAACCACCTGATCCACAACTATGCCAAACCCTACATCGCCTTCATGGACGGCATCGTGATGGGTGGCGGCATGGGCATCAGCCAGGGCGCAGCCCTGCGCGTGGTGACCGAGCGCACCAAGATGGCGATGCCTGAAACGGCGATTGGCCTGTTCCCGGACGTGGGGGGTGGCTACTTTCTCAGCCGCTGCCCGGGCCGCGTGGGCGAATGGCTGGCCCTGACGGGCGACACCATCGGTGCCGGTGATGCCATCGACAGCCAACTGGCCGATGGCTGCCTGCCCGCCGACCAGCAGGCGGCCGTGTGGGACGCCCTGGCGACGCAAACCTTTGCCAGCGGCGCCGCCATCAAAGACTATGTTGCTTCAAAATTTATAGCAATTGAGCCAATGCTGTCAGGTGCAAAGGGCCAAATTGACCAATATTTTGCGCTGCCCACCGTGGGTGAGATCGTGTCGGCCCTGGAGTCCGCAGACAGCGACTGGGCGCATGCCACGGCAGCCACCTTGCGCAAGCGCTCGCCGTTGATGCTGAACGTGGTGCTGGAACAGATCCGCCGCGCGCGCGGCATGGGCCTAGCCGACGACCTGCGCATGGAACGCGACATGGTGCGCCATTGCTTCTACCTGCGCCCCGGCCAGAGCGAAACGGTGGAAGGCATCCGCGCCCTGGCGGTGGACAAGGATCACGCGCCGAAGTGGAACCCAGCACGCATCGAAGACGTGACGCCTGAGATGGTGGCACCGTTTTTTGCCAGCCCCTGGCCGGCACATTCCCACCCGCTGGCAGCGCTGGTCTGAGAGCTGAGGGCTTGGTAGCCCTGAGGGGGCGCGGTTTCTGATGCCATCAGAGCCGCTGCTTGCAACAGGGCGGCCAAGCCATGGCCACATGGCCGGGGGCGAGAGATGACGGGCTGATGCTGCTGCGCTCGGCTACAGACCCGCCACGCTGCGCGGGTTACCGGTTGTGGCTTTTCATCGCGCGCTCGACCTCGCGCTTGCCTTCGCGGTCCTTGATGGTGTCGCGTTTGTCGTGCTCGGCCTTGCCCTTGGCCAGCGCGATCTCGCACTTCACGAAACCGTTCTTCCAGTGCAGGTTCAGCGGGACCAGGGTGAAGCCTTTCTGCTCGACCTTGCCGATCAGCCGCTTGATGTCGTCCTTCTTGAGCAGCAGCTTCTTGGTGCGTGCAGACTCGGGGTTCACATGCGTCGAGGCGGTCTTGAGCGGGTGGATCAGGCAGCCCAGCAGGAACAGTTCGCCGTCGCGGATGAGCACATAGCCATCGGTCAGTTGCACCTTGCCTTCGCGCAGCGCCTTCACCTCCCAGCCGTGCAGCACCATGCCCGCCTCGTGGCGCTCTTCAAAAAAATAGTTGTAGGCCGCTTTCTTGTTGTCAGCAATGCGGGACGTGGGATCAGGTTTCTTGGCCATTGGGTTTAGATGCGGCGCAAACGGGGAGATAAAAGGCCTCCCTACAATGTTGTCGTCTCGCGAGCCGCGATTCTAATTTCTCCCCCGCTTGCGTGGCCCCGCGCAAGCAGTGTCTGCATGAAAACCGTTCAAAAGTCCGTCCTCATCTGGTACAGCCCCGAAGAAATGTTTGCCCTGGTCACCGGGGTGGAGCACTACCCGCAGTTCTTGCCCTGGTGCGATCGCTCTGCTGTGCTCGAGCAGACCGAGGACGGCATGACCGCCGAGGTGGGTATTGCGCTTGGGGGCATTCGCCAGACTTTTGTGACGCGCAACACGCACGAGGCTGGGCGCCGCGTGCAGATGCATCTGGTCAAGGGCCCGTTTTCGCGCCTGGACGGAGACTGGCATTTCCACCCCGTGGGTGACGGCCAGCAGCGCGCCTGCAAGGTGGAACTGCTCCTGAACTATGGCTTTGACAGTGCGGCCCTGGCGGCGCTGGTGGGGCCGGTATTTGACCGCATCGCGGGCAGCATGGTGGACGCTTTTGTGAAGCGGGCGGAACAGGTGTATGGCTGAGGGGGGCGCCGGGGAACCGGGCGAGGGGAGCACCACGGTGCAGGTCACGGTGGTGGTGTGTGTGGCGCCACGCGAGACACGGGAATGGACGCTGGATTTGCCCCAGGGGGCCTTGGTGGCCGATGCCCTGCGGGCCAGCGGTGCAATGCCGCTGCCGACTCCAGCACAAGCGGACGCGGCGGCCGAAGCGGGCCCACCGCTTGTGGGGGTGTGGGGCCGCGCGGTGGCACTGGATGCTGCCCTGCAGCATGGCGACCGGGTGGAGGTCTATCGACCCCTGAAGGTAGACCCCAAGGTGGCGCGCCGGGAGCGTTTCGCGCGCCAGGGCGTGCGCTCCACCGGCCTGTTCGCCCGCCAGCGTCCCGGGGGCAAGTCGGGGTATTGAGACAGAACCTGCTGAGCGATGAGGCTCAGCGCGCGCAGTCCGAGGCGACGATGCCATCGATGCGCTTGGCCTCTGCCGCGCGGGCGGGGCCGTCCAGGAAAATGCGCTCGCCCTGGGCATTGGTCTGGGTGATGGGTTTGCCTGCATCAAACGCGGCTTTTGCGGCACGGGCGCGGGTGCAGTTCTCTGCCTTGGCTTTCGCGATCTTCTCGTCTTCCGCTTTTTTCTTGGCGGCTTCAGCGGCTTCGGCCTGGGCTTTTTTCTCTTCCAGCTCCTTGTCCTTGCCGCTGCCTGCGGCACTGGCAGCTGGCTTGGGGGCCGCCGCGGCTGCAGTGGCAGGCGCCGTTGCTGTGGGCGCATCGCCAGTGGCGGTGGCGGCCGCCGGGGCGGGGACCGGGCGGGCAGGGAGGCTGCCCCCGGGTTGCTTCAGGATGTTTTTTTCCTGGATATCTGCCGGAGGGGGGCGGTCGCTGAAGACCTTGCGCCCGTCCTTGTCGATCCACTGCCACTGCGCTGCCGCGCCCATGGCCCAGGTGCAGGCCACGGCCAGCAGGAGAATCTTGTGCATTTTCATGCGAACAAGTTTAGCCGTGTGGCCCGCCACCCGCCAGTACAGCGGGATGGACGGCCACTTTGGGTTGCTGTGCTGCGTGGCGGCACCACGGCGCCGCCATGCCGGCGGCGCAGCCCGCCGGGCCGGGTGAGGCTGGAATGGAGTGGGCTGGGGGCGGGGCGAACGGGCGTGTCGGCAGTGCGCCATGCGCGGCACGGGTACAATCCGTTTTTTGGAGCTTTCTCATGCGCCTTCTTGGAAAAGCGCTCACCTTCGACGATGTGTTGCTGGTGCCAGCGTACTCCCAGGTCCTGCCCAAGGACACGTCCCTCGCGACGAAACTCTCCCGCAACATCCAGCTGAACCTGCCGCTCGTGTCCGCTGCCATGGACACCGTGACCGAGGCGCGTCTGGCCATTGCCATTGCCCAGGAGGGCGGCATTGGTATCGTGCACAAAAACCTCACGGCGCAAGAGCAGGCCGCCCACGTGGCCAAGGTCAAGCGCTACGAGTCCGGCGTGTTGCGCGACCCTGTGGTCATCACCCCCGAGCACACGGTGCTGCAGGTGCTGCAACTGTCCGAGCAACTGGGCATTTCGGGCTTCCCTGTGTGCGACGGCGGCAAGGTGGTCGGCATCGTTACGGGCCGTGACCTGCGCTTCGAGACCCGCTACGACGTCAAGGTCCACCAGATCATGACCCCGCGCGAGAAGCTCATCACGGTCAATGAAAAAGAGGGCACCACGCCTGCACAGGCCAAGGCGCTGCTCAACAAGCACAAGCTCGAACGCATCCTGGTCGTGAACGACGCCTTTGAACTCAAGGGCCTGATCACGGTGAAGGACATCACCAAACAAACCAGCTTTCCCAATGCGGCGCGCGACGCTGCAGGCCGCCTGCGTGTGGGCGCTGCCGTGGGCGTGGGCGAGGGCACCGAGGAACGCGTCGAAGCCCTGGTCAAGGCCGGTGTGGACGCCATCGTGGTGGACACCGCCCACGGCCACAGCAAGGGCGTGATCGACCGCGTGCGCTGGGTCAAGCAGAACTACCCGCAGATCGATGTGATCGGCGGCAACATCGCCACCGGTGCGGCAGCGCTGGCGCTGGTCGAGGCTGGTGCGGATGCCGTCAAGGTCGGTATCGGCCCCGGCTCCATCTGCACCACCCGCATCGTGGCGGGTGTGGGCGTGCCCCAGATCATGGCCATCGACAACGTTGCCACCGCGCTCAAGGGCACCGGCGTGCCGCTGATTGCCGATGGCGGTATCCGCTACAGCGGCGACATCGCCAAGGCCCTGGCTGCTGGCGCTGGCACCGTGATGATGGGCGGCATGTTTGCGGGCACTGAAGAAGCGCCTGGCGAAGTGATCCTGTTTCAGGGTCGCAGCTACAAGAGCTACCGTGGCATGGGTTCGATTGGCGCCATGCAACAGGGCAGCGCCGACCGCTACTTCCAGGAATCGAGCACTGGCAACCCCAATGCCGACAAGCTGGTGCCCGAAGGCATCGAAGGCCGCGTGCCCTACAAGGGCTCCATGGTCAGCATCGTCTACCAGATGGCGGGCGGCGTGCGCGCCTCCATGGGGTACTGCGGTTGCGCCACCATTGAGGAGATGAACAACAAGGCCGAGTTCGTTGAGATTACGACCGCGGGTATCCGCGAAAGCCACGTGCACGATGTGCAGATCACCAAGGAAGCGCCGAACTACCGCGCTGACTGATCGTTGTTGATGCATTCTGGCCTGATTGAAAAAATCTGGTCAGACTGGTATAGTCTGGTCTGAATTCATTGTTCAGGCCAGACTTTTCTTTTTTGGGGTCCGCGTTTCCATGCAGTCTGTCGGCATTTACGAAGCCAAGAGCCGGTTCTCCGCCCTGATCGAACTGGTCGAGCAGGGCGAGGAAGTGCGCATCACCCGCCACGGCAAAGAGGTGGTGCGCATGCTGCCTGTGCGTCGTCGCCCCGTGATCACCGACGAGCAGATCGCCCGCGAGCTGGGCCAGATCGATGCGCTGCATGCCACGGTGCGCCCCGCAGTCGGGGCGAACTCCCCCGATACTTTGCGCCCCGCAGGCGAAGCGCCGGATGCTTTGCGCCGCAAAGGCCGGAGCGCTGCATGACCGCCTTCGTCCTCGACGCCTCCGTCACCGCCGCCTGGCTGCTGCCCGACACAGCCAGCGAACACACCCGCCGCCTCTACACCCTGATCCGCCGCGACGAGGTTGAGCCGCAGGCGCCTAACCTCTGGCAGTGGGAATGCAGCAACCTCATCAGCAGCGGCGTGCACAGCGGCCGCATTCCATCCGCATCGGTTGAAGGCCTGTGGGGCGTGCTCGAAGCGATTCGCCACCGTGTGGAGCTGCACGACCTGGCCCCCGCACAGCACAAGGCCGTGATGGACGTGGCGCTCGACACCGGCCTGCCTACCTTTGATGCTGCCTACCTGTGGCTGGCGCGCTCGCTGCACTTGCCGCTGGCCACTTTCGACCCCCAGCAGATCGCTGCCGCCCAGCGCAGCGGCGTCCCGCTTCTTGATCTCTCCAGCCTCTGACGGACCACCACCATGCAACACCAGAAAATCCTCATCCTCGATTTCGGCTCGCAAGTCACCCAGCTCATCGCCCGCCGTGTGCGCGAGGCCCATGTGTATTGCGAAGTGCACCCCTGCGACGTGACCGACGAGTGGATCCGTGACTACGCCAAGGACGGTTCGCTCAAGGGCGTGATCCTGTCGGGCAGCCACGCCAGCGTGTACGAGGTGGACGACAAGGCGCCGAATGCAGTGTTTGAGCTGGGCATCCCCGTGCTGGGCATCTGCTACGGCATGCAGACCATGGCCCAGCAGCTGGGCGGCAAGGTCGAGGGCTCCAACACCCGTGAATTCGGCTACGCCGAAGTGCGCGCCCATGGCCACACCGAGCTGCTCAAGGGCATCGAAGACTTCGCCACGCCCGAGGGCCACGGCATGCTCAAGGTGTGGATGAGCCACGGCGACAAGGTCACGGCGCTGCCCCCGGGCTTCAAAGTGATGTGCTCTACACCCTCGTGCCCCATTGCTGGCATGGCCGACGAAAGCCGCCACTACTACGCCGTGCAGTTCCACCCCGAAGTCACGCACACCGTTCAGGGCCGCGCCTTGCTGGAGCGTTTTGTGCTGGGCATCTGCGGCACCCGTGCCGACTGGGTCATGGGCGACTACATCGAAGAAGCCGTGCAGAAAATCCGCGAACAGGTGGGCGATGAGGAAGTGATCCTCGGCCTGTCGGGTGGTGTGGATTCGTCCGTGGCTGCGGCGCTGATTCACCGCGCCATCGGCGACCAGCTCACCTGCGTGTTCGTGGACCACGGCCTGCTGCGCCTGAACGAAGGCGACATGGTCATGGACATGTTCGAGGGCAAGCTGCACGCCAAGGTCATCCGCGTGGACGCTAGCGAGCTGTTCTTGGGCAAGCTGGCCGGGGTGAGCGAACCTGAGCAAAAGCGCAAGATCATCGGCGGCCTGTTTGTGGACGTGTTCAAGGCCGAAGCCGCCAAGCTCAAGGCGGGCACCGGCGGCCACAAGGGCGCCACCTTCCTGGCCCAGGGCACGATCTACCCTGACGTGATCGAATCCGGCGGCGCCAAGAGCAAGAAGGCCGTCACCATCAAGAGCCACCACAACGTGGGCGGCCTGCCCGAGCAGCTGGGCCTGAAGCTGCTGGAACCTCTGCGCGATCTGTTCAAGGACGAAGTGCGCGAACTGGGCGTGGCCCTGGGCCTGCCGCCCGACATGGTCTACCGCCACCCCTTCCCCGGCCCCGGCCTGGGCGTGCGCATTCTGGGCGAGGTGAAGAAGGAGTACGCCGACCTGCTGCGGCGTGCCGACGCGATCTTTATCGAAGAGCTGCGCAACTTCCGCGACGAAGCCACACAAAAGACTTGGTACGACCTCACCAGCCAGGCCTTCACCGTGTTCCTCCCCGTCAAGAGCGTGGGCGTGATGGGCGATGGCCGCACGTATGACTACGTGGTGGCACTGCGCGCCGTGCAGACCAGCGACTTCATGACCGCCGACTGGGCCGAGCTGCCTTACGCGCTGCTCAAGAAGGTGTCGGGCCGCATCATCAATGAAGTGCGTGGCATCAACCGCGTGACGTATGACGTGAGCAGCAAGCCGCCCGCGACAATTGAGTGGGAATAGCAGGCACCGTCACGCCAACACCTAGAAGCAATGATTTGGCTTGATACAGCGAGGGTAGTCTCGATCTTGGCTGTGGTGGTCCTCCATGTGGTTGGCAGCGTGGTGACCCTGACGGCACTGGGCTCACCCGGTTGGTGGTACGGCAATGTGTACGACGCGCTTGTGCGCTGGTGTGTCCCGGTGTTCGTGATGGTGAGCGGCGCATTGTTGTTGGATCCGCGCAAGACTGAGGGTGTGGCCGAGTTCTACCGCAAGCGGGCGGCACGGGTCCTGCTACCGATTGTCTTCTGGAGCGCTGTCTTTATTCTATGGAACCGCCGGGGGGCCCTGGCCGAGCTGCGTGCGATAGATGCCCTGTACAGTGTTGCCCGGGGATGGCCTCACTATCACCTGTGGTTTCTGTACATGATCCTGTGCCTGTACCTGTTCGTTCCCTTTCTAAGAACGCTGGTCCGCAATACCAAACGGCGCGATCTGTTGTGGCTAGTGTCCCTGATGTTTGTGCTGTCTGGCGTGAACGAGTTGTCCCGCGTCTTCTCAGGCGATGGGGCGGGCCTCTTTATCAACTGGTTTCTGCCGTACCTGCCGTACTTCCTCTGCGGCTATCTGATCCAGACGAGTGACAGGAAAATCCCCCGGGCCGTGTTGATGGCGGTCTTTGGATTGGCTGTGGCGGTCACCGCCCTGGGCTGCTATGGGCTGGGCCGTGCTCAAGGACTGGACAGAGGGCTGTACTTCTATGGCTACCTGAGTTTGTCTGTTATTCCCATGTCGATCAGCATGATGCTGATGCTCAAACAATACACTGTGGCGGGTAGATGGGCGCAGTGCGTTCAGGGGGGGGCTCCGTTGACACTGGGCGTCTATCTGGTGCACCCGATTTTGCTGGAATCGTTCCGGGAATACGGTTTCAAGCCCGAGGAACATGCGCCATTGCTAACCGTGCCACTTATGGCTGCTCTGGTGTTTGGGGGGGCTGTGGTAGTGGTGTTGGTGTTCCGCCGTATCCCCTGGTTGAAGCGGTTCATTTAGAAAGTACATGCTGGACTGCGTCTTCCCTACCGCTGAAGACGGTAAAGCCACTAGGCTAGGCTGGGGTCAGGCTTTGGCTTCGCCAGTGACCGGGTCGTAGATGGTTCCGTCGAAGTTGACGATGCTGTTCGTGGCAGAGTCGTAGGTTGTCCGTCGGTAAGTGTCGGCCCCTTTGCCGTCTAGACCGATGTATGGCGCTTGGGCCAGAACTAAGCGGTTGTCTTGGGGGACGACCCCATCAGCAGTCCATTTGTTGCTCATCAGCCATTCAGATGGATTTACGCCATCAGGCGGTGCGACTTTCCCGTCCGTGCGCATCTTGGCGAGTGTTGGGTCCATGTTGAACCCTTCTGCCGCCAGCAACATGGCGGGGTTCTTCATGTAGAACGACGCAGTCTCTGCAGGCATCGCGGCCAGGTCACTTTTGACGAGCGTCGAGCCATCAGTCGGTAGCTGTGACGGTCTGCCGCTGCGAATGGCTTCATAGTCAGCCGCGAACTCGGGGTGGTTTTTAAAGAACAAGTAACGCCCAACGACGGTATTGTCCCCGCCGCTGAGCACCATCGCATGCATCCTGATGTAGTCTGGTGTTTTATAGTCCGCCGCAAAAGTGTCGCCCAGGCCTTTTTCCCATTGCTTGAACTCTTCCAGGTTCTTGAAAGGAACGGTGGCCGCTGCTTTTTCGGCTGTCCCCTTGGTGCTGATGGTTGCCGTTGGGGGGGGGGCTTTGGTATACAGGTCCGTGGTGGACGTGTAGGTCGCTTTATGGGATGAAGCCGCGCCCGCCGCCGAGGCTGCGGCGGTAGGGGGGGCTTGTGCCGACAACTCTTCCAAGGTAGCTCTCAACTCCTTGAGAAAGGTGAGTGGGTCCGCGCCAGAATGGTTTTGTGCCGTGCGCTCTGCAGCACGGG
>OGCL01000801.1_pt1 | contig 30586 bp, 30 predicted proteins | sample 1570041 | NCBI WGS metagenome assembly OGCL01 (sample SAMN06266162, study PRJEB24511) | hot springs metagenome | isolation source: Hot spring water | place: South Africa: Limpopo | collected 2015-06-22 | reverse complement strand
ATGATAAAAAAGGTAAAGGCAAAGATGCCCGAAAATCTCACCCCAATAGAAGACTTCTCAATATAAAATTCTATCCCCAAGAGAATTTGTTGTGCAAAAAATGAAGATTTTTAAAATATGAATGTTTGTTTTTCAATAACTTATGAAATTAAACTGATAAAGTCAGGAGTAATGCATGCCGAGTTGTTCTGCGATTTCATTCTGACCCCATGACGTCTCTATTCGCTTAATATTACTTCCCCATCATATGATACGAGGGTGCATGTGACAGGTATGGGACGGGCAATTTGCTCTGAGTATTTTTTTGCTGATTTGCAAACCTCCTTAAATGCGAAGCGACTTTGAGAGGTTGACTCTAAATATTGAAAAATCTCACGTGCAGTGTTGAATTCAAGTTCTTTTGGGATTTCGATGTTCTTTTCCGATAAAAAAATTGAGGTTTTTACCAAATCAATCGCCCCATATCTAACATGAGTTTGGGGTGTTGACATAGCAATCTTCAGCATTTTAGCCCATTGCGCAGATAAATGAATCTCTTTAAATTCATGCTTTTTGGCTTCAGTAAGCGCAAATTCAATGTAGTCCCCCATCATTACATATGATTCCTCAGCAAAAGAGAATTTTTTCATGTGAGCTTTCTCTGATGCCCTTCCTGCTGACAAAACGATAATTTCACATCCTGAGGCTTTTGCAACATCCATACAGGCAGTTATGGTAGCTGTCCATGCCTCAGATGACAGGGGTTTAACGATACCTGTTGTGCCAAGAATTGATATGCCTCCGATTATGCCGAGTCTCGGGTTAAGTGTTTTGGCGGCAATTTTTTCTCCGTCTTTCACTGATATGGTAACCGCCAGGTCAGGTATTTGCTCTATTTGATGTCCATTTTCCAAAAAAGCCTCTATGACCGAATTTCTTATCATCTGCTGTGGAACAGGATTGATAGCTGGATAGCCGACCTGAACTGGCAGTCCAGGTTTTGTAATAATACCGACGCCTTTGCCTCCTACAATCTTAATCTTATTATTAAAGCAGTTATTAAATGCGTCAACATGAAGTGTTTTATTATTTGAGGAGACAGGAAATCTTACATTAAATGCTGCTTCTGCAATTATCTCAGCACCATTGGTAACATCAGGGTCGTCACCGGCAAATTTAATGGTAGAAGCTCTGGCAATCAGCCTCGCTTTCTCAAAAGTCAAATGGGTATTATTGATTTTAAAAGATGCTTTTTCCCCGCCTGGCAAGATAATAGTTACAGAGTTTATGTGAGGTGTTTCATTGGTGTTATTGTTTTTTGCGTAGAGTAAAAGCTGCACAGCCGCTTTAGCGCTGGCAGCGGCACAGGCGCCTGTTGTAAAGCCGGAACGGAGGCGACTTTTTCTCATTAATGTTCTATGCCTAACCTTGCTCCTACACCGGCGTTGAAATAGTGTTTTATTTCCTTCATTTCAGTTACAAGGTCAGCCTTTTCTATAATTTTTTCATCTGCATACCTGCCAGTCAGAACAAGCTCAACATGAGGGGGTTTAATTTCTATGAGTTTCAAGACTTCCTCAACTGAAACGAGTTTTTTAAAGACAGCGACATTTATCTCATCCAGAATCACCATATCGTAAATGCCAGATTTGATGATTTTCTCTGCCTCGAATAAACCAGTTTTGGCAGCTTCGATATCTGCAGGCATTGGTTTTTCTGTCCGAATGAACCCTGTTCCATATTGCCTTATCTCTAAAAGGTCTTTGAATCTCTCTAAAGCCTTATGTTCACTCGTTTTACCCTTTTTAATGAACTGGGCTATGAATACCTTATGACCTGCGCCAATAGCCCTTAAGGCAAGTCCAAGAGCGGCGGTTGTCTTGCCTTTGCTGTCGCCAGTGTAAACCTGAATGTAACCTTTTCTCTTTTCCGTCACGTTTATATCACTTTTTGTCGTCATGGTTCGACAAGCTCACCATGACAAGCGTCTGATTATCTCTATCAGCCTAAATCATGTAGAAGTCTTATCTTTAAAGACTCGCTATAACAATTTTCGCCCTGAAGTTTTAGACAAGCCCTTCGACATATAATCCTGAGTTTATCGAAGGATGATTTTTCCCTATATCAAAATTGTCTTAGGTATTGGAAAGCCGTTAAACTCCGATGCGTAAGATATAGTATATGCCCCGGCTGACAATATTAAAATAAGGTTGCCAATTTCAGGTTCAGGGAGTTCTACATCTCGGTCTATGACATCAAAACTGTCACAACTTGGTCCAGCGATTGTCCATCTCTTTGATTCTGCCCTGCTGCCCACTATATATTTATACCTGATGCCCCCTATACTTTCCATCAGTCCGTTAAATACCCCCACATCAATATAAAGCCAGTTTTCATCACCCCTTTTTGCCTTTCCCACTATAGTAGAGACGAATATGCCCGCGTCTCCTACTATTGCCCTGCCAGGTTCGATAAAAATCTCGATATCGTTAGCGAATTTTTGCTGGATTGCAGTATTAACCCGTTTTTCAATAGTTTCTATATCAATAACTTTTTTTGTATAAAAAATTGGGTATCCACCGCCTATGTTTAGAACACTTATATCGATGCCTTTGTCCCTGACCATCTCGGCTAATTCTTTTGCCTTATCTAATGCTGCATTCCAGTTGTATATGTTATTGCATTGAGAGCCCACATGAAAGGTTATTCCGCATGAGTTAAGACCTTTCGTTTTTGCGTATAAAAGAAGTTCCGTTGCCTCTTCTATCTCCACGCCAAATTTTTTGCTCAATGGCCACTCACTGCCCTCGTTCGACACCGCAAGCCTTACATATAATTTGGCGTTTGGCGCATACCTTGCCATTTTATCAACCTCAGCCTTTGAATCAAAGGCGTAATATTTTATGCCATAAGAAACGGCTTCCTGGAGGAATTTGAGAGTTTTAATCGGGTTGCTCGTTATAATTCTTGATGCATCAACACCAAGGGAAGCCAATATTTTTAGTTCTCCTTCAGAGGCTATCTCAAATCCTATCCCCAAGTCATTAAGAAATCTAAGCACTTCTACATCAGGATTTGCCTTTACAGCATAGAAAACCTTAGAGTTTTCGATATTTCTACCTATTGATAAAACCTTCTCTTTGACTACATCCTTGTCTAAAATAAGATATGGCGGCGCTTCATCCGTTATGGCGAGATAATTCAGAAGTTTGTTCCAGGTTGTCTTGTAGATATATTCTTTTGGTATTTCCATAGCCCTGCCAGCTTATTGATTGATCAACACCAATTATAACTTATTGATTCTCTTAAAATCATTAAACAAAAGGTTCCACCCAAAATATAAATACGATCTACAGCCCCAAAATGTTTATAATCGAAAAGCTATATTTATTAAGGACTGAATAAGTAGAGCATAATTATCAAAAAATCACCCCACGCCCCTTTTTGTCAAAGAGGGGTATATTTCCTCCCGGCGTCTGCCCCGAGCGCAGTCGAGGGGGCAAAGTTAGGTTAGGAGGGATTAGACAAAACTTTATCAAGCGGTTTTATTAGGAAAAATTTCTTTTGCCATCTCGACACATCTATCTCTGCGATTTTAAGGCGCTTCTTATTTCCATACCAGAATTTTAAATAGTGACTGAAAAATGCATCCTTTTCAGGATTTGCTGTATAATTTATTGATTGAAATTCCATTCTAAAAAGCTTAGGGTTAATGCAAATGGAATTAATAACAATAAGTCGTCAGGTGCACGAATTTTTTATCCGTTCTGGGCTGACCCTCTCTGCTGCCGAGTCATGCACAGGCGGTCTTGTTTCCAGTTGTATAACAGACACTGAAGGGGCGAGCAATTTTTTCAGGGGAGGCATCGTTTGCTACTATACCGAGTCGAAGATTGATATTCTTGGCGTCTCCCCCGAAACAATCAGACTGCATGGCGCTGTGAGTAGTCAAGCTGCCCTTGAAATGGCGGAGCGAATTCGCTCGTTGTTTGGAACTGACTATTCAATTTCCACCACTGGCAATCTTGGACCTACGGCTGTTGAAGGGAAAGAGACCGGACTTGTTTTTATTGCAGTATCAAAAAAGGGGGAATCTAAATATAGGAGGCTCTTGCTTACAGGCAATAGGATCGAAAACAAAGTAAAGTCAGCACTCGAAGCCTTGAAATTTCTAATTGAAGATTAAAATAAACGAGCCCGAACATGACACCATTTCTTTGCCAAAGAACTACCTTTGTTCATATACAAGCGCTTAATAGATTCTTGATTGATTGCACAATATCGGGACGAGGCTTCCACTTCTTCTTAGGCTTTGTCGAGGTGCTCCGCGGCTTTGGCGCTAGAAATCGTGTCATATTCCAGCACCTGCACCGCATGCAATAATTTGTTTTTACTTACTATTTTACAAAGGTGAACTAAATGAGCGGTATTCAGAAAGAAATTCCAGAATCAGTGAAAAATGAGATAGAAAAGCTCGTCAAAGAACTTAATTATCATTGCTATCTCTATTATGTGCTTGATTCACCGACTATCTCGGACGAAGAATATGACAGGCTTTACCGCATGCTTTCAGAGCTTGAGGAAAAATATGGCTATATCATGCCTAATTCCCCAACTCAACGTGTGGGCGCACCACCACTCGACAAGTTTGAAAAGGTTAGCCACGCCGAGCCGATGCTCTCCCTTGATAACGCTTTTTCTTATGAGGAATTATGGGATTTTGAGAGGCGCATTAAAAGGCTTCTGGAGAGTGATAACGAGATTGAATATACTGTGGAACCGAAATACGACGGTCTTGCCATTGAGCTTACTTATGTAAATGGATTGCTCTCAAAGGCTTCGACAAGGGGCGATGGATATACAGGAGAAGATGTAACTCAGAATATAAAAACAATCAAATCCGTGCCTTTAAAGATTGAGGGGAATATCCAGAATCCTGAGTATATTGATATTCGTGGCGAGATATATATGGATATAAGAGATTTTGAGGAATTAAATCGGCAGCGGGAGCATGCTGGAGAAAGCCTTTTCGCCAATCCCAGAAATGCCGCTGCAGGTTCGGTGAGACAACTCGATTCATCTATAACCGCCTCTCGCAGGCTGCATCTTGCATGTTATGGGACGGGAAAGGTAATTGGGGTTGATTTTAAAAGCCAACATGACTTAATCAAATGGTTGAAAGAGGCAAGATTTCCGACCCCTGTGTTGGTTGCCACCGTGAAAGGGATTGGCAGTGTCCTGGGGGTCATAAATGAAATTGAGGCGAAAAGACAAGGCTTCCCGTTTGAGACCGATGGAGTAGTCATAAAGGTAAATGATTTTGAATTACAGAGGAGATTGGGTGCAAAGACAAGGGAGCCAAGATGGGCAATAGCATATAAATTTAAGGCTCATCAGGGTATAGCAAAGATTATCGAGATTAGAGGGAGCGTAGGCAGGACAGGGGTTATAACACCCTTTGCCGTTTTCGAGCCCGTAAGGATTGGGGGCGTTACGGTATCTCGTTCAACCCTGCACAACTGGGACGAGATTGAAAGGAAGGACATCAGAGAGGGCGACTATGTTGTTGTAGAGAGGGCTGGAGATGTCATTCCACATGTGATTATGCCTTTGAAAGAAAGGAGAACTGGCAAAGAAAAATTGGTTTCCATGCCTGATAAATGTCCTTCCTGTGGTTCTCCCCTTATCAGGGAAGAAGGTGAGGTTGCTTTGAGGTGCCTCTCTCTGGATTGTCCTGCGCAAGTGCAGGAAAGAATAATTCACTTTGCATCGAGAGGTGCCATGAACATCGAGGGTTTGGGGGAGAAAAATGTTGAGCTTTTACACTCAAAGGGCTTAATAAGTCAATTGGAGGACATTTATAAGCTCACAAAAGAAGACCTGCTTAAATTGCCGAGGTTTGCCGAAAAATCAGCACAAAATTTAATTGACGCTATCAATGAAAGCAAAAATACCACTCTGAGCAGGTTTATCTTTGCATTGGGAATCCTGCATGTAGGTGAATATGCCTCTCGACTGCTTGCTGCTAATTATTTAAAACTCGAGGATTTGTATTATGTGAAAAGAGAAAGTGTATCGAGCATTAAGCAGATAGGGGACAAGATAGCCGATTCTGTGTCCGGTTTCTTTAACGACCCAGAGAATTTAAGAACCCTTGAGTCCCTCAAAAAACTTGGAGTAACAATTAGCAATCCTGATTTCCAGGGAGATAAAAAAGGGCAAAGACCTCTTGAGGGCTTAATTTTTGTTATAACTGGCACGATGCCTTTACCCAGAAAGGAACTACAGGACAAGATTATAAGCCTTGGCGGTCATGTTTCTTCATCTGTGAGCAAAAACACGAACTACCTTATCGCAGGGGAAGACCCTGGCTCGAAGCTTGAAAAGGCTCATTCACTCAAGATACCTGTTATCAGCTACAGCGATTTTTTAAGAATGATTAAATAAATGACCAGAAAGCGCATTATATCCATCGGATTGCAAAGTTTATTTTGGAGGGGTATGACTTGAAATATGAATAAAAAGGTTTAATTCTCAATATTATCGGAATTTCATGATGAGCATGAAGACATTTTTTTAGATAATTTCAAGGTTGAACTTCTTAGTTTTGAAAGAGGCGCTTAATAGAGCGAAAAGACTTTTTAAACAGTTGCAAACTTAAAAAATGCCTTTTGATGCTCCAACGGGGGTAGTCCCAATTTCTATCGCTATTTTTGGGTCTTCCTCTTGCTATTTTTGCTACGCATTATTAATATGTCTTAAAAGCTAAAAGTCAAAAAATAAGAATGGTTTCCCCAGATTTCAGCACACTATCTTTGCAGTTAGGGTTTAAATATGTCTTACAGGGTTAATAGAGAGCGCTTCGAAGAACTGGCTGAGAAAGCCCTTGCGAGCATTCCTTACAGATTCCGCAAGAGATTTAAAAACATTTCTATTGTTGTTAAAGACTATCCTGAAGATGAGGCATCTGGTGACCCTGAAATCAGAAAAGACAACCTTTTAGGTCTTTTTGTAGGGCAGACTTATGAAAACCAGAACTCTTTTTTTGCCATTCCATCACCCTATCCAGATACTATCTATTTATATCAAAAAAACATCGAGTCCATCAGTCACTCGGAGCAAGACCTGTGTGATGAGATTAGAGCCACACTCCTTCACGAAGTAGGGCATTATTTCGGACTTTCAGAAGATGATTTAAGAAGCTTGTAATAATTCCTCTATTTTCTTATTCTTACAAATCGCCCAACTTCCTGTAATATGGGTTCGTAAGGGTAGCGGTCAGGTCTTGCTTTTTGAGTTTTCCTCCTTTTAAAGTTTTTTATCAAGATTCAACCCAAATATAGCGATAGGATTTTTTGGGATTCAACGGGCTTTCGAGGTTAAATTATTGACTAATTTCCTACTAATGCCTCCTATAACCTTTACTACTTGACAAGCCGATTATTTTTCGTTTAAATTCCATAAGCATTGACAAAAGGTAACCGTTTGCCATGGACAAAATATCTTCTGGCATAAAAAGTCTTGACGACTTAATTGATTCTTTGTATATCGGGGATAATGTTGTTTGGGAGGTTGAAGCTGGCACTAACTATGACTTGTTTATTCAGAGCTTTATTAGGCAGTCATTTGCCGACGACCTTGGATTAATATATATTAGCTTTAACCGTTCACCCCAGAGCATTTTCAATAATATAAAGAATTTCGTTAAAAAAGAACGGTTTGTTCTTGTTGACTGTTTTACATCTGGAAAAGGAAAGAACGACAGCACCTTTCTCAAATTTTACGAAAATGCACCAGATATAAATATAGTGAGGGCTCAAAACCCGCGTGACATCGAGAACTTCAATTCTGTCTTGAACTCTATTGAGAAAAGTGTCGAATCAGGCATTCGCTACATATTCGACAGCCTCACGGGAATGCAGGACTTATGGGGCAATGAAGATGATACATACAGATTTTTTACCTACATATGCCCCAGATTGTTTGATATGGGAACGGTAGCCTACTGGTTGCTGGAAAAAGATGCCCATAGCCAGAAATTTAAGGCAAATCTTAGACATATCACGCAGGTAGTTTTTGACCTTTACAAAAGGAGGGATAAACTATTTATAAAGGCGCTTAAGCTCGAGGGGAGGCAGGACAGGGAGGCTTTTAAGCCACATCTCTATGAGGTTAATGAAAAAGATATTAAGATTACACTGCCCAAAAAGGAGAGCAATACTGAAATTGGCAGCTCAGTCAGAGAGTTAAGAACTAAGTTTGGCATAAGCCAGAAAGAGTTGGCTGATAAGGTTGGGCTAACATCGAGCTTTATATCCCAGCTCGAAAACAATCAAATAAGCCCTTCGTTGAATTCATTTCTGCAAATATGCGAGGCACTTAGGATCAGCCCGTCTCAGTTGTTAGAAACGAAAAAGCCTAACCATATTCCATGGCTGATAAGCGGTAAAAACCTTTTTTCAACAGAACCTGTTGTAATGAATGGAATAAAAGCATACACAATTATAAATAACGAAGACATTTCTGCAAAAATTGTTTTGTTTTCCCCTAACGCTTTGTTTCATGGACACTTTTCTGAACAAAAAGGGAGTGAGTTAATCCATGTAATAGAGGGAAATCTTTTAGTCACACTTAAAGGAAGAACAGCGAGGCTTTTTGAGGGTGACAGTGTCTATCTCAAAGATTCTTTTCCATCACAGTGGAAAAATGAGGGAGGTGAAACGGCAAAGATAATCGCAATAAGCTAAAATCTGTTGGTTGAAAAATCAAGGCTTAAAATTACCTTCGGTAATTTTTTTTGCCCATAGAGGCAAGAAATACTTATTTTTTTGCCTACATAATTAATAATTACTTAACTGGAGGTTTTGAATGCAAATTGGAATACCAAATGTAAGTGCTGCAACAGGAACAAAAAACAGAGTAGCTGATCCCGCCCCATATTCGGGCATTTGCTCCGTTTGTCTTGATGGCTGTCCTGGGTTATGCGAAATTGGAAAATCATCTTTCCGCGGTAGGGAGTTAATTTATCCGACACCTTTTGGGAAGATTACGGCGGGGGCTACTAAAAAATATCCCGTTGATTATTCCCATCTCAATATTCAGGGGACATGCGTGGGTGCCGTTGGCATAAAAGCAGACCCTGATAACGCCATATTCCCGGCGGTATCAACAGAGACTATAATCGGTAGCAAACACAAAATCAAGTTGGCTCTTCCCATATTCACAGGCGCATTAGGCTCAACAGACATCGCAAAGGACAACTGGGAAGGTCTTGCAATTGGCGCTGCAATATCGGGCATTATGGTCGTCATAGGCGAGAATGTTGTAGGAATGGACCCTGCAGCTGAGATTAAAAAAGGAAAGGTTGTTAAATCTCCTGAACTTCAAAGAAGGGTGAATTGTTTCAAGGATTGGTATAATGGCGCTGGGGCAATAATTCTTCAGCAAAATGTTGAAGATTCAAGGCTACAGTCCGCCGAATACGCCATTGAGAAACTTGGTGTTGAATGTATTGAGCTAAAATGGGGACAAGGCGCAAAAAACATTGGTGGAGAGGTAAAGCTTAAAACCCTTGAAAGGGCGCTTGAACTTAAGAGCAGGGGATATATAGTCCTTCCAGACCCAGAAAATCCAGCAGTTCAAACCGCCTTTAAAGAGGGAGGATTTAAAGAGTTTGAGAGACATTCAAGGCTTGGTATGGTTGATTACGACAGTTTTGCAAAGACAGTCGAGCATTATAGAAAGGTAGGTGCTAAATTCGTATCCCTGAAAACAGGGGCTTACAGGATTCCAGACCTTGCAAGGGCTTTGAAATTTTCATCCGATGCAGGCATTGATTTTCTTACAATGGACGGCGCTGGCGGGGGGACGGGCATGAGCCCATGGAGAATGATGAATGAGTGGGGAATCCCCACAATATACCTTCAGGCAATTGCATACAAATTTGCCTCACAGCTTAAAGCCAAAGGCAAGTATGTTCCAGACCTCGCAATAGCTGGCGGATTCTCTTTGGAAGACCATATCTTTAAAGCGCTCGCTCTTGGGGCGCCATTCTTTAAAGCGGTCTGCATGGGAAGGGCTCTAATGATACCTGCCTTCGTAGGAAAGAATATCCAGAAGTGGATGCAAGAAGAAAAACTACCTGCTGAAATTAAAAAATACGGCGATGTCCCAGAAAAGATTTTTATTTCTTTTGAAACTCTAAAGGCTAATTTCGGCAAGGACTTTGATAAACTCCCTTATGGCGCAATAGCAATGTATACCTTCAGTGACAGGCTCAAGCTTGGCTTGCAGCAGTTGATGGCAGGCGCAAGAAAGTTTGCTCTTGCATATATCGATAGAAACGATCTCGTGTCACTCACAAAAGAAGCAGCTGAAGTGACAGGAATTCCATATATCATGGAGTCAGAAATGGAAGAGGCAGAGAGGATACTTTTCAGCTAAAATGCATTGAACTGAAAGACAAGCCCGGCTTGATATAAATATATCTACCGGGATTTGTCTTTCAGGATGTTAAAAAGAAATTTGGTGATGAAACACCAGAATGTAAGTTATAATTTCTAAAAATAAACACCAAACTGAAAATCTATCATTTTCAGATCATATTAAGGATTTTATCTTATGAATAAGACCATGCTCGCTATTCTCAAAGTGCTTGATAAACACTCGGGCATCATCGGTTCAAGGGAGATTTCAAGGGAACTCAAATTTTACGGAATTGACTTGACTGAGAGGACAGTCCGTTATCACCTGAGAATATTGGATGAAAGAGGTTATACGGAGATTTTTGGAAGGGAGGGTAGAAAGATAACTGAAAAAGGCAAAAAAGAGCTGAAATTGTCTCTTGTTTCAACAAAGGTCGGATTCGTTATCAGCAAGATAGAAGCCCTCTCATATCAAACAACCCTCAATCTGGATTCCCTTGAAGGAGAAGTAATACTGAATATCTCTTATTTCCCGGAAGAATATCTTACTAACGCCTTGAATATTATCAAACCCGTTTTTTCTTCCCCTTATATCATGAGTGATAGATTAATTATTGCGCGAGGCGGGGAGATGATAGGGGATGTACCGGTTCCAAAAGGACAAATCGGAATCGGGACGGTCTGCAGTGTTACAATTAACGGAATTTACCTTAAATCGGGAATTCCCGTCACATCAAGGTTCGGTGGAGTGCTTGAGGTAGAAAATGGGAAAGCCAAGAGATTTATATCCCTAATTGGTTACGAAGGGTCATCATTGGATCCTCTGGAGATTTTTATCAGCAGTAAAATGACAGATGTAGCGGGGGCCATAAAAAAGCGTTCTGGCAGGATTTTGGCAAGTTTCAGGGAGATACCGGCAGTATGTATGGACGAAGCTAAAGCGCTGGCAAAAAAGATGTCAGACAAAGGAATTAAAGGGATTTTGATGATTGGCAACCCGAATAAACCTTTGATGGAGATTGATGTCGGCATAGATAAGGTTGGAATGGTTGTCGTTGGCGGGCTCAATCCTATCGCAGCTATTCATGAGTCAAATATCCCTACCGAAAACAAGGCAATGTCAACCCTTTATGAGTATTCAAGGTTAACCAAATTTAAGGAGGGCAACTGGAGGAATTTATGAAAAGGATAGAGGCTATAATAAAACCTTTCAAGCTTGACGAAGTCAAAGACGCCCTCAATAATATCGGGATTCAGGGCATGACTGTAACTGAGGTAAAAGGATTCGGCAGGCAGAAAGGACATGCAGAGCTCTACAGAGGGGCTGAGTATGTTGTTGACTTCATACCAAAGATCAAAATAGATATAATTGTGCCTGATCACATTGCTGGCGATGTTATAGCCGCAATTGAAAAATCTGCTCGCACAGGAAAGATCGGGGATGGCAAGATATTCGTCAGCAATATCGAGGATTTGATCAGAATTCGAACCGGCCAGAGAGGTAATGAGGCGCTTAATTAGGTTGTAACAAAGGTTTTTAAGCAAAAGACAATCAGACAAAATATTCTAATGTGATTAAACTTTCATTTAAATTTCGAATCTTGAATTTTAGATTTTCGATTCGACGGCTCATCATCTGTTTTTCAATGTTCTCACCCCTGCGATAGGGGCATTTCTTCTCAGCGTCGGCATTGCTCTTGGCAATCCTTAACCATCTCCACTTTTCTACCTGTTTCCCCAAAATAGATATGAAGGGCTGTCTTATCACTTTTTAGTTCTATCGCTAAATTTGGATTTCTACATTTCTTGATACTTTAGCAGGAATAAGGTAAACTGAAAATATAAGGCTTGCCTTATAAAAAGGCGTGGCATCTTTAAGCAATTCAAACAACTCTCTCAGGAGGTGATTATGACCATGTTTGATCTTGTAAGAAATATACTTCTGGCAGGACTCGGGGCGCAGGAGAAAATCAAGGAATCTATTGATGAACTTGTCAAAAAGGGCGAGTTAAGCGAGTCTCAGGGGGCTAAAATAATCAAGGAGTGGACTGAAAAAGCCAATAAAAGTTCATCTGAATTAAGGGAAAATATGTCCGAAATAATTTCACGAACCCTCGAAAAGATGAATTTGCCCTCAAGGGATGATATCGAAAATCTCGAAAAGAAGATAGAGAACCTTGCCTCAAGAATCTCTGCGATTGAAAAGGGTGAAAAAAAGGAGTCGTAAAAATATTTTCATATACCATTATGAAAGGGTGCGAGTGCAGTAGTCCCTTTAAAATGCTTTAGCTTCACAACTATACTTACAAGACAAGGATATTTGTATAGTGGATATTGCCAATCTCACAAGGACATTCAAATCAGCTCGAAGACTCCAGCAAATTGTAAATGTCTTTCTGAAATACGGATTTGGACGGATAATTGACCAGATTCAGCTTGGGCGTTATATTCCTTTTAAAAAAAGGTTGCGCTCCTTTGGGGATTGGCCAGCCCTTAAGGGGCCAACAGTTCCCGAAAGACTGAGGCTTGCCTTTGCGGAATTAGGTCCTTCATTCATCAAGTTTGCCCAGCTTCTTTCATCAAGACCTGATTTGATAACACCCAGATATGCCAATGAGTTCAAAAAGCTTCAAGACGAGGTGCCGCCTTTTGATGTGAACGAAGCCAAAAAAATCATTGAGGATGAACTGGGGCAGACTCCTGAGAGCATATTTAGCTCTTTCGTTGATATCCCTATAGCTGCCGCCTCGATTGCTCAGGTTCACAAAGCCACTCTTGTTGACAGGACTGAAGTTGTCGTGAAGATTCAAAGGCCTCAGATAAAAGAGCAAATTGAGTCCGATTTAAACATACTTAATATTATTGCCCGTCTTTTGGTTAAACATGTTCCTGAGAGCAGGTTTTTCAACCCTATCGGGATTGTAGATGAGTTTGGAAGGACAGTTTCAAAAGAGCTTGACTTTATAATCGAGGCAAGAAATTGCATGAAACTAAGAGGTGATTTTAAGGGGAATGCGGATATATACATACCCAAAGTTTATCAAGAATATACCACCGAAAAAATACTCGTCATGGAGCAAATTTATGGTTCGAGGATTGATGACATCAAGGCTATTGATGGTATGGGTCTTGATAAAGGTAGACTCTCAAAAACCCTTATTGATGTGTATTTCAAACAGATACTCGAAAACGGATTTTTTCATGCAGACCCTCATCCGGGAAACATACTCGTCAGAACTGACGGCGTCATTTGTTTTCTGGACTTTGGGATAGTAGGGAGAGTCTCTGAAGAGCTTAAAGAAATCATGGCAAACACTTTTATAGCAATCATTGAAAAGGATTTTGACGGTCTTATTAATCAGTATATCGAGCTTGGGATAGTTCCTGATGACGCCGATATAGACTCCTTCAGGAGGGATTTCAAAATGGACATCAGGGATTTTCTTGAACCCCTTTATGATCTAAAAATACAGCAGATAGACTTCACACAGTATGTCGAAACTTTTATCCGCCTTGCAACGAAATATAATCTCAAAATTCCTTCAGATTTGCTGCTAATGGATAAAACACTCCTTATGCTCGAAAATATTGCCCGACAGCTTAATCCAGAGCTTGTTTTAGTTGCTGAAGCTCAACCTTATGCCTCAAAAATCGTCATGAAACGAATAAGCCCTTCAAGGCTTTACGAAAAGGCAAGGAAAAATGTCAATGATCTGACCGACTTTATCTTTTTTTTCCCGAGAAATATGACAAAGCTTTTCAATAAAGCACTAAAGGATGACATTCAGGTAAAGATGTATCATGTGAACCTCCCCGAACTGATAAAGGATATGGATAAGGCAAGCAATCGGATTGCTTTTGCTATGGTAGTAAGCGCCATATTGCTGAGTTCAGCTATTATGCATGCAGCAGGCGTCGAACCAAGGATATTCGGTTTTTCATTTTTGGGGATTATCTCATTCGGATTTGCACTGTTGCTCGGCATATGGCTCTTAATCTCTATTATACGCTCTGGCAGGCTCTGAAAACCAAAAATTGTCATGGAGGAATGATTATGATGCGGCACGAATATGTTGCAACACGGCAAGACAGCCTGCTGCTAATTATTGACTTTCAACAGGGGCTGCTCAAGGTTATGGACTCATGGGAGAAGGTCGCACAAAAAGTAACCCAGCTCATCCGTGCCGCCAACACCCTTGAGATTCCTATATTACTGACTGAACAGTATAAAAAAGGGCTTGGGGAAACCATCTCGCAACTCCTTGGGGAAATTAAATCGCCGAGAGTGTTCGAAAAAGAATACTTTAGCGCCTGCATGGAGAATGGCTTCCTCTCAACGCTCGATGCCTATAACCGCAGTAAAATCATAGTTGCAGGAATGGAAACGCATGTATGCGTCCTGCAGACATGTCTGGATATTATCAAATCCGGCTATCAGGTGCACTTAATTGCAGATGCTGTGGCATCCCGCACAAGCGAGAATCGAGACACCGCCATCAACATTCTGCGGAAGGCAGGCGCAATAATCAGCTCAACCGAGATTGTTATCTTTCAATGGGCATGTCGTGCCAATACAGAAGACTTTAGGAAGATTCTTCCTATTGTGAAATAAATATTGGGCAGGATTAAGCGGATACCACCTTTATGAATTTTCTTTTGCCAGCCTTGATTATATAACTGCCCCTTGGGAGTTTGGTGTCGGGATTGTCGATTTTATCATCATTTACCCTGACAGCGCCCTGTCTAATTAGCCTTATCGCTTCAGTCGTGCTGGGGGAGATTCCTGATTCCTTCATAACCCTTGGCAGCCACATCTCTTCATCTTCCCATGCAATCTTGCAAGTCTGTATATCTTCAGGCAGTCCTTTATCCTTGAATATGCGGTCAAATTCTTCCTTAGCCAGAACAGCAGCGTCTCTGCCCCAATATCTTTCTACTATCTCAAGAGCAAAATCTTCTTTAACCTTTTTTGGATGCACCTTGCCCGCATTGATGCCGTCTTTAAGGTTATTGAATTCATCAAGGCTTATATGACTGAGGAGTTCGTAATATTTAATCATAAGCTCATCACTGATCGACATGAGTTTGCCGTATATCTCGCTGGCTGGCTCTGAAATGCCGACATAATTGCCGAGGCTTTTCGACATCTTTTTTTCGCCGTCAAGCCCTTCCAGAAGGGGCATCATAACAACGACCTGCTGTTCCTGTCCGTATTCCCTCTGAAGTTCCCTGCCCATTAGAAGATTAAATCTCTGGTCTGTCCCGCCAAGCTCCACATCAGCCTTGAGAATGACAGAATCATAGCCCTGTAAGAGTGGATAGATAAACTCATGGATGCTAATGGGGTTATGGGTTAAAAATCTCTGCTTAAAATCTTCTCGCTCGAGCATCCGTGCAACTGTAAGAGTTGCCTGAAGCCTTATCAATTCGGCAGCGGTAAGGGTTTCGAGCCATTCGCTATTAAATCTTATTATCGTTTTTTTGGCATCGAGTATCTTGAAGACCTGTTCCTTGTATGTCTCTGCATTTTTAAGGACATCTTCTCTGGTAAGGGGTTTCCTTGTTTCAGATTTGCCAGTGGGATCGCCTATCATTCCGGTAAAATCGCCAATCAAAAAGACGACCTGATGTCCAAGCTCCTGAAACTGCCTCATTTTTTCAAGAAGCACTGTGTGCCCCAAATGAATATCTGGGGCGGTAGGATCAAACCCCGCTTTAATTATCAGCGGGAAACCCTCTTTATAGGATTTAGCTAACTTTCCTAATAGTTCACGCTCAGAGATTATCTCTGTGCAGCCTCTTTTGATTATCTGCAACTGTTTTTCAGGAGAAAGCATGGTGAATATTCTATATACTTTAAGTGTTAAAGGTCAATCTTGGGGCTGCTCTATTTAAATAAAATATGGCGGTTATAAAGATTCTGAAACAGCCCTTCCTATCTTTATTTTTCCACTGCTTAATCGCTGCATTATCTCTCATTTATTAAATAAAGCAGGTTATCGTCAATTTTATAAAGCATAGGAACAATGTTAATACCCGAATATCTTGCCCTCAACCTCTTTGCTTCAAATAATGTAAAGTCAATTTCGTTGCCTATCTCATACAAAGGCGCAAAATTATTAAAATAATCTTCAGCCCATTGCCTCTGCCAGCCTGCACCATCGACCAATCCGTTAATGAAAGAGTCCTTTTTTGATATCAGACCAACCATTCCACATTTGTCGTGTCCTATCAGAGCGATATGCCGAACGCCACCGACTGCTAAGGCATAAGATATGTGGAATTCACTATATCTTAGATTAGCTCCGCCTGTGCGTATGATATAAGCAAACTTTTTAGGAATGTTGAGATATTTTCTGTTGTCCATGCACATCCCAATTAGCAGATGCGCCTTTTCATAAGATTCAAAAGGACGATTAAGATTATGATATTCCAAGAGCAACCCTATAGGGGTTTCCCTATAATGAGGTGGAATATCATCTGTTTGAAGAATACTTTGTAATTTTTCCATTTTTTTCTGACCTCCTTAAATTCGGTGATATAACTAAAAGGCTTTATAAAATCAACATGTTAGATAGGAAGGGCTGGTGAGGTTTTTTATACGACATCTCAAAAAAGAATTTTCAAGGAAACTTTAGGAAAAGGCATTGTATTATTAAAGAATAAAGCAAAATTAAAGTGAATTCGTCGATTATAAAAACTCCGAAATAGCCCTTCCTATGGCTATTATTGTAACCTAATTAAGGCTCCCTTAACCCCCTGTCCTTTCAAGACGATAAATAGCGGAAGGCATCGGGAAGGGATTCTATCAGATCCGAGGCTATCATAGAATTTTCCCCCTTTTTCTCTGAAGCCAAGTCGCCAGCAAGTCCATGAATATATACGCCATTTACGGAGGCGTTCAAGGGATTCAGCCCCTGTCCGACAAAAGACGCTATAATTCCAGTCAACACATCGCCTGAGCCTGCCGTTGCCATGCCGGGATTGCCTGTGGTGTTTATAAATAAATCTCCAAATGGGGAAGCTATAACGGTTGGGGCTCCTTTGAGGACAACATTAATTCCAAATTCACTGGAAAGTCTTAAAGGGATACCGAGCCTGTCTTTTTCGATATCGGCAGTCTTGTAAACTAAATTAAAAACACGGCTATATAACCTTGCCATCTCCCCGGGATGGGGGGTCATCACAACTGAAGATTTTGCCTGTTTTAGATTATCTGGATTTTGGGATAATGAATTAATGCCATCGGCATCGATAATCAACGGAACAGGAGATGTTTTAACAATTTCTGCCACCAGCATTTCGGTATCAGGAGAAACGCCTATACCTGGACCAATTGCGACAGCATCAACTTTGTCAGAGATAAATGAAAAGATTTCATCAAGTGCGTTGATTGAAAACATGCCCTTGCCGTCATCTTTCAGGGGCAATGTCATTTCCTCTGTAATCCTACCCTGAAAGACATCAATTAAAGATTCTGGCACACCAATGGTAACTAAGCCAGCGCCGCTTCTCAAGCATGCCTTTGCACACATTAATGCAGCGCCTGTCTTGCCTTTTGATCCTGCAATGATCAGGACATGACCATAGTCGCCTTTGTGAGAATATCTTTGCCTTGGTTTTATCAGCGATAAAACAAAACTTTTTTGTAGAAGTTCTACCTTCAGCTTTTCAGAGTTCAAAAGCTGCGGCGGAAAACCTATGTCTTCGACAAAAAGTTTGCCAGAATAGTCTGCGCCAGGATAAAGAATATGTCCCCTCTTAGGCAAACCAAATGTTACTGTATAATCGGCTTTAATAGCTGCTCCAAGAACTTCTCCTGTGTCAGCAGAAATCCCCGAAGCAATATCTATCGAAAATACAGGGGAATTTGAACTATTTATCATATCAAAAATTTCAATAAGGTTTTCACTAACAGGTTTGTTAAGTCCAGTCCCAAATACTGCATCAATAATTATAGCGCTATGCAAATCGGAAGGGTTTATCGTAGATTTAAATTCCACGGGAACATTAAAATTCTTTGCTATCTTGTATTGGATATCGCAATCATGACTGAGAAAGCCCTTTTCACCCAATAAAATGGCTTTTACACGGTATCCCCAGTTTTGCAGAATCCGCGCAACCACCAACCCGTCTCCGCCGTTGTTCCCTTTGCCGCACAAGACTATAATCTTCCCACCCTTATAAAACTCTCTTACCTTCTGAGCGACAGAGAGCCCCGCTCTCTCCATAAGAATTAGAGAAGGAACTCCGTATTGTTCAATCGTTAACTTATCAATCTGCCTCATTTCGTCTGAGGTAACGACTTTCACTTCTTTCCTCCTATTGCCTGATCAGCTATTGCAGCTATTGTCAGAAGTTAATCAATACTTTCAATAAAGAACCTCTGAACACTCTCAGCAGCCTTCAAGATGTCATTTTTACGCAGCTTTGCAGCTTCCCTGTCACCGAGCATATTGCTTATACCCCTTATCTCTACAGGAGTAATTCCATAAAGTTTGCAGATATGGGCAACCGCAGCACCTTCCATATTTTCACAAATCGCTTTGAATTTCTTCTCTATAGCAAAGGCTTTTTCAAGAGAGCCGGTGCATGAAGAAACGGTCAGGAAATTCCCCTTGCTCTTGAAAGTGCTTAACTTTTCTGGTATCAGTAATGGAAACTCGTTGAAATAATCTACTCCATCAATTCTTATAACCGGTAGTTCAATCTCCTGCATAGTATGAAAACTATCCCTTAAGGCTAATCCCTCATCTCCATATATTTCTTTTTCGCCTATTACGATATCACCTATACTTAGCCCTGATGATGGATAAGCCCCGCCTATTCCTATAATATAAATGATGTCAGGTGAAAATCTCTCGATAAGAAGCGTTGTCCCGTGAGCTGCGTTAGCTTTCCCAACACCGCATGTGCAGATTACAACAGAAGTCTTTTGATTTATTAAGCCTCTGTAAAATGTTTTATGATGTATATCAATGCGTTCAAGTGCATTCAGTGCACCAACAACGATATTTATTTCAATGTCTGTCGAAGCAATCACACCTATGGGCATGTATCCATAATAAATGATTTTCTATTAAAGTTCCAGTTCCCAAATTCTGGACAAAGTGATTTTTAACCTTTCTTTATTAAAATTTGCTATAATTGATGAATTATAAATAATTATTATGTTATTATAATTTGCTATGGGACTCGAAGATCATAAAATGAAAGTCTTCTGCACCGTTGCAGAAACGAAGAGCTTCTCCAAAACATCCGAAATTGTCCATTTGACCCAGCCCGCTGTCAGCTTACAGATTCAAGCACTGGAGGAATATTATGAAACCAAATTATTTGATCGGACAAGCAACTCCATAACCCTTTCCCCAGCCGGCGAGGTTTTGTATAAATACGCAAAATACATTCTGGCATTGTATGCCGCAGCAGAAAAAGAAATCGGGAAAATAACCGGTCATACCAAAGGCAGCGTTACTATAGGTGCGAGCACAACTATAGGGAATCATATACTGCCCAGTGTTATCTTAAGTTTCAAAAAAGCCTATCCCAAAATCAAAATAAATGTCTATATCGAGAACACCAAAAAAATAATGGATCTCCTAAACACGGGAACAATCGAGATCGGTCTTGTTGAAGGGGAGATGTCAAAATACAAAGTAACTCTCGACCCAATAATTCAAGATGAACTTTTCGTGATTGTCTCGCCCCAGCATCCCTGGGCAAAAAGAAAAACCATCTCGATTGCTGAACTTTCTAAAGAACCATTCATTTTTAGAGAAGAAGGTTCAGGCACTAGGCAGATTACTGAAAAATACTTCTCTTCCCATGGAATCAAAATGAGGGACATCCATTTAAACATCACGCTTGGCAGCACTGAAGCAATCAAAGAAGCCGTCGAAAGCGGCATAGGGGTGTCTATAGTATCAAAATGGGTTGCAAGAAAAGAGGTAAAATACGGAAATTTGATTATGCTGGGCGTTAAGGAAGGCAGAATGGTAAGGAATTTTCATCTTGTAATGAACAAAAATGCTATTCTTTCACACGCTGTAACCGAGTTTATCTCTTTTATGAAAACATACCCTTACGAAAATTTGCTTAAAGATTACTTTTTATAACTCCTTTTAAAACTGCTACAACCCAATTACCTGACCGCAATTCTCCCCGTTCCATCAGTAACATTACCGATGACAGCAAAAAAGACACCGGACTTTTGAAATACGGGCAGGTTTTCTTCGGGCAATGTTATCAAAAGTCCACCTGATGTTTGAGGATCAAAAAGCAATAATTTTTCCTCATCAGTGAGATATGAGGCAAAATCTATTCGGGATTCAAAAAAACGCAGATTCCTATAAGCGCCCTCAGGAACCATTCCTTCACCAATGAGCCTCATGACATCTTCAAAAACAGGGATAGCTTTTTTATTGATAATAAAATCCACTGATGATTTTTTCAGCATTGAGGCGGCATGTCCCAATAAACTAAAACCCGTTACATCGGAACATGATGATGCCTTTGCTTCAACAGCAGATGTTGAAACAACATCATTCAATGTCAGCATCCAGTCAATGGCGTCTTTTATCTGAGAATCATCCACCTTACCCCCTTTTAATGCTGTAGTAAGGATACCAGTTCCTATCGGTTTTGTAAGAATAATGACATCACCCTTTTTTGCTCCCGAAACCTGTAAAATATTGTCCCTGTTGACCTTCCCTGTAACAGAAAGTCCGAACTTAAGCTCGGGATCCTCAAATGTGTGACCTCCTATCAGAACAACTCCGGCTTGTTTAAGGATGCTCTGTGCACCCCTAATTATTTCTTGCAAGACAACTGGTTCATAATCGCATGAAGGGTATCCTGCAATTGCAAGAGCTGCCAAGGGCTTGCCTCCCATAGCATATACATCGCTCAGAGAATTGCATGCGCTTATTGCACCAAATGTAAAGGGGTCGTTTACGAGGGGAGTTATAATATCAACAGTTTCCACCAGAGCCGTGCCGTCGACTAAATACACCCCTGCATCATCGCCAGGACCGACAAGGACTTCGACATGTCCAGGTATTTTTGCGGGGAGTTTCTGTAAATTTAAATTAGTGAGGATATCATCCAGATCCGACGGACCTATCTTTCCCGCTCAACCGGCTGCCTTGACTTTTTCAGTAAGCTTGTAGTCTTTCATAGAGAAGGGATATTTAATTCTTGATTACAATTTCAGACAGCTAAGATTAAAAGCAAAAACTAAGAGCGGGCGGCGGGATTCGAACCCGTGACCTTCAGCTTGGGAAGCTGACACTCTACCGCTGAGTTACGCCCGCATAAAGACGATTTAAGACTATTGTAATAAATCAATAAGACTTTTTCAATATTGACTGAAGATGGGAAATAAAGCTTGATTTATAGGATAAAATCTAATAATATTTAAGAGATATAAAAATTAATATTTTTCTTGAACGGAAAATTATCTCAAGGAGGCGCTTATGCGGAAGGTGTTATTGTCAATTCTTTTATTAGTAATCGTTTCTTTTTTGACTGGATGTGCAGGTGAAACCAAGCAGTTATATATGAAAGACACTACAGGGGCAAGCAAAGAAATAGTATTCCCGAACGGGACTATTTTAGGCGGTGCATCAAAAGAGCAGGCGACTGCGCTCGCTACTATCTTTGTTGACTCTCACAATATGGCTATGCAGGAATTTGATGAATTGAAGAAAATGAGTAAAAAATCCCTTGCCAATCAAGAAGCCATCATGGCTTCTCAACAGAAAAATCTCGAGACAGCTCAAAAGGCCTTGCAGATGATAGAGCAGCTCTCTAAAAATCAGGGAACAGGGGAAATAACGATATTCTTCCCTATCGGCTCAAGCGAATTAAAGAAAGGCTCTCATGAGTTTGAGAGGCTTGTGAATTTTGCTGACTATTTAGCCAGAGAGAGCAAAGGCAGAAAAGTGCTTTTAATATCTATCGGCAGCGCCTCAGCCATTGGGGATAAAAAGATCAATGAGAAACTAAGCAAAAAACGCTCAGAAGTCCCTGTGGATCTGCTTGATAAATATCTCATTAATGTTCCTCATAAATTCTTCAAGGTTTACGGCACAGGCGACATTTACAGTCCAAAGAATGTCACGATGAAGGAGCACCAGAGATATCAGCATACAAGGGTCATAGCATTTTACGAAACAGAACAGATACCGCCGCTTCCCGAAGACCCCAAGAAATAAACTATCCTAAGAAAGCTGACTTCTTTTGATATTTAAGGAGTCAGCTTTTTAATTTTATTTTTTAAATTCATGGCATATTAACCCCTTCAATGTTAAATCAAGAGATTGCTAAAATATTTAATGAAATCGCCGACCTTCTTGAGATAAAGGGGGACAACCCTTTTCGCATAAGGGCTTATAGAAGGGCTGCGCTTAATATCGAAAGCCTGCCAAAGAAAATTGAGGATTTATCGAAAGATGAATTGCGCAGGATTCCGGGTATTGGCGCTGACCTTGCCGATAAGATACAAAACTATATCAATACAGGAGAAGTGCAAACGCTCACAGACCTTAAAAAAACGATTCCTGAAGGACTGTTGAATATTATGAGTGTTCCCGGAATTGGGCCTAAAACAGCAAAGCTGCTTTTTGAGAAGCTAAATATCAAAGATATTGATGAACTCGAAACGCTTGCAGCAGCGCATCAACTTTCTACCCTTCCGGGGATCAAAGACAAGACCGAAGAGAACATACTGAGAGGCATAGCGTCGCTCAAAAGGGGGAGGGAACGACAACCTCTGGGCAAAGTTTTGCCAGTTGCCAATGAAATCGTGGAGTTTCTTAAAAAGAATGCCCCTGTATCCAAAATCACTCTTGCAGGAAGCCTCAGAAGGCAAAAGGATACCGTTAAAGATATCGATATTCTCGCCACATCAAAAGACCCCATAAAAACGATGCAGGTCTTCACCACTATGCCGAATGTAAAGGATGTTTTGTCAAAAGGCTCTACAAGATCAAGCGTTATAATCCGCGAAGGAATACAGGTAGATTTAAGGATTGTAGAAAGCGAATCTTACGGTTCAGCCCTTGCCTATTTCACGGGCAGTAAAAATCATAACATAAGACTCAGAGAGATGGCGTTAAAAAAAGGTTTGAAGATTAATGAATACGGCATTTTTAACGAGACAGAAAATAAGAAACTGGGAGGAGTTGAAGAACAGGACATTTACAGGATTCTTGGTCTGCCTTATATAGAGCCGGAATTAAGGGAAGACATGGGAGAGATTGAGGCTGCCCTTGAGGGGAGGCTTCCAAAATTAATTTCTCAAAAAGACATACTCGGAGACCTTCATTTACACTCCAAATGGAGCGATGGCAGCCATACCCTTGATGAACTCATTATTGCAGCTAAAGACCGCGGATATGCCTATATCGCCATTACAGACCATTCCAAAGGACTCGGAGTGGCAAGGGGACTCACTGAGGAGAGACTCCTTGAGCAGATTAAAGAGGTAAAGGCTATCAATAAAAAGCTCAAAGACTTCAGGCTGCTGCAAGGCATTGAGGTGGACATCAAGAGTGACGGCACTCTTGACTTTGAGGATGCTATTTTACAACAACTCGATTTAGTTGTGGCGTCCATCCACTCAGGATTCAAGCAATCTTCTCAGCAAATAACCTCAAGACTTATCTCGGCGGTGAAAAACCCCTATGTAAGCATCATTGCCCATCCAACTGGAAGGCTTTTAGGTGAAAGGGACGCCTATGAGGTAAACATGGAAGAAGTATTACAAGCAGCGCGTGAAACTGGCACTGCATTTGAGATAAATGCTTATCCCTCAAGGCTTGACCTGAACGAGTCATATGCAAAAAGGGCAAAGGAATTATCCGTGCCATTAGTTATCTCTACTGATGCTCATATAATAAATCAGATGGATTATATTGCTTATGGCGTTTCAATCGCTAGAAGGGGGTGGCTTGAAAAGGACGATGTATTAAATACGCTAAAGGCAGACGACCTTTTAAAGAGACTGAAACACAAAAAGGAATAATTAAGTTAATAAATCCTGGCTTGTATTATAATAGTTACTGACTAGTCAGTTTTAACAAATTTTTAAAATATACGGCGGAGGAATATATGGATTTAAAAGAGTATGTGCTTGAAAAGGCTAAAGAGGCAAAAAATGGAGCTAGAAGCCTCGCAAAAGCCTCGTCGGACAAAAAAAACATCCTTCTTATCAAAATGGCTGCGGCTTTGGAGGACATGGCTGAGAAACTTATATCAGAAAACAAAAAAGACATCAAATCTGCAGAGAAAAAGGACCTCTCAAAGGCTATTATTGACAGGCTTACCCTCAATGATAAAAGGATAAAGGAGATGTCGGCAGGTCTCAGGGAAGTGGCGCAGCTGCCTGACCCTGTTGGCGAGATAACAAAAATGTGGCAGAGACCTAACGGGATGATGGTCGGCAGAATGCGCGTCCCGATAGGCGTTATTGGTATTATTTATGAAGCCCGTCCTAATGTTACCGCAGATGCCACAAGCCTCTGCTTGAAAGCAGGGAATTCAGTCATCCTGAGGGGTGGCTCAGAGGCAATTAATTCAAATAAGGCTATAGTAGGAGTATTAAGGAAAGTAGCCAAAGATGAGGGCATACACGAGGGAGCCATAACCTATATCGACATCCCGGACAGGCAGGCTATAATGGAAATGCTAAAACTTGAAGGTATCATAGATTTAATAATACCAAGAGGCGGAGAGGGACTTATTAGAACTGTGACAGAGAATTCAAGAATACCTGTCTTAAAACACTACAAAGGCGTTTGCCATGTATTTGTTGACAGGGATGCCGACTTAAAAATGGCAGAAGATATATGTTTCAACGCCAAGGTTCAGAGGCCTGCAACCTGCAATGCGATGGAAACAATGCTCGTGGACGATAAGATTGCAGCCGTTTTTCTCCCTGCGATGCTAAAAAGGTTTCAGGATGCAGGGGTTGAACTAAGGGGCTGCACCAAAACTATTTCCCTTTTCCCTGATATAAAATCTGTAAAAGAAAAGGACTATTACAATGAATATCTCGATTTAAAACTAAATGTCAGAATCGTAGGCGGCTTAGAGGAGGCAATGGAACATATCGCAAAATACAGCTCAGCCCATTCAGACTCCATTGTAACAAAAGACTATACTAAAGCGATGCAGTTTATAAAAGAGGTTGATTCCTCTGCTGTTTTTATAAACGCATCCACCCGCTTGAATGACGGCTTCCAGTTCGGACTCGGCGCTGAGATAGGCATCTCAACAGACAAAATTCATGCAAGAGGACCGATGGGGCTTGAAGAACTAACCTGCACTAAATTCATAGTTTTTGGCAGCGGACAGTTAAGGGAGTAAGGCTTTTGATAAAATTTGTCAGAACCTATCCTAAACTGCCTATTGCCTCATAATTAAGATATTAGGCATAAATGGCTTTCAGTGCGCGCCCAAAAAGGCTGAGACAGACCAGGTAGAATAAAATTTATCCCCCGTCATTTTAATAACTCCCCCCAACCTCCTCTTAATTTAAGGGAGGTGTGGAGGGGGTAAGATGAGTGAGGGGGAGTAATTTTTGGCCGCTTGGCTGGAATCGGCGGGATACCTTGCTTTATCAACAGGAGTAAGCTTTATGACAAAAACATCAAAGGATGTTTGAGGGTAGAAAAACATGATATAATTTTAAGAAATAAATTAGTTCAAAGGCAGGTAAAATCAGAGCACTGTGCTCAATGGCAGTTTTTTAATACTAATGAATTCTATCATAAGCTTTGAGCCTTAACAGGAGGTGCTTAATGAAAACTTTCGATTTTACAGTAGTAATCTGGAAAGAAAAAGAAGGCTATGTTTCAAAGTGCCCTGAATTGGGAGTTGCAAGCTGTGGGGACAGCATATCCGATGCAACATCTAATCTGAAAGAAGCTGTTGAGTTATATATTGAAAACGCTGAGGCGCTTGGGATGCTGGAAGATATTGAAGAAAGCCTTACTACCAAAGAAAAATTCACATCTCACATTGAAGTAACATATGCCTAAACTGCCTGTTGTCTCGTCAAAACAGATAATCAGGGCACTGCAGAAGATAGGCTTTCAAAATGCGCCCAAAAGAGGAAAGGGCAGCCATCTTGCCTTTGTAAAAACAGACACCGATAGAACCCGCCTTGTTATAGTCCCGGACAGAAACAAAATTCCTAAAGGAACGCTGCTTGCCATATTGGAACAGGCGGGACTGACAAAAGATAACTTTATAAGACTGCTGAATGATTAAGGGAATTTATGCCCAAAATCAACGAGGCGACGGATACCCCTATCTTCCATCTTCCCTTTTAATAACTCCTCCCAACCCCCTCTTAACCTAAGAGGGGGAGTTAGGGTGAGGGTGAATGATTTTCAGTAGTTTGGCTGGGAATAACCACTTTTTCCTGAAAAATAATCTATAATTATGGTAAGTCTTATGCTGAATGAGGATGGGTATGGCAAAGAGAAGGGAATTGGTTATTTCAGTTTTCAGGCAGAGGGGATGCTTACAAATATTGAAGTAAAATAGAAAGGGGGATATTTCATGTCAACGAACTTAGAAGACAAGTTGTCCAATTTAATCCACGAGATAAAAGAGATAAAAAAAGAGATGATTTTTCAGGAAATCACAAAGGCTCGTGCCGCGAAAAATAAATTAAACAAGTGGAAGGCTTTAGGGGGCAAAGTATCATCTTTATGGGATAAAGTTTCAGCGGTAGAAGAAATCTCACAACAGCGAGAAAAATCATGATAAGAAGGCTAACTGTTGATAGCTCCGTGATAATTTCATCGCTTCTAAAGAATGAAACCCGCCATAAAGAAGCACTTGCAATATGGGAGAATATACTAAAGGGTAAGAGCTTTGCCGTAATGCCTCTCTCAATCTTGATTGAGGTTGTCGCTGCGATCAGAAGAAGAACGGGTTCTGAGGAATTGGCTACACAGATAAAAAAGGAGCTTATGAGCATAGATAACATCTCATTTGTAATTCTTGATGATAAGGCTGCAATGGAAGCAGCGGACATTGCGGCAAAGACGGGGTTGCGCGGAATGGATGCAATAGTAGTGCAGGTTACAAAAGAATTTGGTGCTGACTTGATAAGCTTTGATGAAGAGATGATGAAAAAAGCAAAAGTGGTTTTAAAAAGGAAGTAACCATGTCTAATTTAAACAAATACGATATTCGATTCCTAATAGAAAGGCTTTCAAAAAGGTGAGCCTATACCGGAGGATTATAAATAATAAGGAAAAATAATCATGCCCAAAATAAACAAGGCGACGGATGCTCATATTTTCACTCTCCTCTTGTGGGAGAGGGTCAGGGTGAGGGGGAGTAATTTTCGGCAGATTGGCTGGAAATAAATAACTTTTCCCGAAAAACAATTTATAATTATGGCAAGTCTATCTTCTTCAAGAGGAGGTGTTTAAATGAAACTAAAGGTAATAGTTCACAGTGCAGAAGAAGGCGGATTTTGGGCGGAAGTTCCTTCCATACCAGGATGTCATACGCAGGGAGATACATGGGAAGAATTGTTGCAGAATATTTATGAAGCTATAGAAGCATGTATGTCGGTTGATATAGAAGATGTCGAATTGAAGCCTGAAGACAGGGTTTTAGAAATCGCTGTATGAAAAGCATATCAGGAAAAGAGTTCTGCAGGATATTGGAGAAAAAGGGCTGGCAGTTAAAAAAGATACATGGCAGTCATCATGTCTATATGGTAGCTGGCAGAAATGAACGAATCAGCGTGCCTGTCCATGGCAGTAAGGATTTAAAGATTGGGATGTTAAGGGCAATAATGAAACTTGCCGGAATTACAGAAGATGAACTGTAGGATGTTCTTGCTTGATTATGCCAAAAACAAACGAGGCGACATCAACGGATTTAAAGGTTATTGAAAGACTCCAGCAGATTGGCTGGAAGCCGGGGGATACCTTGCTTCATCAGCAGGAGTAATGGAGGGAATAAACAATGAAAGCCTCTGAAACAAGACTTCAACCGATTATTGAAGGCACCAAACAGTATGTTGTTCCACTTTTTCAACGCTCATATAGCTGGTCGAAAAAAGAATGGGAGATATTATGGGATGATATTATTGAACTCTGCGCAACAGGCGACAATCGCTCCCATTTTATCGGTTCCATCGTTACAATGCCGACGATTTCAGTTCCTGAAGGTGTTGCTAAGTATTTGCTTATTGATGGACAGCAGCGTCTTACCACAATTTTTATATTATTAGCTCTTTTGCGAGATAAAGCAAAGCAATCAGGACAACTTGAACTATCAGAAGAGATTCACAATACCTTACTGGTAAATCAATATAAAAAAGATTCTGATTATTACAAATTTCAACCGACACAAATTGATAGAGGCTCATTCCGAGGTATTATTGCGTCAGACATTTCTATGTCAGATGGTCAAATCCTTGAGGCGTATCAGTTTTTTGAGAGAAAATTCCGGCAAGCCAATATAGATATTCAAACCCTGAAAAAGGCTATGACAAACAATTTATCTATAGTGAGCATAGTTCTTGATCCTGATGATAACCCGCATCTTGTCTTTGAGAGCCTCAATGCAAAGGGTAGACCTTTGACGCAGGCTGATCTGATTCGCAATTACTTTTTTATGATGATCCATATAGATGAGCAAGAAGATATTTATTCAAGATATTGGAAGCCTATGCAGGAAGCTCTCGGAGATTATTTGACAGAATTCATACGCCACCATCTTATGAAGGATGGTAAGATAGTAAAACAGTCTGATGTCTATTTTTCACTGAAAGATATTGTAAATCAGGGAAACGCCTTAGACTATTTAAAAGACCTGCTAATGTTTTCAAATTATTATGAAAAACTTTTATATCCTAAGAAAGAAGAAAATCCTGAAATCCGCAAATTATTATCGCGGCTAAATCGTTTTGAGGTTAATACAGCATATCCATTTCTGCTTAATTGCTATGATGATTACAGCCAGAGCAAAATTTCTGCTGTAGAATTCGCTAATGTTCTAAAAATATTAGAAAACTTTTTAATCCGCCGTTTTGTATGCAATGTTCCAACTCAAGGCTTAAACAAAATTTTTCCCGTGCTTTACCGCAATATAGCAAGCAATAGATTTAATACATTAGCAGAAGGACTAAAGAAAGAGCTTCAGACAAAGGGCTATCCAAAAGACATAGAATTCAAGTCGAGGCTTATGGATACAAAATTATATGGAGCAGGAGATCGTGCTGTTAAGACTAAATTAATCCTTGAGTCAATCGAAGAATCCTACGGGCATAAAGAGCAAGTTGCTTTTGAAAGCCTCTCAATAGAGCATATAATGCCGCAAACATTAACAGAGTATTGGCAAAACTACCTCGGTGAAGACTGGGAAATAACCCATGAACTTTTGCTGCATACCATCGGCAATTTGACATTAACTGCTTACAATGCCGAACTCTCTAATGATGACTATGAGAGCAAAAAGAGCCGTCTCTGCAATAGCCATATTGAAATGAATAAATATTTCCAAGATAAACAAGCTTGGAAAAGAGAGGACATTGAAAAGAGGTCGGAATATCTTGCTGAGAAAGCCCTTGCAATCTGGTCATATTTTGGTGATGAAACGATGCAAGAGCAAAACATGTCCGGCGTTACCGGCACCACGCCTATAAAACTCTTAATACTTGGACAAAGCTTTGATGTTCAAACATGGCGTGATGTTCTTGAACAAACAATGAATACAATTGCTGATTTAGAACCTGAAAAGTTTGAGCAAATTATACAGCAATTTCCTCGTTTGATTGGAAGGGATAAAAAGAGGTTCCGTGCTGTACGAGAACTAAAAAACGGAGCATATATAGAAGTCAATCTATCAGCTAAAAGCATAGAAGCTTTTTGTTTGCAAGCTCTTGAAGCTGTTGAGCTTACGGCTGATGATTGGAAGGTAGAGACGAGATAGCTCAGAGAATTTGCTGCTTTTAGGCGTCTTGTTTTTGTGACAAAAGGTTGAAACGCGGATAGAGAAGATTATTTCAGGTGTGTGGGCAGAAGAAATAAATTTAATGACAAAAGAAGGAGATTTTAAATATGCCATTGACTAAATTAGTAAAGACAATAGTTGAAAAAAAGGTTGGAGAATATTGTAAGAATAAAGTTCCTGCGGATCTGCTTAAC
>OGCL01000800.1_pt1 | contig 30663 bp, 29 predicted proteins | sample 1570041 | NCBI WGS metagenome assembly OGCL01 (sample SAMN06266162, study PRJEB24511) | hot springs metagenome | isolation source: Hot spring water | place: South Africa: Limpopo | collected 2015-06-22 | reverse complement strand
TTACCTGCGTCCTGCGCCTAACCGGGGGCCATTTCTCGCAGCAACGCGCCTCGCGATGAAACGGCAACAGACCCTAGGGCAAGCAGCCGGGCATTTTCTCAGCGGTGCCCGGCGAGGGTGATCGACACCGATTCGGCAAAACGCAGGGCGTGGGGTTTGTCCACTTCCACCTCGGCGTAGCGCACGGCCGGATTGGCCATGACCAGGTCGAGGATTTCCTGGGTCAGGCGTTCCAGCAGGGCGAAGCGGTTGCCCTCCACGTGCTGAATGATGGCCTTGGTGATGGTGCGGTAGTTGAGGGCGTGGTCGATATCGTTGTCACGCACGGCTTCTACCGCCGGGTAGAGGATGGTCAGGTTGATCAACACGTCCTGCTTGTTGTTAATCTCCTCTTCTTTGATACCGATAAAGGTGCGCAGGCGCAGGTCCTTGACGCGGATGCGCGCCATTCCGGGTTCCAGTCGCGGCATTACTTGCTCCGTCCGATCAGCTGCAGGAATTCGTGGCGAGTGTTGCAGGATTCGCGGAAGGCTCCAAGCATCACCGAGGAGGTCATCACCGAGTTCTGCTTTTCCACCCCGCGCATCATCATGCACATGTGCTTGGCCTCGATCACCACGGCCACGCCGGCGGCGTTGGTGACCTGTTGCACGGCATCGGCGATCTGCTTGGTCAGGTTTTCCTGGATCTGCAGGCGGCGGGCGAACATGTCGACGATGCGCGCCACCTTGGACAACCCCAGCACCTTGCCGGTGGGGATATAGGCCACATGGGCCTTGCCGATAAAGGGCAGCATATGGTGCTCGCACAGCGAATACAGCTCGATATCGCGGACGATCACCATCTCGTCGTTGTCCGAGTCGAACAACGCGCCATTGACCACCTCTTCCAGGCTCTTGTGGTAGCCATTGCACAGGTACTGCATGGCCTTGGCCGCGCGCTTGGGCGTGTCGAGCAGGCCTTCACGCTCGGGGTTTTCGCCCACGCCAAGAAGGATTTCGCGGTAATGCTCGGGCAACTGTTGGTTCATGATCGATCCTCGCGGGCGCCTCACTTGAGGTGGCGGCCGCCATTGACGGTAAGGGTGGTGCCGGTGACGTAGGGGTTGTCCAGCAGGTAGCGCAAGCTTTGGTAGATCACCTGGGGCCCGGGTTCGATGCCCAGTGCCGATTTGTTCAGGGTTTGCCGGCGGTATTCGGCATCGTCACCGTCGTTGAACAGGATCAGTGCCGGGGCGATGCCATTGACCTTGATCTGTGGAGCGAAGCGCGCGGCAAAGGACAGGGTCAGGCTTTCCAGGCCGGCCTTGCTGGCGCAGTAGGCGGGACGCTTGGCGCTGCCCTTGCGTGTCACGTCGTCGCTGATATGCACGATATCGGCGCTGGCCGAGGCTCGCAGCAGCGGCTCGCAGGCCAGGTTGATCAGATAGGGGGCGAGCATGTGCACGCTGAACAGGGCCTGGAAGGCCGCTGCCTCGCTGCCCTGGGTTTCCGCCAGCCAGTCGGAGGCGTTGTGCACGATGGCGCGCAGGCTGGAGGTATGGCTCAACAACCGCTGGATAAATTCGTTGATCCCCGCTTCGCTGGAAAAGTCCGCCGGCAGGGCCAGGGCGCCACGCTGGCGCAGCTGTTCGATGGCCGGCCGCTCGCGGCGGTAGCTGACGATGACGGGCTGGCCCTCGTCGAGCAGGCGTTCGGCGCAGTACAGGCCGATGCGCTGGCTGGCTCCGGTGATCAGGATGGGGGCGTTGCTGGCGCTCATGGTGGGCTCGCAGGTGGTTAAGGTGGGTTCAGCGAAGCAGTGCCGGGCAACCTGACCAGTAGGGCGCGGCCTCGACTGAACCGGGAATAAAGTTATACCAGGACTTGTATTTGTACAACCATGCTGGCTGTGTGGGTGTTCGGCTGTTGTCGAGTTTTATGGCTATATTGTTGATATTGTAGGTTTTTTTATTTGTCTTGTGTGGCCGGTAAGTTGTTTTTATCGTGTACGTGCATGGTTATTTTGTACAGGTATTGGCTATGAATGCTTGGCAACTGCGTTGGGCGCTGTGCTGGCGGCGCGTGGAGCGGGTGGAGGTCGTGGCGCTGCGCTGTTGTGGTTATGCCGTGCGTCTGGTGATGCGCGGTGGTGCGATGCGCGAGTTGGCGCATCCATCTGGGCGGGCGTTGTGGCCATCGCTGCCGGCGCTCAAGCAGGCGTTGCGTCGTTGTGGTGTGCGTCAGCTGGTGTTGTTGCAGCCGGAATGTCACGACGAGCTCATCGCTCGGCCGGTCATGGTGCAGGCCGACCCGGGGTTGTTGTTGCGTCTGGACTGATCATTTGGGCTGATTGTGGTTCGAGGGAATACCGCAACTGTTGCTGCGGCAACGACGGCTGGCGTCGGGGTGGGGCAGCCATTCCAGATGGGGGCGCAGACGGCAGAACAGACGGTAGCCAAGTTCCAATACGGGGCGTAGTGGGCGCCAGGTCAGGGGCGCGGCCCAGCGCCCCAGTCCAGCCGCGCGCCAGCTCCAGAGGGTGGCATCCAGTCCGGTCAGCCACTGGCCGTCGGCAAAATGCGCATGCAGGCGGGCCTGCATGGCCTGGTGGCTCAGTCCCAGGGCGTCGGCATCGAATGTGGCGGCGCTGATATCCACCAGTTGCAGGTGTTCGGGCGCAGCGCGGCGGCGCAAAAGAGCGATCTCCCGGGCGCAGAGCGGGCAGTCGCCATCGTAATAGAGGGTCAGGGGCCAGGGCGCTTTGCTGTTCATGGTCTAGTCTCTGTATAACTCTTGTAGAAAGTATGCCGGAAAGAGCTGAGTTACAATGCCCGCACAATTTTTGCCGTGAAATCGCCTGCCATGTCCGATCTCGTTGGTGCGTCGTCCCTCGTTTCGAGTGCCCTCAAGCAGGAAGATCTGTTTCCTATCCGTGAGGTTTCCCGCCTGACCGGGGTCAATCCGGTGACCCTGCGTGCCTGGGAGCGACGTTATGGGCTGATCCAGCCGACCCGCACCGACAGCGGCCATCGTCTGTATTCCCAGGCCGATATCGAGGCGGTGCGCAGCATTCTGGCCTGGATCGAGCGCGGTGTGGCGGTGAGCAAGGTCGGCAAGATTCTGGCCAAGAGCACGGCGGTCAAGGCTGCCGGCACGCCGGTCTATGAAGAAGTGAGCGCCAGCGAGTGGGGTGAGTGGCAGGCGCAGTTGCGCCGCGCCATCGCTGCCTTCGACGAGGCGCGGCTGGATCGTTTGTACGGCCAGGTGTTCTCCAGCTACCCGCTGCCGGTGGTGTTTCAGGACATTCTGATGCCACTGTGGCAGGAGCTGTTGCTGCGCCAGGACGAGTACGGTCAGACCAGCGAATGGCTGTTCTTCGACACCTTCCTGCGTGCCCGCACGCTGCAGCGCCTGCAGATCCTGCGCGCCCAGGTCGAAGAGCGGGTGCTGCTGGCGGCCTTGCCAGGTCACTGCCGCGAGCTGGAGTTGCTGGTAGCGGGCCTGCTGCTGGGTAATCATGAAGTCGCGGTCAGCGTGTTGGGCTTGGGGCAGCCGCTGGAAGAGCTGACCCTGGTCTGCGAGAAGATGCAGCCCCAGGCCCTGGTGCTGTTCTCCAACCAGCCGCCCAGTGATGAGCTGCCCAAGGTGCTGGCGCGCCTGGCTCTGGCCCTGGATTGCCCATTGCTGATGGCTGGCGACGGTGCCGACCTGGCCGAGGACAGCCTGAGCGGTTCACCCATTGCCTGCCTGGGCAACGAAGGGCGCCTGATGCAGCGGCGTCTGCAGCAGTTTCTCGCCGGTCATCTGGATACCTGATCTCTTTTCTCTGACCGTTGCACCGTCTGCATGATGGGGCGTACGGCTGTCCGGATTTTGTCGGCAGGTTTGAGATAGTTGTACGGATTGTACAGAAAAAGCTTGCAAGTCGGTGTTCTTGGTTATACAAAATCTATACATGAGTAAGTATTGTATAGCTTTGTTCGCTTAATCAGCCTGAGGACTCGGCAACATGACTCAATACCGCGCACCCCTTCGCGATATGCGTTTCGTTTTTGACGAGGTGCTCGACGCTTATGCCACCTTGCAGTCGCTGCCTGCGCAGCGCGAGTTCGGAGACGACCTCGGTGGCGCCATTCTGGAAGAAGCCGCCAAGCTGGCGGAAAATGTCCTGGCCCCGGTCAACGGCCCCGCTGACAAGCAGGGCTGTCAGTACGACCCGCAGACCCATTCCGTGAAAACGCCGGAAGGCTTTCGTGAGGCCTACAAGCAGTTCGCCGAAGGCGGCTGGACCGCGCTGGCCTGTACCCCGGAGTTCGGCGGTCAGGGCCTGCCCCACGTGCTGAACATGATGGTGGAGGAGATGGTTTGCTCGGCCAATCTGTCGCTGGGCATGTATCCGGGCCTGACCCATGGCGCAATCAACGCGCTCACCGAGCACGGCACCCGCGAGCAGCAGGAACAGTACCTGCCCAAGCTGATCAGTGGCGAATGGACCGGCACCATGTGCCTGACCGAACCCCAGTGCGGCACCGACCTGGGCCTGATTCGTACCCGCGCCGTGCCCCAGGCCGACGGCAGCTATGCCATCAGCGGCACCAAGATCTGGATCACTGGCGGTGAGCAGGATCTGGTCGACAACATCATTCATCTGGTGCTGGCCAAGTTGCCCGATGCACCGGATAGCGTGAAGGGCATCTCCCTGTTTCTGGTGCCCAAGTTTCTGGAAGACGGTACGCGCAACCCGGCGTTCTGTGGCGGCCTGGAACACAAGATGGGGATCAAGGGCTCGGCCACCTGCGTGATGAACTTCGAGGGCGCCAAGGGCTGGCTGATCGGCGAGCCGAACAAGGGTCTCAAGTGCATGTTCACCATGATGAACTCGGCGCGCCTGATGGTTGGCATGCAGGGGCTGGGGATTGCCGAAAGTGCCTATCAGGTGAGCCTGGGCTTTGCCAAGGACCGTCTGCAGAGCCGCTCCCTGGCCGGCCCGAAAGCCGCCGACAAGCCAGCCGATCCGATCATCGTGCATCCCGATGTGCGGCGCATGCTGCTGCGGCAGAAGGTGATGATCGAAGGCTGCCGTGCCCTGGCCTATTTCACCGGTCTGCACCTGGACGTGGCCCACGGCCATGAGGATGCCGAGCTGCGCCAGCAGTCCGATGATCTGGTGCAGCTGCTGACCCCGGTGGTCAAGGCCTTCCTTACCGACGAAGGTTTTACCTGCGCCAACGAGGGCCTGCAGGTGCTGGGTGGTTCCGGTTTCACCGAGGACTGGGGCATCGAGCAGCTGGTGCGTGACTGCCGCATTACCCGTATCTACGAAGGCACCAATGGCATCCAGGCCCTGGACCTGGTCGGGCGCAAGCTGGCCCTGGGCGGTGGGCGCGCGGTGCGCGGCTTCTTCGCCCGGGTCGAGGGCTGGCTCAAGGCCAATCCCGAGGCCCCGCATGTGGCGGCCGTGGGCAAGGCCCTCAAGCAGCTGCAGCAGGCCACGCTGTGGATTGCCACTGAAGGCATGAAGGATCCCGAGCAGGCTGGCGCCGCTTCCACGCCCTATCTGCGTCTGTTTGCCCTGACCACCCTGGCCTGGTTCTGGGCGCAGATGGCCCAGGTGGCCCAGGCCAAACTGGCCGCTGGCAGCATGGAAACCCTGTTCTACGGCGCCAAGCTGAAGTCCGCCGACTTCTATATGGCCCGCGTGCTGACCGAAACCGATGGCCTGCTGGCCGAGGTGCAGGCTGGCAAGGCGACCCTGATGGCCTTTTCCGAGGATGAGTTCGCAGCCTGACAAGGGCTGCGCAACGACTGCGCAATCCGATAGCCACCCTTCTTCCGCTCTTTTTCGGCTATCGGATTTTTTTATCCCTTATGCGGTCATTGCGACTGCATGCTCGACCCGCATCCTGCGGGTCTTTTTTTGCCCGCGGGCTCCGGCGCGGCCGCGAATGAAATGGCAACAGCCCCTCGGGCTGCCCAGGCGCGCCGGTCGTGCGTTATGCCCACTTATCAGCCTGCTGGATACAGCTACAGCCAGCATGGCTTGCGCGTTAGTCTGCGCACATAACGATAAAAAGCCATGAGCCGCCATGAACGCTTGCGCGTTACCCCCGCTCCAGGTGCCCTCCAGCTGTCTGCGTCTGCCGGCGCGGCATCTGCCCAGAGACGCGTTGCGCCAGCTGTTGCTGGCGCGCCGTTGCCGGTTGCGCCTGCTGGCGGCACCGGCCGGGTTTGGCAAGACGGTGCTGCTGGCCGAGTGCGCCCGGGCCTGCCCTGCGGACCATGGGCTGTTGTGGCTGGATCTGCAGGGGCAGGACCTGGCACCGGCCGAATTCTGTGCGCGGCTGGCCCGGGCCCTGGGCTATGGCGAGCTGGATGAAGCCCAGTTGCTGCAGCGCCTGGCCGCTGACGAGCGGCCGCTGTGGCTGATCCTCGATGACTTTCCGCGTAGCCCCGATGTCGCCTTCGATGCCTGCCTGGAGCGCCTGCTGCGGGCCTCGCCGGTCAGCCATCAATGGTGGCTGGCTGGCCGTCGGCGGCCGGCCTGCAACCTGCCGCGCCTGTTGCTCGACGGCGAATTGCTGGAGCTGGGCATTGCCGAGTTGAGCTATACCCGGGATGAACTGGCCGCCTGGCTGGCCCAGGAGGCGACCGCGGCGGGCGACCTGCAGGAACTCCTGCAGCAGACCGAGGGCTGGATTGCCGCGGTGCGACTGCTCGGCCTGGGCGCGCAGCAGGCACCCTGTCACACCGGGGCGTCACGCACGCTGCTGGCCGATTATTTGCAGCATGAGGTGCTCGCCGCCTTGCCCGCCGAGTTGCATCAGGCGCTGTGCCGTCTGGCCCATATCCCCCGTTTCAATGCCGCTCTCTGCGAGCACCTGCTGGGCGTCGGTGAGGGCGCTGTCTGGTTGCAGGCCCTGCGCGAGCGCGGCCTGTTTCTCCAGCCCCAGGCCGAAGCCGGCTGGTATAGCCTGTTCGCCCCGCTGGCCGGGCTGCTGCGCGAGCTGCACAGCCCGCCCGCGGTGTGTCGCCTGCACCTGCAGGCCAGCCAGTGGTTTGCCGCCCAGGGTGATGTGCCGGCGGCCCTGGAGCATGCGCTGCACGCACAGCAGCCGGAAGTGGCGGCCAGCTTTCTGGAACGCTATGCCGAGGAGCAGTTGCTGCAGGGCCAGGATCTGCAGCAGCTGTTGCGCTGGTGCGAGCAGCTGCCGGCCAGCCTGCTGGGCAGCACCCCGCGCCTGATCCTGCTTAACGCCTGGGTGCTTTTGCTGGTCGGGCGGCTGGATGAAGCGCGGCGCTGTGTCGATCAGCTGCACAGGTTTCAGCCGCGCAGCGATGGGGCGCGCAGCCGCGAGCTGTTTGCCCAGTGGCAGGCCATCCAGGGGATCGCCGCCTATGGGCGGGGCTGTGCCCTGGACTGTCGCGAGCACCTGCAGGACGCCCTGGCCGGCTTGCCGGACGAGGCCTGGGCGCAGGCTCTGCTGTGCCGCTCGGTGCTGACCCAGGCGGCGATTGGCGAAGGGCAGCTGGGCCAGGCCCAGCAGCTCAGCAGCGAGGCCCTGAAACTGGCCCGCCAGCAGGGCAATCCGGTGTTCGAGGCGTTGCTGGAGCTTGACCACGGTCTGCTGCTGGAGGCCCGCGGCGAGTTTGTCCGGGCCGAGGCGCTGTTGCGGCGAGTTCGCGACCAGACCGATGCCGCCTTACTGCAGCAGACCCTGGTCTATGCCCGCCTGCAGTTGCGCCTGGGGCGCCTGGCTCAGCGCCAGGGGCGCGCCATCGAAGCCGAGGAACTGCTGCGCGAAGGCTTGCAGCTGGCCTGTGGCAACCAGGACCCCGGGGCCTTCCATGGCTACCTGGGCCTGGCCGAACTGGCCGCCGGTCGGTGCGATCTGCCCCAGGCCTTTGGCTGGCTGGCCGAGGGTGAGCGGCAGATGCAGCGCCAGCGAGTGGCCGAAACCCTGTACCGCGGGGTTTTGCTCCTGGCCAGCAGTGACCTGGGCCTGCGCCAGGGGCATGGCGAGCGCTCGCGGGAGGCTGCGACCCGGGTGCTGGCCTACGCCCGGCGGGTGCGGCAACTGCTGCCGCCGCCCAACTGCCCGGAGATGTTGTTGCGCTTTCGGGCCCTGTTGCTGCGCCTGGATCTGCAGCAGGGCGAGGACGTGCGCGAGCCCTTGCAGCAGCTGCTCCAGCAGGTGCGCGAGCAGGGGCGTCAGGCCCTGCTCTGCGACCTGTTGCAACTGCAGGCCCTGGCCTGCGCCAGCCAGGGCGATGGTGCCGCCGCGACGCAGGCGCGCCAGGCGGCGCAGGAGCTGGCGTGCCAGCTCAACTATCGCTGTGCCTGGTTTGCCGAGGACCAGAGTGCGGCCGAGCCTGAGCACAAACTGGCGGCCGAGAGGTTGCAGCTGAGCCAGCGCGAACTGGCGGTATTGGGGCTCATCGCCCAGGGCCTGTCCAACCAGGAAGTGGCCGAACGGCTGTTTATCTCCCTGCATACGGTCAAGACCCATGCCCGTCGCATCAACGGCAAGCTGGGGGTGGCGCGGCGCACCCAGGCGGTGGCCCAGGCCAAGGCGCTGGGGCTTCTTTAGCTATCTACCTGGGGCCGGAGATGATGGCGCTATTGGTAACGGTCGTCAGGTGTAGGGTGCGCTGTGCGCACCACCTTTGGCAGCGCAATAGCGGTGCGCACGGCGCACCCTACAGATCCAGTCCAGCTTAAGTTCAGTGGAGCTGACCGAACGCAGCACGCTATCGGGACACATCCCTTCTTTGGCCTTAATGCAGCGCCGGGCTGTCGCTTAACTGCTGCAGTCGTTGGCTCAGCTGCAGGCGCTGGGCCGGGTCTTCGCAGAGCAGCAGGGCGCGTTGCAGGTCGTAGCGTTCGCCCAGGGGGCAATCCAGTTGCTGGTAGAGATCGGCCCGGGCCAGGTGGTCGTGCAGTTCGGCCGGGCCCAGTTGCAGCACCCGTTCGGCATCCTTGAGCGCCGCCAGGGGCTCGTCGACCTGTCGATGCAGCTCGCGCAGGTTGCGCGACAGGCGCTGCAGCATGCTGCGGGCGTCGCAGGCCTGCAGATGGTTGGCGCTGAGCTGGGCCGTGCGGCCCTGATAGCGCTGCAGCAGCTCGCGGCAATCCTGGGCGTACAGGCGCCGCCCGCTGCAGGGGTCGAGCTGGTGGTCGGCGCCCGGCACGCGCAGCAGAAAACGCCCGGGAAAGTTCACCCCCTGCAGGGCGATGTCCAGGCGCCGGGCCAGTTCCAGGGCGATCAGGGCCAGGCTCAAGGGCTGGCCGCGACGCCGTTGCAGCACCTGATGCAGCAGGGCGGCCCGCGGGTGCAGGGGCAGGCTGTCGTCCTCATGGAAATCCAGCCGGCCGAGACTGCGCAGCAGCGCCTGGGCCTGCTCCGTGGCGGGTAGCCCGGCCAGGTCGGCCCGCACCTGCCGTAGCAGGCTGTCCAGTTCGGCCAGGGCCTGTGTCGGTTGCAGCTGCGGGTCATGTTCGGCTGCCACCCACAGGGCCGCCTCGAACAGTGCGGGCGGCTGTCGCTCAAGGCAGGCAAGGCAGGCGGTGCGTGGCGTCATCGGAAACTCCCTAGGGTCTGTTGTAGCCAAGCGCGGGGCTGTCGTCCAGCGCCGACCACTGGCGGCATGCTCGCGCGTGCCTTGCCTATACTCAGAAGCAAATCAGTACGGGAGCCACAGCATGTTCGCCATGATGGAAACCACCCGGCTGGAGTCCCTGCACTTCGCCCAGGATCCGCAGACCGGCTTGCGCGCCATTATCGCCATCCACAACAGCCATCTGGGGCCGGCCCTGGGCGGCTGCCGTTACCTGAGTTACCCGGACGAACAGAGTGCGATTGCCGATGCCCTGCGCCTGGCCAAGGGCATGAGCTACAAGGCCGCCCTGGCTGGGGTGGCCCAGGGCGGCGGCAAGGCAGTGATCATGCGCCCGGCCCATGTGGACAATCGCGGCGCCTTGTTCGAGGCCTTCGGCCGCTTTATCGAAACCCTGAACGGCCGCTACATCACCGCCATGGACAGCGGCACTTCCAGCGCCGACATGGACTGCATCGCCCAGCACACCCAGCATGTCACCAGCACCACCGCCGAGGGTGATCCCTCGCCGCATACCGCCATGGGCGTATTCGCCGGGATTCGCGCCACCGCCATGGCGCGCCTGGGCAGCGATAATCTGGAAGGGCTGCGGGTTGCGGTGCAGGGGCTGGGTCATGTCGGCTACGCCCTGGCCGAGCAGCTGCATGCCGCCGGCGCCGAATTGCTGGTCAGTGACCTGGACGAAGGCCGGGTACAACTGGCCATGGAGCAGCTGGGCGCCCATCCGGTGGCCAGCGAGGCGCTGCTCGCCACCCCCTGCGACATCCTCGCGCCCTGTGGCCTGGGCGGTGTGCTCAATAGCCAGTCGGTGCTGCAACTGCGCTGCGCGGCGGTGGCCGGGGCGGCCAACAACCAACTGGCCAGCAGCGATGTGGCCGATACCCTGCAGGCCCGTGGCATCCTCTATGCCCCGGATTATGTGATCAATGCCGGCGGCCTGATCTATGTGGCGCTACGCCATCGCGGCGAAAACCTGGCCGCCATTACCGCGCACCTGACCCAGATCAGCCGGCGCCTGACCGAAATCTACGCCCATGCCCAGGCCGACAAGCGCCCGCCTTCGCGGGTCGCCGATGACCTGGCCGAGCGCCTGCTGTACGGGCCCTGAGTTTCACCGCACTGAAACCCCTGCGGGCCATAAGCTCGCAGCTCAGTGGACATCCACAAGATGTCGAGGAGTATTGCCATGCCAGACAGCCTGAACCTGCCCTATACCCGCCTGCTCGACCCCCAGGGTCGGCCCGTGGCCGAGCTGCCCGCCTGGGCCGCCAACCCCGACCTGCTGCTGCGCCTGTACAGGCAGATGGTGCTGACCCGTCTGTTCGACCAGAAGGCCGTGGCCCTGCAGCGCACCGGGCGCATCGGCACCTATGCGCCTACCCTGGGCCAGGAGGCCATTGGTGTGGCCATTGGCGCGCTGATGCAGCGTGAGGACGTGCTGGTGCCCTATTACCGTGACACCGCCGTGCAGCTGATGCGCGGGGTGCGGATGGCGGAAATCCTCCTGTACTGGGGCGGCGATGAGCGCGGCAGCGCCTATGCCGACCCGGCGGTGGCCGAGGACTTTCCCCTCTGCGTGCCCATCGCCACCCAGGCCCTGCATGCCTGCGGGGTGGCCAGCGCCTTCAAGATCCGCGGCCAGCACCGGGTGGCGGTGACCACCTGCGGGGATGGCGCCACCAGCAAGGGCGACTTTCTCGAAGCCCTGAACGTGGCGGGCGCCTGGCAGCTGCCGGTGGTCTTTGTGGTCAACAACAATCAGTGGGCCATTTCGGTGCCGCGACGCATCCAGTGCGGCGCGCCGACCCTGGCGCAGAAGGCCATCGGCGCTGGCTTTGCCGGCGAGCAGGTGGATGGCAACGATGTGCTGGCGCTCTATGCGCGCATGCAGGCGGCCCTGGAGCGTGCCCGCCATGGCAAGGGCCCGGTGCTGCTGGAGTGCCTGAGCTATCGCCTGGGCGACCACACCACCGCCGACGACGCCACCCGCTACCGCAGCAGCGAAGAGGTCAAGCAGGCCTGGCAGGAGGAACCGATCCGGCGCCTGCAGGCCTTTATGGTCGACCTGGGGCTGTGGGACGAGCGCCGCGAACAGGCCCTGGTCGGCGAATGCCAGGCCCTGGTGCAACAGGCGGTGGAGGCCTTCGAGGCGGTGACCGAGCCACCCGCCGAGGCGGCCCTTGAGTATGTCTATGCGCAGTGGCCGGCGGCCCTGGCCGAGCAGCGCGAGATGCTGCGTGAGCGCGCCGAGCGGCATGCGGCGCTATGCGCCTCACCCTCTCCCGACGCTACGCGCCACCCTCTCCCGCAAGCGGGCGAGGGGCAACGGATACGGCCTGTGGCCGATGTTAGTGGAGGTCGGCCATGAGTGAGAACAGGGTCAGCCTGCTGGAGGCCGTCAACCTGGCCCTGCACCGGGCCATGTACGAGGACGAGGACGTGGTGCTGCTGGGCGAGGATATCGGCGTCAATGGCGGGGTGTTTCGCGCTACCGCAGGATTACGCGAGGCCTTCGGCATCAAGCGGGTGATCGACACCCCCCTGGCCGAAACCATGATCGCCGGCCTGGCGGTGGGCATGGCCGCCCAGGGCCTGAAACCGGTGATGGAGATCCAGTTTCTCGGCTTTATCTACGCCGCCATGGAGCATCTGGTGAGCCACGCCAGCCGCATGCGCAACCGTACCCGTGGTCGTTTGGGCTGCGGCCTGGTGGTGCGCAGCCCGATGGGCGCCGGCATTCGCGCCCCGGAGCACCACAGCGAGAGTACCGAAGCGCTGTTCGCCCATATCCCCGGCCTGCGCGTGGTCATACCCTCGTCGCCGGCGCGGGCCTATGGCCTGCTGCTGGCGGCCATCGACGACCCCGACCCGGTGATCTTTCTCGAACCCACCCGGCTGTATCGGATGAACCCACAGGAACTGCACGACGATGGCAAACGCCTGCCTTTGGACTGCTGCTTTACCCTGCGCGAGGGCAGCGACCTGACTTTGATCAGCTGGGGCGCGAGCATCCACGAAAGCCAGCAGGCCGTGGCGCAACTGGCCGAGCGCGGCATTTCGGTGGAGCTGATCGATCTGGCCTGCATCAAACCGCTGGACCTGGACACCCTGGAGGCCTCGGTGCGCAAGACCGGGCGCTGCGTGATCGTGCACGAGGCGCCGAAGAGCTGCGGCGTGGGCGCCGAGATCGCCGCCAGCCTGTACGAGCGCGCGCTGCTCGATCTGCAGGCGCCGATCCAGCGGGTTACCGCGCCGGATATCCCGCCGCCGCTGTATCGCCTGGAGCAGCTGTATATCCCCGGGGTGGCGGACATAGTCGCGGCCTGCGAGGCGGTGCTGGATTACGCCTGAGCGCTGCCCTCTCCCCCGGACCCTCTCCCGCAGGCGGGAGAGGGGAGTAGCGCAATCCATGGCGTGCTGTGGGATGGCCCCCTCTCCCATTAATGGGAGAGGGCTGGGGAGAGGGTGGCATGGCTGGAAGTGGATCAGGAGAGCGCCATGAAATACTTCAAACTGCCCGATCTGGGCGAGGGTCTGCAGGAAGCCGAGATCGTCGAGTGGCACGTCAAGGTCGGCGATGCGGTCAAGGCCGATCAGTTGCTGGTGTCGGTGGAAACCGCCAAGGCCATTGTCGATATTCCCGCGCCCTATGACGGCGTGGTGGTCAAGACCTTCGGTGCCGCTGGCGATCTGCTGCATGTCGGCGAGCCGCTGGTGGCCTACGAGGGCGAGGCCGATGCCGGCACCGTGGTCGGTCGTCTGGAAGGCGGCGACGGGACCCAGGCCGACCGTTTCTTCGTTGGCGCCGCGCCCTCCACCCGCGAGCATCTGGCGCCGCGGGCGACCCCGGCGGTGCGCCAGCTGGCACGGCAGCTGGGGGTGGATCTGGCCAGCCTGAGTGGCAGCGGTGCGGACGGCCTGATCACTCGCGCCGATGTCGAGGCGGCGACCCAGAGTGCCCGCGACAAATTTGGCGGCGACAAGCTGCGTGGCGTGCGGCGCAGCATGGCGATCAATATGGCCCGCGCCCATGCCGAGGTGGTGCCGGTATTTATCGCCGGTGACGCCGACCTGCATCGCTGGCCCCATGCGCGTGATCCGCTGGTGCGCATCGCCCAGGCCATCGCCGCCGCCTGCCAGGTTGAGCCGCTGCTTAACAGCTGGTTCGATGGCAAGTCACTGTCGCTCAAGCAGCATGAGCTGCTCGACCTGGGCATCGCCGTGGACACCCCGGACGGCCTGTTCGTGCCGGTGCTGAGAAATGTCGGCGCGCGCAGCGCCGAGGACCTGAAGGCTGGAGTGGCGCGCCTGCGCGCGGACGTCAAGGCGCGCTCCATACCGCCCCAAGAGATGATGGGCGCGACCCTCACCCTGTCCAACTTCGGCACCCTGTTTGGTCGCTATGCCAACCCCATCGTCGTGCCACCGCAGGTGGCGATCATCGGCGCCGGTGGTATCCGCGACGAACCGGTGGCGGTGGACGGCAAGGTGGAGGTGCACCCGATACTGCCGCTGTCGCTGACCTTCGACCATCGCGCGGTCACCGGTGGCGAGGCCGCGCGTTTTCTCCAGGCCCTGGTGCAGGCGCTGGAAGCGCCGGAGGGCTGAACCGGCCGTTGCCGATCCAGCGTCGCATCACTGTTGCGCACGGCGCCCCCGGATTGGGAGCCAGCGCAGTGCTATTCGAGCGTCACCTCCGCCCAGCGTAGGCGCTTACGCCCGGGCATCTCGACCTTGGGCAGGCTGTGCTGGTCGAGCACTGCGGCTTTATCCAGCAGGCCGTTGAGGTGCAGGACATAGGCGGTGACGGCATACACCTGATCGTCGCTCAGGCTTTTCGGCGCATAGTGCGGCATGGCCCGGCGAATATAGTCGAAGAGGCTGGTGGCGTACGGCCATTGCCCACCCACCGAGAGCAGCAGCAAGGGATGCTCGCTGATGCGCAGAATGCGCAGCGGGTCGTCGAAGCTGAAGAAGCCGTCGCGGCCGACCAGGCGCGAGGCAGGGCCCTGCTTGCCGTTGGCACTGTGGCAAGCGGCGCACTGGGCGGCATACAGCCCGGCGCCGGCGCTCACGCTGCCCTGGCCTGGCGGCAGATTGCGGCCATCGGGGTAGACGCTGATGGCATAGCGTTCGATGGTCTGCTGCGACAATGGCTGGCCGAAGTCGATCTGTGGCTGCGCTGCGGCACTGCCAGCCAGCGCCAGTAGCAGCCATAAACTACGCGTAGACATTGCTCACCTCACCGCTGCTGCTTACCCGCCAGGCCTGGATGGCGTTGTAATGGTTGAAGGAGTGAGCGGCGTAGCGGCTGCGCCATTCGCGGCGGGTCGGTTGAGTGTTGCCCAACTCGTCGGTCGCGCGGCTGAGCAGCGTGGTGGCTTTGCCCGTCCATTGCCAGGGGATGCTGAAGCGGGTCAGCGCCTTGTCCTGCACCGGTGCCTGCAACTGCGCCAGCGCCCAGGTCTGGCCGTTGTCGGCAGACACCTCGACCTTGGCGATGCGCCCCAAGCCGGACCAGGCCAGCCCGGAGATCTCATAGAAGCCCTTGAGCTCGGGCAATTGCTGCAAGCCGCTGGGATGGGTGATCACCGACTTGACCTCCATGGGGAAGCCAAAGGCGAGGATGTCGTCGCCTTTGAGAATGCGCGTATACAGGCCTGACTCGTCCTTGCTGAACACCGGGCTGTCGCTGACTTCCAGGCGGTGCAGCCATTTGACGCTGACATTGCCTTCCCAGCCGGGTACGAACAGGCGCATTGGGTAGCCCTGGGAAGGTCGCAGGCGTTCGCCATTCTGGTAGAAGGCGATGATGGCGTCGTCCATCAGCTTGGCCAGCGGCAGGCTACGGCTGTGCGAGCCGCCGTCGGCGCCCTCGCAGATCACCCAGCGCGCTTGGGGCTTTACGCCAGCCTCGCGCAGCAGGTAGGACAGCGGCACGCCGCTCCATTCCGCGCCCGAGACCTGGCCGAACAACTCCTGGCAATCGGCATTGCGCGCCGTCGGTGAAATGGCGTTGGCGGCGGTGTTGCCGGCGCATTCGAGAAACTGGATGCGCGAGATCATGGGGTAGCGCATCAGGCGCTCTAGGTCGAACTTCAGCGGCCGCTCGACTAGACCATGGAGCAGCAGTTGGTGACGCTCGGGATCTATGGCCGGAATGCCGTTGTGATGCACCGCGAAGTGCAGGCCGCTGGGAGTGATGCTGCCGCGCTGGTGCTGCAACGGCGAGTGCCAGATGCTGAAGCCGGCGGTCTGTGGGGTAGTGGGCTGGAGTTGGCGCAGCACATGGCGCTCATGTTCGGCGGGGCTGCCGTACTCGCTGTCGGCGCCACCCAGGCGGGTCATCCAGGCGGGCATGGGCGGTTCGCTGGCGGCCATTACCCGGCCTGCCGGCGACAGACCGACAGCGCTGGCAATTGTCAGGCCATAGCCGCTTTTAAGAAAGGCGCGGCGATCGAGCAGGCCGTTACCGGCGACGAAGCGCAAAGTGGACTTGTCCAAGACAGGCTCCCTGACGGCAGTGGCCGTCACTGGTTTAATGACGATATAACTAGATATCTAGTTATATCGTTGCATGGCTCTGACCGTCTGTCTATGCTGCGCGCCATGGAAATCGATGAAGTTGCATCCTGCCTTGAGGCGCTGGGTAATCCCGTGCGCCTGCAGGTCTTTCGTGCGTTGGTCCGTAGCGGCCCGGACGGGCTCAATTTTGGCCGGTTGCAGGAGCGCATCGGCATTCCCCGCTCGACTCTGGCGCATCACCTCAACTGCATGGTGCAGGCCGGTGTGCTCATCCAGCAGCGCGATGGCCGCGAAGTATTCAGCCGGGTCGACTTTGCCCGGCTGCAGCAGGCCCTGAGTTTTGTGATGGGCGAATGTTGTCAGGACGGCGGGTCAGCCTGATCGCGTAGGGTGCGCCGTGTGTTCAGCCTCTGCGCAGATTCTTGCTGCGCGGTGGCTGCAAGTGATCTGGCTGATCCTGATCTGGCTTAAGCGCTGCTGACCGGTTTGGCCGCGCGCTTGCCGGCGGCGCTACCCTTGCTTGCGGATGCCTGGCGCGGCGCGGCCTTGCGCTTTTTCTTCCAGGGCGGTGCAGCGGCCGGGCCGCTGATGCTTATGCGCAGGCCGGCGCAGCGCTGCACCTGCTTGCTCATCCAGGCCGACTGTTTGGCGACGAAGTCTTCCAGGCTCATTTCCCCGCTTTGCACCATATCCAGCGCCTGCTCCCAGATCGCCGTGGTGCCGGGGTCGGCGATGGCGCGTGGTACGGCATCGATCAGGCTGAAGGCCGCTGGGGTGGCCGCCAACGCTTTGCCCTGTTTGCGCAGGTAGCCGCGGTCGATCAGGCCTTGAATGATTCCGGCGCGGGTCGCCTCGGTGCCGATGCCGGTGGTGTCCTTGAGCTTCTGCTTGAGCCGCGGATCGTCCACCAGCTTGGCGACGTTCTTCATCGCCTTGATCAGATCGCCCTCGGTAAAGGGCTTGGGCGGCTGGGTCCAGAGATCCTTGAGGGTGACGTCCGCCACCGCGCAGTCCTGGCCTTCGCGCAGTGTCGGCAAGGGTTGTGGCGCCGCCGCTTCGCGGTCTTTGCCCGGCGTCAGGGCCTGCGGCAGGGCGCGGCGCCAGCCGGGTTCGGCTATGACTTTGCCCACCGCGCGCAGGGTGTGGCCGGCGCAGTCGAAATCCGCCTGGGTGCGGTCGTATTCATGGTTGGGCAGAAACTGCGCCAGATAGCGCGCGCGGATCAGCGTGTAGACGGCGCGTTGCTTGCCGACCAGGCGATCCAGATTCAGTGCCGCGGCCGTGGGGATAATGCCGTGGTGGGCGCTGACCTTGGCGTCGTTCCAGGCCCGCGAACGGCGTTGCGCGTCGAGATGCGGCAGCAGTTCGCTCAGGCCCGGGTCGGCGCGGCCCAGGGCTTTGATAATGGCCGGCGCCTCGCCATGCTGGCTCAGCGGCAGGTAGCCGCAGTCGCTGCGCGGGTAGGTGATGAGCTTGTGGGTTTCATACAGCGCCTGGGCGATATCCAGGGTTTCCTGGGCGCCGAGGCCGAGCCTTTTCGAGCAGACCTCCTGCAACGTGCCCAGGTCGAACGGCAGCGGGGCCGCCTCGCCCATGCGCTCGGTGCGCAGCTTCACCACCCGCGCGCTGGCGGCACTGCCAATAGCTGCAGCCGCCTGTTGCGCCAGCGCCGGGTTCAGGCAGCGGCCTTGCTCGTCGCAGGCATCCTCAGCGGCGCGCCACTGGGCAGTGAAGCTGCTGACGTCGGCTTGCAGCGTCACCTCTATGGCCCAATAAGCCACCGGCACGAAATCGGCAATGCTGCGGTCGCGGTCCACCACCAGGCGCAGGGTCGGCGTCTGCACCCGGCCCACCGGCAATACGCCCTGGTAGCCGGACTGGCGGCCGAGCAGGGTGAACAGCCGGCTCATATTCATGCCGATCAGCCAGTCGGCCCGCGAGCGGCCCAGGGCCGAATGGTAGAGATTGAAGGTTTCCGCCCCCGGCTTGAGGGCCGCCAGGGCCTTGCGGATCGAGGCATCGTCCAGTGCCGACAGCCACAGGCGCTGGATCGGCCCGCGATAACGGCAATGCTCGACCAGCTCGCGGGCGATCATCTCGCCCTCGCGGTCGGCGTCGGTGGCAATCACCAGTTCTCGCGCTTCGCCGAGCAGGCGTTTTACCGCCTTGAACTGGCTGGCGGTCTTGGGTTTGACCCGCATCTTCCAGCGCTCGGGAATAATCGGCAGGTCGGCCAGCACCCAGCGCTTGTAACGCGGGTCATAGGCATCCGGCGGTGCGGTTTCGAGCAAGTGACCGATGCACCAGGTCACCGTTACATCGGCGCCCAGCCAACAGCCCTCGCCACGCCGGCTGGCGCCCAGAACCTTGGCGATGTCCTTGGCCTGGGACGGTTTCTCACACAGAAAGAGCTTATGCATATCGAGCCAGCCTGTGTGGTTGCTCGCTTACTCGGCTTCCTGGCCCAGCTCGCTCAAGGCGTCCGGCTGGTTCTTGAAGGCCTTGGCGAAGATTTCGCGATGCTTGGCCATATAGATGCCCAGCTCCTCACCCTGTTGCTCGCTGAGCGAAGGCACGGCCTTGTGCAGCACATCGGTGAGCAACTCGGCCAGCTCCAGCATCTTGTCGTGACGATCGGCTTCGGCCTTATCCATAAACAAACGCTCCAAATCTCGGCTGCTGCGGTACACCACTTCGACGGCCATTCATCACCTCTACGCCTTCACGCTAATGGTTAAATAAAGCTGTTTATTTATACAGTTCTGGCGAGCATAAAGAACTCGCCGGGATTTGACCAGCCGCAATTGCCATGCCGGCTAACAAGATAGTCGATGGCACAGGCCGTAGCCCGGATGCAATCCGGGAATGCTTTGCTAGAGTCCCCCGGATTTCATCCGGGCTACGCTTAATCGCTTAATGGCGCAAACAGCGCCTGCAGGTCTTCTTCATTGAGCTGCCACTGCGCCTGGCTTCCGCCTTCCAGCACGCCACGGGCCAGGTTGGCCTTGGCCTGCTGCAGCTGCTGGATCTTCTCCTCGACGCTGCCGCGGGCGATCAGCTTGTAGACGAACACCGGCTTGTCCTGGCCGATGCGGTAGGCGCGGTCGCTGGCCTGGGCTTCGGCGGCCGGGTTCCACCAGGGGTCGAAGTGGATCACGGTATCGGCGGCGGTCAGGTTCAGCCCGGCGCCGCCGGCCTTCAGGCTGATCAGGAAGACCGGCAATTCGCCGGCCTGGAAACGCTGCACCGGGGTGCGCCGGTCCTGGGTGCTGCCGGTGAGCTTGGCGTAGGGGATATTGCGCGCCAGCAGTTCGGCTTCGATCAGACTCAGCATCGAGGTGAACTGGGAAAACAGCAGCACCCGGCGGCCCTCGGCGAACAGCTCTTCGAGCATCTCCAGCAGGCCGCTGAGTTTGCCGGAGTCGTGGCTGGTCAGCGGCTTGTCGCTGTCTTCGCCCAGCAGACGCAGGTCGCAGCAGGTCTGGCGCAGGCGCAGCAGGGCTTCGAGTATGACGATCTGGCTGCGCGCCAGGCCCTGGCGGGCGATCTCGGCACGGACCTTCTGATCCATGGCCAGGCGCAGGGTCTCGTAGCGGTCGCGCTGGGCCGGGCTGAGCTCGACCCAGTGGGTGATCTCGGTCTTGGGCGGCAGCTCGCGGGCCACCTGTTCCTTGCTGCGGCGCAGTACGAAGGGTTTGATCCGCCCGCTGAGGTGGGCCAGGCGCTGGGCGTTGCCTTGTTTCTCGATGGGCGTGCGGTAGTCGCGGACAAAGCTTTTGCTGTCGCCCAGCCAGCCGGGCATCAGGAAGTTGAACTGCGCCCAGAGCTCGCCCAGGTGGTTTTCCAGGGGCGTGCCGGTCAGGCACAGGCGTTGCTCGGCCTGGATCTGGGTGGCGGCGCTGGCGGCCTTGCTGCGCGGGTTCTTGATGTTCTGCGCCTCGTCGAGAATCAGCAGGCGATAGCGTTGCGCCGTCAGCGCCTTGAGGTCGCGGGGCAGCAGGGCGTAAGTGGTAAGGATGATGTCGTGTTCGTTGATCTGCTTGAACAGCGCCCGGCGCTTGGGCCCATGCAGGGCCAGCACCTTGAGCTGCGGGGTAAAGCGGGCGGCTTCGTCCTGCCAGTTGGGGATCAGGCTGGTGGGCATGACGATCAGCGCCGGTTGTTGCAAGCGCCCGGCGTTGTGCTCGCAAAGGATATGGGTCAGGGTCTGCAGGGTCTTGCCCAGGCCCATGTCGTCGGCCAGCAGGCCGCCGACCTGCAGCTCGGCCAAAGCCTGCATCCAGGCCAGGCCCTGGAGCTGATAGGGGCGCAGCTCGGCCCGCAGGCCCTGGGGGGGCTGGCAGCTGGCGTCGCCCAGGTTGTGCAGGCGCTGGGCGAAGTCGCGCAGTTGCGCGCCGCCCTGCCAGTGCAGGGCCGGGCCCTGTTGCAGGGGCACCAGGCGCGTGGCATCCAGGCGTGGCAGGCGCAGGCGCTGACCGGTTTCCTCCGGGTTGCGCAGGAACAGCTCGCCGAGGGTGGCCAGCAGCGGCTTGAGGCGGGCCAGGGGCAGGGCCACGCGCTTGTGGCTGTCGGGCAGGCTGACCAGCAGCTCCTCGTCATCCTCGCGCTTGCTCAGGGCCTCGCCGTTGAGCAGCCAGGGCGTGCGGCGGATGGCCTGTAGGAGAATGGGTAAGAGGCTCAGGCGCTGGCCGTCCACTTCGATACCCAGCTCCAGGTCGAACCAGCTTTGCGCGGGGTCTTCCTCGACCGTGGCGTACCAGTCGTCGACCCGCGCCAGGTTGAACTGAAAGTCTGGCTGCATGCGCACCTGCCAGCCTTCCTCGCGCAGGCGCGGCAGTTGTTCGCGGACGAAGGCCAGCCAGGCACTCTCGCCCGGCAGCTCGTAGGCCTCGCCGGCACTTTCCGGCAGGGCCTCGCTTTGCCGTAGCGCCACCTGCAGACCGGTTTGTTCCAGGCGCCTGCGCAACGCGGCCTCGGCGGCGCCATCGCGCACGATGCGCAGGCTCTGGCCCGGCCCCTGGCGCAGCAGCACGTCCTTGCTGTTCTTGCCGCTAACACTGTGACCCTGATAGTCGAAGGCCAGGGCGGCGCGGTGCTGGGCCTGCTCCTGCATACGGCCCTTGCGCGCATCGAAGTGCACCCGCAGCAGGCTGCCCAGGCTGAGGATCGGACTGGGGGCAATGCCTGCCAGGCGGTCCTCGCGCACTTCCCGGGGCGCCGCGCCCAATGTCGTCAGGTCCAGGCCCAGCTCCTGCTGGCGCTGCAGGGTGAGCAGGGCGCTGGCGACATGCTTGCAGTTGAAACCCACCGGGCAGCTGCAGTGGCCGGTCACGCTCCAGCCCTGGCCATAGGGGTTGAGGGTGATGCGCTGCTGATAGATGCGACCGCCCGTGCCACGGCAGCTGGCCACCAGGGTGCTGCCCTTGAGACTGAGCAGGCGGCTGCGGCCTTCGGCGGCGTAGCCGCGGCCACGGCTGAGGTCGCCGCTGCCGAACTCGGCGCGCCAGTCCGCTTCGCGGATCTGCAGCAGGTCCAGGGTCATCAGCGGGGCCCAGCGGGGGTATGGATGAAAGTCGGCATCACGGCAGCGTAGAGAGAGGGCAGCCGAAGATTTTTACATAGCTTGGGCGCGAGTGGGGGGGTAACCGCCGAATGCCTGGCGGTATTGTCCTGGCGTCGCGCCCATGGCCTGGCGAAAGCGGTTGCTGAAGTGGCTGGCGCTGGCAAAGCCGCAGGCCAGGGCAACCTCGCCCAGTGGCAGCTGGCTATGGCGCAGCAACTGCTGGGCCTGGCGCAGGCGCAGGGCCAGCACATAACGGTGCGGCGGCAGACCGAAGCTGAGCAGGAACATGCGCGCGAAGTGGTATTCGGACAGGGCGCAGAGGCCGGCCAACTGCCCCAGGGTCAGTGGCTCGGCCAGGTTGGCCTGGATAAAGTCACGTAACCGGCGGCGCAGCACCGGGGCCAGACCGCCGCTCAGGCGCAGGCCGGCGCGGCGGCCGACCTGATTCAGCAGGGCATGGCTGACCAGCTCATGGGCCAGGCTGCTGCCGAGCAAGCGTTCGGCCGGTTCATGCCAGGCCAGGGCGCTGAGCTGACGAAAGCGCAGGGCCTGCTGGGCATCGTCGAGGAAGGTGGCCTCGCGCAGTTCCAGCTCCCGGGGCTCGCGATCGAGCAAGCGGACCGCCGCCAGGGCGAACTGTTCCTGGCTGATATACAGATGGGCCAGCTGGATATCGCCTTCGATCGTCCAGGCTGAATGGTGGCCGGCCGGCAGAATGCACAGTTTGTCCGGAGCGCCCTTGCTGTGCGGGCGCTCGCGGCGGAAGGTGCCAGTGCCGCCGGACAGGTAGCAGGACAGGGTATGGTGGCTGGGGGCCTGGTAGTCACGGCTGTCATCGCGGTTGCTCCACAGAGCCGCGGCCAAGCCGTCGCCCAGTTCGGCGCTGCGTTGCAGTTGGGCGTGGGGGGAACGCTGCAGGCTCTGGAACACCTGCAGTCGATCGAGTGCTGTCATTACCTTGTCCTCTGCCGACGATGCTACGCCGTCGGCAGCGGCTTGCCAGCCCCGTTCGCGGAAAATGCGCAAGATTATGCAAGGCTCCTGGGGCTAGCGGTAGGCCTGGATAATTTCCCGATAACGGGGACGACGCTTGAGCTCGTCCAGGCCCTGTTGCAGGCGTTGCAGATCGGCGTCGCTGCTGTCCGGACTGAAGGCAAAGAACATCTCACCCTGCTTGAGCACATAGGCGGCGGTGAAGTGGCGGTGGTCCAGATCCAGCTTGTGGATAAACCAGTAGGCGCTGGCTTCATCAAAGGCCCAGGCATCCAGGCGGCCACGCTCCAGCAGGTTGGCCAGCTTGATCGCACTCGAATCGATATGCAGCTGCGGGTCGCCCAGGCCCAGGCCATTGAGCAGCTGGTGGCCGATATCGTCGCGGATCACGCCGATATGCAGCCGCCGCAGATCGTAGGGGTGGGCCAGCTGCAGGCCGCGGTCGGCGCGGGCCAGCAGTACGATGCGGCTGTCCATGATCGGCCCTACCCACTTGAACAGGGGGTCGCGCTCCGCGGTGCGGGTCATGCTGAACAGCATCACGCCGGGGCCTTGTTGGGCCATCTGGTAACCCCGGGCCCAGGGCAGGGCACGGATATCGCGACGCCTGAGGGGCAGACCGGCCAACTCGGCTGCCTCCAGCAGCACATCCACGGTAATACCGCGGGCGATCTCGCTTTCCGTGTAGTTGTAGGGCGGGTATTCCTCGGTGATAAAGCTCAGGCTGTGCCAGGGGGCGTCATTGGCCTGGCCGCTGCTGGCGAACAGGCAGAACAGCAGGGCAAGCAGCGGGTGGTAATACGCAGGCATTGCGCGACCTCCAGGCAGGCCCGCCGCTCAGGCTGCAGAGGAACTGATGCGGCGGTCTATTGAACTTAGTTGCCGCCAGCCGTGCTGTCGACTCGCTGCCTATGTCGCTGCATATGGCGGGGGATAAGCCTGTAGCCCTTCAGCCAAGCGGGCGCTCATACCAGCCCCGGGTTCTGTTCACCAGACCCACCAGCCAGAGCATCACCGGCACCTCGATCAGTACGCCGACCACCGTGGCCAGGGCCGCGCCGGAGTTGAAGCCATAGAGCACGATGGCCACCGCCACCGCCAGTTCGAAGAAGTTCGACGCCCCGATCATCGCCGCCGGCCCGGCCACATCGTGGCGCACCCTGAGCTGGCGACACAGCCAGTAACCGAGGGCGGCGATCAGCAGGGTCTGCAGCAGAATCGGCACCGCCAGCATGGCGATGATCAGCGGCTGCTCGACCAGGGTCTGACCCTGGAAGGAGAACAGCAGCACCAGGGTCGCCAGCAGGGCGAGAATGGAGAACGGGCCGATGCGTGCCAGTGTCGCCTGCAGGGCCGCATCACCCCGGCGCAGCAGGCGCGCGCGGATAAACTGGGCGATGGCCAAAGGGATGACGATATACATCACCACCGACAGCAGCAGGGTGTCCCAGGGCACCGGAATAGACGACACGCCGAGCAGTAAAGCGACTATGGGAGCGAAGGCGAACACCATCACCAGGTCGTTGAGCGCCACCTGGGTCAGGGTGAAGTTGGCGTTGCCCCGGCACAGGTTGCTCCAGACAAACACCATGGCGGTGCAGGGCGCGGCACCCAGCAGAATCAGCCCGGCCACATAGCTGTCGATCTGCTCGGCCGGCAGCCAGTCGGCAAAGACATGGCGCAGAAACAGCCAGGCCATAAAGGCCATGGTAAAGGGCTTGATCAGCCAGTTGACGGTCAGGGTCACGCCCAGACCGGCGCGCTGCTGATAGACCTCGCCGATGGCGCCGAAGTCGATCTTCATCAGCATGGGGATGATCATCACCCAGATCAGCAGGCCCACCGGGATATTCACCTGGGCGATTTCCAGATCGCCCAATGCATGGGCCGTCGTCGGGGCGAACAGGCCAAAGAGGGTGCCGGCAATAATGCATAGAAACACCCAGAGGGTCAGATAGCGTTCGAAAAGGCCCAGCGCTGAAACAGTGGCTGGGGCACAGGATTCGGGAGTGTTTGGCATGCTGGCTTCCTTGGAGTGAATCGCAAGTCTAGTCGGGGCCATGGTGACGGCTATTGATCTGAGTACGGTTTAATATACGTTTTACAAGATATATGGATTCAAATATATTCGCCAAATCGTATTTGTACGGCGCCCATTCCCATGAGCCAAAAGATTCGCGTGCTGTTTCTCTGCGTGGCCAATGCCGCCCGCTCGCAGATGGCCGAAGCCCTGCTGCGCCACACCGACCCCGAGGGCTACGAGGCCTTTAGTGCCGGTACCCAGCCAGCTGAAGTGGACCCCCGTGCGCGCCTGGCCCTGGAGCAGTTGGGCGTGAGCATCGAGGGCCTGCACAGCAAGCCCCTGGAGGCGTTCGACGGCCAGCAGTTCGACTATGTGATCACCCTGTGCGACAAGTCCGCCTTCGAGTGCAGCACCTTGCCGGGTGCCGGCGAATATATCGCCTGGGACTTCGAGGATCCGGCCAGCAGCCGTCAGCGCAATGCCTATAAGAACACCCTGCAGCAGATCCACGAGCGCATCAAAATGTTCGTGCTGGTCAAGAATAAGCCGAAAGAGCCGCTGCAGATGCTCGCCCCGGTCACCCTGTTCAAGTGCCTGGCCGATGACACCCGTGTGCGCATGACCCAGCTGATCGCCCAGGAGGGCGAGCTGTGCGTGTGCGAACTGACCGCCGCCCTGCAGGAAAGCCAGCCGAAGATCTCCCGCCACCTGGCCCAGCTGCGCAGCAGTGGCCTGCTGCAGGATCGCCGCGCCGGGCAATGGGTCTATTACCGCCTGCATCCGCAGCTGCCTGCCTGGGTCGCCGAGACCCTGAATCAGGTGCTCAAGGCCGACGATCCGCAGCTGGCCGAGGATCGCCTGCGCCTGCACAGCATGCGTGACCGCCCCGATCGCGCGGCGCTGTGCGGCTGATGCCCTGCTTACCGGAGCCAGACCATGAACGCAGAACTGCCCAATATCGATCCCGAACTGCTGGACATTCCCACGCCGGACAGACTGGCGCCGTCCGCGGTTGCCCATAAGCCGCGCATTCTGCTGCTCTACGGCTCCAACCGGGCGCGTTCCTATAGCCGCCTGCTGAGCGAAGAAGCCGCGCGCTTGCTTCAGCAGTTCGGCGCCGAAACGCGGATCTTCAACCCCAGCGGCCTGCCGCTACCGGACGACGCCCCCGAGGATCACCCCAAGGTGCAGGAGCTGCGCGAGCTGGTGCTCTGGAGCGAAGGCATGGTCTGGTGCTCGCCTGAGCGTCATGGCGCCATGACCGGGGTGTTCAAGGCGCAGATCGACTGGATTCCCCTGAGCATGGGGGCGGTGCGCCCGACCCAGGGCAAGACCCTGGCGCTGATGCAGGTGTGCGGCGGCTCGCAATCCTTCAATGCGCTGAATCAGATGCGTGTGCTGGGGCGCTGGATGCGCATGTTCACCATCCCCAACCAGTCCTCGGTGGCCAAGGCCTTTCTCGAATTTGACGACGCCGGGCGGATGAAACCTTCGGCCTATTACGACCGGGTGGTGGACGTGATGGAGGAGCTGGTCAAGTTCACCCTGCTGCTGCGCGGCCAGGCGGATTATCTGGTGGATCGCTACTCCGAGCGCAAGGAATCGGCCGAGCAGCTGTCCCGGCGGGTCAATCAGGCTTCCATTTAATTTTCAGGATCACTCAGCATGTCCCATCCCTTTGATGTTCTCAGCATTCCCGATCGCCCCGGCCGTTTGATCTTCACGCCGTGCCCAGGCACCAAGGGCAGCAGCCTCGGCAGCGCCCTGGACACCCTGCAACAGGCGGGCGCCGCGGCTGTGCTGACCCTGATGCCGACAGCCGAGCTGGCCCAGAACGGTGCCAGCGAGTTGCCCGCGCTATGCGCCGCACAAGGGCTGAGCTGGCTGCACTTGCCGGTGGCCGATGAGCAGGTGCCACAAGCGGATTTCGACGCGGCCTGGCCGGCGGCCATGGCGCAGCTTGCTGAGCTGCTGGCGGCCGACAAAGCCATCGCCATCCACTGCAAGGGCGGTTCCGGACGCACCGGGCTGATCGCCGCGCGCATCCTCATCGAGCTGGGCATCGCCCGCCGCGAGGCCATCAGCCTGGTCCAGGCGCTGCGCCCAAAAGCCATCCAGCATCCGGCCCATATGGGCTGGATCGCCCAGTTCGGCCACTGAGGTGAGCATGCTCAACACCCTGGGCCTGTTTATCCTCACCGCTCTGGCCGAGATCGTCGGCTGTTACCTGCCGTATCTGTGGCTCAAGCAGGGCAAGAGCGTCTGGCTGCTGGTGCCGGCCGCCGCCGCGCTGGCGCTGTTCGCCTGGTTGCTGACCTTGCACCCCACGGCGGCCGGGCGGGTGTATGCCGCCTACGGCGGGGTCTATGTGGCCACCGCCATCTTTTGGCTATGGCTGGTGGACGGTATTCGCCCGAGCCATTGGGACCTGCTGGGGGCGGCGGTGGCCACCTTGGGCATGGCGATCATTATGTTTGCGCCGCGTAACGCCTGACACTTTCTAGAAGGAGTTTATTTATGGCTATCAAGGTAGGTATCAACGGTTTTGGTCGTATCGGTCGTCTGGCCCTGCGTGCGGCCTGGGGCTGGCCGGAACTGGAGTTTGTGCAGATCAACGACCCGGCCGGCGATGCGCCGACCCACGCCCACCTGCTCAATTTCGACTCGGTGCATGGCCGCTGGCAGCATGAGACGAGCAGCGACGGCGACTGCGTGCTGATCGACGGCAAGCGGATCAAGGTCACGGCCAACAAGGCCGTCGCCGATACCGACTGGAGCGGCTGTGACCTGGTGATCGAGGCCAGCGGCAAGATAAAGACCATGGTCCTGTTGCAAGGCTATCTGGATCAAGGCGTAAAGCGCGTGGTGGTCTGCGCGCCGGTCAAAGAGCCGGGCGCGCTGAATGTGGTGATGGGCGTCAACCAGCAGCTGTTCGACCCGGCGCAGCACCGCATCGTCACCGCCGCCTCCTGCACCACCAACTGCCTGGCCCCGGTGGTCAAGGTGATCCATGAGCACCTGGGCATCCGCCATGGCTCGATCACCACCATCCACGACCTGACCAATACCCAGAGCATTCTCGATACCCCGCACAAGGACCTGCGCCGGGCGCGGGCCAGCGGCATGAGCCTGATCCCCACCAGCACCGGCTCGGCCACGGCGATTGCCGAGATCTTCCCCGAGCTGCGCGGCAAGCTGAATGGCCACGCCGTGCGCGTGCCCCTGGCTAATGCCTCACTGACCGACTGCGTATTCGAGGTGGAGCGCGCGACTACGGTGGAGGAGGTCAATGCTCTGCTCAAGGCCGCCGCCGCTGGCCCGCTGGCCGGCATCCTCGGTTACGAGGAACGCCCGCTGGTGTCCATCGACTACCGCACCGATCCGCGCTCTTCGATTATCGATGCGCTGTCGACCATGGTGGTGAACGGCACCCAGGTGAAGCTCTACGCCTGGTACGACAACGAGTGGGGCTACGCCAACCGCGCGGTGGAGCTGGCACGGCTGGTCGGCGCAGCCGATTGACCCGTAGGGTGGATGACGCCTTTTTCATCCACCTTGGTTATCTGGTGGATGGGTAAAGCGCCATCCACCCTACGGTCGAAGCCGCGTGAAATCCGCTCCCTCGCCCCTTTGGGGAGAGGGCTGGGGAGAGGGGTTAAAGACACCGCGATTGATCAGGAAATCAGCATATGCACGCCTTATCCCGCCTGGCCCCCGAAGTGCGCCAATACCTGCTGGTAACCGGCAACTACTGGGCCTTTACCCTCACCGACGGCGCGCTGCGCATGCTGGTGGTGCTGCACTTTCATAGCCTGGGCTATACGCCGCTGCAGATCGCCGCGCTGTTTCTGTTCTACGAGATTTTCGGCGTGGTTACCAATCTGGTCGGTGGCTACCTGGGCGCGCGGATGGGCTTGAATCGCACCATGAATATCGGCCTGGGCCTGCAGGTGGCGGCCTTGCTGATGCTCACCGTGCCGGCGGCCTGGCTGACGATACCCTGGGTGATGGGCGCACAAGCCTTGTCGGGCATCGCCAAAGACCTGAACAAGATGAGCGCCAAGAGCTCGATCAAGTTGCTGGTGCCGGATAGCCAGCAGGGCACCCTGTACAAGTGGGTGGCGATCCTCACTGGTTCGAAAAATGCGCTCAAGGGCGTGGGCTTTTTTATGGGCGGCGCGCTGCTGGCGTTGCTGGGGTTCGCCGGCGCGGTGCTGGCCATGGCGGCGGTGCTGGCGCTGATCTGGCTGGCCAGCCTGCTGCTGTTGAAGAAGGATCTGGGCAAGGCCCGCGCCAAGCCGAAGTTTCGCGACCTGCTGTCCAAGAGCCGGGCGATCAATAGCCTGTCGGCAGCGCGCCTGTTTCTGTTCGGCGCCCGTGATGTCTGGTTTGTGGTGGCGCTGCCGGTCTATCTCTCCAGTGTATTCGGATGGGATTTCTGGCTGGTCGGCGGCTTTCTCGCCGCCTGGGTGATCGGCTATGGCATGGTGCAGTCCTTAGCACCAGCCATCACCGGTAAAGCCAGCGGTCGGGTGCCGGATGGCCGCGCCGCCTTTGTCTGGGCGGCACTGCTGGCTGGTTTGCCGGCGGCCATTGCCCTGGGCCTGGGTAGTGGGCTGTCGGCGCATTGGGTATTGCTCGGTGGGCTGCTGCTGTTCGGCGCGCTGTTTGCGGTGAACTCCTCGCTGCACAGCTACCTGATCGTCAGCTACGCCCAGTCAGACGGGGTATCGCTGGATGTCGGCTTTTACTATATGTCCAACGCCCTGGGCCGGCTGATCGGCACGCTGCTGTCGGGCTGGGTCTATCAGGCTTATGGCCTGCAAGCCTGCCTGTGGGTGTCCAGCGCCTTTGTGCTGCTGGCGGCGCTGATTTCCATCGGTTTGCCACGGCATCGGGCAGTGGGCTGCTTGTAGAAAAACGCAAGTTTGTGCAAGAACCGCCGGGGCGATCAGGCGCAGACTCCTAAGCATTCAAAGGGAGTTTGTTGATGAATCTGTCGCTCTATCTGCTCACCGTACTGATCTGGGGCACCACCTGGATTGCTCTCAAACTGCAACTGGGTGAAGTGGCGATTGCCGCCTCCATCGCCTATCGCTTCGCCCTGGCCGCCGCCGTGCTGTTCGCCATTCTGCTGCTCAGCGGCCGCCTGCAGACACTCGACAGGCGCGGCCAGCTGATTTGCCTGGTGCAGGGCCTGTGCCTGTTCTGCCTGAACTTTATGTGCTTCTACACCGCCAGCCAGTGGATCCCCAGCGGCCTGGTGGCGGTGATCTTCTCCACCGCCACAATGTGGAATGCAATCAATGCGCGGCTGTTCTTCAAGCAGAAGATCGCCGCCAATGTGCTGCTCGGTGGCGCCCTGGGCCTGGGCGGTTTGGCGCTGTTGTTCTGGCCGGAGCTGGCTGGTCATCCGGCCAGCCGCGAGAGCCTGCAGGGGATTGCACTGGCGCTACTCGGTACGCTGTTTTTCTCTGCCGGCAATATGCTCTCCAGCCTGCAGCAAAAGGTTGGCCTCAAGCCGCTGACCACCAACGCCTGGGGCATGCTCTATGGCGCGCTGATGCTGGTGGCGATTTGCCTGGTCATGGGCACGCCGTTCGGCTTTGAGTGGAACAGCCGCTATATCGGCAGCCTGCTGTACCTGGCGATTCCCGGCTCGGTGATCGGCTTTACCGCTTACCTGACCCTTGTCGGGCGCATGGGCCCGGAACGCGCCGCCTACTGCACCGTACTGTTCCCGGTGGTGGCGCTGAATATCTCGGTGTTCGTCGAGGGCTACCAGTGGACCGCCCCGGCGCTGCTGGGTCTGGTGCTGGTGATGCTGGGTAATGTGCTGGTGTTTCGTAAACCCAAAGCCATACCGATGACGGTGGTGCGCGAGACGTAGGGTGCGCTGTGTGTTCAGCCGGGGGACATAGGTGACAGGTGTCGGGGGACATAGGTAACGCATTTAGGCTTAC
>OGCL01000798.1_pt1 | contig 30743 bp, 26 predicted proteins | sample 1570041 | NCBI WGS metagenome assembly OGCL01 (sample SAMN06266162, study PRJEB24511) | hot springs metagenome | isolation source: Hot spring water | place: South Africa: Limpopo | collected 2015-06-22 | reverse complement strand
ATGAATGGAAAGGTTTTTTACTATCACTTTTGGGAGGTGATGGGAAGTGATGAAGATTGGAGGTTTTTGATATAAGTTAATGATATTAAATAAATAATATATTTTATAAAAATCACTTCATATCACTGTGATAAATCACTTCAACATCACCTATTTCATCACTCCTGTTTTATGTATTTTTCTGCATCTTATCAATGGTTTGCAAATGTCATCACTTATATCACTTCATTTCTGACCCCCTTCCCACATTTTTTCCGGCGGCTGATTTGGTCGACTACCTGGCCACTCACACTAAAGTGTGCGCAGGGTCGTGGATCAAACGTGGATCAAAAATAGGGTATTTTATGGGTTCCAAAATGAAAAAAGCCGTTGAAAATCAACAGCTTAATTCTGAATTTTGGCGGGAGCGGTGAGATTCGAACTCACGGAGGGCTTACACCCTCGTCGGTTTTCAAGACCGGTGCATTAAACCGCTCTGCCACACTCCCGTAGTGGCCTGCATTCTATCAGGATATTTCCCAAAAGCAAGCACTATCCCGCGACAGGTGCGCAGATTATAAGCGAGCGGCCAATTGTGCGCCTTCGCGGATTGCGCGACGGGCGTCTAGCTCACCCGCAAACTTCGCGCCGCCGATCACATGGTAGCGTGAATCGACCGGATTGCCTTTGTCGTCAAGTTTGACCAGCGTATTGACTGAGACTTGCCCCGCGCACAGAATCACATGGTCAACATTCAAAATCTGCGACTCACCAGCGACGCGGATATGTAAACCGAGATCATCGACTTTGACATATTCGACTTCGGCCAGCATTTTGACGCCATGCTGACCTAGGACGGCCTTGTGAATCCAGCCGGTGGTTTTACCTGGACCTGCGCCCATTTTTTTCACGCCAGCTTTACGCTGCAGCATGGTGATTTCGCGGGTTTTCGGCGGACGTACTGCCGCAGCCAAACCACCCTGATCGGTCACGTCCAGATCGATGCCCCATTGCTTGCAGTATTGATCGACGGTTTGATTCGGGTGTTCCAGCAGGTAGGCGCAGGTATCGATGCCAATACCGCCTGAGCCGATGACCGCGACGCGCTGGCCGACTTCGACCTGACCGCTTAACACTTGGTTATAGGCCACGACTTTGGGATGGTCTAAGCCGTCAAACTGTGGAATACGGGGCTGCACGCCCGTAGCGACGACGATATCGTCAAAACCACCAAGCTGATCGGCAGTGACTTTGCTGTTCAGTTTAACCTGTACGCCGGTACGCTTGATTTCGTTGCGATAGTAGCGAATGGTTTCTTGAAACTCCTCTTTGCCGGGGATCGCGGCGGCCATATTGAACTGCCCGCCGATATCAGCCGCAGCTTCAAACAGGGTGACGTTGTGACCACGACCTGCAGCAACGGTGGCAGCCGTTAGACCGGCCATACCACCACCAACGACGGCGATGTTTTTCGGTTGTTTGGCCTTGAGGTAGACCAGTTCGGTTTCGTAGCCAGCGCGTGGGTTAACCAAGCAAGTCACCCGTTTATTGCCCATGGCAAGGTCAAGGCAGCCTTGGTTACAGGCGATACAGGTGTTGATGGCTTCAGGCTGACCAGCTTTGGCTTTGTTGACAAACTCTGAATCGGCCAGCAATGGACGCGCCATCGAGATCAGATCCGCATCACCGGCAGCGATGGTAGCATCACAGTCTTCTGGCGTGTTAAAGCGGTTGGAAGCGATGACTGGAATCGACAGTTCTTTTTTGATGTTAGCAGTGACTTGGCGGAATGCCATGCGCGGCACTTGGGTGGCGATGGTCGGCACACGCGCTTCATGCCAGCCGATGCCGGTGTTTAAGATTGTCACGCCAGCAGCTTCGAGGGCTTTGCTGATCTGCACGATTTCTTCCCATGTATTGCCGTTTGGCACGAGGTCGATCAGCGACATCCGATAGATGATGATAAAGTCTTCACCGACGGCTAGACGTACGGCTTTGACCACTTCAAGTGGCAAACGCATGCGGTTTTCAACCGAGCCACCCCAGCGGTCGGTGCGTTGGTTGGCGCGAGGGCAGATAAACTGATTCAGCAGATAGCCTTCTGAGCCCATGATTTCAACGCCATCGTAACCGGCCAGCTTGGCGAGTTTGGCGGTGTGGGCATAGTCTTTGATGGTGCTGAGGATTTTGCTGTCGCTAAGCTGCTTGGGCTTAAATGGGTTGATCGGCGACTTGATCGACGAGGCCGATACCGAAAATGGGTGATACGCATAGCGGCCAGCATGTAGAATCTGCATGATGATTTTGCTGTCGTAGCGATGTACCGCTGAAGTGACGCGACGATGGTTCAGCACGTCGCCATAGTGATTGAGCGAACCCGCCAGTGGTTTGAGCCAGCCTTGCCGATTCGGGGCGATCCCGCCAGTGATCATCATGCCCACGCCGCCTTTGGCACGTTCAGCAAAGTAAGCGGCCAGCTTGCCGTAGTCCCAGAAGCGATCTTCTAGGCCGGTGTGCATCGAACCCATCACGATGCGGTTGGGCAGTTTGGTAAAACCGAGGTCAAGCGGGGCAAGCATGTGTGAAAAAGAACTCATGGCGGTTTCCTTAATCGAGTCGATTGCGGTATAACAGTGGCTAAAGTTAATGGTGTTAAGATTAGGGGTTTTGCAGGGAATGTCAAGTACCACAATGCGCAACAATTCGACTGATCAGACCATACCGATCCAGCCCGAACAGACACCGGCTGCCGCGCGTAAATCAGGCCGCAGCTACCATCATGGTGATCTACGGCGCAGCTTGATTGAGTCGGGCTTGGTGTTGGTACAAGAGGTTGGGGTAGAAGCGATCAGTCTGCGCGAGCTGGCCGAGCGGGTCGGCGTGTCCACACCAGCCTTGTATCATCATTTTAAGAATAAACAGCAGTTGTTGTTTGCACTCGGCGAAGCCAGTGTTGATTTGTTTCAAGCAGCCTTGGATCAAGCGATTCAGCAAGCAGGGCAGGGTTTTTCGATTGAAGATTTTGTCTTGGTGTATGTGCGGTTTGCGATTGATAACCCTGAGTTATATGAGTTGATGTTTGGGCGGCAGATGTGGTCAGGCGAGCAAACCAGCGAGTTTCATCGCAAGGCCAAACACAGCTTTCGGGTCAGTGCTGAGCGGCTGGTACGCTTGCAACAGGCCGGACAGTTGCCCAGTGGCGTGAATCCGCTGCGCTTGGCGCAGGTGGCGTGGGCGACCTTGCACGGGTTGTGTCGGATGTATAACGATGGTTTGGCATTTGCACCGGAAACCATCGAGGATATTGCGCGCTATGCCTGCCGCTTGATGCAGCAGGCGGTATTGGCGGAAGCGGCAAGCTGAGCTTAAGCAGTTAAGCCAAAACCACATCATCCAAATGCTGTGACCAGTACGCGGTTAGCGCTTGCGTGTCGTGCTGATTTGGGTGGAAGCCGTCTTGGTAGTAGTCTAGATAGGCTGGTGCGAGGGTTTTGATCAGCTTACCGATTTCTTGTAAACCCTGCCAATGTTGCCGGAGCTGCACCCGTCCAATACGATCGTTCAGCAACAGCTTAAGCGTGATCTGACTGATTCGAGTCAAGAACGTCACCGTAATAATTCGCATTAACCGCTTACGCATCCGTTCATCAGCAAATACCGTCTGATAGGTATCAAACGCCACCGCTTTATGCTCGGTTTCTTCCAGCGCATGCCACAACCACAGCCGTGCCGCTTGTGGATGGAGACCATTGCGAAAATCAGGGTTTTCCAGCACATAGCTGGCAATAATCGCAGTAAAGTGCTCCAGTGCGCAGGTAATCGCCAGTTGCTGTTTATGGGTTAGGCGGCCTTTGATTTGTTCGATTTTATCGTGTTCAAAATCAATAATCGGCTGTACATCCAAGCCTTTGGATTTGGCAAAATTATTAAAGTCCTCGTGCGCATGACTGTGCATCGCTTCTTGGCCAATAAAGCCAGAAATGTCTTTTTGCAACTGCTCATCGAGTACCTGAGCGCGCACATTGCGCACCGAATGCACAAAAAAACGCTCGCCATTGGGAAAGGTTAGCGATAGTGCCGTGAGCAAATGCGACAGCAATGGATTGTCCTTGAAGTAATACAACGGTAGATCAGCAAAGCTAAACTGTTGACGACGGACTACAATCGACGCAGATACAGGGGCATTCATGACGAATTCCTTTGGCGGATCATTCAAGTTTAGAGTGCAATAGACAATGACTGTTGTCAATGTGTTCCGACCGACTGTCATAAATGCCAATAAACGCGCCTGCTCTAGTCATTGACAGGTACGTGTAGATTGGGTGTACTGCACGGATTGTGCAGATTGCGGGCGTCATCCGTGCAAAATTGCCAAAATTTGTGACAGATTGACGATGAAAAGCCAATTGTGGCTTGACCTTGCTGGCTTGCGATAGCAAGATAATGCGCCATTTGAATTAGTGTGCCTTCGGGTGTCACTGTAAATTTTTTTCATAGCTGAAGCCGAGGATTCTATGAAGGCTCTTGTTGCTGTCAAGCGCGTTGTCGATTACAACGTCAAAGTCCGCGTCAAGGCGGATAAGACTGGTGTTGATCTGACCAACGTCAAAATGTCGATTAATCCGTTTTGTGAAATCGCCGTAGAAGAAGCCGTGCGCCTCAAAGAAAAAGGCGTCGTGACTGAAATCGTCGTGGTATCAGTCGGTCCTGCCACTGCACAAGAGCAAATCCGCTCTGCGATGGCACTCGGTGCAGATCGTGGTATTTTGGTACAAACTGATGATGCGGTCAGCTCATTGGCAGTGGCCAAAATCCTAAAAGCGATTGCTGATCAAGAACAGCCACAACTGATTTTGCTCGGCAAACAAGCCATTGATGACGACAACAACCAAACCGGCCAAATGCTGGCGGCGTTGATGGGTGTTGGTCAAGGTACCTTTGCGTCTAAAGTGACCGTTGAAAATGGCGTGATGAATGTTGAGCGTGAAGTCGATGGTGGCGCACAAACCGTTGCACTGCCACTGCCCGCAATCGTCACCACTGACTTACGTTTGAACGAGCCACGCTATGCCGCGTTGCCGAATATCATGAAGGCACGTAAGAAGCCTTTGGATACCAAAACCCCAGCAGATTACGGTGTTGACACCACTGCCAAAGTGAAAACTTTGAAAGTAGAGCCACCTGCTGAGCGTAAAGCCGGTATCAAGGTTAAGTCTGTTGATGAGCTGGTTGAAAAGCTCAAAAACGAAGCCAAAGTCATCTAATCGGTACAAGGAATCTGATCATGGGTATTCTGGTATACGCCGAACACGACAACGTCAGCCTAAAACCAGTCACACTGAACGTTGTGGCGGCGGCTCAAGCCATTGGCGGCGACATTCATGTGTTGGTTGCTGGTGCAGGCTGTCAAGCTGCTGCTGAAGCTGCTGCAAAAATCGCAGGCGTCAGCAAAGTATTGGTTGCAGACAACGCTGCCTACAGCCATCAACTGGCCGAAAACATCAGCTTGTTGGTCACCGAGTTGGGCAAGGGCTACAGCCATATTCTGGCTGCTGGTACCACCAACGGCAAAAACTTCCTGCCACGCGTTGCAGCACTGCTGGACGTTGGCATGATTTCTGAAATCACCAAAGTGATCAGCGCGGACACCTTTGAGCGTCCGATCTACGCCGGTAACGCGACTGCGACCGTGCAATCGACCGAAGCCATCAAAGTCATCACCGTACGTGGTACAGGCTTTGATCCAGTTGCGGCCGAAGGCGGTTCAGCAGCGGTTGAAGCGGTTGCCAGCGCACAAGACGCCGGTAAATCAAGCTTCGTCAGCGAAGAGCTGGCCAAGTCTGACCGTCCAGAACTGACTGCTGCCAGCATCGTTGTTTCTGGTGGTCGTGGCATGGGTAATGGCGACAACTTTGACAAAGTGTTGGTACCATTGGTCGACAAGCTCGGCGCAGCGATGGGTGCCTCACGCGCCGCTGTTGACGCAGGCTTTGTGCCAAACGACTACCAAGTCGGTCAAACCGGTAAAATCGTTGCACCATCATTGTATGTTGCAGTCGGTATTTCGGGTGCGATCCAGCACTTGGCCGGTATGAAAGACTCTAAAGTCATCGTCGCCATCAACAAAGACCCAGAAGCACCAATCGCTTCGGTCGCTGACTACTTCTTGGAAGCAGACTTGTTTGCTGCGGTTCCAGAACTGACCAGCAAAATCTAAGTCTACGACTTAAAAAAATACCCCGCGACTCATAGGTCTGCGGGGTATTTTTTATTGCGTGCTTTATGAAACTGTTATGCAGCAGCGGTATTGATCAACCAAAGCGTGTATCCAACATAAATCGCCACAAAGCCCATACCCGCGTACCGATTGACCGCCTTAAACAGCCAGCAGATCGCAAACAACAGCACGGTAATCCCGACCATGACTGGAATATCACGTTGTAATACCTCTTGTTCGACCACAAGTGGCTGAATCAACGCAGCAACGCCAACAACCGCTAACATGTTAAAAAAGTTAGAGCCAATGATATTGCCCAGCACCATATCGTACTCGCCTTTACGCGCCGCGATGATAGACGACACCAATTCAGGCAGCGATGTACCGATGGCAACCACAGTCAAACCGATAATTAGCTCGCTGACCCCAAAGGCTTCCGCCACACCGACCGCGCCCCAGACCAATGCACGGGAGCTTGCAATCAACAACACCAGCCCCAGCACAATCCAAAAAATCGACTGTCCCTTGGTCATGTTGTGTTCGACCATCTCCTGCTCGACTTCTTCGATCAGATGGTCGGCTTTGCCTTGTCGTGCACGCCAGATGCTATAGCCCATATAGCCGGCCAGTACTGCAAACAGCAGCGCACCATCTAAACGGCTCAGTGCGCCGTCCAGCAGTAAAATCACTCCAAAACCCGTGGCCGCCAGCAAAATCGGCAACTCACGGCGCAACACATCCGACTGCACCGCAATCGTCCCCATCAGGGCTGTCACGCCTAAAATCAGCGCGATATTGACAATATTTGAACCGTAGGCATTGCCGAGTGCCAACTCAGGACGATCCTCAAGTGCCGAAATAATTGATACCGTAATCTCAGGGGCTGATGTTCCAAAGCCCACAATAATAATACCAATCAATAGGGCGGATACGCCCAGATGCTTGGCCAGTGTCGCTGCGCCATCGACAAATTTATCGGCACTCCATACCAACACAGCCAAACCTGCAAGAATAGCAAGCAAATGAAATAGCATAGACACACTTCACGAAATTGAGTCAGTTGCCCGATGCAAACTGTTGTGCGCATCTTATGTGATCGCCTTAGAGAAAACAGATCACAACTGCTATCTTTTTGTAGTCGTACTGGAGATACATAAAAAACGCCCCACGATGAGTGAGGCGCTGGGTGTAATGGAAGTGTATCGCTCTTCGAACTAGCTGGCCAGAATCGCCGATTGAATCAGCCAGATCGTATAGCCAGCATAGATGAACAATAAGCCACCGCCTTCCGCACGGCTGATCTGCTTGCCATCAGCATGTAGCTTAAAGCGCCAACACATGACAAACAGCAACAGCGTTAAAAATACCATCACAGGAATATCACGCGTGAGCACATCGGCCGCCACACTGAGCGGATGAATGACTGCTGCCAAGCCCACCACTGCCAACGTATTAAACACGTTTGAACCGATAATATTGCCCAAAATCATGTCATGCTCGCCCTTGCGTGCGGCGGCAATCGATGACACCAACTCGGGTAAAGATGTACCAATCGCGACAATGGTCAGACCGATGATCAAATCACTAACGCCGAATGCCTGCGCCAGACCAACCGCACCCCACACCAAGAAGCGAGAGCTGACAATCAGCAGAATCAGGCCAATCACCACCCACATGATGGCTTGCTGACGCGTCATCACTTTTTCGGCAAGTTCTTGCTCGACTTCGGCAACGATACTGTCATCTTTACCCGATTTGGCTTGCCAGATACTGACGCCGACCAAAACGGCCAAAATACCCAGTAAGATTACCCCTTCCAATATGCCAATCCAGCCATTGAGTAGTAACAACACCGCGACCAGTGTGACCGCCAGTAGTACAGGCAATTCTTTACGCACCACTTGCGATTGAATGGCAATCGGGCTAATCAGGGCGGTAATCCCCAAGACTAAGGCAATGTTGGCGATGTTAGAGCCGTAGGCGTTGCCCAAGGCCAGCCCTGGATTGCCTTGTAAAGCTGAGATAATAGAGACGACGATTTCGGGTGCAGATGTCCCAAAACCGATAATCAAAATCCCGATCAGTAGTGTCGGCACACCCAGATGATGTGCCAGCCCAGATGCACCGTCGACAAACTTGTCGGCACTCCACACCAACACAGCCAAACCTGCAATAATTGCAAGCAAATGAAGTAGCATATACACCCCTCGTTCAGTTCAATCAAAAAATCCGGTCAGTTGCCCGATGCAAGCTGCTGCGCGTATCGTAAGCGATTGCACAAAAAAAATGAGCAGATCGACTGCTCATTTTTGAAGGATTCCTGTGAACGGCTATTGAGCGGCTAGAGTCGCCCTGTGTCGCATTAACCGTGTCGCCAAAAGCGCACTGGATGCGCCATTAATGCCCCGTCAAGATAGACCTGCCCGCCAAGAAACGCCACGCGACCGGCCGCAATCCAACCGACGATGCGCGGGTAGATTTGGTGTTCTAGTCGATGCACTTCGGTTTGTAAGCTCTCGAGTGTCTCATGCGGTGTGATGGGGTGAATCGCCTGTGCAATCACCGCACCAGCATCCAGCTCTGGCGTGACAAAATGTACCGAACAACCGTGCAACTGCTCACCATTGTTGAGCACGCGCTGATGGGTGTGAAGACCTTTATAGGCAGGCAGAAGTGAAGGATGAATATTGATGATTTGACCGCTATAACGGGTGACAAAATTCGCAGTCAACACGCGCATAAACCCCGCCAGTACGATCAAATCGACTTGCCAGCTTTGTAAGACCTGAATCAGCTCATTTTCAAAACTGGCTCGATCCGTAAACTGGCGATGATCAACCAAGGCGCGACGTAACCCCGCTTGTTCGGCGCGTTGTAGCGCATAGGCATCAGGACGGTTACAAATCACGCCGACAATGCTGCCTCGAATTTGTCCTGATTGACAGGCATCAATCAAGGCTTGCAAGTTGCTGCCATGCCCAGAGGCGAGTACCGCGATTCTGATCAAGTCAACACCACACGCACTTGGTCATCCGCATCTGTGGTGGACTGCGTGTCTGCTTCGATGTTGCCCATGATCCATGCCGTCTCACCAGTGGCAGCGAGATGATCCAGTGTTGCTTGGGCATCGGCGGCAGCCACGACCAACACCATGCCCACGCCGCAGTTAAACGTACGATACATTTCATAGGTATCGACATTGCCTTGCAGTTGCAGCCACTTAAATAGAGCAGGCCACTGCCATGAGGCGGTATTCACTTGCGCACGCATGCCATTTGGCAAAACACGCGGCAAATTACCGGGTAGGCCACCACCAGTGATATGTGCCATCGCGTGCAGATCGATTTTTTTGGACAGATCCAGTAGGGGCTTGACGTAGATTTTGGTTGGCGTCATGACCAGATCAGCCAAGGCTTGGCCGTCAATTTGCGTATCTAGCGGCACTTGACGCACGTCAATGATTTTACGGATCAGCGAGTAGCCGTTGGAGTGCGCACCACTCGATGCAATACCGATCAGCACATCACCGGCTTGGACTTTTTTGCCGTCGATAATCTTGCGCTCTTCAACCACACCGACACAAAAACCGGCCAGATCGTAGTCTTCCCCGTCATACATGCCTGGCATTTCGGCGGTTTCACCACCGACCAAGGCACAACCGGCTTGCAAGCAACCTTCGCCAATGCCGGTCACGACGTTGGCCGCCACATCGACATTAAGGTGTCCAGTTGCGTAATAGTCCAAGAAGAACAGTGGCTCTGCGCCACAGACCAGCAGGTCATTGACGCACATAGCGACCAAGTCGATACCAATCGTGTCGTGCCGGTTCAGCTGTAATGCCAGTTTGAGCTTGGTGCCAACACCATCGGTACCCGAGACCAAGACTGGCTCATCGTAGCCTTTGGGGATTTTGCACAGCGCACCGAAGCCGCCCAAGCCACCCATCACTTCAGGGCGCATGGTGCGTTTGGCGACTGATTTGATGCGGTCAACCAAGAGATCACCAGCTTCAATATCAACACCAGCGTCTTTGTAGGATAGCGATGCGTTTGGGGTAGGGGTTGGCTGCGTCATAAATCAAGTCTCCGCTTAGGCGGCAGATTATAACCGGAATCAACCATTCGACTATGGTATTCGTGCAGGAAAATGCGTATGTTGAAGCCGTTTTGATCATCATCTCCACGCTTTTGGAGCATAAAACGTGAACGACCCCTTGATTCGTCGTCTGCTGATATTGGTATTTGTCGTTATTTTTGGTTGGGTCATTTGGCTGTTACAGCCGATTTTAGCCCCGTTTGTGGCTGCATTTATTTTGGCGTACTTGCTCAACCCTTTGGTCGAAAAGCTGATGCAAGTGGGTCGAATGCCGCGCTGGGTGTCGATTGGTGCGGTATTTTTGATCATGACGACTGCGGTTGTTGCGGCCACATGGTGGCTGGTGCCCATGATTTGGAAGCAGTTGATGTTCGCCAAAGACAACATTCCGAATGCAGTCAACTGGTTTAACGGACCGATGCGGCTGTGGTTGGAGCAGCGTCTTAATATGCAAATCGCGCCGATTGATCCACAGCATGTTTCCGACGAAGTGTTGCTATATTTACAAACGCACTACAATGCATCGAGTGTACAGGCCGCGTTGGGTAATTTGGCGCGTTCTGGCTTAAGTGCCATTAATGTGGTTGTCCTCACGGTATTGGTACCGATTGTCACTTTTTATTTCTTGTTGGACTGGCGTGGCATGTTGCAGCGTATGCAGTTGCTGATCCCGCGCCGACTGGAACCCAAAGTCGTACAAGTGACCATGGAGTGTCATCAGGTCCTCGGTGCATTTGTGAAGGGTCAATTGGTGGTGATGCTACTGCTCGGGACAGTCTACGCGGTTGGATTGCAGTTGATTGGGATTCAGGTTGGGCTGATTATTGGTTTGGTCGCAGGTCTGGCCAGCATCATTCCTTACCTTGGGTTTGCCGTCGGCTTGACTGCTGCAATCGTGGCCAGTTTGCTGCAATATGGCTTAAATTGGTTCAATCTAGGCTTGGTCGGTGTGGTGTTTATGATTGGGCAAGTGGTAGAAGGGTATATTTTACAGCCCTTTTTGCTCGGTGATAAAATTGGTCTGTCACCTGTGGCGGTCATCTTTGCCATTATGGCGGGTGCGCAGTTGTTTGGGTTTGCGGGCATGTTGTTGGCATTGCCAGCGGCGGCGGTGTTGGTGGTGTTGTTTCGACATGCCCATCATAGTTATGAGGCGAGTCCACTGTATTCGTATGTGCCGCTTGAAGAGACTGTGATGCGCCCGCCTGCGCCCGTGCGGACTGACCCTGCATTGGTCGATCTTGCTGCATCGCCGATAGCGAATAAGCCAACAGATGACAAACCAGCAGTCGACAAGTCAGCAGAGGATTCTTGATGATGATGCGCCAGTTAAGCCTGTCGATTGATTCGCGGCCAGATGCGCAAATTGCAGACTTTGCGGGGCCAGGTTGGGTAGCAGTGATTGATGCGGTACGTCAGTTACATGCAGGTCTGTTACAACGGGTTTATTTATACGGCGAGGCGGATAGTGGCAAATCGCACTTGCTGTCAGCGATTTGCGAGTCCTACCAAGACATGCAGCGTAGTGCGATTCAGGTGTCACTGATCGAATTGCTGGATGCGCCGACCGAAGCATTGGCGGCACTGGAAAGTTTTGACTTGGTGGCACTCGATGACCTTGAGGCAATTCGTGGTGTGTCGCATTGGCAAGAGGCTATTTTTCACCTCATCAACCGCAGCAGTGCTGGCGCAGGGCAACTGATCTTTGCCTCACGCTTACCCCCGCAAGCGCTGCAACTCGAGTTGCCTGATTTGATGTCGCGTTTATCACAAGCCGCCTGTTTTCAGTTACCCAACGGTGATCATTTTGCAGATCGTGAAGCACTGTTGGCGGCCGCACTCAAGCGGCGAGGCTGGCATTTTGAGCCGCAAATTATCGAACATATTTTGCAACATGGACCACATCAGGCCGGTTTAATGCTCAAAATTCTCGGTCAGTTAGAGGTTTTTTTTCAGGCACAACGTCGCAAACCCTCTGCTTCAATGATTCGACAAGTGTTAAATCTGATCGACAGCCAGTCGGCTAGTCACTGAAAACTGCTTGTCTGACCGGTTGAGGTATGCGACAGTAAGCCCCTGCCATGGAGTGTGGGGCGCAGTTGGCCGCACCATTTTGGCTAACCTAAAACAATAACGCCCGCTTTAGGAGTTCGCGTTTATGCTCAAGCGTACAATCAGCCTGAGTCTGCTTTGTATGGCGAGTCATGCCTACAGTGCTAATATCATTGTGACCACGACTGCTGACGAAGACGGCACGAATCCGAATGCTTGCTCGCTGCGTGAAGCGATTAAGCTTATTAATGGCGAGATGGTTCGTGACCCTGCTGATCCAGATAAAGAAATTTATAAAGATTTGCTGAACAGCACGGAAGGCTTTGGTGGCTGTGGTGGCAAAGATGCGGTCTCAGATGTGGTGTATGCCCCAATTATTGAGTTGCCGTTTGGCAAAACCTATTTGTTAGAGCGCGAAGTGCTGATTCAGCGTTCATTGACCCTACGCAGTGATGATTTGGGCAATAGTCGAGATCGGTTGGGCGTCAACAATCCAGTCATTCGTGCCGTTGGTGCGCATCGCTTGTTTAACATCAATGACGCGAGTCCTGAAGCAACCTCAGTACAGTCTGTGGTGATTCAGCAGGTCAATCTTGAGGGTTGTGCTAAGACCGATAGCAGCCGTATCTGTGCAACGAATGGCGGTATCATTAGTAATGACGAAAGCTTGGTGTTGAGTAGTCTTCGGATCAGTGGTGGTCGCGCCGAGCAGCTTGGTGGTGCAGTATATAGCACCACGCCGCAGTCTAGTGTGGCTCTCACCATTGTCGATATGCAAAATAACCATGCCGGTGTTAATGGTGCAGCACTCTCATTTGAGCGGCCACGCTTTACCATTGGCGGCAGTTATTTTAGCCAAAACAGTGTGCCTGTAGGTTCCAATGGTGTTGTGCTACATGTACGTGATGGTGTCGAACAAAACGATGCCTCTGGTAATCCGGTAGCAACCGTGACCACGCGCACCGGTTTGCTGTTAGACAGTACTTTTTATCAAAATGATGCCGCAGTCATCGACGTGCTTGAGGGCATGGTGATCAATAACACCACACTGGTAGACAACCGTGCTGGCGTGCGGATGAGCGCACCGCGAGCTGGTGCAAACCTTGCTAATAGTATTGTGGCCGGTAATTCACAGTTTGATTGTCAGTTTAGCGCAGGCGACCAGACCTACTTGAACAACAATCTGTTTATAAATGGCTGTAATCAAACCACAGCAGAATTACAGACCTCACAGATTCAAATCAGTGGGACAGGGATTGAGACATTATTTGCCGAACAGGTAAATGGCCAGTGTGCCAAACCACCTGCACGTGGCTTGTTGTGTCGGCCACAGCCGGTGGCGACCACACTGCCTGAACTACAAGACGGCACGGAAGTATTTAACCCCTATCTGCGTCCACGTCTGCTGACGGAGTACACAACCTTAAATGAATCTAGAATCGTTAACAAAGGCCGCAGTATTAGCGCGATTCAGCGCGCACTGACGTGTACCCAAAATGATCAGCGCAGCTTTGAGCGTACCTTGTGTGATATTGGTGCGATTGAGTTGGTTATTGATAATAACCGTAAAACCAATGGCTTGGATATTCGATTTGGTGGGATTGCTCAGTTGAGTCTTGCCCCCTTGCTTGGTGATGGTGATCTGATTCCAGCGGATGTTTGTCCGAGCATTTTTCCGAATCGCCAGCCAGAAGGTGGGGTTTGGTTAGAGGGTTGTTTAACCTACACCAAGGCACCGCAAAAAGGGCTGATGACACTTGGCGAAAATGGTGAAATTACCTATCGCCCCAGCAGTAATTTTCATGGGGTAGACCGATTTAGCTATGATGTCGTGACCACCACCAGTCGTTTTTCTGACGGTGCAAATGATCAAAAAATCAATATCGAAACCACGATTGTGCAAGAGCCAGTCAGTGGAGATACTGATCGCAAGGTGAATCTGGCCGGTGGTGCATTTGGCTGGGCAGGACTGTTTGCGCTGTTTGGCTTGGCCGCTGTGGCACGCCGGAACGCCAAAAAACGCAACACCGAACACTGCAAAACAAAACAACAGGGAGCGTGCTGATGATTCGTCGTACAGCGTTATCGCTAGTGATTAGCGGGCTGATGACCTCAGCCTATGCGGCAACCATTGATGTCACCACCTTCGTCGATGAGGACGGGGAAAATAATACCGCTTGTTCGTTGCGCGAGGCGATTAAAGCCTCTGAGTTGAAGCAAGCCTATGGTGGCTGTAGCGCAGGCAAACGCTTTGAAACGGATGAGATTCAACTTAAAGCGGGTGAGTATGTACTGACGCGTGGTGAGCTATTGCCCAAAACTGCGTTGATCATTCGCGGCAAAAACAGCATCGACATCAATCAGCGCGATGCAATTACGGGGTTGTTTGATGCACGCGTGCCGCTTAGTACCGTCATTCGACTCACCAACAGCCGTGCGTTTAATACAGCAGTCAGCCGTACCAATCTGACCCTGCGTGAACTGATTATTGATGGCGCACAGGCCGACAGTGTCGACCGTGAATATGGTGGAGCAGCCTTGGTGGGCGCGAGTTTGTCGCTGCGCCGTGTGATTTTGCGTAATCACCGTGCCAGTCTGTCAGGCGGTGCGATTTATCTTGAGGGTTCGCAGTCCTCGCTGAATGTCGAAGATACCGCATTTGAAAACAATAGTGCCAGTCAAGCCGCCGTACTGGGGATGACCTGTGGCGACAACCTGAAGTTGACCAGCCGCAATATCGAGATTTCACGCAGCAGCTTGGTCAATAATGGCTCCGCTAATACCCGAAATATCCTTGAGTTTTGCGGGATTCCCAGCGTCAAGATTACCAATACCACCATCGCCAATAACCAAGTCTCGACGCAAACAAACACCAACAGTGCAACCATTTCATTGCTAGATGATGCGTTTGGTACACGTACCGGCTTGGCATCTTTGCTTGATATGGCCAGTGTGACGTTGGTCGGCAATCAGGGTGCGGCGGCTTTGCTGTATGATGGCCGTGCGCAATTGCGTATCGTGAATAGTATTCTGGCCTATAATCAGAATTTTGACTGTCGTTATTTGCCGCGTGATGATGTTCGCTTAAACCAACTTAATGGTGTGGTCACGCGCTCTAATCTCATCGGTGGTTTCCGGCGCTCTCCGAGCACTGATACCACCATTACGTTTGATCAACTGCTAGACTTGCCACTGAGTCGCACCTGTGAGCTGCCGACCAATATTAGTGCTCCGCCATTGGTGGCGTTGCCAGCCGATAAGCCAGATGACCCTCGTGAAATTGATTACAGCAGGGTTCCTACGTCGTCGATTGATAACACCGACAGTAATCGCTACACCGAAAACGCCCCACAAACTTCCATTTTATATCCGTTAGCCGATTATGGTGTCGGATTGCAGGGGCTGTTACCGAAGAAAGTCGATGACGCAACACAGCCCTCAGCCGTGGATCGTGGTGCGAGTTTGAACGAGTGCGGCGCAACCGATCAGCGTGGCGTAGATCGACAGAGCGGGATCAAAAATAAGCTGACCAACACCCCTTTATCGCCGCGCTGTGATATTGGCGCACTTGAACTGGGTCAGATCACGGTCAATGACGATGGCGATGGTGTAAACCGCTCTTACGTTGAGCAGATGGACGTGAAACGTTTTAATTTTACCGATGCACAGTTGGCAGCACTGACTGCCGCAGAGCGTGAGTTGGTGGCGCGGGTCACCAAACAAGACGAAGACTACAAGGCTCAGTTTAAGGCCAATTTTAGCTTCCGTCGGGCGTTTGTCGATGTGCTGAGTAATGACGTACCACAAGAGCAGGTTGTCGAGACCAATCCCCCCACCAGTAGCTTTATTGAGCGTTACAGTGGTCAATACCGTATTATCGATGTCAAATCGTACGGTACAGGCCCTGACGTGTTGTTAACCGATCAGACTCCGGTGCCGAGTGCGAATACAGATCAGGTCAAGTGCGTTTGGATCGAGGATATGAAGCGCTTGGCAGTGTATCGTACCGATGGTACGGCCACGCCGAGTGGTGATGTCGAGCGCTGTGAATATACGGTAGAGGCTCCTGATAAAACCCGCTCAACCGGTATTGTGCAGACGCGGATCAGTAATATTCGACCGATTGCCAAAAACGATGAGTACACCCTGCGTCGTGGTCAAGAAAGCCTAAGTTTTAATATCCTCGACAATGACAACGATGATGGCGATGGTCCGCTGGGCAGTTTGCATGAACCGGAAGATCGTGCGCCGTTTTTTAACAGTGGCGATCGAGTCAACATCAAAATCAAAAAAGCACCGGTGCTGGGGCGGTTGGTGTTTGAGCGTGAGGCACAGTGTCCAGATAATAGCGCGACCCGTCCCAATGAGATTTGTTACGGCGGGCGGGCTACCTATATCGTGGATAACACCTTTTCGCCGTTTAACGACTCTTTTACCTATGTGGTGCTGGATCAAGACAAAGCCGAGTCAAACGAAGCGACGGTGCGGATTATCAATACTGCAACCACAACCGAAGATACCCGTCGTGGTGGTGGATCGTTGGGGCTGTGGGGCTTGCTGAGTTTGGTTGGACTGTCGATGCTGGCTCGTCGTCGCCGTGCTTAACGGTTGTTCGGTGTCAGAAAACCAGTCAATTTGACTGGTTTTTTATTGTTTAGCACGGCTTGCCACTATAAACGCTGGCGTACCATTTCAAACAGACAGACCGCACCGGCCACGGCCACGTTAAGCGACTCTTGTCCACCGGGTTGCGGAATGCTCACGGTTTGGGCATGTTGTAGTGCCAAGTCGGTCGCGCCTTGGCCTTCGTTGCCCATCAGCCACGCGATGGGTTGTCGCAAGTCGAGCTGATATAACGAGTGATCGGCATGTGAGCTGGTCGCATACAGTGGCATGTTCAGGCGCGGCAATAACGTCGTCAGTTCGATATGTTCACTGATATGCATGCCAAAGTGTGCGCCCATTCCAGCACGCAGCACCCGAGGCGACCATACCGAAGCTGTGCCGGTGGTGCAGACGATTCGCCTAACCCCAGCGGCAGCGGCAGTGCGCAGTAGCGTGCCGACATTGCCTGCATCTTGTACGTTTTCAAGGATTAACAGGTCTTCACGCAGTTGGTCTGGCAGTACAGCGGGTTGTTGATCAATCACGGCCAGCACATCCACACCATCGCCCAAGCTGCGCAAGTCATGATACAGCACGTCGGGTAGTACAAAACACGCCATATCCGGCCAGTGACTGAGCAGTTGCACGACTTCAGGGTGCACCAGTGCGGTTTGGGTTAGCCAGATACTATCCGGCCGCCGACCGGCTTTTTGATAGGCATCAAGGAGGTGTACACCTTCCAGCACGGTTTGGCCTGACTTGCGCCTGTGGCTAGACTGCTGGGTCAGGCCGCGCACATGGCGCAGCCGAGGGTTGTCTTTGGACTGGATCAGTTGCGGCTGCATCACGGTTTAGCCTTGCTGCGGTGTATTTTGTGCAGCATCGTGCGTCTGGTGATAGGCAGTAACCCGCTCAACTTCATGCTTGGAGCCAAGTACCACTGGCACACGCTGATGCAGATCATGCGGTGCAACGTCTAGGATGCGCACACGTCCTGTGCTGGCAGCACCACCGGCTTGCTCAATCAGAAGACTCATTGGATTGGCTTCGTACATCAGACGTAGGCGACCAGCCTTAGTCGGATCTTTAAAATCATACGGGTACATAAATACCCCGCCACGGGTCAGGATGCGATGCACATCACCGACCATCGAGGCAACCCAGCGCATGTTAAAGTCCTTACCACGTGTGCCGGTTTTACCCGCCAAGCACTCGTCGATATACTGCTTAACCGGTGCTTCCCAATGCCGTTGATTCGACATGTTGATGGCAAACTCTTGCGTATCGGCGGGGATTTGTAGTTGTTTGGCGGTCAGGATAAATTCGCCCGTCTGTTGGTTTAGGGTAAATACATCGACCCCTGCGCCAAGCGTCAGCACCAGTAAGGTCGAAGGGCCATACAACACATAACCGGCAGCGACTTGGTGTTGTCCGGCTTGAAAAAAGTCTTCAGTGCTGAGTTCGGTCTTGGCGGGACGCGGCAAAATCGAAAAAATCGTACCAACGCTCATGTTCACGTCAATATTGCTGGAGCCGTCGAGTGGGTCAAACAACACCAGATACCGTCCGTCCGTATTGGTGACCACCATATGATCTTGTTCTTCCGAGGCAATCGCAGCAGTAAGGCCACCTTGGGTGAGTGCATCGACCAGTAAATCATCGGAGATCACATCAAGTTTTTTTTGTACTTCGCCTTGGATGTTGCCACTGTCGGCACTGCCCAAAATCCCTGCCAACGCGCCTTGTTGCAGTGCTGTGCTGATCTGATGACAGGCTGCGGTGATTTGCAGCACGATTTGGCTGAGATCTGCGGTGAGGTTCGGTAGTTGTGATTGTTGCGCAGCAAGATAGGCATGCAAAGTGGTGCGAGACATGAAGACTCCAAGCGAGAGGGAATTTAGAGATGGCCTATTATGGCGGATTTTAGCTGAAGGCTGGATGTTTTTTCGGGTGCTGTGTGAGATTGAGTGTGCTCAAAGGGTACAAATCGACTCCATAAGCCGACTGCAAAACAGATTATATTGGTGATCAGACCGTTGAAGGATTGAGGGGGTTATCCATTCATGTCAACCACATCATCGCCAAAGCATCCTACGCGTAAAAAAATAGTATTACTGGGGTTAGTGCTGCTGTTGACCGCGCTGGCGGGATGGCAAGCATGGCAGTTGCGGATGCCGGAGCAATCCATCAGCGTACTGACCCGCGAAGGGGTATTACAGCGGATTCAGCATTTGAACAATCTGGAGACAGTGGCCTTTCATGTCGAAACAGTGGTGACTAGCACCAAGCAAGGCAACTGGTACCGACTCTGGCAAGACCAGCAGCGCGGCTTGTTTATTGCCAGTGGTCGAGTGGTGGCTGGGCTAAACCTAAATCGGCTAACGACTGATCAGGTCCAAGTGTCTGCCGATGGTCGGCGCATTCACATTGAGTTGCCACCAGTCGAAATGCTGTCGATCAGTCTGGATAAAACCGAGATCTATGATCTGAATACGGGGCTGATGGGGCTGATGAAAATTGATCCTGCGCTGTTGACCCAAGCACAACAGGCGGCGCGTCAACAAATCGGTCATACGGCTTGTCAGTCGGGTGTGTTAAAAATCGCCAATGACAACGCACAAAAGCAAGTCCAAGCATTGTTTGCTTTAACCCAAGCTGAGGTGAGTGTAACAGCTGCAGCTGTGCCAAATTGTCCGTCACAATAGTGACTCATAACAGAGTCAATGGCACCCACGGCTACGGCAGCGCATAACCGGCTTGCCGTAGCATCCGGCACAGCTGCAATAACGGTAAGCCCATCAGTGCAGTCAAATCCTCACCTTGCATCTGTTCAAACAAGGTGATCCCCAATCCTTCACATTTAAAGCTGCCTGCACAGTGCAGCGGTTGCTCCAGCGTAACATAACGCTGAATCTCGCCCAGCGTCAGCGCACGAAAAGTCACACTAAACTCAACCACAGCCGTATTAATGTATGCAATTGCGGCACATTGCAAACTGACACCGGTATAAAAGCGCAAGGTTTGCCCCGAAAACTGTTGTAGTTGTTCAATCGCACGGGCTTCGGTCAACGGTTTGCCCAACAATTCACCAAACGCTTGACCCGTCGTCAGATCAAACTGACTGGCGACTTGATCCGAGCCGATCACCCACGCATCGGGATACTGCTGTGCGACCGCAGCGGCCTTTAGTTCGGCCAAGCGGTGGGCGAGTTGTGCTGCTGTTTCACCGACTTGTGCAGTTTCATCGACCTCTGGCGCAATGCATTCAAACGGCAGGGCAAGCCGTTGCAGCAGCTCACGCCGTGTGGTCGAGGTTGAGGCCAGAATCAGCGGGCGATTGCTGTTAGTGTGCATGTGTTTCACAACGTATCGCCATTACAGGGCATGGCGACGCAGGTCTTCAAGACTAACGTAGTTGAGGGCGGCTTCGTGGCAGGCGGCCAGCTTGACCGGTGCGGCGTAGCCTGCGTCTAAGGCTTGCTTCCAGCGTGTGACACAGACGCACCAGTAGTCACCGGGTTTTAAACCGGCAAAGCCAAACTGCGGCAGCGGCGTGATCAGGTCATTACCGACTTGCTGCGAAAAATTTAAAAAATCCGCAGTGACTTGCACACAGACGGTGTGTTGTCCCAAATCATGTACGCCAGTATGACAAAAGCCATCACGGTAGTAGCCGGTCAGTGGGTCAAAACAGCAACTGGCCAAGCGTTCGCCCAGCACGTTGCGAATGTTTTCGGTGGGGGCGGGATGAATCGACATGACAGCTTCTCATCAAATACGGGAGTGAACCTGAGCAGACTAAAACAGGCGTGACCTATCCGACAAGTCTTATTCGTCATCATCCGCGTTGTTTTGCAGGATGCACAGCACGCCAAGCCATGTTAGACTTACGCCGTATTCGGGGGCTCCCCGATTTTTTTTGTGCAGCTTTTCCCAAAAGCGCGATGCACAGCAGTTGATTGTTTGCCATCGATTGCGGCTTTGTCCGCCCGGTGGGTCGTTAGGTGAATCAGTATGCCAGTTGCAGAAACTTGGTTGCTGCCCGATGGGGTAGCCGATGTGTTGCCGGAGCAGGCGACACGTTTAGAGCAGTTGCGCCGGCAGTTGTTGGACACGTTGGCAGGGCGCGGCTATGAGCTGATTTATACCCCGCTGGTCGAATATGTCGAGTCATTATTGATCGCCGACAACAGTGATTTAGATCTACAAACCTTTAAATTGATTGATCAGATTTCTGGTCGCCTGCTCGGTGTGCGCGCCGACATGACCCCGCAAGTGGCGCGGATTGATGCACATGTGCGGCCACTGTCTGGTATTGCGCGTTACTGCTATGCAGCGACCGTGTTGCATACCTACCCGCAAGGTTTGTCGGCCTCACGCACCCCGCTACAATTGGGTGCGGAGCTGTTTGGTTCAGAGTCACTGGCGGCTGACCTTGAGATGCTCGACACCATGTTGACCGTGTTGCAGCAAGCAGGGCAAACCCAGTTGCATGTGGACTTGGGGCATGTGGCGATTTTTCGGACGTTGGCTGGTTTGGCTGGTCTGACCGATGAGCAAGAGCAGCAACTGTTCGATGTGTACCAGCGTAAGGCGATTCCTGAGCTATTGGCGTATACCGAGCAGTTGGCACTGGGGGTGGACTTTTTGGCTCTGGCGCGACTGGGGCATGACTTAACCGCGCTGCGTGCTGGTCTATCAGTGGCAGCACAGCAGTCGTCGGCGTTGTTGCAAGCGATTGATGATTTGGCGCAGGCGTTGGCGCATTTGCAAGCCTGCTGGCCGGATGTGCAGTTCAGTGTCGATGCGTCAGAAGTGCGTGGCTATCACTACCATACCGGCTTGGTGTTTGCGGCGTATACCGCCAATCGTGCGGTGCCTTTGGCGCAAGGTGGGCGTTATAACGGGGTGGGTACAGCATTTGGGCGTACTCGACCTGCGACGGGGTTTAGCTGTGATTTATATCCACTATTGGGTCGGCAAGCGGTCAGCGTACCGCGCGATGTCGTGGCGGCACCGGCTGGCCAAGCGGCTGATTTGTTGGCGGCGATTGCGGCCGCACGGGCAAACGGGCAGGTGGTGATTCAGGTACTCGATCAGCACGAAGCGGCTGATTCAAGATTTACGCATCAACTGATGCAACAAGCAGACGGCTGGCAAGTGCTGCCGCGTGCTTCGATTTAAACGGGGAAAAGAGACCGCTATGGGCAAAAATGTCGTCGTGCTTGGCACGCAATGGGGTGATGAAGGCAAAGGCAAGATCGTGGACTTGCTGACCGATCAAGCCGCCGCTGTGGTGCGTTTTCAAGGGGGGCATAACGCCGGACATACCTTGGTGGTGGCCGGTGAAAAGACCATCCTGCACCTGATCCCATCGGGTATTTTGCGCGAGGGCGTCAAGTGTCTGATCGGCAATGGCGTGGTACTCGCCCCTGATGCACTGCTCAAAGAAATGAAAACATTGGAAGCCAAAGGCGTGCCGGTGCGTGAGCGGCTGCGCATTTCGCCGAACTGTCCATTGATTTTGCAGTGTCATGTTGCTCTTGACCAAGCGCGTGAAATCAAGCGCGGCAATGCCAAAATCGGTACAACCGGTCGCGGTATTGGCCCTGCCTATGAAGACAAAGTGGCACGGCGCGGTCTGCGCTTGGCCGAGTTGATTCGGGGTGGTGAGTCGTTCGAACAGCGTGTGCGCGAAGTAATCGAATACCATAACTTCCGCCTGACCGAATATTATAACGTTGCGCCAGTGGATGCCGATGCGGTGCTGGCTGAAGCCAAAATCTGGGCAGAAGAGTTGCGCCCGCTGGTCTGTGATGTGACCGGTCTACTGCACGAGCATCGCCGCGCCGGTGATAACCTGATGTTTGAGGGGGCGCAAGGTTCACTGCTCGATATCGATCACGGCACATATCCGTTCGTGACCAGCAGCAACACCACAGCCGGTGGCGTGAGTACTGGTTCAGGCGTGGGCCCACTGTATCTGGATTATGTATTAGGTATCACCAAAGCCTACACCACACGGGTCGGCAGTGGCCCATTTCCAACCGAATTGCCTTACGATGCCGCCAATGACGTGGGTTCGGACATCGGTAAGCACCTCGGTACGATTGGTCATGAGTTTGGCGCAACCACTGGCCGTCAGCGTCGTTGTGGTTGGTTTGATGCGGTCGCGCTGCGTCGTGCAGTCGAGATTAATTCGATCAGCGGCTTGTGTTTGACCAAGCTCGACGTGTTAGACGGTCTGGATGAGATTCGGATTTGTACCGCGTATGAGCATACAGGCGACAGTGGTTGTCAGGGTTCGAGTGATGCAGTGGCATTCGAAAACGTCACGCCAGTCTACGAAACGCTGTCCGGCTGGTCGGGTTCGACCATCGGTGCAACGGCGATCAGTCAGCTACCGGCAGAAGCCCAAGCGTATATTCAGCGGATTGCAGAATTGGTCGGCTGTCCGGTCGATATCGTGTCTACCGGTCCTGACCGTGACCAGACCATCGTACTGCGTCATCCGTTTGCGTAACGGCTGCTGTTGATCGCAAAAATCCCTGCTGTGTGCGGGGATTTTTTTTGCCCAAAATCGCACTATTGAGCAGAGCGTTCAAGGTTCTGTGTCAACGTTGCCGTTGCTCAATTACCCTACCGAACCGCAAGCGTTAATCCAAACGACCGCACTACATTAAACACCGTCTCGAAGGCAGGCTGCCCATCCGCCGACAATGCCTTGTACAAACTGGCACGGGTCACACCTGCCTGTGAAGCCACTGCCGTCATCCCTTTCGCACGGGCAGCAATCCCCACCGCATGCACAAAATCACTCGCTGTACCCGTCTCCAAAACGTCTTGCAAAAAGCAACGAATGTCTTCCTCGCTATGCAGATGTTCAGCAATATCCAATTTTTTCATCGCTCAATCCTCCAGATTAGACAGCAATTGCTTTGCTTTTTCGATGTCGCGCTGTTGGGTGGACTTATCGCCACCCTGTAGCAACAACACGATACGCCCATTGCGAATCACAAAGTACACCCGCATCCCACCACCAAACGTCATGCGCAATTCTAACAACTGACCTTCCACGGTTTTGTAGTCACCAAAGTTACCATTTTCGACACGGGCTAGCCGCGCCAACAAACGAATTTTGGTGGTGTGGTCACGCAACCCATTGAACCAAGCTTCAAACTCAGGGAGCTGTTCAATCGTGTATATAAACAAATCGCAGTGATAGCAGAGGGAAGTATTGTATCTTTTGGGATACAGATATGCAATCTATTGCCAGTATCTAGCACAGCAAACGTGCTAAAACTTGTCTGATCACATGAGCCAAAATCGTCTAAACTACCTCTCATCTGCACCGATCAACGACCCCTCCCGATGAAGCAAAGTACAGCACTGGATATTTTAAAAGCGGGTCAAAACGTTTTCCTGACTGGCTCGGCAGGTGCGGGTAAGACCTACACGCTGAATCAATACATTGACTACCTCAAAGCGCGTAAAGTCCCCGTCGCCATCACTGCATCGACGGGTATCGCCGCCACCCACATGAACGGCATGACCATCCACACGTGGGCGGGCATCGGCATCAAAGACAGCTTAGACGGCCAAGACCTCGCACGGATGTATGATCGTAAATATATGCGCGAGCATTTGGATAAAGTCAAAGTTTTGATTATTGACGAAATTTCGATGCTACATGCCAAGCAACTTGATCTGGTCAATCAAGTATTAAAATACTTTAAAGGCAACGAACAGCCGTTTGGTGGGATTCAAGTGGTGTTGGCGGGGGATTTTTTTCAGTTACCGCCTGTCGGTAAACCCAGCGAAACCAATCGGGATAAATTTGCGTTTATGTCAGCGGCATGGCTCGAAGCCAAGCTACAAATCTGTTATTTAACTGAGCAACACCGCCAAAACGACAGCCGCTTAAACGATATTCTCAATGAAATTCGCGCCGAACACGTGTCTGAGGACAGCCTTGCCCAGCTTCGGCGCACCCAACAGCAAGTATTAGAAGCAGATATTACCCGACTGTTTACCCATAACGTCGATGTCGATGAGATTAATCAGCGTCATTTGGCAGCGTTAGACACTGAGCCAAAGATTTTTATGGCACAGACCAAAGGCAACGACAAGCTACTGATGACCCTGACCGGCGCGGTGCGTGCGCCAGAGCAACTGGTGCTAAAAGTCGGCGCTAAGGTGATGTTTGTTAAAAACAACTTCGAGGCCGGTTATAGCAACGGCACATTGGGCGAGGTGACGGGGTTTTTGAACGATGATGAGTTTGGCACATTACCCCGTGTGAAATTGCGTGATGGCGACTCGCTGATTGTGCTGCCCGAAACATGGTCGGTCGATAACGAAAGTGGCAAGGCGCTGGCGACCTATGAGCAGTTTCCGCTGTGCTTGGCATGGGCGATGACCGTGCATAAAAGCCAAGGCATGACCTTGCAAGCGGCCGAAATCGACCTGAGTAACACCTTTGAAAAGGGACAGGGCTATGTAGCCCTGTCACGGCTACAAAACCTCGAAGGCTTGCGGTTGCTTGGACTGAATACCACCGCTTTACAGTTGGATCGCTTGGCGGTAAAAGCCGATCAGCGTTTTTTACAGCTTTCCGGTGAAGCGGAGCAGGTCTGGACGGATCAGGCCGACAAGCCCGCCGCCACCTTAAAAAAACTGCATGATCAATTTATCACCCAATCCGGTGGCACGTTAAACGCCGCCGAAATCGCCAAGTACGAACAGCGCAAAGCCAAGCTGAATGCGAAGAAAAACAAATCCAGCAATGCGCCGGAGCCACATACCTTAGAGCAAACCAAAGTGCTGTTTGCGCAAGGCTTAGAGATCGATGAAATCGCGCAGATTCGCGAACTGACCCAAGCGACCATCATTAATCATCTGGCTAAACTGGCCGAGCAAGATCGGCAGTTTGATGTCAGTCGGATTCGCCCGAGTGAGGAGCAACTTGCACCGATTCGCAAGGTGTATTTGCAACTGTTAAAAGAGCGTAACGCCGAGCATTTTAACGACGATGGCAGCATCAAGCTGCGCCCGATTGTCGAGGCGCTGCGGCAAAACGTTGGCTATAACGAGGTGCGGCTGGCGTTGGTGTTTATTCAGGTCGAGCAAGTGGTCTAACTAGGGTCTGTTGATGTTTGCCCTGCTTGGCAGTGGATTTTGTGGCTCAATTGTACAAATGCGCGTATCATATTGGCCTTTCCTGTCTTGCACATCAGGTCAGCCTTGACTGATCTACGGAGCCGTTCCCAGCATGTTTATTGTGGCCGGTGCGCCAGCACTTTCTGTCTTCAAGCAAGATCAATTGCTTGCCCGTTTGTCTGCCGTTGCGCCGGTTACCGGTTTGGACAGTCAATTTATCTACTTGTTTGACCAAGCATTGTCTGAGTCGGCGCAAGTTGTTGCGCAAGGTCTGCTCAACGATGGGCAGTCCTATCCGATGGTTGCGCCGTCTGAAAACAGCGTACAACTGGTGGTGACGCCACGTATTGGCACGATTTCACCTTGGTCATCGAAAGCCAGTGATATTTTTGCGAATTGTGGTCAGTCGGTGTCACGTCTGGAGCGTGCGACGGTCTACACGCTGCGCGGTATCACTGAATTAACGCCTGCTGTGGTGGCGTTGCTGCATGATCGGATGACCGAAAGCACCTTTAACAGTGTAGACGCGGCGCAAGTCCTATTCAGTCAGCATGCGCCAAAGCCGCTGAATGCGATTGATATTCTGGGTCAGGGCAAAGACGCTTTAGTCGACGCCAATCGTGAATTTGGCTTTGCGCTTTCGGCCGACGAGATCGATTACCTGACCGATGCATTTACCCAGTTGGGTCGCAATCCGCACGACATCGAACTGATGATGTTTGCGCAGGCCAACTCAGAGCATTGTCGGCATAAAATTTTTAATGCCGAATGGACAGTAGACGGCGTAAAACAGCCGTTATCTTTGTTCCAAATGATCAAAAATACCTATAAAGAATCGCCGGCTGATGTGTTGTCGGCCTATAAAGACAATGCTTCGGTGATTGTGGGTTTTGATGCGGCGCGGTTTTATCCGACCTGCAATCCCGACACGCAACAGCGCGAATACGGCATGCACAAAGAAGCCGTGCATATTCTGATGAAAGTCGAAACGCACAACCACCCGACCGCGATTGCACCGTTTGCTGGGGCAGCGACCGGTTCAGGCGGTGAGATTCGTGATGAAGGCGCGACCGGACGCGGCGGTAAGCCCAAAGCAGGTCTAGCCGGTTTTACCGTGTCGAGTCTACAACTGCCCAGTCAGCCAGAGCCTTGGGAATTTGCCTATGGTAAGCCGTCGCGGATGGCGTCAGCGCTCCAGATCATGACTGAAGCGCCACTTGGTGCAGCGGCATTTAATAATGAGTTTGGTCGTCCAAATCTGTGTGGTTATTTCCGTAGCTTTGAGCTGAGTGTACAAGATAAAGTTTGGGGTTTTCATAAGCCGATCATGATTGCCGGTGGTTACGGCAATATCCGGCCTGATCACGTCGAAAAGCAGCCGATTGAGCATGGTGATTTGTTGATCGTACTCGGTGGCCCTGCGATGTTGATCGGTCTGGGTGGTGGCGCGGCATCGAGTGTCGATAGTGGCACGATGGGCGAGCAGTTGGATTTTGCCTCGGTACAGCGTGACAATCCAGAAATGGAGCGGCGTTGCCAAGAGGTGATTGATGCCTGTTGGGGCATGGCCGATCACAACCCGATTGTGTCGATTCATGACGTCGGTGCGGGCGGTCTGTCCAACGCGATGCCTGAACTGGTCAATGACCACAAGCTCGGCGCGGTACTGGATCTACGCAAGATTCCATCGCTTGAAGCCGGCATGTCACCGATGGAAATCTGGTCAAACGAAGCGCAAGAACGCTATGTATTGGCGATTCGGCCAAGCTCGCTGGAGCTGTTTGAGTCGTTGTGTGCGCGTGAACGTTGTCCTTTTGCGGTACTGGGTGAAGCGACCGATGTACGCCATTTGACCGTCAACGATCCACAGTTTAATAACAAAGCCGTCGATTTGCCGATGCAGGTTATGCTGGGTGGTACGCCACGCATGCAGCGCAGCTATGAGACGATTGCACGGGCTGGCCAAGCGCTAGACACGGCGTCGATTGATCTGAAAGATGCGATTTTCCGCGTATTGCGTCATCCGACCGTCGCAAGTAAAGCGTTTTTGATCACCATCGGCGACCGTTCGATTACCGGTATGGTGGCGCGTGACCAAATGGTCGGCCGCTATCAAGTGCCGGTCGCGGATTGTGCAGTCACGGTGACGGGTCATCAAGCCATTACTGGCGAAGCGATGAGTATGGGTGAGCGTTCGCCAGTCGCACTGCTGAATCCAGCCGCATCGGCACGTTTGGCAGTGGCGGAAGCCATTACCAATATTGCTGCGGCACAGATTCAGCAGCTTTCCGATATTAAATTTTCGGCCAACTGGATGGCGGCCGCTGGTCAAGCGGGCGAAGATCAAGCGTTGTTTGATGCGGTCAAAGCCGTCGGTATGGAGCTATGTCCAGCGTTAGGCATTGCGATTCCAGTCGGTAAAGACTCGCTGTCGATGCGCGCCACATGGCAAGACGAGCAGGGTACAGACAAATCCGTCACCTCACCAATGACCTTGATTTTGACCGCGTTTGCACCGGTGACCGATGCAACCAAAACCCTCACACCAGAGCTGAAAGACCTCGATGATACGGTCTTGGTACGGATTGATTTGTCACAAGGCAAATTACGCCTTGGCGCGTCGATTCTAGCGCAGGTGTACAGCCAACTCGGTGATGTACCGGCCGATCTGGATGATGCCGAAGACCTGAAAGCCTTCTTTAGCCTGATTCAGCAGTGGAATGCCGCTGGTAAGATCTTGGCTTATCACGATATTGGTGATGGTGGCTTGCTGGCAACCGTGGCGGAGATGATGTTTACCGCCCGTTTGGGGGTCGATCTACAACTGACCACGGACCGTGTGTTGCCGGAGTTGTTCGCCGAAGAAATCGGCGCAGTTTTGCAATTACGCGGCAGTGATTGGGCAAAAATCAGCGCGCATCTGGCCGGTACACCACTAGCCAACACCATCCAGCAAGTCGGTACAGTCAACCGTAGCGACACCTTGACTGTGGCCGGTCTGAGCCTACCGCGTGCTGAATTGCAGCAAGCGTGGGCGGGGGTCAGTCATCAGATTCAGCGGCAGCGCGATAACAGCGAGTGTGCCGATCAAGAGTTTGCGTTGATTGCAGACACGTCACATCAGGGTTTGATTGCTCAGCCGACCTTTGATCTGAATGAGCCGATTGAAGCACCGTATCTGAACTTGCGTCAGCCGAAAGTGGCGATTTTGCGTGAGCAAGGCGTGAATGGTCAGATCGAGATGGCTGCCGCGTTTGATCGGGTTGGGTTTAGCACGATTGATGTGCATATGAGTGACTTGCTCAGCGGGCGGATTCGCTTGGATGAGTTTGAAGGTCTGGTTGCTTGTGGCGGCTTTAGTTATGGCGACGTGCTGGGCGCGGGCGGTGGTTGGGCGAAGTCGATTTTGTTCAATACGCAGTTGCGTGAGCAGTTTGAGCATTTCTTCCATCGTACCGAAACCTTTACCCTCGGCGTGTGTAACGGCTGCCAGATGGTGTCGCAGCTGAAAGACCTGATGCCGCATGCGGAACACTTCCCACGTTTCCGGCAGAACACCAGCGAGCGGTTTGAGGCACGGGTGGTCAATCTACGGGTTGAGCAGTCCAAGTCGGTATTGTTGGAGGATATGGCGGGTTCGATTTTGCCGATTGCGATTGCACATGGTGAAGGTCGGGTCGAGGCGACGGCGGAGCAACTGGCGGCGCTGCATGCCAACGGTCAGGTGATTTTGCGTTACGTCGATAGTCATGGTCAGCCGACCCAGCAGTATCCACTCAATCCAAACGGTTCGCCGGATGCGATCAGTGGCGTGACCTCGGGTGATGGTCGGGTGACGATTTTGATGCCGCATCCTGAGCGTAATTTCCGTGCGTTGCAGCATAGCTGGAAGCCGGAGGATTGGACGCAGGATGGGGCGTGGTTGCGGATGTTCCGTAACGCGCGCCGGTTTGTCGGCTAATCAAATTAGGTCGGTGAGATGTGAAAAAGGACGGCGTGAGTCGTCCTTTTTTATGGCTGACGTTTTACAGTGTTTCTTCCGGAATCGGATAAGGGATAATATCAAGCTCAAAGCTGTCTGGTTTGCATTTTGCTTGATAGATTTTAATGTCAGGTCTTTCTCGAATTGCTCTTAAAATCAGATATATCTGCTCTTCAGGCATCTTTTCACCAAAAATAATTTCACGAACTGCATCAGGTGCGTGAGTTTGCTTGTTTTCTGGGGAAAAGAACTTAGTATCACCATTAGCTTTTTGATCACAGGAGGGGCAGCGCTCACCTTTCCTAGCAACTTTTGGCCTGATCACGATTCGATATTCTTCTTCGTGCTCAAAGGCGGTATTTTTTGTGGCAAATAGTTTTTTGTTGAGTTGAAAGTTTTTATCTTTCTCAGCATTGCTTAGCTCATCAGATTCAGAGCCTAAAATGTAGGCAGGCGCGCTTGCATAAGCATTAAAAGCGGTATGCTGCTCCAAAACCGCTATACCAACGTCAGGGATACTATCCTCATATTCAACATCAAATTGGTACTTCCAGTCGTCTGGAGCAAGATTCTCAAGTAAGTTGACAAGTCAAACTAAATATGCAAAAGATAACTTTTACCTCACCTGTTGTCCGCCATGCCACGCATCGTCAC
>OGCL01000797.1_pt1 | contig 30748 bp, 29 predicted proteins | sample 1570041 | NCBI WGS metagenome assembly OGCL01 (sample SAMN06266162, study PRJEB24511) | hot springs metagenome | isolation source: Hot spring water | place: South Africa: Limpopo | collected 2015-06-22 | reverse complement strand
CCGACGACGATGACCTTGACGTCGCGGGCGGCGACCTCGTCGATGGCCTTGCCCTGCTCGATGAAGATCTTGGCGTTCTCGAGCAGCAGATCCTTGCGCTCCATGCCCGGGCCGCGCGGCTTGGCGCCGACCAGCAGCGCCTGCTGCGCGTCCTTGAAGGCGACCTTGGGATCGGAGGTGCCGATCATGTCGGCCAAGAGCGGGAAGGCGCAATCTTCGAGTTCCATCATTACACCCTTCAGCGCGGCTTGCGCCTTGTCGATCGGCAGTTCGAGCATCTGGAGGATGACGGGCTGGTCCTTGCCGAGCATTTCGCCGCTGGCGATGCGAAACAAGAGGGCGTAACCGATTTGTCCGGCGGCGCCAGTCACAGCGACACGAATGGGGGCTTTGGCCATGAGGAAACTCCTTTGAAGAGGCGTTGGAGGGGGGCGACGCAAGCGCTGCATAGTACGTCGATCAGGAGCCCCGATCATAGTGTTCGTTGCTGCGCCGTGTCAATAGCTATCTTATATCTTGTATAAGACATAAGATAATCTATGGACGGAGGGAAAATTTTATGCTTCAATGCAACGCCATGATGAGTCGCAATCCGGCCGAATCCCCTACCTTCAGCCCGCTGTATCGTCAGATCAAGGGGTTGATACTGCAATCGCTCGACAGCGGCGAATGGCGTCCCGGGGAGGCGATTCCCAGCGAAATGGAGCTGGCTCAGCGCTACAACGTCAGTCAGGGTACCGTGCGCAAGGCCATCGACGAGATGGCGGCGGAAAACCTGCTGGTGCGCCGGCAGGGCAAGGGAACCTTCGTCGCCAGCCACAGCGATCCGCGTGCCTTCTTTCGCTTTCTCCGGCTGGTTCCGTTGTCGGGCGGCGTCGAGCCGGCGAAGAGCGTTCCGCTCGACTGCTGGCGGGCGAAGGCCGGGCCGGAGGCCGCCCGCGTGCTCAGCATCAAGATCGGCGCGCCAATCATCATCGTCCGTCGCCTGCTCGAGTTTTCCGACAATCCGGTGGTGCTCGACGAAATCTACCTGCCGGGCGAGGTATTCGCCGGTCTGACGCTGGAAGTCCTGCGCGAGGCCCAGGGCTCGCTCTATAGCCTCTTCGAGGGCAAGTTCGGCGTGCGCATGATCCGCGCCGAGGAGCGGTTGCGCGCGGTGGCGGCCGACCGCGCCACGGCGGAGTTGCTGCACGTCCAGGAAGGCAGTCCCTTGCTGTCGGTCGAGCGGGTCAGTTTCACCTATGGCGACCGTCCGGTCGAGTGGCGGCGCGGACTGTATTCGACGGCGACGCATTGCTACCTGAATGAATTGCAGTGACCGAATTTCAAGAAAGGGAGTGACCGAGAAATGGCGGAGTTAAGCAAACCACGACCCAAGTTCCTCAATTTGCTGGAGATACGCCTGCCCCTGCCGGCGAAGGCCTCGATCCTGCACCGCGTGAGCGGCGTCGGCCTGTTTTTGCTGCTGCCGTTGCTGATCTGCCTGCTGGACATGTCCCTCGCTTCGCCCGACAGCTACCGCGAATTGCAGGATCTGACGGCGCATCCGCTCGTCAAGCTGGTCCTGACCGGCCTGTTGTGGGCCTTCCTGCACCACTTCTGTATGGGTGTGCGCATCCTGTTGATCGACGTGCATGTCGGCGTGGAGAAGGCGCAGGCCAATCTGTCGGCCAAGCTGGTGTTCGCCGTCAGCCTCGCGCTGACCGCGCTTTTTGGAGCGATGCTATGGTGAATCGCAAGATCGTCGGGGCCCACTACGGGCTCAAGGACTGGCTCGCGCAGCGCATCACCGGCGTGGTGATGGCGGTCTTTACCCTGGTGCTTGCCGTTGCGCTCGCCCAGGGGGTCGCGTCCGACTACGCAAGCTGGCGCGCCTTCATGTCGAGCGGCCCGATGCGCTTCGCCGCCTTCGTTTTCATTGTCAGCCTGGCTTGGCATGCCTGGGTCGGCGTGCGCGACATCTGGATGGATTATGTCCAGCCGGCCGGCATCAAGCTCGCGCTGCACGTGCTGACCCTGCTGGCGCTCGTCGGTTACGTCGGTTGGGCCACGCAGATCCTCTGGAGGCTGTGAGAAAAACATGAATCCGAAAGTCACCGTACGCAAATTCGATGCGGTCATCGTCGGCGCCGGCGGCGCCGGTTTGCGCGCCGCGATCCAGCTCTCCGAAGCCGGCCTGAAGACCGCCGTGCTGACCAAGGTCTTCCCGACCCGCTCGCACACCGTCGCGGCGCAGGGCGGCGTGGCCGCCTCGCTCGGCAATTCCGAGGAGGACCATTGGCACTGGCACATGTACGACACCGTCAAGGGCTCCGACTGGCTGGGTGACCAGGACGCGATCGAGTTCATGTGCAAGAAGGCCAACGAGGTCGTCATCGAACTGGAGCACTACGGCATGCCTTTCGACCGCCTCGACAACGGTCGCATCTACCAGCGCCCGTTCGGCGGCCACATGTCGAACTTCGGTGAAAAGCCGGTGCGTCGCTCCTGCGCCGCCGCCGACCGCACCGGCCACGCGATGTTGCACGCGATGTACCAGCGCAATGTCAAGGCCAACACCCAGTTCTTCGTCGAATGGATGGCGCTGGACCTCATTCGCGATCAGGAAGGCGAAGTGCTCGGCGTCACCGCACTGGAAATGGAGACCGGCGAGCTCTACGCCTTCCACGCCAAGGCGACGATCTTCGCTACCGGCGGTTCGGGCCGCATCTATCACAGCTCCACCAACGCCTTCATCAACACCGGCGACGGCCTCGGCATGGCGGCGCGCGCCGGCATCCCGCTCGAGGACATGGAGTTCTGGCAGTTCCACCCCACCGGCGTGGCCGGCGCCGGCGTGCTGATTACCGAAGGGGTGCGCGGCGAGGGCGGCATCCTGAGGAACAGCCAGGGCGAGCGCTTCATGGAGCGCTATGCGCCGAACGCCAAGGATCTGGCCAGCCGCGACGTCGTCTCGCGCGCGATGGTGACCGAGATCAACGAGGGGCGCGGCTGCGGCCCGAACCAGGATTACGTGCTGCTCGACATCACCCACCTCGATCCGGACGTCATCATGAAACGCCTGCCGGGCATCCGCGAGATCGCCATCCAGTTTGCCGGGGTGGATTGCATCAAGGAACCGATCCCGGTCGTGCCGACCTGCCACTACCAGATGGGCGGCATTCCGACCAACTATCACGGCCAGGTGGTCGTACCGGGCAAGCGCACGCAAAACGAGATCGTGCCGGGCTTCTACGCCGCCGGCGAATGCGCCTGCGCCTCGGTGCACGGCGCCAACCGGCTGGGCACCAACTCGTTGCTCGACCTCCTGGTGTTCGGCAAATCGGCCGGCGAGACGGCCGTCGAGGAACTGAAGGAATCGCCCAAGGCGCACAAGGAACTGCCGGCCGATGCCTTCGAGCGCACACTCGAGCGGCTCAATCGCCTCAACACGCAGAAGGATGGCGCCAACGTGTATGAAACGCGCCTGGCGATGCAGCGCACGATGCAGAAGCACGCCGGCGTGTTCCGCTTTGCCGACCTGCTCAAGGAGGGCGTCGAGAAGATCCTCGAGGTGCAGAAAGACGTGCAGCGCACCGAGATCAAGGACAAGTCGCAGGCGTTCAACACCGCGCGCATCGAGGCGCTGGAACTGGACAACCTGATCGAGGTCGCCGTGGCGACGATGGTGTCGGCCGAGGCAAGGAAGGAGTCCCGCGGCGCTCACGTGCGTGATGACGCGCCGGACACGCCGGAATGCCCGAACGGTCGCGACGACGTCAACTGGCTCAAGCACACGCTCTGGTACAAGGACGGCAACCGCCTCGACTACAAGTCGGTGACCTTGCGTCCCCTGAGCGTCGAAACCATCGCGCTGAAGAAGCGTGCCTACTGAAAGGGCGACGATGACGACACGCACTCTCCATTTCAAAATCTACCGCTACGACCCCGATCAGGATCGCAAGCCCTGGATGCAGGACATCGACGTCGAGGTCGACAGCACCGACCGCAAGCTCCTCGACGCCTTGGTGAAGCTGAAGGCCAAGGACGACACCATCGCCTTCCGCCGCTCGTGCCGCGAGGGCGTCTGCGGCTCCGACGCCCTCAACATCAACGGTCGCAACGGGCTGGCCTGTCTCACCGATCTCGCCAGCTTCCCGGATGGCAAGCCCATCGTGCTGCGCCCGCTGCCGGGATTGCCTGTCATCCGCGACCTGATCGTCGACATGACGCAGTTCTTCAAGCAGTATCACTCGATCAAGCCTTATCTCATCAACAACGATCCGCCGCCCGAGCGCGAGCGCCTGCAAAGCCCGGAGGAGCGCGAGGAGCTCAACGGCCTCTACGAGTGCATCCTGTGCGCCTGCTGCTCGACCTCCTGTCCGTCGTTCTGGTGGAACCCGGACAAGTTCGTCGGCCCGGCCGGCCTGCTGGCCGCCTACCGTTTCATCGCCGACACGCGCGACCAGGCGACCAGCGAACGCCTTGACAACCTCGAAGACCCGTATCGCCTGTTCCGCTGCCACACCATCATGAACTGTGTCGATGTCTGCCCGAAGGGCCTCAATCCCACCAAGGCGATCGGCAAGATCAAGGACATGATGGTGAAGAGGGCTATCTGATGCTTGACGACCGGCAGCGTATCCGCACCGAACGCCTGCGCTGGGCGAGCCGGCGGGCCTTGCTGGAGAACGATCTGGTGTTGCAGCGTTTCTGGCAGCGACAGCCGGAAACGCTCGACGACCACACGGCGGACGCGCTGGGGCGTCTGCTGGAAATGGAAGACCACGACTTGTGGGAACTGCTGAGCGGTCGGCGCGAAGCCGACGACGCGGCATTGCGGGGATTGGTCGCGCTGCTTCGGCAGCCGGCCGTTCAGTAGCAGTACGAACCATTGATTGGGGATTTGTCATGACGCAGAAAACCGCCACCTTGAACTTCGACGGCAAGGCTGTCGAGTTTCCCGTTTACTCCGGCACCATTGGCCCCGATGTCATCGACATCAGCAAGCTGTATGCGCAGACCGGCGCTTTTACCTACGATCCCGGCTTCATGTCCACGGCGGCGTGCAAGTCCTCGATCACCTACATCGACGGCGACAAGGGCGAACTGCTCTATCGCGGCTATCCGATCGAGCAGCTGGCCGAGAAGTGCGACTTCATGGAGGTCTGCTATCTGCTGAAGAACGGCGAACTGCCGAACCAGGCGCAATACGACGACTGGGTCGCGCGCGTGCGCAAGCACACGATGGTGCACGACCAGCTGACCCGTTTCTACAACGGCTTCCGCCGCGATGCGCATCCGATGGCGGTCTTGGTCGGCGTGGTCGGCGGCCTGTCGGCCTTTTATCACGACTCGCTCGACATCGCCAATCCCGAGCACCGCATGGTCGCGGCGATCCGCCTGATCGCCAAGATGCCGACCATCGTCGCCATGGCCTACCGCTACAACAGCGGCCTGCCCTTCATGTATCCGAAGAACCACTACGACTACGCGACGAACTTCCTCTACATGATGTTCGCCAACCCCTGCGAGGAATTCGTGCCAAACCCCGTGCTGTCGAGGGCGCTCGACCGCATCCTGATCCTGCATGCCGACCACGAGCAGAACGCTTCGACCTCGACGGTGCGCCTCTCCGGCTCCTCGGGCGCCAACCCCTTCGCCTGCATCGCCGCCGGCATCGCCTGTCTGTGGGGGCCGGCGCACGGCGGCGCCAACGAGGCGTGCTTGCAGATGCTCGAGGAAATCGGCGATGTCGCGCGCGTCCCCGAATACATCAAGCGCGCCAAGGACAAGAACGATCCCTTCCGCCTGATGGGCTTCGGCCATCGCGTCTACAAGAACTTCGATCCGCGCGCCAAGCTGATGCGCGAGACCTGCCACGAGGTCCTCAACGAACTCGGCCTGCACGACGACCCGCTTTTCAAGCTGGCGCTCGAACTGGAGCGCATTGCACTGGAGGACGAATATTTCATCGAGAAGAAGCTCTATCCGAACGTCGACTTCTATTCCGGCATCGTGCAGCGTGCGCTGGGCATTCCGACCAAGCTGTTCACCGGCATCTTCGCGATGGCGCGTACCATCGGCTGGATTGCGCAATGGCACGAGATGATCGGCGATCCCGAGCAGAAGATCGGCCGGCCGCGCCAGCTCTATCTGGGGGCCGTCAAGCGCGACGTGCCGGACATGGCGGCGCGCTGAAGGCGACTTGCGGGGGCAACCGAGGAGGCGCCCCTTTTTTTCACCCATACCCATAAACAGAGGTGATGGCATGATGAAGCAATTGTTGTCCAGCTCGTATCTCTTCGGCGCCAACGCGCCCTTCATCGAAGAGCTTTACGAAAAGTATCTCGACAACCCCGGGGGAATCGATCCGGCCTGGCGCGACTATTTCGACAAACTCGCCAATCTGCCGGGCGCCGGCGCCTACAACGGCCCGGATGTGCCGCACATGCCGGTCATAGCCAGCTTTGCCCAACGCGCCAGGGAGGGCCTGCTGCATGCCCCCAAGGCGAGCAGCGCCGGCAGCGAGAAGCAAACCAAGGTGCTGCAGCTCATCAATGCCTACCGCTTCCTCGGCAACCGCTGGGCGCAACTGGATCCGCTCAAGCGCCATCCGCGTCCCGAGGTCGCCGAACTCGAGCCCTCCTTCTACGGCTTCACCGAGGCCGACCTGTCTGCCACCTTCCGCACCGGCTCCTTCGACATGGGGGTGGAAGAAGCGACCCTGCGCGAGATTCTCGAAGCGCTGCGCTTGCGCTACTGCGGACATATCGGCGCCGAGTACATGTATATCGCCGACGTCCAGCAAAAGCGCTGGCTCCAGGCGCGCTTCGAGCCGGTGCGCACCACGCCGCGCTATGCCAACGAGGAGCGGCGGCGCTTTCTTGAGTCGATCACTGCGGCGGAAACCCTCGAACGCTATCTGCACACCCGCTTCGTCGGCCAAAAGCGCTTCTCGCTCGAAGGTGGCGAGTCGATGATTCTCGCCCTCGACCAGGCGATCAGGACGGCCGGCGCCCTCGGCGCCAAGGAAATCGTCATCGGCATGGCGCACCGCGGACGCCTCAACGTGCTCGTCAATATCCTTGGCAAGCAACCGGGCATGCTCTTCGACGAATTCGAGGGCAAGAAGAAGAGCGACTTGATCGCCGGCGACGTCAAGTACCACATGGGCTATTCGTCCGACGTCGCCACGCCCGGCGGGCCGGTGCATCTCACCCTGGCCTTCAATCCCTCGCACCTGGAAATCGTCAATCCGGTGGTCGCCGGCTCGGTGTATGCGCGCCAGATTCGCCGCGGCGAGCGTGGCAAGGATGAGGTGATCCCGGTGCTGATCCACGGCGATGCGGCCGTCGCCGGCCAGGGCGTCAACCAGGAGATGCTCAACTTTTCGCAGACGCGCGGTTACGGCACGGGCGGCACGGTACATATCGTCGTGAACAACCAGATCGGCTTCACCACCTCCGATCCGCGCGACCTGCGGTCGTCGATCTACTGCACCGACGTGTTCAAGATGGTCGAGGCGCCGATCTTCCACGTCAATGGCGACGATCCCGAGGCCGTCGCCTTCGTCACCCAGCTGGCCGTCGAGTTCCGCCAGACGTTCAAGAAGGACGTGGTCGTCGATATCGTTTGCTTCCGCAAGCTCGGTCACAACGAGCAGGATGAGCCGATGGTCACCCAGCCGCTGATGTATCGCAAGATTGCCCAGCATCCGGGCACGCGCAAACTCTATGCGGAAAAGCTCGTCAGCCAGGGGGTGATCCAGGAAGGCGAAGACGAGCAGATGATCAAGGATTACCGGGCGGCCCTCGATGCCGGCAAGCATTTGCGCGATCCGGTGCTCACCGACTACAAGAGCGTCGCCGCGGTCGATTGGACGCCGCATGTCAATGTGCCTTACACCGAGGTCTGCGACACCACGGTGACGATCAAGGAGCTCCAGAGGCTCGGCCAGCGGCTGACCAGCGTGCCGGAGAACTTCAGCCTGCATCCGCGCGTGCAGAAGATCATCGACGACCGGCGCCTGATGACCGAAGGTAAACTGCCGGTCGACTGGGGCATGGCGGAGAATCTCGCCTACGCGACGCTGCTGGCGGCCGGCTACGGCGTGCGCATTTCCGGCGAAGATGCCAACCGCGGCACCTTCTTCCACCGCCATGCCGCGTTGCACGACCAGAACCGCGACCGCTGGGACATCGGCGTGCATCAGCCGCTCGCTCACATCCAGCCCGAGCAGGGACGCTTCCAGTGCTGGGATTCGGTGCTTTCCGAGGAGGCCGTGCTGGCCTTCGACTACGGCTACGCGACGGCGACGCCGAACGAGCTCGTCGTTTGGGAGGCGCAGTTCGGCGACTTCGCCAACGGCGCCCAAGTCGTCATCGACCAGTTCCTCGCCGCCGGCGAGGCGAAGTGGGGGCGCTCCTGCGGGCTCGTGCTGCTCTTGCCCCACGGCTACGAGGGACAGGGGCCGGAACACTCGTCGGCGCGCGTCGAGCGCTACTTGCAACTGTCGGCGGACTTCAACTGGGAGGTGGTGATGCCGTCGTCGGCGAGCCAGATCTTCCACCTGTTGCGCCGCCAGATGCTGAGGAAACAAAGGAAGCCGCTCGTCGTGTTCACGCCGAAGTCGCTCCTGCGCCACAAGGACGCCGCGTCGCCGCTCGAGGATCTGGCCAACGGCACCTTCCACACGGTGCTTGGCGAGGTCGATGCGCTCGATACGAAGAAGGTGACGCGCGTCATCTGTTGCGCCGGCAAGGTGTATTACGATCTGCTCAACGGGCGTCGCGAACGGCAGGCCAATCACATCGCCATCATCCGCACGCCGCAGCTCTACCCGATGGACGACCGCCGCCTGGCCGACGAGCTGAAAAAGTATCCGGCCATGAAGGAGCTCGTCTGGTGTCAGGAAGAGCCGGAAAACCAGGGCGCATGGTATGCCAAGCACCACCGGCTGGTGCATCTCGTCAAGAAGGGGCAGTCGCTGCACGTCGTGTCGCGGCCGGCTTCCGCCTCGCCGGCGGTCGGCAGCCCCGCCGTGCATGCGGAGCAACAGAAGAAGATCGTCGAAACGGCGCTCGGCGCGCTCAAATAATTCCAACGGAGTCCATCATGCTGATCGAAGTCAAAATCCCGCAATTGTCCGAGTCCGTCGCCGAGGCGACCCTCGTCAGCTGGCACAAAAACGTCGGCGATGCCGTCGCCCGTGACGAAAATCTCATCGACATCGAAACCGACAAGGTCGTTCTCGAACTGCCGGCGCCGGATGCCGGCGTACTGGTCGAGGTATTGAAGGGCAATGGGGATACCGTCGTGTCCGGCGAGCTGATTGCCCGCATCGACACCGAGGCGAAGGCTGCCGCCGCCGCGCCCGCCAAAGCGGCCCCTGCCGCTGCTGCCCCTGCGCCTGCCGCTGCGGCGACCGGCATGGGACCGGCGGCGAGGAAGGCGCTGGCCGAAAAGGGCATCGATGCCTCGGCGGTGCAGGGCACGGGCCCCGGCGGACGCATCACCAAGGCCGACGTGCAGGCCGTGGGCGCCGTCCCCGCCCCGGCTGCGGCACCGGCCGCCGTCCCGCCAGCGCCGACTTTTGCGACCACTTTGCCGCAGCCGCCGGCCATCGATGCGGAGGCCATCCTGGCCGACCGTCCCGAGCAGCGCGTGCCGATGTCGCGCCTGCGCGCGCGGATTGCCGAACGCCTGTTGCAGTCCCAGGCACAGAACGCCATCCTCACCACCTTCAACGAGGTGAACATGGCCCCGGTGATGGAGCTACGCAAGAAATACGCCGAGAAGTTCGAGAAGGAGCACGGCGTGCGGCTCGGCTTCATGTCCTTCTTCGTCAAGGCCGCCGTCGCGGCGCTGAAGAAATTCCCGATCCTCAATGCCTCCGTCGATGGCAGCGACATCGTCTATCACGGCTATTTCGACATCGGCATCGCGGTGGGCAGTCCGCGCGGCCTGGTCGTGCCGATCCTGCGCGATGCCGACCGCATGTCGCTGGCGCAGATCGAGAAGAAGATCGCCGAGTTCGGCCAGAAGGCCAAGGACGGCAAGCTCTCGCTCGAGGAGCTTGCCGGCGGCACCTTCTCGATTTCCAACGGCGGCGTGTTCGGCTCGATGCTCTCCACGCCGATCATCAACCCGCCGCAGTCGGCCATCCTCGGCATCCACGCCACCAAGGATCGCCCGGTAGTCGAGAACGGCCAGATCGTCATCCGGCCGATCAACTATCTGGCGATGAGTTACGATCACCGCATCATCGACGGGCGCGAGGCGGTGCTCGGCCTCGTGACGATGAAGGAAGCGCTGGAAGACCCGGCGCGCCTGCTGCTCGACATCTGACTGGGAGGAGCCTGAGATGGCCAACAAACAATTCGACGTCGTCGTCATCGGCGGCGGACCCGGCGGCTACGTCGCGGCGATCCGCGCCGCGCAGCTGGGCTTTTCCACCGCCTGCGTCGAGTCGGAATCCTATGCCGATCCGAAGGGCGAAGTGCGCCTCGGCGGCACCTGTCTGAACGTCGGCTGCATTCCTTCGAAGGCGCTCTTGCGATCGAGCGAACTGTTCGACGAGGCCAACCACGCCTTCGTCATGCACGGCATCAGCGTCGAGAACGTGAAGATGGACGTGCCGACGATGATCCGCCGCAAGGACAACATCGTTACCCAGCTCACGCAGGGCATCAAGGGCCTGTTCAAGAAGAACAAGGTGACGCTGCTGCCCGGCCGCGGCAGTTTCGCCGGCCGCGAGAACGAGCGGTGGCAGATCAACGTGACGGCGAGGGACGGCGTCGGCGAAACCGTGGACGCGAAGCACGTCATCGTCGCCACCGGCTCCAGCCCGCGCCATCTCGATGGCATCGCCGTCGACAATGTGACGATCTGCGACAACGTCGGCGCGCTGTCGCTCACCGAAGTGCCGAAGCGTCTCGGCGTGATCGGCGCCGGCGTCATCGGTCTCGAACTCGGCTCGGTCTGGAAGCGTCTCGGCGCCGACGTGACCATTCTCGAAGCGCTGCCCGATTTCCTCGCCGCCGCCGATCCGGCCATCGCCAAGGAGGCCTGGAAGACCTTCACCCAGAAGCAGGGCTTGCAGATCCGCCTGGGCGTGAAGATCAACGGCGTCACGCCGGGCAAGAATGGGGTGACGATCGGCTACGAGTCCGGCGAGGGGGCCTTTTCGCTCGACTGCGACAAACTGATCGTCTCGGTCGGTCGCGTGCCGAACACCGTCGGCCTGGGCTGCGACGATGTCGGCCTCAAGCTCGACGAACGCGGCCGCATCGCCGTGGACGAGCATTGCCGCACCAACCTCGAGAACGTCTGGGCCGTCGGCGACGTGATCCGCGGCCCGATGCTCGCGCACAAGGGCATGGAGGAGGGCGTCATGGTCGCCGAGCGGATCGCCGGCCAGGCGGGCCACGTCAATTACGACGCGATTCCCTACGTCATCTACACGCATCCGGAGATCGCCTGGGTCGGCAAGACCGAGACCGAACTGAAGAATGCCGGCATCGAGTACAGGAGCGGGCAGATTCCCTTCCTCGCCAACGGCCGCGCGCTGGGGCAGGGTGACACGACAGGCTTCGTCAAGATGCTGGCGGACGCGAAGACCGATCGCATTCTCGGCGTCCATGTCATCGGCGCGAATGCTTCCGAACTGATCGCCGAGGCCGTGGTGGCGATGGAGTTCGGCGCCGTGGCCGAGGACATCGCGCGCATCTGTCACGCCCATCCGACGTTGTCCGAAGTCATGCACGAGGCGGCGCTGGCCGTCGACAAGCGGCCGCTGCATTTCTAAAATCCGCACCTTCCCATTCACGGGGCGAACGGAACGATCCGTTCGCCCTTTTCGTTGATGACCGCCCACCGCATTCTCGATGTTCCCGAAGACGGGATGATCCGCGCTTTTGACGCCGCGCTCGCTGCGCGCGGCATCGTCGCGGACGAGGCCCAGGTCGCCGCCGCGCGGCGCCTGCAAACCTTCTACGACGACCTCATCGCTTTCAAGGCCGCGCGCCGCACGAAGCTGAGAAAGCTTTTGGTGCATCCCGATCCGCCGAGAGGCGTCTGGTTCTGGGGGGGGGTGGGACGGGGGAAAAGCTTCCTGATGGACTGCTTCTTCGAGGCGGTGCCCTACCGGCGCAAGCGCCGCGTGCATTTCCACGCCTTCATGCGCGAGATCCACGAGCGGCTGAAAGCGCTGAAGAACGAAGCCGATCCGCTGGTGAAGGCGGCTGCGCAGGTGGCGAGAGAAACGCGGCTGATGTGCTTTGACGAATTCCACGTCTCCGACATCGCCGACGCGATGATCCTCGGTCGCCTGATGCAGGGGCTGTTCGACGCCGGCGTGCTGTTTTGCATCACCTCCAACTATCCGCCCGACGGCCTCTACCCGAACGGCCTGCAACGCGAACGCCTGTTGCCGACCATCGCGCTGCTGAACGAAAAACTCGACGTCATCAAGGTCGATGCCGGCATCGACTACCGCTTGCGCGCGCTGGAACAGGCGCCGGTCTATCTGCTGCCGGAACACGGCGATGCGGCGACGCTTTTGATGCGCACCTTTTCCCGTCTGGCGCAAGGCGAGGGGCACGCCCGAGCGTTGACGGTGCTGGATCGCGAGCTGCCGGTCGTGCGTCGCGCGCCCGGCGTGGCATGGTTCGATTTCGCCGCGCTGTGCGGCGGGCCGCGCTCGCAGAACGACTATCTGGAGATCGCGCACAACTTCCACACCGTGTTTCTTTCCGGCGTGCCGCAGCTGGGGCCGGAGAGGGCCAACGAAGCGCGCCGCTTCACCTGGCTCGTCGACGTGTTCTACGACCACCGCGTCAAGCTGGTCGTCGCCGCCGCGGTTCCGGCCGAGGCGTTGTATGTGGCGGGGCTGCATGTGGAAGAGTTCGAGCGTACCGTCTCGCGCCTGATCGAAATGCGTTCCCACGAGTATCTCGCCAGCGCGCATCGTCGCTTCGAAACGCACGCGCTTTCAGTCGGATAGCAGCCGTTTCAGCTCGTAGAGCGTCTCCAGCGCCTCGCGCGGGCTCATGGCGTCGGGATCGAGCGCGGCGAGCCTATCGAGCGCCGGATGCGCCGCCCCGCAAAAAGTCGACGCCGGCAGGACGGCGGGCGGCGCGGCGAACAGGTCCGGCTGCGGCCCCGCCGCCGCCTCGCGGTTCTCCAATTCGACGAGGCGACGCTTCGCCTCGCGCAGCACGGCGGGCGGCATGCCGGCGAGCTGGGCGACCTGGATGCCGTAGGACTGCGAGGCCGGGCCGGCTTCGACGGCGTGCATGAAGACCACCGTGTGGCCGTGCTCGACGGCGTCCAGATGCACGTTCGCGCAGGACGGGTGCTCCTCGGCGAGGCGCGTCAGCTCGAAGTAGTGGGTGGCGAATAGCGTCCAGGCGCGGTTCTTCTCGATGAGATGCCGCGCGATGGCGAAGGCCAGCGCGAGGCCGTCGAAGGTGCTGGTGCCGCGGCCGATCTCGTCCATCAGCACCAAGGATTTGTCCGTCGCGCCATGCAGGATCGCGGCAGCTTCCGTCATCTCGACCATGAAGGTCGAGCGGCCGGAGGCGAGATCGTCCGCGGCGCCGATGCGCGTGTGGATCGCGTCGAGCGGGCCGAGCCGGCATTGCGAGGCCGGCACGAAGGCGCCGCAGTGGGCGAGCAGGGCGATCAGCGCCACCTGCCGCATGTAGGTCGACTTGCCGCCCATGTTCGGGCCGGTGACGAGCAGCATGCGGCGCGACGGGCGGAGGTCGAGATCGTTGGCGATGAAGCTGTCCACCTGTCTTTCCACCACCGGATGCCGCCCGTCGCGTATCTCGATGCACGGGTGTTCGACGAATTCCGGCCGACAGTAGTCGTAGCGCCGCGCCGCCGTGGCGAAGGCGCACAGGCCGTCGAGTTGGGCCAGCGCGCGGGCGATGCGCTGGAAGGCGGCGATATCGCTCGTCAGCGCGTCGAGCAGCGCCTCGTAGAGGCGCTTTTCCAGCGCGAGCGCGCGTTCGTTGGCCGAGAACGCCTTGTCCTCGAAGGCTTTCAGTTCGGGCGTGATGTAGCGCTCGGCGTTCTTCAGCGTCTGGCGGCGGCGGTAGTCGTCCGGCACCTTGTCGGCATGAACGTGCGTGACCTCGATGTAGAAGCCATGCACCTTGTTGTATTCGACCTTGAGGCTGGGGATCTGCGTGCGTTCTTTTTCGCGCGCCTCCAGGTCGAGCAGGAACCGGCCGCAGTTGGATTGGAGCGCGCGCAGTTCGTCGAGCTCGGCGTCGCAGCCCGGGCGGATCGCGCCGCCGGCGGCGAGCAGCGCAGGCGGCTCGTCGGCGAGCGTCGCTTCGAGATGCCGCAAGGCCTCGGCCGGCACGGCGAGCGCGGCGGCGAGTTCGGCGAGCAGCCCGTCGCAGGGTTCGATCAACGCGGCGATCTGCGGCAGCGCGCGCAGCGTCGCGCGCAGCGCCGCCAGTTCGCGCGGGCGCGCGGACTTCAGCGCGATGCGGCTGCCGATGCGTTCCACGTCGGCGGCGCCGTCGAGCGCGTCGATCAGCGCAGCGAGCGGGCCATCCTCCTCCAGCAGCGCCGCGACGGCCGCATGGCGCGCGGCCGCCGCGCGGCGGTCGGCGAGCGGATGGTGGAGACAATGGCGCAGCCAGCGCGTGCCGGCGGCGGTGACGCAGGAATCGAAGAGCGAGAGCAGCGTCGGCGCCGGCTCGCCGCGCAGGGTTTCCGTGATTTCGAGATTGCGGCGCGTCGCGGCGTCGAGGCGCAGCCACTGCGATTCGCGCTCCAGCGTCATGCCGGTGACGTGGGCGAGCGCCTGCAACTGCGTCGCCTGCGCGTAGCGCAAGAGCGCGCCGGCCGCGCCGAGAGCGAGCGTTGCCTCCTCGTCGTCCGGCACGAAGGCGGCCAGATCGCGCGTGCCGAACTGCGCCGTCAAGAGTTGTCGCGCGCTCGCCGCGTCGAAATGCCAGTCGGGCCGTCTCACCAGCGTCGACTTTTTTTCGTCGAAGGCGGTGTTTTCGCCGATCAGGATTTCGGCGGGATTCAGCCGGACGAGTTGCGCGGGCAGGCTGGAGAGTGCGGTTTCCAGCAGCCGCAGTTCGCCGCTGGCGAGATTGAGCCACGCAAGACCCACGCGCGCCTTGAGCGGATTGACCGCGAGCAGCAGGCTGTCGCTTCTGTCGTCGAGCAGCGCCGCGTCGGTCAGCGTGCCCGGCGTGACGATGCGCACGATCTTGCGCTCGACGGGCCCCTTGCTCGTCGCGGGATCGCCCACCTGCTCGCAGATCGCCACCGACTCGCCGAGCTTCACCAACCGCGCCAGATACTGCTCGCAGGCATGCACCGGCACGCCCGCCATCGGGATCGGTTTGCCGGCCGACTGCCCGCGCTTGGTCAGCGCGATGTCCAACAGCCGCGCCGCCTTCTCGGCATCCTCGTAGAACAACTCGTAGAAATCGCCCATGCGGAAGAACAGCAGGGCGTCGGTCTGCGCCTTGTGCGCGAACCACTGCTGCATCACCGGCGTATGTTGGGCTTCTTTCGCCATCCTGATCGAAAAGCTGTTTGTCGTCCCGTGCGCACCGGTCGGATGCGCTTTACCGGGACGAAAGGCCGCACATTATCCGCGATACGGAAGGGTGGCCGAAAGAAATTGCCGAAGAACGGAGATCATCGGCTGCGCAAGCGGTTTCCATGATCTTGAGTTCTCGAAGCCGTTGGCGTAGAGTAAGGAATCCTTACAAAAGGCGGGGAGCGGACATGCTTGCCAAGATGACTTCGAAGAATCAGTTGACGCTGCCCAAGAGCATCACGGCGGCGGTCGATTCCCCCGAGTATTTCGAGGTCGAGGCCCGCAACGGCCAGATCGTGCTGACGCCGGTGCGCATCCAGCGCGGCGATGCCGTGCGCGCCAAGTTGGCTGAACTAGGGCTGAGCGAGCAGGATGTCGCCGATGCCGTGGCCTGGGCGCGCAAGGGGTGAGGGGTGCAATCCGTGTCGTCATCGACACCAACCTCGTCCTGTCGGCGCTGGTTTTTGCCCACGGCCGGCTGACGCCTTTGCGCCAGGCGTGGCAGGCCCGTCGCGTCCAGCCCCTGGTTTCCCAAGTCACGGCGGTCGAATTGCTTCGTGTGCTCGCCTATCCGAAATTCAGGCTGTCGCCCGACGAGCAGCGGGAATTGCTCGCCGACTACCTGCCGTATTGCAAGACGGTGCGCATTCCCGATCCGCCGCCTGCGACGCCGCCATGCCGCGACGCCTTCGATGCGCCCTTTCTGCAACTCGCCGTAGCCGGCAAGGCGAAGGCATTGCTCACCGGGGATCGGGATTTGCTCAGCCTCGCGGGCCGGTTCGCTTGCCCCATCGTCTCCGCCGACGCGTTTCTCGAATCCCTATCCGCGTGACCGCGTCGCGGCGACGCAGTCCTTGACGAGGCCAGGGCCGCGATAGACGAGGCCCGAATAGATCTGCACGAGTTGCGCGCCGGCGTCGAGTTTCGCTTTCGCTTTTTGTCCGTCGACCACGCCGCCGACGGCGATGATCGGCACTTCGCCCGCCAGCGCGGCGGCGAGCTTCCTGACGACCTCGGTGGAGGCTTCGAACAGCGGCGCGCCGGAGAGGCCGCCGGCTTCGTCGGCGAACGGCAGGCCGGCGACCTGGCTGCGGTCGAGCGTGGTGTTGGTGGCGATGACGGCCTCGATACGATGGCGTTTGAGCGCGTCGGCGATGTGGGCGATCTGCGCGTCGTCGAGGTCGGGCGCGATCTTCAGCGCGATGGGGACGTGGCGGCCATGCCGCTGCGCGAGTTCGGCCTGTTTCGCCTTCAAGGCGCCGAGCAGGGCGTCGAGTTCGGATTCGCCTTGCAGCGCGCGCAGGTTTTGGGTGTTCGGGCTGGAGATGTTGACCGTCACGTAGCTGGCGTATGGGTAGGCTTTTTCGAGGCCGATCAGGTAGTCCTCGGCGGCGCGCTCGATGGGCGTGTCGGCGTTCTTGCCGATGTTGATGCCGAGGATGCCCCGGTATCTCGCCGCCTTGACGTTGGCGATCAGCGCGTCGATGCCGTGGTTGTTGAAGCCCATGCGGTTGATGATGCCCATCGCCTCGGGCAGGCGGAACAGGCGCGGCTTCGGGTTGCCCGGCTGCGGACGCGGCGTGACGGTGCCGACCTCGATGTGACCGAAGCCCCAACCGGCCAGCGCGTCGATGGCCTCGCCGTTCTTGTCGAGGCCGGCGGCCAGCCCGATGCGGTTGGGGAAGGAGAGCCCCATCACCGTCGTCGGCGTGTCGGGCAGCGGGGCGCCGCCGGGCAGCAGGCAGCCCAGGGTGCGCAGGCCGGCGATGGTCAGCTCGTGCGCGGTTTCGGGATCGAGGGAGAAGACGAAGGGTTTGACGAGGCAGTAGGGCAGCATGGCTGGGATTCTACTCGGCTATGATATGGACCCTACGCATTTGCCCCAGTCCAATGTCACGCGCCGATCCAACCGAACAGGCGTTGATCCGCCTCGAATTGCGCCGCTTTGTCGCACGCTGCGAAACGCAGGAAGGTCGGTTGCGGCGGGCGGATACCTTGCGCGAGGTGGCGCGGCTGGCGAACGTGAATATCCCCTATCGCATTGCCCAGGAAATCGAATCGCGCGATATGCAGCGGCGCGTGCAGCAGGTGGCCGAACAACGCGCCCGCGAACTCATCGACGAACAGATTGCCGTCTTCGTGCGCGCCGAGCCGAGCTATCGGGAAAAGCAGCGCGGCAAGATGCGCGAGGACTGGGCCAATCTCACCGGCGTGCTGGCCCATCTGCGCAACTGGGCGCAGAACAAGCTCAACGTCGCGGAACAGAACCAGTTGATCTAATCGACGAGCAGCGTCCAGCCGCCGTTCCGGAAGGCCTCGATGGGCCGGAAACGCACCTTGTAGGCCATCTTGCGGCTTTCGCCGATCCAGTAGCCGAGATACAGCCAGGGCAGGCCGAGGCGTCGGCACTGGGCGATCTGCCAGAGGATGGCGTAGGTGCCGAGGCTGCTGCCCGGAAGCTCGGGGTCGTAGAAGGTGTAGACCGAAGAGAGCCCGCCGGGCAGTACGTCGATGATGCTGACCATCACGAGCGCATCGTCGGCGCGGAACTCGACGAGCCGGGTATCGACGTGGGTCTGGAGGAGAAAGTGGGCGTATTGCTCGCGGTTGTCGCTGTCCATGCCGCCGCCACAGTGGCGCGATTGCTGGTAGCGTTGATAGAGCTGGTAATGTTCCTCGCGGAACATGAGGGGGCGCTCATGGGCATTCAGTCCGGCGTGCCGGTTTTGCGCACGACGCTGGCTGCGGTTCGGCGCGAAGCGGTCGACCGGCACGCGCACCGGCACGCATTCGCGGCAGTTGTCGCACCAGGGGCGGTAGGTAAAGACCCCGCTCCTGCGAAAGCCGATCTGCACCAGCTCGCCGTAACTCGTGCTGTCGATCAGGTGGGTCGGCGTGGCGACCTGCGAGCGGGCGATGCGCCCGGGAAGATACGAGCAGCCATAGGGTGCGGTGGCGTAGAACTGGAGGAGCGGCAGGGGCGGCAGGTCGCGCAGATGTGTCATGCCGCCCTTTTCCTGAAGTGTCCGTCGATGCCGTCCGCCGGCCAGCGCCCCGGCGAATCGCCGGAGGACACGAGCTCGGCAAGCCGCGCAAGAAATTCCGCGCGGGGAATCGGTCGGGCGCCGAGCGAGGCGAGGTGGGCGGTTTCCATCTGGCAGTCGATTATGCCGTAATCGTGCGCAGCGAGATAGGCGCACAAATGGGCCAGCGCGATCTTCGAGGCGTCGCGGCGATGGGAGAACATCGATTCGCCGAAAAACGCCCGACCGAGCGCGATGCCGTAAAGGCCGCCGACGAGCCGCCCCGCCTGCCAGGTTTCGACGCTGTGGGCATGGCCGAGCGCGTGGAGGCGGAGGTAAGCGGCTTGCATCGCGGCGGTGATCCAGGTGCCGTGCTGGCCGGGGCGCGGCGTCGCGGCGCAGGCGGCGATCACGCGCTCGAAAGCCGTGTCGAGGCGGATTTCGTAGTCGGCGTTCTTCAGGGTCTTGGCGAGCGAGCGAGAAATTTTCAGTTCGTCCGGAAACAGCACCATGCGCGGATCGGGGCTCCACCAGAGGATCGGTTCGCCGGGGGAGAACCACGGAAAGATGCCGCACCGGTAGGCGGCGAGAAGGCGTTGCGGGGAAAGGTCGCCGCCCGCGCAGAGCAGGCCGTTGGGCTCGGCGAGGGCGGAAGCGGCCGGCGGAAAGGGATCGCCGACTGCCAGCCAGGGAATCATGCGTTCTGGCGGAAAGCGACGACGTGATCGACATCCAGACGGATGCCGATCTTTTCGCCGATGGCGTGGTTGTGGTGCGAAGGAACGAGCGAGAGGACTTGTGTACCCGAGGCGAGCTTCAGCGTGTAAAGGAAATCGGCGCCGCGGAAGGCCTTCGCTGCCACCTCGGCCTGCACCGGCGCATTGTCGTCATGCACGATGTCGTCCGGACGCAGCAGGATGTCGAGCGAGCAGCCCTTGCCGCAGGTCATGCAGGACTCGGTGCATTCGAGCGGCAGGATGCTCTTCAGGGCGCCCAGCTCGATATGGACGGTTTCACGGTTGATGACGCGGCCGGGCAGGAAGATGCCCATGCCGACGAAATCGGCGACATGGCGCGTGGCCGGCCGGTGGTAGAGGTTGTAGGGCGTGTCCCACTGCTCGATGCGGCCGGCATGCATGACGCCGACGACGTCGGCGACCGCGAAGGCCTCGTGCTGGTCGTGCGTGACGAGGATCGCGGCGGTGCCGGTGCGCTTGAGAATGTCGCGCACCTCGAGCGAGAGACGTTCGCGCAATTCCACGTCGAGATTCGAAAACGGCTCGTCGAGCAGCAGCAGGTGCGGATGCGGCGCCAGCGCGCGGGCGAGCGCGACGCGCTGTTGCTGACCGCCGGACAGCTCGTGCGGATACTTGTCGTCCAGTCCGGCGAGGCCGACGAGGTCGAGCAATTCCGCGACGCGCCGTCCTGCCGGCGCCGACTTTTTGCGGAGGCCGAAACCGATGTTGCCGGCGACGGTCAGATGCGGGAAGAGCGCATAGTCCTGGAACACCATGCCGATGCGGCGTTTTTCTGGCGGCACATGGCGTTTGGCGTCGGCGACGACCTCGTCGCGCAGAAGGATGCGTCCCGCGCCCGGCGCCTCGAAGCCGGCGATCAGGCGCAGCACCGTGGTCTTGCCGCAGCCCGAGGCGCCGAGCAGGCAAGCGATCTCGCCTTCGCGGAGCGACAGGGACAGTTCTCGGACGACGGCATGAGCGCCATAGGCGTGGCTGACCTTGTCGAGGGCGAGGAGGGGCATGGCGGAAGTCTGATGAAGCGTAGTTGAGAGTCGCTCTCAATTATAATCGCTGCACCGTCTTCCCTCGTCATTTCCGTGCGTTCTCCCCTGGTGTTTCTTTCCGCCCTGATCGGCGTGCTGGTCGCCTTGCCGGTGTTCTCGGTCGGCGTCAACCTGTTCGCCGGCGATACGGCAGCCGCCTGGGCGCATCTGGCCGAAACGGTGCTTGCCGAGTATGCGATGAATTCGCTGCTGCTGGCGCTTTATGTCGGCATCGGCGTGGCAGCGCTCGGCGTGGCGACCGCGTGGTTTACCGCGATGACGGATTTTCCCGGCCGGCGCAGCTTCGAATGGGCGCTGCTGCTGCCGCTGGCGATGCCGGCCTATGTGTTGGCCTACGTCTATACCGATCTGTTGCAGTTCGTCGGCCCGGTGCAGACCTTCCTGCGCGAGACCTTCGGCTGGCGGCGCGGCGACTACTGGTTCCCCGAGATTCGCAGTCTCGGCGGCGCGGCGCTGATGTTCGTCTGCGTGCTCTATCCCTATGTCTATCTGCTGGTGCGCACCGCTTTCCTCGAACGCGGTTCGAGCACCTTCGAGGCGGCGCGCTCGCTGGGCCTTTCTCCATTCGACGCCTTTTTGCGTGTCTCGCTGCCGCTGGCGCGGCCGGCCGTCGCCGCCGGCGTGGCGTTGGCGCTGATGGAAACGCTGGCGGATTACGGCACGGTGGCCTACTTCGCCGTCCCCACGTTCACCACGGGCATCTATCGTGCGTGGTTCTCGCTCGGCGACCGCATCGCCGCCGCGCAGCTTGCCGGCGCGTTGCTCGCCTTCGTGTTGCTGCTGCTCGTCCTGGAGCGCGCCAGTCGCGGTCGGGCGCGCTTTGCCGAAACCGGTCGCCGCGAGGCGCTGCGCCGTCCGCTCGCCGGCTGGCAGGCGGCGGGCGCCTTTCTCGTCTGCCTGTTGCCGCTCGCACTCGGCTTCCTGCTGCCGGCCGGTTTGCTGCTCAAGATGGCGTTGGCGGAGGGGGACAGCGCCTTCGGGGCGCGTTATCTGGCGTTGGCGACAAACAGCCTCACGGTCGCCGGTATCAGTGCGCTGTTGGCGGTGATGCTGGCGGTGCTGCTCGCCTACGGGCAGAGACTGCGACCGAATGGGGCGATGCGCGCGATCAACCGCATCGTCGGCCTCGGCTACGCGGTACCGGGCTCGGTCATTGCCGTCGGTGTGCTGATTCCCGTCACGCGCCTCGATCACTGGCTGGCGGTGCGTTGGCTCGAATGGTTCGGCGAGAATCCCGGTCTGCTCCTCACCGGCGGCATTGCCGCGCTGGTTTATGCCTATCTCGCGCGCTTCCTCGCCATCGCGCTGCATACCGTCGATGCCGGCCTCGCGCGCATCACGCCGAGCATGGATGCGGCGGCCAAGAGCCTCGGCTGCGGGCCGGGCGAAACGCTGCGGCGCGTGCATGTGCCGCTGCTCTCCGGCAGCCTGTTTACCGCCGGCCTGATCGTGTTCGTCGATGTGATGAAGGAACTGCCGGCGACCCTGGTGATGCGCCCCTTCAACTTCGACACGCTGGCGACGCAGACCTTCATCCTCGCCGCCGACGAGCGCCTCGCCGAAGCCTCGACCGCCGCGCTCGCCATCGTCGGCGTCGGCCTGCTGCCGGTCATCCTGCTGGCGCGGCAGATCGACCGGCGCTGAAGAATGAGTTAGGCGAGGGAGCAAGCACCGCGCAACGCAGCGATTCGCCCGTGCAGCAATTTATTCAGCGTTTCTCCTGGCTTCGCGGGGAAAAAATGTCCGCTACTGCGGACACGTTGCGCCGCTCAACGCCGCGAGGCCGCGCGCGAAACTGCCGACGCCCGGCGACTGCACGAAGACGCAGGGTTTGCCGAGCTTCTTGCATGCCTCCTTGAGTCGGTAGTAGGCGGCGTGGGAAACGCAGCCGGCCTGGCAGATCACCGCGTCGGCGCTCGAAACCGCGGCGTCGATGCGGTGCAGGCTCTCTTCCTGTCCGCCGTCGTGGTGCAGGAAATGGCCGCCCTGCGTCTCGACGAGTCGGCGATAGCCCTCGACCAGATTCGTCTTGCCGCCGATGCACAGTATGCAACGCCCCGCGAGTTGGGCTGCGGCGGGGCAGCTTCGCCCGCAGCCCGCCGTGCCGGCGATGCCGGCACAATCGCCGCCCATGTCCCGGATCCCCAAGGCCATCTCCAGCGCCGCCTCGGCGGCGGCGAGGGCATCTTGCGTCTCGTTGAGTTCGCTCGCCAGGGCCGCGGCGCGGCGTGCGTTCGCGGCGTTGCGTTCCTCGAGCGTCTCCACGCGGCCGGCCAGCGCGGCGGCACGGTCGCGCAGCGTCGCATGCTCGCGCACCGCCTTGCGCGCTTCGGCGAGTTCCAGTTCGCGGCGACCGAGCATGGCGGCGCGCTGCTCGGCGTCGGTCAGACGACGCTGCAGGTCGGCGATTGCCTTGTCCTTTTCGCGCTGCGCGACCGCCAAGCCCATCTTGAGGGCAGCGACCTCGTTGCGCAGATGGTGATTCTCCTGCTTCAACTGCTCCAGTCGGCGCAGGTCGGCGCGCACCGCCGCTCCGTTTTGGTGCGAGAGCATGTGGATGTCTCCGTAGATCTGCTTGCCGCCCTCGTCGCCCAGATCGGCATGGCTCCAGGCCGCCCAGAGCGCCCCGGCGATGTCGTTGCCCGAGAGCAGCGTCTCGCGCCAGAGATCGAGTACGGCCTCCTCGCCCTTCAGTCGTCCGAACCGCTGCACGGCGGCGGCATAGCGCTTTTCGAGAAAGCGCTGCACCTGCTCGGCGAGTTCGGTGCGCGTATCGCAGCTGCCGACCGCGACGGTATGCAACGTGTAGTCGCTCATCTTCGCTTCGTCGAAACCGGCGCGCGCGGCGAGCTTGCGCATCTCGGCTATCGGCAGGCAGGCGCCGATCAGCGGGCAGTGACAGCGGGCCGGCAGTTCCCAGAGCTTCTTGCGGCGGCGACCGGCGACGGCGGGCGCGGGCGCCGCCGCATCGCCGAAGGCCGCCTCGATGAGCCGGTGCAGCGCCGCGCCCATTTCAGCGCATCTCCGACGCTGCGACTGAGGCGTGTGACGGCGCGAGGCGTCTCGCCGCGTCGCCATGCTCCCCGTCACGCTCGAGGATGTCGACCAGTTCGCGGGCATGACGGCGCAGATGGTCGTCGGCCTCGGGATCGCTTGCCACGCGATCCAGCAGCAGCGCGGCAAGCCGGGCCGAACGCTGGCAGCCGGTTTCCATGTGGCGCGCCAGATGGGCCAGCGCTCCGGCCACCATGCGGGCGGGTGTCTGTTCAACATAAGATGTGGAAACGGAGAAATAGGCAGGGGTGTTCATCGAAGGCGCTCCTGGTCAGAAATTTCCATAATAATAATGATTCTCATCTGCAAAGTAAACGGTTCTGGAAACGCTGAAGAAAGCAGCGAGCGGGATGAAGCGCAAGGCGCACGGAGCGCAGCGACCGAGACATAACAATGAGTTAGGCGAGGGAGCGAGCACCGCGCAACGCAGCGATTCGCCCGCGCAGCAATTTATTCAGCGTTTCCTTCTCGGCTATACTGGAGCGGCAGCAAAGTCGCCACATTCCCAACGCCGATGCACGCATGAATCCGATCGCTTCCTCCCTCCCGGGCCGCTTGCGACTGCGTGACCGCGCGCTGCGCGACCGGGCGCGTCTTGACGCGCTGCGTGCGCGCATCGTGCGTTGGCGCGGCGTGTTGCGTGTGGAGAGCAATTCGCAGACGGGCAGTCTCCTGATTCATTACGATGCGACGCAGCTGACTCCTGCCAGGTGTGAAGCGCGCGCCGTCGCGGCGGCGGAACAGATCCTCGAAACGCGGCAGAAAATCGGCGTCGGCGGGACGGCGCCGCACGACCGCCATCACGGCGGTGCGTTGCGCGTGAAAGCCAACCGCTGGGCCAAGCGCGCCATGCTTGTCAGTCTGGCAGTCTCGCTGTCGCTGGTCGCTGCCGGCGCCAAGCGCTGGCATGCGCTGACCGGCGTGCTGTTCCTGCATGCCCTCGCAGCGCACCTCTGGGTGCACCGCCGCCGCCTCCTCAAGTAGAGGAGCGGGAGCCTGAAGGGGATGGGCGATGGCCAACGGTCGACGCCGGCGGGACGGCGTCGCCCTCTGGCGAGTCGACCGTCCTAGCCGTCCAATCCGTCCGGGCGCGGGGCGAGGTAGATCAGCGTTTTTCGCAGCGCCCACGGAAGGAAGGCGGCGCACCAGAGCGCGACGGACAGGGCCGTCAGGCCGAGCGTCTGCGCCGTCCATAGCTCGGCCAGCAAACGGACGACGACGCTGGCTTGCAGGACCCCAAACAGCAGCCAGTCGCGGTCGTCGACCGCCAGCGGCCGCCCGCCGTGACCGGCCGTGACGCGCGTCACCATGCCGAAGACGAGCGTGCCGAAAAATCCCATCGTCAACGCATGCAGGGGGGCCAGCCCCAGCACAGAGCGACCGATGCCGAGCATCTGGGCGGCAAGGTTCCACGCATACAGCGCCAGCGCGATGCCCAGCCAGAGCATGCCGATGTGGATCATCGCCAGCAGGCGGTTGGAGAAGGCCGGGACGATGCCCCAGCGCCAGACGAGCAGGAAGAGGAGCGCCGCGCCGCCGGCATCGACTGCCAGACGCAGGGTGTCGAAGATCGGGCCGGAAATCAGCACCGAACCGAGCGGCAGGAGACCGTGGGCCAACACGATGCCCAACAGCGCCGCCAGCAGCCAGGGGGGATTCCAGACCCGCAGCCCGGGCAAGGCGTTGCCGATGAAAAACGGGAAGAGGCGATGGGCGACGGTGACATACATCGGAACGAGAAAGCACCAGATCGAGAGCATGGCTGCGCTGTGAACGCCGTTGGCCGACAGGCCGAACACGCTCATGGCGAATACCGGTTGCGCGAGCAGCCCCAGCGCGAAGAAAATCAGCGCCAGGCGAGCATGCAGGCGGTCGGGAAAGCGGCTGGCGCGAATCAGTCCGCCAAAGCGCACGAGCAGGGGAAGCCAGCCGGCGGCCATCAGCAGGGCGCCTGCCGCTACTGCCGCGGCATGAAGCTGAGCGCCGGTCAGGGCGAGAAGAAAACCGGCCAGGGCGAGCAGGCCCGGAACGAGCAGGGCGGGCGCCGGCGGCGGATCGACGTGCAGCCATTTCGGACCGGCGGTGAACAGGAAGCCGAACATGAAGAATGGCAGGAAGCCGTTGCTCATCATCCAGGCATGCATCCACGAGGGAGGCAGCGCCATCGGCAAGACGACGCCGAAATGACGTCCCAGCAGGTGCGCGAGCCACCACAGCGAGGAGCAGGTCAGCCCGATCATCCCGAAGCAGAAAAACAGGCGATGCGGAGCGGCCAGCAACAGGCGCAGGGAGCGCTTGTCTGGGCCCCGGGCGAAGAAAGATGCGAGGGGTTCAGGCGAAATCATGAGAGCAATGACAAAGGGTATCTGGGTCGATCGAGTCGGTCATCGGGATCGGGGAGCAGGGCGGCAATCGGGGAGCGCGCGCCGTCCGCCGCGCAGGGCATTGAGCAGGATGCCGATGGTCGCGCCATTGTGCAATACCGAAGCGGCCACCGGCGCGAGCAGACCCAAAGCGGCGGCGGCGAGGATGGTGCTGTTGACGCCGATGGTGAGCTTGAAGTTCTTGTCGATGAGGCCCATCGTCGCGTTGGCCAGCTGCTTGGCATCGGCGATGCGCTCGATGCCGCCTTCCAGCAGGGCGATGTCGGAGGTCAGCCGCGCGATGTCGGCGCCTTGCTGCATGGCGATGCCGACATGCGCGCCCGCGAGCGCCGGCGCATCGTTGATGCCGTCGCCAATGAAGGCGATCTTCGCGCCCGCCTCCTTCATGCGCGCCACCAGTGTGGCCTTGTCCTGCGGCAGCAGCTCGGCATGGAAACCGTCCAGGCCGAGTCGTTCGGCCAGCTCCGCCGCACGGTCGCGATGGTCGCCGGTGAGCATGACGATGCGCCTGACGCCGAGCGTGCGCAGCCGGGCGATGGTGGCGGCACTCGCTTCCCGTATCTGGTCCTTGAGCGCGATCACGCCGATCAGCCGGCCGCCGAAGCCGATGTAGAGCAGCGTCTTGCCGGCGCGGAACAGGCGGTCGATGCGGCGCTGCTGCGTGGCGGTGATCGGCACGCCTTCGTCCTCCGTGACGAAGTGGCGCGAGCCGACGACGATGCGTTTCCCGTCGATGGCGCTCGCCACGCCATGCGCGGCGATGAATTCCACCTCTTTATGGTCGAAGTGGCGACCGCGGTTCTTGCGCGCCGCCTCGACGACGGCCAGTGCGAGCGGATGAAAATAATGTTCCTCGACCGACGCGGCGAGGTCGATCAGATCCTTCGCCGTGTAGTGCGGGTCGAAGGCGATGGAGTCGGTAACGGCGAGCTTGCCCGTGGTCAGCGTGCCGGTCTTGTCGAAGATGAAGGTGTCTGCTTCCGCCAGCCGCTCCAGCACATCGGCGCCTTTCATGAGGATGCCGTGCCGGCCGGCCTGGAACATCGCCGACTTGAAGGCCACCGGGGTGGCGAGTTTCAGCGCGCAGGAGTAATCGGCCTGCAGCACGGCCGCCGCACGCCGCCAGTCGCCGCCCAGCAGCCAGGCCGCGCCGGCGAGGCCGAGCACGCCGGGGACGAGCCTGTCGGCCAGCCTCGCTGCATTCAGTTGCGCATTGCTCTTGGCCGTCAGTGACTGCTCGACGTAGTCGGCGATGCGCGCCGCCGCCGTCTTGCGGCCGACGTGTTCGGCGTAGATGCGCAGCCGGCCTTCCTCGACCACCGTGCCGGAGAGCACCGCATCGCCGCGCGTTCGATTGACCGGCACGCTCTCGCCCGTCATCGTCGCCTCGTTCACCAGCGCCTCGCCGCCGAGCACCGTGCCATCGACGGGAATCGTCGCGCCGGCGCCGACGATGACCGTCGCGCCAACGCCGACTTTTGCCGCCTCGACCTGTCGCTCGACGCCGTCCTGCTCGATCCACACCAGGTCGGTGTCCGGTCGCAGCAGGTTTTTGAGCAGGTCGTCGGAGCGCCGCGCGATGGAGTTTTCGAGATATTCGCCGAGCGCGAGCATGAACACCGTGGTGTTCGCCGCCGCGTAGTCGCCGCTGCCCGTCGAGATGCCCACCGCAAGCGCCTCCAGCACATGCGAATTGATGCCTTCGGCGAACAGGTCGCCGACGGCTTTGCGGTAGAGCGGCAGCGAGGCCGCGAGCGTGGCCGGCAGACGCAGCCCGGGGGGCAGGGCGTTGGCGCCCAGCAACAGGGCGGCGCTGGCCGCCACCGTCGTCAGTTCCTTGGCCGCATCGGCAGGTCCTGGAACGGCGGTTGCCGCCGGCGGCAGCGCGAGGATCGCGGCGGCGAGACGATCGGCATCGGTCTCGGCCGGATCGAATGCCACCACCAGCGAGCGCGCCTTGGCGTTGAGACGCGCCGCCCGCACGCCATGCAGGTTCTCGACCGCGCGCGCTACGGTGCGCGCGTCGAGCAGCGCGGCGCGCCGGGCGCGATAGCGGAAACGGACGCGCGCCGGCAGGCGGTGAACCGCCGTCAGCTCGGCGAAGAAGCTCATGGCCTTAGTCGGCGTCGTGCACGCCGGCCGCCATCTCGGCCTGGATGTCGGCCATCTGTTCCTTGATTTCTTCGAAGCCGCCGACGATGCTCGCGTATAACTGCATGCCGCCCTTGATCAGTTTGGCGCGCAGCGCCTCGTCGGCGAAGACGTAGGCCGCCGCCGCGCCCAGCAGCGCGCCGGCGAGGAACTGCTGCCCGCCGCTGAGCGCGGCCAGCCCGGTTGGTTCGCGCCGTCCCAGCAGGGTTTCGAGTTCAGCCCGACCCAGACCGGCCGACCAGTTCTCGTTCTTGCCTTTTTTCTTCTTGCCCAATTTGACCTCCTTGTCGAATACCAGTCGTTCCACGCCGACGGCCGTGGAGAGCGCCGTGCCGCCCAACAGGGCGGAGCGCAGCAGATCGGCGCCGCGCCGCCCGTCCTGCAGGGCGGCGAGCATGCCGGCGGCGATCATGCCGCGCACGAAGTCGCGCGGCAGGCCGCCGTCCTTCATCTTCTTTGCCTTTTTCATTCGGCGGCCTCGGGCGTATCCGGCTTGCGCGGCACGCCCTTCGGTGCGGCCGGTTGGGCGGCAGCCGGCTTGGCAGTGGTCGGCTTTTTCCGCGCCGCTTTCGCCTTGGTTGGCGCCTCGAGCGGTTTTTCGGCCGCAGCTTCGGCAGCGGCGCCGCGCAGCAGGGTGAGGCCGGAACGGGCAGCGGCGCGCACGCCTTCTTCGACCGTATGGGCGGCACCGCGCAGACGGGCGCCGGTATCGTTCAGCGTCTGCCGCGCGCGTTCGCTGCGCAGGGCCGACAGGGCGGCGGCGCCGACGACGAAGCCGGCGACGAAGGGCAAGAGCGGGATCATGACGTTTTCTCCTTTCGGCGAGTGGCGCGGGTAGCGCGCGGAGAAGCGGCAGCGGCAAGCAGGTCAAGCAGTGTCGCCGCGGCCGGCGTGCGGCGGCCGGCCAGCAAGTCGGGCCAGGCGGCGTCGGGAATCGTGCCGTTATCGTAGGCGACGACGCAGGATCGCGCCAGCAGATTGAGCGCAATGTCATGCACGCCGCGCACCGAAGCGAGCGCGGTTTTCAGGCGCTCGCCGCTGACTTCCCGGAGCGCCGGCATGTCGAGCGCGGCGGCGTCGAGCTTGAGGCGCACGCGGCCGGGAATCTGGTGGGCGATGCGCAGGTAGGGAGCGAAATCGGCGACCGCCCGCCACGGATCGATGTCGGGCGAATGGGTCGTGCGCGACGAGGAGGATTTACTGTCAGCCATGAGCGCCTGAAACGAAGTTCCCTGGCTGGCTTGCCGCGGAAGGGGGTGAGCGGCTGGCTGGCTAACGGAAGATTGACGTTGCGACGCGACTCTAGCACCGCGAAGGAAATGTGGCAACGACTCGTCGGCCGCCCCGTGAAAGTCGGCGTCGGCGGGACGGCGCCGCCATACCGCCGCCGACAGGGGGACGACCCGCGCCAGGGGATAGTGACGACGATATTTTTCCGGTATGGAAAATAGTCTTGACTATTTTCCATTCACAAGGAAAATAGTCGGACATGAAACGCGGCATCTTCACACGGATCCAGGCCGACCTGGCCCGCAAGATGGTGTTCCTCTCCGGCCCGCGCCAGGCGGGGAAGAGCTATCTGGCGCAAGAGCTGGTCGCCGCCCGCCGCGGCGCCCAACTGCTCAATTGGGACGTCGCGGCCGATCGCCGCGTCATTTTGGCGCAAAGCTGGTCGCCGGGAGCGCCTCTCGTCGTCTTCGACGAACTGCACAAGATGAAGGACTGGAAGGCCTGGCTGAAAGGCGTCTGGGACGGACGTGTCGACGGGCAGACCTTTCTCGTCACCGGCAGCGCGCGTCTGGAAACCTTCCGCCAGTCCGGCGAATCGCTCGCCGGCCGCCATTTCGCCTGGCGCCTGCATCCGGTCACGGTCGCCGAATGGGTCGCCGTTTCCGGCACCGCTCCTGCCGATGCGCTCGACCGTCTGCTCGAACGCGGCGGCTTTCCCGAACCCTTCCTCGCGACGGAGGCTGCCGATGCCGCACGCTGGCGGCGCCTGTATCTCGAGGGGCTGATCCGCGACGACATCCTCGAGTTCTCGCGCATCGGCGAGTTGAACGCCATGCGCGTGTTCATCGACATGCTGCGTCAGCGCGTGGGTTCCCCGCTCTCGCTCGCCTCGCTGGCGCGCGATCTGCAGGTATCGCCGACCACGCTGGGCAAATACCTCGACATCCTCGAAGCCCTGCACATCGTTTTCGTCGTGCGGCCTTTCCACCGCAACATCGCGCGCGCCTTGCTCAAGGAACCCAAGGTCTATTTCTTCGATGCGGGCCTGGTGGAGGGCGACGAAGGCGCCCGCTTCGAAAACGCCTGCGCCGCCATGCTGCTGCGCCATGCGCACTTCCTGCAGGACAGCGCCGGGCGCGACATCCGTCTGCATTACGTGCGCGACAAAGAGGGCCGCGAAATCGATTTCGCCCTGTGCGAGGGCGATGAACCGCTCGGCTTCGCCGAGTGCAAGCTCGCCGATCCGCATGTGCCCCCCTTTCTGGCAGCCATCGCCGAGCGCTTTCCGGCGGCCGGCGCGACCTTGCTGGTGCGGCATCTGCGCCAACCCGAACAGCGCGGGCGCGTGGCCGTCGAACGGGCCGCCGACTGGCTGGCGCGGCTGGCGGCCTGACTTGAAAGTCGACGCCGGCGGGACGGCGTCAGTGCGCCCCGCAGCGGCGGCAGTGGTTGATCTCGATAGTGAGGTGATCCAGCCCGGCGATGCCGGCGAGCCGCCGGCGGTAGTTTTCCACCGGCTGCGGCGTGTGGGTGACCAGCGAAA
>OGCL01000795.1_pt1 | contig 30784 bp, 27 predicted proteins | sample 1570041 | NCBI WGS metagenome assembly OGCL01 (sample SAMN06266162, study PRJEB24511) | hot springs metagenome | isolation source: Hot spring water | place: South Africa: Limpopo | collected 2015-06-22 | reverse complement strand
GATGTGAAGCGAAGCGGCCGGAGCCAACACCGCGCAACACAGCAGATGGCCCACCGCAGTAGTTTTTCAACAGCCTGTTAGGACGCTGAGGTTGCACCGCGGCGGCTTTCTCGCACGGGCGACCTGGGTCGTCGCCGGGTGCGAGCGCTGGCGCAGTCTGCCCGCCTGGCCCGTCCATCCCATCATGTCAGTCTTCACCTCCGTTTCGGTGGCCGACGCGGCCGCCTGGCTCGCGCGCTACAACGTGGGCGAACTCATCGGCCTTGAGCCCATCAGTGCCGGTATCGAGAACACCAACTATTTCCTTACGACACGGGATCGCCGCTTCGTTTTGACGTTGTACGAGCGCATTGCACCGGAGGACTTGCCCTTCTATCTGAACTTCACGGCGCATCTGGCGGAGCAGGGTGTGGCCGTGCCGCGACCAGAGAAGGACCGTACCGGCAGCTATTTCTCGATGTTGAACGGCAAACCGGCCAGCCTGATCGAGCGACTTCCCGGCGCGCCGGTGCTCACGCCGGGCGAGCATCACTGCGCGCAGATGGGCGCCGAGCTCGCGCGTCTGCACCAGGCAAGCCGCACGTTTCGTTCACGCCAGTCGAACAAACGCGGACCGGGCTGGATGCTTGCCACCTCGCGAGCCGTAAGGCCCTTTCTAAACGAGGGTCAGAACGCCCTGATCGCGAATGAACTCAGGTTCCAGCGCGAGCGTCGGCAGATGCGCCTACCGACCGGTGCAGTGCATGCCGATTTGTTTCGCGACAACGCGCTCTTCGATGGTGACCGGCTCGCTGGTTTCATCGACTTCGGTTTTGCCGCGACGGACGAATTCGCCTACGATCTCGCGATTGCCGTGAACGACTGGTGCATCGATCCTGCCAGTGGCGAGATCGACCATGACCGCTACATGGCCGTTGCAACGGCTTATCAGGCCGTGCGGCCGCTGACCGACCCGGAGATGCAGGCGTGGTCGGCGCTCCTGCGTGCCGGTGCCCTTCGGTTCTGGCTCTCGCGGCTGTACGACCTGCATCTTCCGCGCGCCGCCGAGATCAATACACCGCACGACCCCACCCACTTCGAACGTGTCTTGAAGAGCCGCATTGAGCGCCCCGTTCGTTGGCCCCTGGAGCTGTCCTGATGTCCATTCCCGCCGCTGCCATCGTCCCCGCACGTGAGGGGGCACAATGGGTCGCCGTGTCGCTGCGGCTGTTTCGCGCCCAATGGCTGCGCTACACCTCGCTCGCGGCGCTGTTCCTGCTCATCATGCAGGTGCTCTCGGCATTGACCGGAGGATTCGCCGTCATGCTGCTTAAGCCGATTCTGACGGTTGGGTTCCTGGCAGCGGCTTGGCACCATGAGCGCGGACAGGTGCCGGAACTCTCGCATCTGTTCCTTGGCTTTCGCTCGAATTGGAAAGCCCTTCTGCCGATGGGGATCGTTTACCTGGCAGGTGTCATCCTGGCCGCCTTGATCGCAATGACCATCACCGGCATTGATCTCGAGCCGCTAATGAAAGGTGAGGGCAACAGCTTGACCGATCCTTCCGTAAGCGCGTTCCTGCTGCTGACTGTCGCGCTGACGTTGCCAGTCACCGGGGCGCTCTGGTTCGCGCCGGCGCTGGTCGTCTTCGCCGACGCAACCTTCACGCAGGCGATTCGTCATTCGCTCGCGGCGTGGCTGCGCAACATCCCGGCGATGACGGTGTACGGTATCACCTTGACCGGTCTGCTGTTCGCGATCGCACTCGTGATCTCGCCGCTTCTGCTTCTGGTCGGACAGGCGAGGGCGACGCTGGTGATCATGCTGGTTGCGCTACCTGTGACGGCCGTGCTGATGATCAGCGATTACGTGACTTATCGCGCGGTGTTTCATCGCTTCGAAGAGCTACGGCGCGCCTGAACGGGCATCATCCTGGCGCTCCGCGATCTGCGTCCTCAACTCGCGGGCGCCAGGTTTGCGTATGCGAGTGCCAGCCGCTTGAGGCCGTGCTCCGCGAAGTTCACTTCGACTTGAGTGCTCTTTCCGCTTCCTTCGGCGCTGACGATGACGCCGATGCCGAATTTCGCATGCCGCACTTGCTGTCCGATGCGAAAACCACTCTCCGCGCCAGCAGCGGTGGCGGCTGAGTGCGGCGGCTGCCAGGCGGGTAGCGGATCGGACGAGAGGTGACGCGGCCGCGCTGAGAGCCACTGCGTGAGCTCGGACGGAATTTCCTCTATGAAGCGCGAAGCCACGTTGTATCGGGTCTGTCCGTGCAGCATGCGCATCTGGGCGAACGACAGATGCAGCCGGTGGCGTGCACGGGTGATGGCGACGTACATCAGCCGTCGCTCTTCTTCGATGCCGCTGTCACCATCATTGAGCGAGTTTTCGTGCGGGAAGAGACCTTCCTCGACGCCGGTGATGAAGACATGGTCGAACTCGAGACCCTTGGCGGCATGCACTGTCATCAGCTGCAATGCGGCACGACCTTCCGCGGCCTGCGTATCGCCCGCCTCGAGTGCGGCGTGGGCCAGGAAGGCCCCAACGGGGTCGTCGGCCGTGACCCTGCCGTCGGCGGATTCGTCGAGCAGGACGACCCCACCCGTCTCGCGCAAAAAACTATCGGCGGCATTGATCAATTCCGCTAGGTTTTCCAGGCGCTCGGCCCCGTCCTTTTCGGCCTTGTAGTGGGCCCGCAGTCCACTGGCATCCAGCAGGTGGCGCACGATGTCCGGCAACGGTGCTCCACGGGTGTTGACCCGCATCGCCTCCACGATGCCAATGAACTGGGCAAGTGATGACTGTGCTCGGCCGCCGATGCTGCCCGAACAGGCGGTCTGCCAGAGACTCGTACCCTGTTGTGCGGAAAGCTGCTGCAGGTTCTCGATCGTGCGCGTGCCGATGCCGCGCGGCGGGAAGTTGGCGACACGCAAAAAGGCGTTGTCGTCCTCCGGATTGTGCAGCAGCCGCAAATACGCCATCGCGTGCTTGATCTCCGCCCGCTCGAAGAACCTGAGTCCTCCGTAGACCCGGTACGGCAGCCGGGCGTTGAACAGCCCGTGCTCGAACAGGCGCGATTGGGCATTCGAACGGTAGAGGATCGCAATCTGGTCGGCAGGGGTGCCATTGGCCAGTATCTCCTTGATCGAGTCGATCACGAACATCGCCTCGTCGCCGTCGGTCAGGCCTTGGTAGAGGCGCAGCGGCTCGCCGTGGCCCTGATCGGTCCAGAGTTCCTTGCCGAGCCGCCCCGAGTTGTGGCGGATCAGCGCGTTGGCGGCCTCCAGGATGTAGCCGTGGCTACGGTAGTTCTGCTCGAGCCGAATCAATCGCGCTGGGGCGAAGTCATGCTCGAAACGCTGCATGTTCGCTACCTTGGCACCGCGGAACGCATAGATGCTCTGGTCATCGTCACCAACAGCCAGCACGGCCGTCTGCGGCCCGGCGAGCAGGCGCAGCCAGCGGTACTGCAACGTGTTGGTGTCCTGGAACTCGTCGACCAGGATGTGCCCGAAGCGGGCGTTGTAGTGTTCGCGCAGCGCATCGTTTCCGGCCAAAACCTCGTAGGTGCGCAGCAGCAATTCGGCGAAATCGACGACACCCTCGCGGCGGCAGGCCTCTTCGTAGAGCTGATAGATCTCGACCTGCCGGCGCATGTAGTCGTCCTCGGCCTGGACCGCGCCCGGCCGGAGTCCTTCTTCCTTCGCGGCGGCGATGAACCATGCGCACTGCTTCGGCGGGAACTTGTCCTCGTTGATATGGGCCGCTTTCAGTACCCGCTTGACGAGTGCAAGCTGCTCCTGCGTGTCGAGTATCGCGAACGACTGCGGCAGGCCGGCATCTCGCCAGTGCAGCCGCAGGAAGCGGTTACACAGCCCGTGGAAGGTGCCGATCCACATCGCTCGGGTGTTGACCGGCACCAGCGCCTGCAGGCGCGTTTGCATTTCGCGGGCTGCTTTGTTGGTGAAGGTGACGGCCATGATGCCGTGCGTACTGACTTGTCCAGTAGACAACAGCCAGGCGATCCGTGTCGTGAGGACGCGGGTCTTGCCGGAGCCGGCGCCGGCCAACACGAGCGCCGAGATGGGTGGCAGCGTGACGGCGGTGCGTTGGGGTTCGTTCAGACGGGCGAGCAGATCGACTGTCGGCATGCCATTCATTGTAGGAACCGCTGTTGCCGGCGCCCGCGGCCATCGCCGGGTGCCCGGGGCGACTCCCTACAATCTGCGGCCATGACCCCGACGCCCATGCCCGCGACGACCGAGCTGTCGGCGTTCGTGCCTACCTTTCGGGCCTCTGCACCCTACATCCACGCCTTCCGCGGCAAGACCTTCGTGGTCGCCTTCGGCGGCGAGGTCGTGGCCGACCCGACGTTTCCGAATTTCATCGCCGATCTCAACTTGCTGGCCAGCCTCGGGATACGCCTCGTGCTCGTGCACGGATCGCGGCCGCAGGTGGAGAAGCTGTTGCAGCAGCGCGGCATGGAAAGTCGTCTGCATCGTGGCATCCGCATCACGGAAGAGCATCAACTGGGCAGCGTCATCGGCGCCACCGCCCGCGCGCGTTCCCGCATCGAAGCGGCGCTTTCACGTGCGCCGCGGACGGGTTCGGTCGCGCCGGTAAGCAACCGCGTGAGCGGCGGCAATTTCATCGTTGCCAAGCCGATCGGGATCGTCGACGGGGTTGACATGAAGTACAGCGGCGAGGTGCGTCGGATCGATGCCGAGGCGATCACCGATTGTCTGCGCGAGGGCGATATCGTGCTGATGTCGACGCTGGGCTATTCCCCCTCGGGAGACACCTTCAACCTGACGGTGGAGGAGGTCGCAACACAGACGGCGATTGCCGTCAAGGCGAGCAAGCTTATTTTTCTTCTTGATACACCCGGCGTTCTCGACGAGCACGGCGAGGTGATCTCCACCCTCTACACCCGTGAGGCGGCTGAGATTGCCCAGCGGGCGCCGCAGGCATCCGACGTCCAGCTTTTCCTGTCGGCTGCCGTCCGCGCATGCCAGCGTGGCGTGGCCCGCTCCCATCTGATCGGACGCCACATCGATGGCGCGATCCTGCAGGAGTTGTTCACGCGCGACGGCATCGGTACGATGATTTCGGTCGATAGCCTCGATAACCTGCGCCAGGCGACCATCGACGACGTCGGGGCGCTGCTTTCGATTATCGAACCGCTCGAAAAGCGGGGCATTCTGGTGCCGCGGCCGCGTGCGATGATCGAGCGCGAGATCGATCGCTTCTTTCTCGCCGAGCACGATGGACAGGTGATCGGCTGCGCTGCTCTCTACCCGTTTCCAGAGGCGGGCAAGGCCGAGCTTGCCTGCCTTGCAGTCGATCCGGACTATCGTCGCGAGGGCTATGGCGAACGGCTGATGCATGCGGTCGAGAAGGCAGCCAAGGCGCAGGGTATCGACACCCTGTTCGTGCTCACGACTCGCACCGCGCAGTGGTTTACCGAGCGGGGCTTCGTTCCTGCTTCCGTCACTGACTTGCCCGAGAAGAAGCAGGCGCTCTACAACTACGAGCGCGCATCGCAGGTCTACATGAAGCGTCTTTGAAGAGCGTCTACGTCACGGAGGAGTCCACTCATGGCCCGAACCGTTCACTGCATCAAGCTCGGCCGTGAAGCCGAGGGGCTCGATTTCCCGCCCTATCCGGGCGAACTCGGCCGTCGTATCTACGAGAGCGTCAGCAAGGAAGCCTGGGCCGGTTGGATTCGGCACCAAACCATGCTGATCAACGAGAACCGTCTGGGACTGGCCGACCCGAGAGCGCGCAAGTACCTGGCGGAGCAGATGGAGAAGTACTTCTTCACCGGTGGCGCCGAGACTGCGAGCGGCTACGTGCCACCAGCCAACGAGCAGCGATGATGGAACCGCCTGTCTCGCGCTTTCCGGTGCCGGACATGGCGGCGGTTCCGGAAGATATCCGCACACGCATGCTTGAGGTTCAGCAGAAGGCGGGCTTCATACCCAACGTCTTTCTTGCACTCGCCCATCGCCCGGACGAATGCCGCGCCTTCTTCGCCTATCACGACGCGCTGATGCTGCGCGAGTCGCCGATGCTTGGCAAGGCGGAGCGCGAAATGATCGTGGTGGCGACCAGCGCCCGCAACGACTGCCTGTACTGCGTCATCGCGCATGGGGCCATTGTCCGCATCTACAGCAAGAACCCGCGCCTTGCCGATCAGCTTGCGGTCAATCCTTTGCGGGCGGAACTCACGCCTGCCCAGCGCGCGATGATCGACTTTGCGCTCAAAGTCTGTGCAGATTCTGCGCACGTGGGAGAGGCGGATTTCGCTGCCCTGCGTCTGCACGGCTTCAGCGACGATGACATCTGGGATATCGCTTCGATCACCGCTTTCTTTGGCATGAGCAATCGCATTGCCAACGTCGCAGCCATGCGCCCGAACGACGAGTTCTACCTCCTCGGACGCGTGCCGCGGACAGCGAAGTGAGTCGCTACGAGGTCGAGCTCGGTCTCCGCTACGTGCGCGCCCGGCGTCGGGACGGGTTCATCTCCTTTATCTCGTCGGTATCGATGCTTGGCATTGCCCTCGGCGTGGCGGCGCTGATCGTCGTGCTGTCGGTGATGAATGGTTTTCAGACTGAGCTGCGCTCGCGCATGCTCGCCGCGACGGCGCACGCGGAGGTGCGTGGTCTGGACGCGCCGCTGGCCGACTGGCAGCGCATCGACGCTGTTCTCAGAGCGCATCCGGAGGTGCGTGCAACGGCGCCCTACGTGCAGGTCGAGGGCCTTTGGGTCAACGGCGAAATCAACAAACCTTCACTCGTGCGCGGCATCGTGCCGCAGGTGGAGGATGCGATCTCGGACGTGCACAGGCACATGCGGGTGGGCGGCGTCGAAGCTTTGCGCCCAGGCGAATGGGGTGTGATCCTCGGCATCGATCTGGCGCGCGCGCTCGGCGTACGCACCGGCGAAAAGATCGCGCTGGTCACACCCCAGGGCACGGTGACGCCTGCTGGCTCGATACCGCGCCTCAAGAGCTTCACGGTGGTAGGCCTGTTCGAGCTTGGATGGATCGAGGCGGACAGCCGTGTCGCACTGATTCACATGCAGGATGCACAACGGCTCTATCAATTGGGCGATGCCGTCACGGGTGTACGCGCGCGCCTGCACGACCTGATGCGCGCGCCGGCGGTCGCCAGCGAATGGGTTCGTACGCTGCCACCCGGCCTCGGGGTCACGGACTGGACGCAGCAGAACGCCAACTTCTTCAAAGCAGTACAGATGGAGAAGCGCGTGATGTGGATCATCCTGACCCTGATCGTCGCGGTCGCCGCGTTCAATCTGGTCAGTACGCTGGTGATGGTGGTCACCGACAAGGAGGCGGACATCGCGATCCTGCGAACGCTCGGCGCTCGTTCCGGTAGCGTGATGCTGATCTTCTTCATCCAGGGCATGGTCATCGGGCTGGTCGGAACAGTGGCCGGTGCGATTCTGGGGCTCGCTGTTGCAATGAATCTCGATCATGTGGTTGGGGCCATCGAGTCACTCTTCAATGTGACGTTCATCGACAAAACGGTTTACCTGATCACCGAGCTGCCCTCACGCGTGCTGGCGTCGGACGTCATTGCGATCGTGGCCACCAGTCTCGTTCTTTCGCTTCTCGCCACGCTTTACCCAAGCTGGCGCGCAAGCCGCGTCAACCCCTCGGAGGCGCTTCGCTATGAGTGATGCGACGCGGGCGGCTGGGCCTGCGGTCATCGAGGCACGGGGCGTGGGGAAGGCTTATCGAAGCGGCGACACAGAAGTCACGGCTCTGATCGATGCGACCTTTGACGTCAGGCGGGGCGAAGCGGTCGCCGTCGTTGGCGCGTCCGGTTCCGGCAAGAGCACATTGCTGCATCTTCTTGGAGGGCTCGATACGCCGACCGCTGGCGAAGTCATCCTGCTTGGGGAGCCGCTCGCCGGCCTCACCGAACGGAGACGCTGTGACTTGCGAAACGCCATGCTCGGCTTCGTCTATCAGTTCCATCACCTGCTGCCCGAGCTCAGCGCGCGCGAGAACGTCGCGCTGCCGCTGCGCATTCGGCGACAACCACGCCAGCAATCGTTGCGGATGGCGGATGAGCTATTGGCTCAGGTCGGTTTGGCAGACCGTCGGCAGCATCGCCCTGGCGAGCTCTCGGGAGGGGAGCGCCAGCGCGTTGCCATCGCGCGTGCTCTGGTGGGCGAGCCAGCCTGCATCCTGGCCGACGAACCGACCGGCAATCTGGATGCCGACAACGGCGAACGCGTCTTCGATCTGTTGCTGACGGCGAGTCGTACGCGCGGCGCTGCGGTCTTGATCGTGACCCATGACACGCAGCTGGCGCAGCGTTGTGAACGCGTCCTGCGTCTTACGTCTGGCCGGCTTCAGCAGGCTTGACGCCGAGCCACATCGGCATCCGCTCGGTGAACGCACTTTCGGTCATGGGACGGGCGAGCAGGAAACCCTGTACCTGATCACAACCCAAGCGCCTCAGCAGTCGAAGCTGCGCTTCGGTCTCCACGCCCTCCGCCGTACTGATCAGGTCCATGCTTTTCGCCAGATGCAGCAAAGAGCTCACCAGGCGGGACGCACCTGTGTCATCCGGCATTGGGGAAACGAAGCTGCGGTCGATCTTGAGGCGATCGATCGGGAATTGCCTGAGCCGCGCGAGCGCGGAGTAGCCGGTGCCGAAGTCGTCGATGGCAACACGGACGCCGTGCGCGCGAAGCGCGGAAAGAGAGCCCTGGAGGATATCTTCGTCCTGCTGCAGCAGTCTCTCTGTCACTTCGACCTCAAGGGCGCTTCCCGGAAGATCGTGCCTTTTCAGGGCATCGAACACCTGGCGTTCGAAGTCCGGTGCGCGTACCTGCGGACGCGACAAATTGACTGCAACCCGGGCGTCGTGCCATCCGAGTTTGCGCCACCGGCGAACCGCGGCAAGTGCCTGGTCGAGGACCCAGGCACTGATCGCGTCCAGCATGAGAAGGCGCTCAATGATGTCGAGAAACTGCAGCGGAGCGAGCAACCCGCGAACGGGGTGGCGCCACCGCAGCAGCGCCTCGACACCCTGAAGCCTACCCTCGGAGGTGCTGAAGAGCGGTTGGAAGTGAAGCTCGAGTTCGTTGTTTCGCTGCGCATGAACGACATCCGCCTCGAGCTTCATGGCTTGCTCGGCGTCGCTGGCGAGGGTGGGAACGAACAGGTTCGTCGCGCCTCGTCCCGCGCTCTTGGCAACATACATCGCAAGGTCGGCGTTTCTTAGCAGATCGGCGGCAGTGTGCCCGTGGTCGGGAAACACAGCGACGCCGATCGATGCAGTGACACGCACGCTGCCGTGGCCGGATAGCGCCGTCGGAGAGCGCAAGGTGCGGTGCAGGCGGTCGCAGAAGTGAAGCAGCTGATCTTTGTTGATGTAGTCGAGCAGGATGACGAACTCATCACCTCCCAGCCGCGCGATCCAGCTTGGTCCATGGGCGTCGGCCTCCAGCATGCAGAAGTTCGCGAGGCGATCCGCAACCGAGATCAGCAACTGGTCGCCGACATGATGTCCTAGCGAGTCGTTGATGCGCTTCAGGTGATCGAGATCGAGGAAGATCACGGCGAAGGGACTCTGCTGGGCGACATCGGGCTGGGTTCGGTGGGCCAGCACCGCATCAAGATGCGCCCGGTTGGGTAAGCCCGTCAGCGCGTCGTGTACCGCGAGGTGACGCATGCGTTCCTCGGCTTCACGCCGTTCGCGCAGGTCACGGACGATGATGACCCGTTGCTCACGGCCCTGCCATGTGATGGCACCGGCGCGGTACTCCACGGGCACGGTCCGGCCCGAGGCCGCGATTGCCAGGCTTTCATAGGCCACGTCATGCCCCGAGGCAATGGCATCGAGTACTTGCGCGTGCTGATCGGGTGGCACAAAGTCCGTCGTTCGCCGACCGATCATCTCGTCTGCGGTGTAGCCGAGCATCCGCAGCAGTGACGGGCTCACATCGGTGATGACACCGTCGATATGAAAGGCGATACCTTCATCGCCGGCAGCCATGAATGCGCTAAGGCGCTCGATGACGGTATCGCGCTCGCCCGCCGGCACCCGGCCGGCTCGATGGAGAAGCAACTGAAGAGCCGTGGTCACCCGGCCTTCGCGCTGAAAGATCAGGCTTCCGACGAACCGAATGCGGGGCTGTCCGATCGGCGTGATCCAGCCCAGCGAGAAACGATCCGCCCCGACATCGTCGGCACGTTGCAAGTCGCTGAGTTCGATAGGCGGCGCAAACTGGACCAGCTCGAACAGTCGACGCCCGGTGACAGGCGCCGAACCTCCCGCCGCGCGGGCGAACGAGCGCGAGGCAGCGGTGCATGCGGTATCAGGCCAGCCGAAGCTCGCCCAGAGCCAGTCATCGCCAAAGTCGCGCGTTGCAGCATCGATCCCGCGAGAGCGGTTCGGCGGCTCTGAGCTGTTTTCCATACACCTATTCTGAATCAGTCGGCTCAAATGAGCTCAATCGTTTGCAACACGATGCACGAAAGCTCGTCCATCGCTCGTGTCCCAGCAAGTGGTGTAAGTCCTTCGCGCGCGTCGGCGCGCTGGGTGCGTGAGCTTCTCGCATGACGGATGGCGCATGCTGTCGGGCGACCGAAGGTTCGCGCGGCCTGTCGCGCTTTCCGAGGCGCTGGTTGACGCGTCCGCCACGGACACGCTGTCGAGCGGCACCGGTTTCTCTCCCGTTCGCCGCCTCTTGGACAGTCGCCCATCCGCCGTGGCATTGACCCGGCCGCCGATCGGTCGTCCACGCCTTATCGGTGCTGATGCGTCCCCCGCCGGGATGGCCGTCCACTGCCTGAAGGCTGGCTGGTGGGAATTCGATCCCACCAACGACTGCCTTGCTGGTGCGACGCAGGTCGCAATTGTTGGCGGGAGGGATCACGGCGCCGTGCCGCCGCTCATGGAATCATGCGTGGAGGCGGCAAGCATCGATATAAGGCGGCGGTTACGGTGATACCGACCGAGGCCGATCGTGTCCAATCATCCTGTCCGAAGGACTGGATCGCAACGACCGCAACGGCTGGGCGATCAGGCGGCAAACAGTCTGCGGAGGTGTTCGGCAGGTCGAACGGGTCGCCGACGCACGCGGTCGATCGGGCACCAGATCGTGGCCGCCTCCGCGAGTAGCCTCGGAACGACGTCACTCACTGCGTCGACACGGGTATGGCGCCAATATCGTAGCCCGCGCGCGGCGCCGGTCCAGGTGGTGATGCGAACGCGCTCGCCGAGCTTCGCCTCGGCTCGATAATCGATTTCGTGCCGCAGCGCGACCCATGCGAGCGCCGCACGATCTGCCGACGACGTCAGATGCTCCCAATGCGCAATGGCGACCTGATTGATCCAGGCGAGAAAGACGACGTTGTTGACGTGTCCGAGATCATCGACATCGGTGGGTGTGACATCGCGTTCGATCGAGAAGGGCGGCAGCGGGGACTCAGTGACCGCAGTCATGGACGGATTATGTCGTCCGCATTGACGTGTGGCACAGTACGTAACGCGGAGTTTGAGCAGGAGCCCTTTCGATGGAGCAACCGTGATGGCTGAGAGTCCGAAACCTTGCACACCGGGCAAGCGAGAGATGATGCTCGGCTTTCTCGAAGTAGGCATCAGTGCATTCGGCGGCGCCCTGCCGTGGCTGCGCCGGGTTGTCGTCGAGCGTCGGGCATGGCTGGATGAACGCGAGTTCACGGAAGTCCTTACCATCTGCCAGGCGATCCCTGGTCCAAACGTTGTCAACTGTGCCGTGTTCCTTGGGACGCGTTGGCATGGCAGCCTGGGAGGGGCGCTGGCATTTGTCAGTCTGTTGGCGGCTCCACTGTGCGTCGTTCTTGCCTTGGTCACCGCCCATCAGGCGTTGGGTGACGTACCGGCCGTCCGGCACGGCGTCAACGGACTCGCGATCGCGGCCACCGCATACCTCACGGCCATGACGCTGCGCATGGCGCGCCCTTTCGCCCGCAATACTCGCGCTTGGGCGCTCTGCGCCGTCGCCGTCGCCCTGTCGCTTGGTGCTGAGTGGTCGATGGGATGGGTGCTGTTGAGCTGTGGCATCGTCGGCGTCTACGCCGCCCGCAGGCGCTGGCTATGAGCGCCGATGTGGCGGATGCCGGTCTTCTAATCGATATGGCCTGGCTCTATCTGAAACTCTCGTTTCTCTGCATTGGCGGGACGATTCCATTGATTCCCGACATGCATCGATTTTTCGTCGAATCGCGCGGCTTGATGACGACCCAGCAGTTTGCCGGCTATGTTGCCCTGGCCCAGGCGGCGCCCGGCCCAAACATTCTCTATGTCGCCCTTCTCGGTCATCACGTTGGGGGCATCACGGGCGCTCTGACGACACTGGGCGCCATCAGTGTGGGCCCATTCGTGTTGGTCAGCCTTGCCGCGCGGGTGTTCTCGCGCTTGGCCGCCAATCCTTGGCGCGAAACGGTTCTGGCGGGACTGGCTCCGGTCACTGTCGGGCTTATGCTTGCAGGCTGTCTGCTGTTGCTTCGGGGCGTGGCGGACACATGGGCGGCGCTTCTGTTCGGCGCCGCTCTCGCCGCTTTCTTGCTATTCCCGCGTCTCAATCCACTGGTCGTGCTCGCTGTGGCAGCGATCGTCGGGAGCGTGTCAGGGCTCTGAGGGAACGCTGAACAAATTGCTGCGCGGGCGAATCGCTGCGTTGCGCGCTGCTCGCTCCCCCGCCTATCTGCTTGATAGGTCTCGGTTAGCGCGCTCCGTGCGCCTTGCGCTTCATCCCGCTCGCTGCATTCTTCAGCGTTTCCCTAGGTCTTGCGGGTTCGCGCCGGCACTGCGAGAAGTTGGGACAAACGGACGGGCTTGTGTACGGCATAGCCCTGAGCGTAGTCGACTCCCAGGTCGAGCAGGCGGGCGAGGATCTCGGGCGTTTCGACCCATTCGGCCACGACGTGCATCCCGAGGGTGTGGGCAATATCGGTCATCGATTTGACGATGGCGAGATCGCTGTCGCTGACCAGAATCTCCTTGACGTAGCTGCCGTCGATCTTGAGCGTATTGGCCGAGAGCTTTTTGAGATGCGCGTAGGAGGTGTAGCCGCTGCCGAAATCATCGAGCGATACCTGCGCCCCAAATCGTCGCAGCTCGCGAATGAAAGACTGAGCGGTATCGAAGCTGCGGATCGCTGCCGATTCGGTTACTTCGAAAATGACATGTTGCGGCGATACGCTGCCGTGTGTGAACTGATCACGGACGAAGCTCGTGATCTCAGGACGTCCCAATGATGCGGCCGACAAATTGATTGCCAATGCTCCAATTTCATCGAAGACGGTCTGGTTGTCGCGAATCCAGTCGAAGGCCTGCCTGAGCACCCAGAGATCGATCTCGTGCGAGCGGCCAAGCCTTTCCATGGCGGTGACGACCTCGAAGGGCGATGCGCTTTGCCCGGCGCCAGCCTCCACTCCGAGCAGGATTTCGTAGTAAGGCTTGAGCTTGCCCGACGCGGCAATCGGCGCGACCAGCTGGCAGCGCAGAAAGAGGCTTTCGCCCTCCAACAGGGCATCGGCGCGTCCAGCCCAGTCGAGCAGGCTTTCTTCGTGCTTGAGATCGGCAGCGGTCGGTTCGTAAACGCGGAGACTGTTACGTCCGCTTGCCTTCGCTGCGAGACAAGCGGCGTCGACACGGCGCAGCATTTCGAGGCTGGAGACCTGCCCGACCTTGAAAGTTCCCACGCCCGCCCATACGCCCAGACGATAGGTGTGCTGTTCATGCTCGAACACCGTGTCGGTGAGCGCTGCCAGCAGATCCTCGACCGTTCGATGGGCGGCTTCAGGGCTGTAGTCGGTCAAGAGCAGGGCGAATGTATCTTCGCGAAGGCTTGCGATCACACTGTCCTGTGGAGCGACGCGCGCGATTCTCTGGCCCAATGTCGTCGCAAGTGCCTCGACGGCATCGACCCCAGAGGTGGCGGCGACGGTGCGAAACTGATCGAACTCGACAAATGCGACCGTGACCGTACTCCCGGCCGGCGCATCTCTTTCGAGATTCCCGAGACGGGTCTGGAAGGCCTTGCGGCTCAGCATCCCGGTCCGTGAATCGCGGTTGACGGCGTCGAGGGCCTCCGACAGCGCGCTTTCGAGCAGGATGTCCTCCGACCGATTGAGCAGTGGCGCATCGAGCGGCGCCCGCGTGCGCGCGCTGCCGGCTTCGATTCGTTCACGCAGCTCCGTATACGTCAGCTCCATCCGGTTCGACGCGGGGCGATTGACAAGACCACAGAAGTCGGTCGCCTCGCTGCGCCATACCAGCTGTACCGGGATCCATTGCTTGCCCATCGAGACTTCCCACCATTCGCCCACCATCGGACGTACCGTCTGCGGCTGTTGACGATCGTATTCGGTGAAGCTCGGGGCCTGAAGCCGGTCGGCCGTCAAAGCCGGATCACCCTGGATCAGCAGGCGGTTGCACTGATTCATCAGCGCCATGCGTTCGTCATGCTCGACTGGATAGTCGTAGAGAATCACCTCGATGTGACGCGCGACTTGCTCTCGGAGTTGAAGCGTATCGTCAATGGATACGTCTTCTTGCGTGAGCGTCAACGCGGCCTCGAGCGCCCGCAGTGAGGTTTTCCACTCCGGCGAGGACTGCCCATGACGCAGGTGCGTAAGAACCAGATAGGGACGCCAACAGTCCGCAATCAACCGAACGAGAATTCGCGGGATTCGCCGTTCGGAAAGGGCCTGCTCGAGGGCGCCATCGGTGTCCGCGCGCGCGATGCGGATGGCATCGCGACTGGCGAAGGCTTCGCAAATTCGCTCGATTTTCTGGCGACGATCGCGCCGAAGTTCCTCGAGGTCGGATTCGAGACTGCTTTGAACGATCGAGAACACACGCTCATCGTGATCTGCCTGAGTGCAGATACGATCGACCAGGTCCTCGAGGTTGCGTGCCAGCTTGGCGTCGAGGAAGTGGCCCTGGTCATCGGTGGCAAGACTGTACTGATCGATCAGATCAATGACCTTGCGTGCGGGATGCTGCGGCGAGGAAGGAAACTCGCCATCCCGCAGAGACAGCTTGAGCAACGTCCGTTCAAGCCGCTTGACGAGCGTCTCGATCAGGCTGTTGGCGGTGAACTCGCGGCTGGCCTGCTGAAACAGCTGTACGGCCGTGTAGAGGACACGTTGATGTGTCTCGCTGATTCGCCGCAGCGGTTTTGGACCTTCGGGCGTGTGTTCGATGAACTGCGCCGCCACGTCGCGCAGCCCGGTTTCGCTGAATGCCGGACCGCTCGACAAGGGCAGCCGGTCGATCGCGGCGAGAAGTTCCGATAGATCTGCTTCCCGGTTGGCGCCTTCGAGTTCCGGCAGCAGGAGTCCGCGACTGATGAGGTCGCCTTCACCCGTCCGCGCCGGCGCTCGGCGGCTGAGCTCCGACAGATCGGCGATGACGTCAAGCCTTCGCGCCGGCCCTGCACGCACCGCTGCCCGGGGAAGAGCGTCGGGCGATGCGGCCAACGGCGAACCCGCCGGTTGCGGCGCGCTGGTCGCCGGGTTACCGCTGCGGCGGGTGACAGCAGCGCCGTCGGCAGCGCTGCCGGGACCGCCATCCGCGAGCGATCCGCCCGCGCCGCCGGCACCATGCCCGAACGTGCCTGGCTGCGCTCCATCACCGGGTTGTGATGGCGTTGCTGCCGTACCGCCGCCCATCGCGTAGTGAGTGCGGAGCAGGTTCGCGGCCGCCTCCTCCATGCGGGCGAGACGCCGCTCCACCGAGTCCAGCGTGGCCTCGCGGGCAGCAGCCCCATGGGCTCGATCGCCTGCCGGTAATGGTCTAGGCTGGCGTGCGGCAGGCTCGACCTTGGCGACGACCTGTGCAAGGTCTCTCCATAGTTCGGCGAAGCGCTCGCGCGCACTCGACTCCGCCTGGTCGTAGATCAACCGCCAGACCGGCGCCTTCAGCGCGTCACTGTGGAAGGACTCCCGGAAGCTGCGAAGCGTGGCCGACACCCCATACGGATTGTTGTTGGGATTGACCGGTACGCCAACGACCCGGGTGTAGCGCAATTCGAACGCATCTGCCTGGGGCCGGAAGTGCTTCTCCAGACGCGAGATGACGCCGTTGAGTGTCAGATGGTCTTCCAGTTCATCCGAGTTCATGAGTCGCAACGACTCCAACTCCGTCGGCCGTGCCGAGTTGGCAGCGTCATTGAACGCGGTCGTTACGCGCTTCTGCGCGGCCTCCACGAACCGGTCGACGCAGGCGGCGCGCTCCGCGCTGAGGATCGCCTGTGCTTCGGCGAAGCCGGAACGTTGCGCATGAAATGGGTCGGACCCCAGCCGGGCGGCGCACTGTTCGATCACTTTCGCAAGAACGTCGCTCATCAGCTGGCGGGCGAATGCCGAATAGATGCCGGCGCATCGACGAATGATGCGCTCCGACGCAGTGGCGTCTCCAGAAAGCTCTGGGGGTGCGGAGAGAGCGCGGGACAGTGCGGCGCTCCAGGCGTCCGGTAACGAATCAGTTTCCAGTCCGACTTCCGAATCGCCGACACGAGCGACCCGTGCGGAAATGGCAGGAAGTCGCAACCCACTCGCGGCGGTCGATGTCGACACCTGCACCTTACGTCCCGGCCAGGTGCCGAGGATCATGGCTGGCGGGGCAGGGCCGACGAACCCGACGCGCAAGCCTTCGGACGAGAAGTCGAGAACGTCGACCCGGTGTTGTTCAGCTCCGACCCCCAGTACCGCGCGAAGCCGGGTGCGACGCCGAGTTGAACGACGGCGCTCCGGCTTGATCGCCAGTTCGGGAAACGACATCGGCTCGTTGGACATGATGGAAGTCAGTGTCTGGACCGCAAACAGCGCGGACCCGCGGCATCGAGAGCTTTTCTTCAGACGGCGGAAGGGCTGTGCTGTTCAAGCCTAAGGAAACGCTGAACAAATTGCTGCGCGGGCGAATCGCTGCGTTGCGCGGTGCTCGCTCCCTCGCCTATCGATTCAATATGTCTCGGTCGCTGCGCTCCGCGCGCCTTGCGCTTCATCCCGCTCGCTGCCTTTTTTCAGCGTTTCCGTAAGGCTAGCATCCTTGCTGCATCCGCTGATTGAACAATCACTGTCCCGGCACAGGTTCGGGCCCCACCCATATGCAGAGTGCCGAATGTCCTGGCCACCTGGCCAGGCGAACTCGACAGATCGCGCCCTTTCATGTCATGGAGGTGGCAAGCGCCGCGCGCCGCCTGGAGCAGCAGGGGTGCGACATCATTCACCTCGAGATCGGTGAGCCGGATTTCGGCACACCGGCACCGGTGCTGCAGGCGGCGCAGAACTTTCTGGCGGGTGGGATGGTTCCCTACACCTCCGCGCTCGGAATTGCGTCATTGCGAGAGGCAATTTCGGCGCACTACCGCCGGTTGTACGGCATCGCTGTCCCGGCCGAGCGGATCGTCGTGACGGCAGGCGGGTCAGCCGCGCTGATGCTCGCCTGCGCCCTGCTGGTCGATCGCGACGACGAGTGGCTGCTGACTGACCCCTGCTACCCGTGCAATCGGCACTTCATCCGCGTGATGGAAGGCGTGCCTCGCCTTGTTCCGGTGACCGCGGATGAGCGCTATCAACTGTCTTTGCAGAGCGTCATCGATCACTGGTCGGCGCGAACCCGTGGTGTGCTGGTCGCATCGCCCTCGAACCCGACTGGTACCAGGCTGCCCGCCGATGAATTGGGTCGGCTAATCGAAGCCGTGCACGATCGCGGTGGCTGCGTAATTTCAGACGAAACCTACGGCGGCCTCGCGTTTGGCGATCCGCCGGTGACGGCTCTGGCCCATTCAGACCGGATCTTTTCCGTCAACAGCTTCTCGAAGTATTTCTCGATGACGGGGTGGCGTCTCGGCTGGCTGGTGGCGCCCGAGTCGGAGGTGCGCAAACTCGAGATCCTTGCACAAAACCTCTACATCTCGCCTTCGGCCGTCGCGCAGCATGCAGCGCTCGCCTGCTTTACCGACGAGGGGTATGCGATCGCCGAAACGCGGCGGCGCGAGTTCGAGGCACGACGCAACGAATTCGTCGATGCGTTGCGAACGATTGGTATCGAGGTGCCGGTGCTTCCGGACGGAGGCTTCTTCGTCTACGCGGATGTCGGCCGCCTGACCTCTGACAGCGAGGCCTTTGCGCTCGAGATGCTGGAGCGCGCCGGTGTCGCGTTCGCGCCCGGCATCGATTTCGGCGAGTATCGTGCGCGCGAACACGTTCGCATGGCCTACTGCGTCGCGCGGGAACGGTTGGGCGAGGCTGTCCAACGCCTCGCCCGTGCGCTAGGAAAGCGCTGAGGTAAGCAGCGATTCGCCTGCGCAGCAATGTATTCGGCGTTTTCCTCGCCTAGAGCGACAGAGACCTCAAACGACGCGGCGGATGCGATAGAGGTTGTCGGCCGGGACGTTCCACAGCGACTGCTTGCGCGCGATGGGGCTGATGCGCGTGTCTTCGATCATGCCGATCAGCGAAAGGGCGGTCCTTTCGATCTCGACGACCAGCTTGCGGCCGCTTGCCGGTTCGGACACGATGGCAGCGGCCAGGATCGGGGCAGCCGGAGCGTCCCAGTGGGTGCGGCCGACCTCGGCGCAGCAAGCAAGGCCGAGACCGTGGGCGATGCCATCTTCGAGCGCTTGGATGTCGCTGCTTGCCGCATCGATGAAGCCCAGATGCAGAGGCGTGTGCCCCGTATCCAGCATCGTTGCGGCTTCGAGGCCGATGCGTTCGCCGAGCGCAGCAAGCAGATCGCGCTCGACGATCGCCCCGTGGGAAGCGGTCGTCGGCGTAGCCGCCGCGTAAGTGAAGCCAGAGGACAACACGACGGCTCCAGCGGCGGACAGGCGGGCGCCGACGAGCAGAAAGTCACGGCGTGATGTAGAGGTGAGCGAGGGGCGGTATGGCATGGGGCTCTCCGTTGAACGACTGATGTTGGCGAACGAACGCATCGGCAGCCTGGACATGTGGGCAGCCGAGGCCGCGCGATAACGTGAGGCGGCGGGACGAGGTTGACGCGAAGCCCCTGGGGACACGCTGAAGAAAACAGCGAGCGCGCACCGCGCAACGCCGCGATTCGCCCGCGCAGCGCTTGGTTCGGTCTTTGCCTAGGAATATGCCGAATCTTGCTCGGCGTGACCTCAGCCGATGCGTTCAGCCAAAGCGATCAATGCGCGGTCGCTGCCGGGCGGACCCAGCAGCGAGATGCCAAGAGGGGCATCAAGTCGACGGGCATACGGGAGGGTCAATTGAGCAAAGCCGGTGAGCCCCGAGATCATCAAAAGCCTGAGCGCGCGTTCCCTGTAGTCTTGCAGTGCTTCTTCCGGCTCGGTCAGCAGGGGGGCGATGTCCGGCATCGTGGGGAGCACGAGCACCCCATCGTCCCCAATCACGCGGCTGAGCCAGGCGGTGTAGGCGCGGCGGAGCCGCCAGCTGTCGTCGTTTTGTTGGCCTGTGACCGTGCGCGCCCACGCGAAACGCTCGGCCACGCCCGGGCCGAGCGGAGGAGCATACGTCGTGATGAAGGGGCCGTCGGCCTGCCAGGCCTCATAGCCCTGGATGTACCTGAACGCCCAGTACAACGCGTCCGGCGTGAATCCTTGCGCCTTCGAAAAGACGCAAACCTCGGTTGGCGAGCCGGCTGCAAGGCCCATGCAGAGCCGGTCGACGGCGGGTTGCAAAGCCTGAGTGACTGTCGGGTCGATCAGCGACCACAAGTCGGTCGGCAGCAGCAGTCTGGGGGCGGCTGAGAGCTCCATTCCTTCACGGTCCAGCAGCACATCAGCAACGCGGGCCAAGGTGGCGACGTCGCGCGCGAACCAGCCGCAGGTGTCGAACGAGGCTGCGAGCGGCCAGACCCCATCGAGCGAGACGCGACCGTGCGTGGGTCGAAGACCGAACAGCCCGCAGTGGCTGGCTGGCGCCCGGATCGACCCGCCGGTATCGGTGCCGAGGGCGAAGTCGCACAGTTGGTTCGATACGGCGCTCGCCGAACCGCTCGAGGAGCCGCCGGGAATCCTGTCCGGAGCGGCCCCGTTGATCGGTGTCCCGAAGTGCGCGTTCTTGCCGTTCATCGAGAAAGCCAACTCGTCGGTGTGTGTCTTGCCGACAAAGCGGGCGCCTGCCGCAAGCAAGCGCGCAACCGTCGGCGCTGTGCGCGCACTAATACCTGACTGCGCCAGCAACAGCGGCTGACCGCAGCCAGTCGGATAGCCTGCGACCTCGAACAGGTCCTTCACCGCGAATGTCAGGCCGGCCAGCGGTCCGTCCGGCGCATGCAGCAACGCTGCGGGCGGATAGGGGACGAAAGCCCTGCTCGGGTGGTTCGCCAGTGCGGTCATGCGTCGTCAGGACTCACATGCGCAGCCGCTCGACGATACGTCCGTGCTGCAGGTGCTCGCGGATCACTTCGTCAACGTCCTCGCGGCATGTCAGGCGATACCAAACCTCCTCGGGATAGACGACGACGGTCGGCCCCTCGTCGCAACGGTCGAGGCAGCCAGCCATATTGACCCGCGCCCTGCCCTTGCCGGCGAGACCAAGCTCCTTCACGCGCTGCTTGGCGTAATCGCGAAGTTCCGCCGAGCAGCGCTCCCCGCAGGAAGGGCGACCGTCGTCGCGCTCGTTGGTGCAGAAGAAGACATGGTGCGAGTAGTAGCTCATTCGAGGAAACCGGCTTCGCTGCATTGCGAAGCGACATTGCAAAATGCGTCGATGGATTCTACGAACGCGCGCCCGGTTCCGCCGGCTCAGGGCGGCCCCCTTTCACATCTGCGCGTCCTCGATCTGACGCGTGTGCTGGCCGGCCCTTGGTGTACTCAGACGCTGGGGGATCTCGGTGCCGACGTGATCAAGATCGAACGTCCCGGCACCGGCGACGACACCCGCGCCTGGGGGCCCGCCTGGCTGCGCGACGGCAGCGGTCGGGAGACCACCGATTCGGCCTACTTCTCGAGCTGTAATCGCAACAAGCAGTCGGTGACGGTCAATCTGGCCACGCCGGAAGGGCAGGCGATTGTGCGTGAGCTTGCATCCCAAAGCGATATTCTGGTCGAGAACTACAAGCGAGGTGACCTGGCGCGCTACGGGCTCGATTACGCCAGTCTGTCGGACTTGAATCCGCGCCTCGTCTACTGCTCGATTACCGCCTACGGCCAAAGCGGTCCCTATGCCGATCGCCCTGGCTACGACCTGCTCTGCCAAGCCGAGGGCGGACTGATGGCGATCAACGGACATGCAGATCCGCCGGATGGGCCCGGCGGCGGTCCGACCAAGGTGGTGATCGCAGTCACGGACATCCTGTCCGGTCTCAATGCAACGATCGCGATCCTGGCCGCGATCGAGGCAAGACACTCAACCGGGCGAGGGCAGCACATCGACATCGCACTGCTCGATTCCGTTGTGCAGTTCGGCGCCAACCAGATTGCCAATTACTTCGTCACCGGCGAACAGCCACGCCGCGTCGGCAATGCGCACGTCAATCTGGCACCGTATCAATCGTTTCGGGTCGCCGATGGGTACATGATCATCGGTGCCGGAAACGACGCTCAATGGCGCAAGCTCTGTGTGGCAATGGATTTGCCCGATTTGGCCGACGAACCGCGCTTTCGCGAAATGAAGGATCGCAATGCCAACCGCCATGCGCTCGTCGACATCATGGAACGGAGGCTGCTGACCCGCACGATGCAGGAATGGAGTGCGTGCTTCGAAGCAGCCGGCGTTCCGCATGCGCCGATCAACTCCTATGCGCAGGTGTTCTCGCATCCGCAGGTGCTTCACCGTGGGCTGCAAGTCGACTTGGAGCGCTTCGCAGAAGAGGGCGGCGGTACGGTATCGACGGTCGCCAGCCCTCTGCGCTTCAGTGCCACACCCACGGTCTATCGTTATGCGCCTCCGGTACTTGGATCAGCCACCGATCGGATCCTGATGGCGCTTGGTTACAAGGCTGACGTGATTCAAGGGCTTCGGGCGCGGGGGATCGTTTGAAGGCGGCGGAATCGTGTCCATTGCCGAGCGCGCTGCCGCGCGGTCGCATCGCCGAACTGCGCAGTTGCGCTCTGGCGGGCCCAAGAGCCTAAGGAAACGCTGAAGAAAGAAGCGAGCGGGATGAAGCGCGAGGCGCTTGGAGCGCAGCGACCGAAACACAACGTTAGGCGAGGGAGCGACAACGCGGTTGCGGCGAAAGCCAAAACGAAGTTTCGGCGAAGGCTCACATCGTTGAGGCCGATGTGAAACGAAGCGGCCGAAGCCAACACCGTGCAACACAGCAGATGGCCCACCGCGGCAGTTTTTCAACGGCCTGATAGGGATCGGACGGCACAATGTAACCGCGGGCCAAACCATGATGGCGATGTGGCAAGCGCGCCGGGGGGCGGCGTCAAGGCGCAGCCCCGCTCTCGGGCGCGGCTACACTGCTGTCGTAGCTCCGATCAACCCAAGCTTTTCCTTGATGATTCTCGAGGTCGCCGACATCACGATCCTGCCCGGCCGGCAGGCAGCCTTCGATCGTGCCATCCTGCACGGGCTGGAAGCCGTCGTCAGCCGGGCGCAGGGCTTCCGCGGCTACAAGGTGAACAAGGGTGTCGAATCGCCCGAGCGCTACTTGCTGATGATCTTCTGGGAGACACTCGAAGACCACACGGTCGGCTTTCGCCAGGGACCGCTGTTTGGCGAATGGCGATCGATCGTCGGCCCGTTTTTTGCCCAACCGCCGAAGGTCGAGCATTTCACGTTACTGGGTAAATCAGCGGCCGGCTGAGTCGCTTCGACCGGGCGCGATGGGAAGGAAGGGGGCCTCGGCGCTGCGGTGGATGCGTCGCATCAGTGCGCCCCAACGGGCGTCATCGTGCATGGGTTTGAAAAGCGGGTCGATCGGCAGCATCATCAGGTTGGAGCACTGATCGTCGACCGCGCGATGGATTTCGGCGAAGAAGTCATCGGCTTCGCCCGCACAGACGGCGACGGCGGCTCGGAGGTAGCCACGATGGCAGGCATTGGCCCGGTCGAGTCGCGGAAACACCTCGGTCTTCGCTTCGGCATACCGTCCCAGTCCTGCCAGCGCCTGCCCGACCCGCAGCGCAAACGCGGGCATGGCAGGCTCGCGCTGAAGCAGCGCACGAGCCCCTTCGAGTGCCGGTTGCCACTCTCGCGCCAGGATGAGCCCGGACAATTCCGCATTGTCGAAGAGGAGCAGCGAACCGAGCCGCTTGCGCGCTTGCTCGAGCCGCCGCTGAGCCTCTCTTGCGTCTCCTGCCAACAGCGCAATGAGAATCAGGTAGTAGTGCCCGAGAGGCGAGAAGGGGTCGATCTCGAGGGATGTCTCGAACCCCCGGATTGCCGACGGCAGGTCATCGAAGGTCAGATCCGTCGACGCAAGGCGCTGAATTGCGATGGTGGAACTCGGCGCCAGTGCGACCGCACGGCGGCACAGATCGCGGCCTTCGTGCCAACGCCGTTCATGCGCGGCCAGGTCGTAACCGCGCAGCGACAGGGCTGCAGGATGCTCCGGGTCGAGCGCTAGCGCCCTGTCGATGGGATCGCGGATGGTCGACAGGGGCACGTCGTAGTCGGTCAACCAGGACAACCGCTGCGAGAACATCAGGCCACCAAGCGCCGCGAAGCCTTCGGCATGCGACGGTGCCAAAGCACATGCCTGTTCCAGGTAGCGCTGGGCGAGACGATAACCATCGATCGTCTGCGCCGCCGAGACGGCGCGCGCGCGGTCGATCAACGAGGCCGCCAGTGCGGGCATCGGCTGGTTGACCAGCGCGGTGACGATCCGGTCGGCCGCCTGCTGTTGGCCGACTGCACGGGTCATGACGTCGATAAGTGCTGCCTGTAGGTTACGCCGCTCGTCGGCGTCCGCCTCGAAGGCATGGCTCCAAAGATGTGTGCCATCGCGTGCGAAGATTAGCTGGGCTGTCACGCGCAGGCGTCCGCCGGCGAGTTGCACGCTACCCTCGAGGACCGCGTCGGCGCCCAGATCACGGGCAATGTCGCGAATGTCGAGTTCGCTCCTCTTGTAGCGAAAGCTGGAGGTGCGGGCGATGACGCGGACGCTTGGGACACGCGTCAGCGCGTCGATGAGGTCCTCCGAAAGGCCGTCGCAGAGGGTATCGAGGTCGGGGACGGAAGTGAAGTTCGACAGCGGAAGCACTGCGATCAACGGCGCCTCGGGCAAGCGCGTGCCGGATCGACGGCGGATGATCGGCGCGTAGACGCCGCGCGGAATCTCAAAGCGCAGCGGGGAGCCGGCACCTTCGTCGGCGTAGTACCGGTCGAGTGCTTCGCGCAGGCGCGTGATGCCGACGCGGACGATGCCATCGCTGGCGGAGTCGTAGTCACGCACGCCACGGCCGAACACATCCAGCGCGAGGCTCAACTCCTTCACTCGGTGCGCGGTACCGTTGAGGTGTTGGCGGACCAGGTAGGTCAGCAAGTCGCGAGACCGGGAAGAACGGGCAAAGGTGTGAGAGTCGAGGACGCGTTGCAACTCGACTTCGATCTCGGCTCGCTCAGGCTCGTGGACTGCGGTCATGGCATGCTCTGCCGGTTCGCAGGCGTCCGCAGGTGTGCAATCGGACCGCGCACCAGACGCCCCAGCTCATCTCGGGACAAGATTGTCGCGCAAGTGAGTGGGAGAGCGTGCAGTGCAGACTTCAGCAGAGCAGGCTCAGATCACGCTCGCGAATCCATCCGCCCGGCCCTTCGCAGTCGAGACGGATCACGCTCACTGCCGACAGCAGGTCGCGGTAGGTGGCGCGTACGATGGGCGCCGCGCGTTGCGAGAGCTCCTCGAACTCGGCGCTGTTTCGCGCACGGCCAAGGGTAATGTGCGGTTCGAACTCGAACTCGGTGCGCAGGAACTCCGCAAGCGGGCCGCGGTAGAGGCGGTCGTGCATCTCGATCAAGGCGTCGCGTCCGACCCGGGTGGCGAGGCCGATCCATTCGCTCTGCGCGCTCCAAGGACCCGACAACTCGACCGGGAAGCATGGCCAAGCGCGTACCGCTTTCTGTGCGTGTGCCGCGAGTTGATCGAGTGTCAGTCGCGAGTGGAACGGGAAGACGAGCGTCAGATGGGGCGGCATGACATTGCCGAGCGGGTCGTATTGGCCGCGGAAACGATCAATGGCTGCGGCGTTGGAGAAATTGGGCAGCCAAACGATCGCCCGGCGCGGCAGGCTCGGTCGCAAGACGTAGTGCAGCTTTCGGCGACTCACGGCTCCGGATCGAGTTGCTGCAGCTCAGCCAGGGTATTGATGTTGGCGAACGCGGCTTCCTCGGCGAACTCGACGGCCACGCTCGGATGCTCGGCGAACCAGCGGTCGATCTTGCGCCCGCCCTGCGCGAGATAGGCGCCGAGGTCGGTCGCCAAAGCTGTCGCAACCAGTGCGAAGACCGGATGCGGCTGCTCTGCCGTACGCGCGTAGGCAATGCAGGCGCCGCCATCGGTCAGCCCCTGCTGGAGGCGGGCGACCAGATCCTTGGGCAGGAAAGGCGAATCGCATGGCACCATCACCAGGTAGCGGCTGCTGCAAGCGCAGAGCCCGGCGTGCAGGCCGGCAAGCGGTCCGGCGAAGCCTTCCACCCGATCGGGAAGCACTGGTGCTCCAAACTGGGCGTAGCTTTCAGGATTGCGGTTGGCATTGATGATCAGCCGGTCCACCTGAGGGGCAAGGCGCTCGATGACATGGGCCACCAGCGGGCGACCGCGAAACGGCACCAGACCCTTGTCGCGTGAGTCCATCCGCCGCCCCAGACCGCCGGCAAGAATCAGCCCGGTAACCTGCGGCGTCATCGTCACACTCCCTGATCGGTAGCGGGCGCCGGTGTGCTCGCCTCGACGTCGTAGACGAAGCGACCGGGGTCGTGGAGGATCAGAAAGCGGCGGTTGACGGCGCGGCCGATCAGTGTCATCCCGACCTCACGCGCGAGGCGAAAGCCCATCTCGGTGACACCGGAGCGGGAGACGAGACAGGGGATACCCATCTGGGCGGCCTTGATCACCATTTCGCTCGTCAGCCTGCCGGTCGTGTAGAAAATGTGGTCTGCCCCCTCGATGTCGTCGAGCCACATCATGCCGGCGATGGCATCCACCGCGTTGTGTCGGCCCACGTCTTCCACGAAGTAGCGCAGTTCGGCGGCTGCCGAAAACAGGGCACAGCCATGAACGGCGCCGGCCTGTTTGTAGATGGTTTCATGACGGCGTACGAGATCGGCCAGCCGGTAAAGCGTGCTCTGCCTTAACTGGCCACGCGGAAGCAGGCGAATGGCCTCGATGTCGGCCATCAGATCGCCGAAGACGGTGCCGCTGCCGCATCCGGTCGTTTTGGTTCGCCGCTCAAGCCTCGCATCCAGATCGACCAGCCCGTCGCGGGTGGTGACCGAGGCGGCATTGACCTCCCAGTCGACATGGATGGCGAGCACGTCTTCCAGCCGTTCCACCAGACGCTGGTTACGCAGATAGCCGAGCACCAGCGCCTCCGGGGCCGCGCCAAGCGTCATCAGAGTCAGAATCTCTCTGCGATCGACGTAGACCGTCAGCGGATGCTCACCGGCGATCGCGATGTCGACGACTGCGCCCGATTCGTCTCGCGCCGCTACCGGGTAGGTCGACGGGCGTGCCGAGCTCGACATCTGCGGACGCTGGCGTGGTCGGTCGGGGGCCGCGGGGGGGAGCGTCATGTCGTGCGGATGTTACCGGCTGGCGAAGGTTCGCAAGTCCGGGGCATTGTGTGACAATCCGACGCAACTGTGCAGTATTCAGGTGGCGTATGTTGGACAAGGACGGCTTCCGGCCGAACGTCGCCATTGTGATTGCGAATCATCGCAATCAGGTCTTCTGGGGTAAGCGCATCAAAGAGCATTCGTGGCAGTTCCCGCAGGGCGGAATCAACCCGGGCGAAAGCCCAGAGACGGCGATGTACCGGGAGCTTCGCGAAGAAGTCGGGCTGCTTCCGGAGCATGTGGCGATCCTGGGACGAACCCGCGACTGGTTGCGCTACGAGGTGCCCGCCGCATGGATCAAGCGCGAGTGGCGAGGCTCCTACCGAGGGCAGAAGCAGATTTGGTATCTGCTCAGACTGATCGGGCGCGATAGCGACCTGAATCTTCGCGCGGATGCGAAGCCGGAATTCGACGCATGGCGCTGGACGGATTACTGGGTCGACCTCGATGGCGTCATCGAGTTCAAGCGGGACGTCTATCGGCGTGCCCTGAATGAGTTGGAGCGCTACTTGCACCATGGCCGGCCGATGACACGTCGGGAGCGGCTTTTCCGACCACCTCCAGCAGATCCACCAGCGCAGTATCGATTGGATTGAGTGCGGGCGAACGTGTCGTGCCGGTGCGGAGGCTCGGCCGGGCGCGCCAGGCAAACGCTGGGTGAGTTGTTGCGCTCCGTTCGCCTTGCGCCTCGTCCCGTTCGCCGCTTTCTTAAGTGTCTTCCTGGCGATCGTTGCGCCGGATGACCTCGTCGTCCAGTCGCAGGGCGATCAGATCGTGTTCCGTCGCCTCTACGACGCGGACCCGCAGAATTTGGCCGACGCGCAGGTCCGCCCCATTCTGGATGTGGACGAGTCCGTCGATCTCCGGCGCATCCGCCCAGGAGCGTGCGACGGCGATGTTGTCCTGCACATCATCGACGATCACCTCGATCGTCCGGCCGATGCGCTCGCGCAGTCGGGCTTCGCTGATTTGGGCTTGAACCGCCATGAGGCGCTCCCGTCGCTCTTCCTTGACTGCGTCCGGCACGGCGCCTGGCAGATCGTTCGCCGCGGCGCCTTCGACCGGCGAGTAGGCGAAACAGCCGACGCGGTCGAGGCGGGCCGTGCGTAGAAAGGCGAGCAGTTCCTCGAACTCGGCCTCGGTTTCTCCGGGGAAGCCGACGATGAAGGTCGATCGGAGCGTGAGGTCGGGACAGATTGACCTCCACGCCTGGATGCGTTCGATGTTCTTCTCGCCGGATGCTGGCCGCTTCATCAGCTTCAGGATGCGCGGGCTGGCGTGCTGGAAGGGAACATCGAGGTAGGGCAGCAAGCGTTTCTGCCCGTCAAGCGTGGTCTCGGCCATCAATGGCAGGATGGCATCGATGGATGGATAGGGATAGACATAGTGCAAGCGGACCCATGCGCCGAGAGCGGCGAGCTCGCGGGCGAGTTCCCCAAGCCGCGTGCGGACCGGTCGCCCGCCGACGAAGTCGGTGCGATAGCGTCGATCAACCCCGTAAGCGGAGGTGTCCTGGGAAATCACGAGCAACTCGCGGACGCCCGCCTTGACCAGCGATTCGGCCTCGCGCAGGACCTCGCCGATGGGCCGGGACACCAGGTCACCGCGCATCGACGGAATGATGCAGAAACTGCAACGATGGTTGCAGCCTTCCGAAATCTTCAGATAGGCATAGTGCGACGGCGTCAGCTTGACTCCGTGATCGGGGATCAGATCGACGAACGGAGAATGCACTCTCGGTAGGTAGCGATGAACCGCCGCCATCACTTCCTCCGCAGCGTGCGGGCCGGTTACTGCCAGAACTCGCGGATGCCGTTGGCGAACATAGTCGCCCGCCTCCCGAGCGCCAAGGCATCCGGTCACGATGACGCGGCCGTTCTCCGCAAGCGCTTCGCCGATCGCCTCCAGTGACTCGTCGATTGCCTCGTCGATGAAACCGCAGGTGTTGACGATGACGAGATCGGCCGCTGCGTAATCGGAGACGGTTTTGTAGCCCTCGGAGTTCAGACGCGTCAGCACCTGCTCGCTGTCGACGAGCGCTTTCGGGCAGCCCAGGGAGACGAAGCCGACGCGCGGCACGTCAGCGGATGCCCTGTGCGGTCCTTCTGTGGCGGACGAGCGCGGATGGAGCGAAGACGTCAACGGCGGCGGCCTCGGTCAGGATTCGGTACCCGGGGTGCCGCGTGTGTCGGGAAAGCCGAAGCCGGAAAACATGGAGCGAGTGTTTTCCTGCATCTTCTGCTGCATCTCGAGGAACATCCGGGTGGACTGCTCAAGGTAGTTGGACATCATTCCCTGCAGCGCAGGTCCCTGCATCTGCATGAACTGCTGCCAAAGATCTGCACCGAGGCGCGCAGCATCGGCGCCTGCGCCCGCTGCGGCACCCTGTTCAGCGATGCGGCGTTGAAAATCGAGAAAGGCACGCACGTTCTGCTCGAACATCCCGCCGACCACCCCCTGCATGGCTGCGCTGTAGAAGCGGATCATCTGGGCCAGCATCTCGTTCGAGAACATCGGCACGCCCGCAGCTTCCTCGTCGAGGATGATTTGCAGCAGGATCGAACGGGTCAGATCCTCGTTCGTCTTGGCATCGCGCACCGAGAACGGCATCTGCTCGAGCACCATGCGACGGACGTCCGCCAGGGTGATGTAACTGCTGGTGGCAGTGTCGTAAAGCCGGCGATTGGGATACTTCTTGATGATGTGCGGGGTGTTTCGTTGGGACGCCTGAGCGCCTGAATTGGCTGCCTTGCTGGCCATGGGTGCCCTCGGCTATGGTGCGGGAAATGATTGTAGTTCCGGCCCTCTCGTGGGCAGGCGGCCGAAGCCGCAGACGCGCAAAAGTGCTGCGCTGCCGTTCAGCCAGGTGGTGTGCCAGCCTCAACCTTCCCGGTGCACACCTTTCGTCATCAGCCACCAATGACCGAGCACAGGCTCTAAATTGCTGCGCTGCAACAAAAATGTCTTGCAATCGGGTTGGCTGGGCCCTACTATCCGTTTTGTGCACTGCAGCAAGGTGCGTCCACCCCATCATTGCCCCTACCCTAGGAGATACAGATGTTGCCCGTGTTCGAACAAGTCGCTGAAATGAATCGTGCTTACATGACCAACGTGCTGAAGTCGGTTGATGCGGCGGTTGCCTTTACGACGAAAGCGTCCGCCTTCAGCGTCAAGGCCACCAACGAACTGGCCGAAGCCACAGCTGCCGATCTGCACGCCCTGGCAGCCGTAAAGGCGCCGCACGAGCTGGTGCCGCTGCGTGCGAAGCAGATCGAAGAGAAGGCCGACTGGGCGATGGCCACCTCACGTGAGGCCTTTGAAATGATCTCCGCGGCTCAGACCGAGGCGCTGGCGTTCGCCGAAGCGCAGGCCGCGGAAGCTGCCAAACTGTTCGTCGCCAGCCTGGACAAGCTCGCCAAGAACGCTCCGCAGAACGTACCCGGTGCTGACTATGCCATTTCTGCGCTGAAGGCCGGCGTTGAGACTTCAATGGCTGCGTTCGAGACCGTTGCCAAGGCGGGCAAGGAAAGCGTCGAATTCGCTGGTCAGCAGGTCAAAGAAGCGGCGCGCCCGACCAGCAAGCGCAAGTAACTGGCCGCCGGACGCCGCGCTTGGCGATCTGCGCGGCGACGGCGCGCGGCGAATGGAACGAGGGCTCCATCATGGAGCCCTCGTCATTTTTGGAGGTCGCCTCTGACTATGGAAACGCTGAAGAAAGCAGTGAGCGGGATGAAGCGCAAGGCGTACGGAGCGCAGTGACAGAAGACCTATCAAGCAGATAGGCGAGGGACCGACAACGCAGTTGCGGCATAGGCAAACCTTTGCGAAGCCAAGTTTAGCCTGCCGAAAGGCAGTCATGCTGAAGCCAACACCGCCCAAAGCAGCGATTCGCCCCCGCAGCAATTCACTTAGCGTTTCCCTAACAGCCCGATGCAAAACCCACGTTCTCGCGCGTACTTGAGCGGTAGTTCATCGATGCGGACGGTTTGATGAGTTCTGCCGCACGCCTATCGCTGCCGACATCGCTTGGTGCTGCCGCACTTGCCGGCGTGT
>OGCL01000792.1_pt1 | contig 30837 bp, 24 predicted proteins | sample 1570041 | NCBI WGS metagenome assembly OGCL01 (sample SAMN06266162, study PRJEB24511) | hot springs metagenome | isolation source: Hot spring water | place: South Africa: Limpopo | collected 2015-06-22 | reverse complement strand
GTCAAGGACATGAAGTTGGAACTCGATCGCCCAAGCGCCGCCAGTGCATCGCCGGCATCGACTAAAGCCATTCGGTTGTATGTCGATAAAGCGGGCGATACGTATCTCGACGGCGAGCCGATTCGTATCTGGTTGATCCAAAGCAAGTTGCGCGAATTGCTCAAAGCGGCGAGTCAGCCGAGCGTACTCGTCGTCACCGATGAAGGCGTGCCTGCGGGTAAGTTGATCGAGGTCGTCGATCAAGCGCGCTTGGCTGGGGCGCAAAACGTCGGTGTCGCGACGCAAAAAGAAGCGGGTACGGGCTAGGAGCACATTGTGACCGCGATCACCTTGCAACATTCCTTGATCGAGCGTCCGGGTAAGCATATCGCCGGTTTTTTTGGCATGTTGCTTGGCCCGATATTGGTGTTCGGTGTCGTGTTGTTCATGAACCGTTACGGCGACGAATTGGAAAAAAATCAGCTGCCGCAATCGACGACCATGGAAGTTGCGAAGCAGGAAAAGCCGAAAACCAAAAAAGTCCAGCCCAAACCAAAACCCAAAGCACAGCCCAAGCAGATGCGTGCTCCACCAGCGCCGTTCAGCGGTTTGGATTCCAGCTTGTCCGGTATCGATCTTGGCTTGCCGGGATTGGGCATGGAAGACATGAATGCCGTCGATAACAGCTTGCTCGGCAAAACCCAGGCTTCGGTGATGACCGAGGATTCGGTCGATACCCCGCCGCAACCGCGCTTCAAAGGCAATTTCATTTATCCCAAATCGGCGAAAAAACGCGGCATCGAAGGCTATGTCGTGATGTCGATTTTGATTGGCATGGATGGCTCCGTCGAACAAGTGCAAGTTTTGGAATCTTCCCCAGCGGGCGTATTCGACGAAACGGCGGTGATGGGTATCAAAACCTGGCGTTTTTCGCCGGCGCAATATCAAGGCCAACCGGTCAAGGTGTGGGCCAAACAACGCGTGCGATTCGGATTAGGATGATGACGATGATGGCTTTGTTTTCAAGATTATCGCGTGTAGAAGTCTTGGGTGCGTTGTTATTGGTTCTGCTGACCACTTTTGCGTTTGCTAAGGAAGAAGACAAAAAAAAGAAAGCCGCCGAAGTCGATTACATTACGTTGGCGGCTATATTGATCAAGGATGGCCATCACGAGCGCGCGTTGCGGACTTTGGAAAACGTCGATATCACGCAAGAAGGCGTGGATTTGATTCGTTATTACACGCTTTCTGGTCTTGGTCATTTGGGTATCAATGATCTCGCCGGTGCACGGGATGCGTTTTATCAAGCGATAGAGAAAGGGCAAACGGAAAACGTCGTTTATGTCTATCTCGCGCAAGCTCACTATGGTTTGCAGGAATATCCCGAAACACTAAAAGTCATCGCGCAAATCAACGATGACAACTTGCGTGCTTATCCTTCGCTATTGGAAATGAAAGCGCAATCGCATTGGCTGTTGCAACAGTACGAACCGGCTTGGGAGGCTGTGCAAAAAGGCCAGAGCTATTTTCCAAATGATTTTCGCTTTTTGCGCCGTCTGACGTTTTATGCGATCGAGTTGGAAATGTATCGTTTGGCAGCGGACATTGGGCGTGATTATCTCGAACGCTCGCAGGCCAAAGCCGAGGATTACGTAGCGATTGGCAATGCTTTGCGCATGAGCCATCAATACGACGATGCGGCGCGTATTCTCGAAGCCGCGCGTTTGCGTTATCCGCAAAATGAAACCATCATCAAAGTTTTGGCGCATACTTATTTGGATCAAGGCATGGTCAATACCGCTGCGGCTTTGTTGGAACAAGCGGCTTTGATTAATCCGTTATTCATTGGCGAGGCGGCGGAATTGTATAAACGCGCGGGACGTTGGCACCGTGCGTTAGCCATGAATCCGCAAATCGGCGATACAGAAACGCGGCTCAAGCAACGTTTGGCGATTCTATTGGGTCTCAAGCAATACGAGAAAGTCGTCAATATGGAGTCCGCATTGTATCGCGGGCGTTTATTGGGGGATCAAAACATCCGTTATGCCTTGGCTTATGCGGCGTTTTCGATTGGCGCTTATGCAACGATGGAAAAGCATCTGGAATTCATCAAAGAACCCAGCCTATTCAAAAAAGCCGTCGAATTACGCCGCTTGATGCAGGAATGTCAAGAAGAAGCCTGGAAATGCGCGCCAGTTTGAGGCGATACGCGCGATTTTTCCCGCCGATCCATTCTATTTTCTCTACCTCTTCGAACCATCATGAACCAGCGTTCTCCGCGTAATGCTTCGTTGGCCAATTTATTACTTCTCAAACCACAAATTGATCAACTGGCCTTTGAGTTAAAGGGCGCCATGCCCGTATGGAAGCAAAAAATCAATGAAACTGAGAGTCTAAAACAAGCGTTGTGCTGGATTCCGACGTTCAGTGAGCGGTTCTTTACGCTGAATGAAAGCGGCGTATTTAAGGGAAGGGCTGGTCGCCAAATGAACTCCATAAGGAAAACGCGCCGAGTCCATTCTGCAAGCTCGATTATTTTGGCGTTATTGGGTATTACCGGCGCAGCGCTGGTTTATGCAAGCGAAGGCGCGCAAGTTTCCGTGTATTTGTTCCAAGATGGAAAACCATTGGAGCAAGTCGAGTTCCGCGTCGATAATCAGCCGCAAGGCATCACCGACATCAATGGCCACGCGCGCACGTCTGTGTCTTCGGGGCGTCATGTGTTGACGTTTCAACTCGGCGCCAAAGAATTGGCCGAACTCGATTTGCCATTCGTGGCAGGTGAAGACGTACAGATTTTGATCACGACTTACGACGATGGTCGTAAGCCTTTGGTTGAAATAGAAAGCTCGAATGAGGGCGATGCCTTCGTCGAAGCCAGCGAAATCAAGCCCGCCGATACCGGTATGGGGGTGATCGAAGGCGTTGTGCTTTCGGCGGAAAATCAAAAGCCCATTGCCAACGCGCAAATTTATATCAGCGGTATGCGTGGCGAATACAAAACCGATCAAGATGGCCGTTTCCGTGTCGAGGTGCCGGTGGGCGCTTACAGCGTCTCGGTCATGCATCACAGCTTTAGCGCGCAGATCAAGGATGGTCTCGAGGTCGCCAAGGATCAAACAGTCAGTCATACCTTCGCGATGACGCCAGCGGGTTTTGAATTGCCAGAGCATGTCGTTCTCGAACCTTACATTGCAGGTAGTTTAGCGGCGATTGTCGAAGAGCAAAAAACTTCGGCACAAGTGGCCAGCGTGCTCGGAGCGGAACAAATCACCCGCGCCGGGGATAGTGACGCCGCTTCGGCTCTGCGTCGCGCGACGGGTCTGACCTTGGTCGGGGGTAAGTTCGTTTACGTGCGCGGTCTCGGCGAACGCTATTCCAGCACCTTGTTGAACGGCGCGCCGATTCCTTCTCCCGATCCGACCCGCCGCGTCGTGCCGCTGGATTTGTTCCCGACTAGCGTGCTCGATACCATCATGATCCAGAAATCCTATTCGGTCGATCGTCCGGGCGAATTCGCTGGGGGGACCGTGGAAATGCGCACGCGCGCCGTGCCCGATAGTTTTTTCTTCAATTTGAACTACCAATTTGGTGTCAACGAAGGGACTTCGTTCGAACCTGGTTTGCGCTACAAAGGCGGCAGTACTGATGCATTCGGTATCGACGATGGCACACGTGCCTTACCCGCTTCACTGTCCGCCGCGACCGCCGGAGGCCGCGTATTACGCCCGCAATCGCCGGCGAATCCTTCCGGTGCGACACCCCAGCAACTCAAGCAATATGGCCAGGATTTGTCAAATGTCTGGACGCCACGCCCGACCGAATTGGGTCCTGATAACCGGGTCAACCTCGGTGTTGGCGATATGTTCCACTTCGATGATTTCGGTTTTGGTTATACACTGGCGCTACGTTGGTCAGATAGCTGGGATACCCAAGAAGAAAAGCGCCGTATTTTCGCGCCAATCAGCGGCAATCGTTTGGAACTGACGGTGGATGATGCGATTTTGCGCACCGAACGCGAAGCCCAGCTCACGGGTTATTTAGGGCTCGAATTCAACTACACCGACAATCATCGCATTCACGCCAATTCGATGATTCTCAGGCAAACCTTGGACGAAGCGCGCGTCGCCGATGGCTGGACCGATTCCGAGCAATTCAACATTCGCCGGACGCGCCTGACTTACGAAGAAAACAGCTTGCTCGTCGGCCAAATCAGCGGCGATCATCATTTCGATTTTTTGAACAAGCTCGATATTCACTGGTTGTATACCCGCGCCACCGCAGGCCGCGATGCACCGAAGGAACGTATCTTCCGCTACGACCAAGACCCGGTAAATGGCGGCATCTATACTTTCACGCGGCGCGCTGACAGTAACCAAACCAACTATGCCGCCTTGGGCGATGAAGACGAAAGTTACCGCATCGACGTCAAAATGCCCTTCGAGCTATACGACAAAGTCGAATTAGCCATGCAAGGCGGTATGTTGCAACAAATGCGCACTCGTAATTCATCAATCCGCCGTTTCAGTTTCGCGTCGGTCGGGCCGGACTCGCGGCGCGTTGATGTTTTGGCGTTGCCAATGGAAGAAATGTTGAGCCCGCAATACATTGGCCCGAATGGCTTCGTGTTGCGCGAATCGACACGTGCGACTGACAACTACGACGCATCGCAAGAGATTCTGGCTTATTATGGTCAAGGAGATCTCAATCTCTTTGAGACGGTGCGTCTGACTGGCGGCATGCGCGTCGAAGACAACAAGCAAAAAGTTAAGACTTTCGAGTTGTTCAATCCAAACAACCAACCGGTTATTACCGAATTAGTCAAAACCGATTTGCTGCCTTCCGCTGCGGCGACGTGGTTTATTACCGATAAGCAACAATTGCGCGCCAGCTATTCCGAATCGATCTCGCGCCCTGATTTCCGCGAATTGTCGCCAGCACCGTTCATGGATCCGATGTCCGATAGCGAAACCTTGGGTAACCCGGATTTGAAGCAAGCGGCGGTCACCAGTTATGACACGCGTTGGGAGTATTATTTCTCGTCGAATGAAAACTTGACGATCGGTGGGTTCTATAAAGACATCACCAACCCAATCGAATTGGTGTTATTACCGGGGCCGGGCGGTTTGTTGTCATTGCAAAACGCCAAGATCGCGAGTGTTTATGGCGCCGAAGCCGAAATCATGAAGCATTTGGAATTCATCGATGAAGATCTCGAGAATTTCTACATTGCCGCTAACTATACTTGGACCCGTTCGCAAATCGAATTGCTACCAGAAAACTTGACGGCGCAGACGACCAATTTCCGTCCGTTGCAAGGTCATTCGCCGTATGTGATCAATGTCCAACTCGGCTATGACAATCCGGATGCCGGGATTTTGGGTACCATCGTTTATAACTCGTTTGGCGAACGGATTGCCGAAGTCGGTTCCTTAGGCGCGCCGGATATCTATGAAAAACCGCGCCATCAAATCGATCTCGTTTACCGGCACCGCATCATGGATGAATTGACGTTGACTTTCAATTTGCGGAATTTATTGGATGACGAAATCCTGTTCACGCAAGGCGATCAAATCGCCCGCAGCTACCGCCGTGGTCGAGAATTCCGGATGGGATTCGTGCTCGATTTTTAGTCGCTTGGGTTGATCCATCACCAAGCTGGCTCTAGACAGGACGGCGGCGAGAATGCCTTCGTCCGCTTTTGCCGACACGCGCGCATCTTCACGTCTTCCACCCCGGGCAATTGCACTATGAATCTGCGGTCCCGAAAAGCAATTTAGATCGATAGTTGTCCTCAAACACGCCTGCTGTTTGCGGCGCTTCAAGCTGTCTTTGCTTGAGTCGTTATGTCGCAGTCAATTGAGCGCCATCCGTCGCATTTCGGATAGGGCGCGATTCGCATCTTCGCCAAACCGCACATTCCGCACGCCGTGTTGGGAATTTTCTATCGCCCAATGCTGTCGCACCCCCTTCGGCAAAGCGCTGCAAATCCGTAAACGAACACAGAGAGTAGCGACGCGCCACCGGCGTCTGGTCACCGAGGGTGATTCGCCTCTACCCGACCAATGGCTTGTCGCCCCGCCCAGTCCGGTTTTTGTGTTAACCATACTCCTGTCCTACCGTATGCACACATCTCTCTGGCGCGGGACAGGGTCATGAGATTTCCAGAAGGAGGATGAACTCATGGAGAAGATAGCGCAAGACACGGTTGGGGGTTCCAGCTGTCGGGCGGTGGATGCGCAAGAGCGTGCCTGTCTAGGAATTGCGCACCTGCATCTCTGGCAAAGACGCCAGGGCAAGGCGGCGAATTATCGGGTCTTGCCGATCGAGGCCATGAAAAAATGGCACGCTGACAAGCCTGATTTGTTCATCACAAAGCATCGTGATCGTCCGGGACTTGACATTCCTGATGGGGGCAATATTCCGTGCCGTCGTGATCCCGCCAACACAGCATTTCGGTGACTTCGGCCTTGGCCTCGCGCTATAAAATCCAAGCAGCAATGCGAAGAAGGATGTTCGTTTCATAGCAAGGTTGCGTGGGTGAGAGCCATGTGAGCGTGATTTTAGATTTGTTCCGTCCGAGCTAAAACCGGACTCAGACTGCCCATTTATAATCAGTTAACGGCTGTTGCTCAATCAGTCGCGCGCTTCTTCGCTCGGGCGTATCGGCAAGCGGACCGGACCGGCAGGCATTTCCAAGCAGAGATTGGGAACGACGTAAACCAGAACAAACCGTCATGGTTTGACGGTGTTGCTTCGCTCACCAACCCAGCGTGCCGGTCCGGGCAATCTGGTATAGAATGGCCTCCATCCTTCTCCTTCATCCGTTACTCTTGCGAGGTCGTCATGTTACAGGATTATCTCCACCACGTGGCCGAGCGCGCCGCCCTCGGCATTCCGCCGAAACCGTTGTCGGCCAATCAAGTCGCGGCGTTGATCGAGCTGATCAAACAGCCTTCTGCCGCCAGCAACGAAACGCAGTTATTGGAATTGCTGCGCGAGCGCGTACCGCCCGGCGTCGATGAAGCGGCTTATGTCAAAGCAGGTTTTCTCGCCGCACTCGCGCGCGGTGAAGTGACTTCGCCGTTGCTCGATGCGCCGACTGCCATCGCCTGGTTGGGAACGATGCTCGGCGGTTACAACGTCGCGCCGTTGATTGCATTGCTCGACGATGAGCAACTTGCGCCGCATGCCGTGACTGCGTTGGCGCATACTTTGCTGATTTTCGACGCTTTCCATGACGTCGCCGAAAAAGCCGACGCCGGTAATCCTTATGCGCGACAAGTGTTACAGCACTGGGCGGATGCCAAGTGGTTCACGGCGCGCCCTGCACTGCCAGAGATTTTGACCGTGACGGTTTTCAAAGTGCCCGGCGAGACCAATACCGACGATCTGTCACCGGCGCAAGACGCCTGGTCGCGTCCGGACATTCCGCTGCACGCGCGAGCGATGTTGAAAAACCCTCGGGCCGGTGTCACGCCCGACGAACCGGGCAGCGTCGGGCCGTTGCGTCAGCTCGACGCCTTGCGCGACAAAGGTTTTCCTCTGGCTTATGTTGGTGACGTGGTCGGCACCGGTTCCTCGCGCAAGTCGGCGACCAATTCGCTATTGTGGTATACCGGTGCCTCGATTCCGTTCGTGCCGAACAAACACGGTGGCGGGGTGTGCTTGGGCGGCAAGATCGCGCCGATTTTCTTCAATACGCTGGAAGATTCCGGCGCGCTGCCGATCGAGTGCGATGTATCGCGGTTAGCGACCGGCGACGTCATCGATATTTATCCCTATCAAGGCGTGATTCGCCGTCATGACAGCGAAGAAATCCTCGCGACGTTCCGTCTGAAGAACGAGGTGTTGCTCGACGAAGTGCGCGCCGGCGGGCGCATCAACCTGATCATCGGGCGTGGTTTGACCGATCATGCGCGGCAACATTTGGGCTTGCCGCCGTCGCCAGTGTTCCGGCGTCCGGTCGCGGCGCAAGATACCGGTAAAGGTTATACCTTGGCGCAAAAGATCGTCGGACGTGCCTGCGGTGTCGCGGGCGTGCGCCCTGGTACCTATTGCGAGCCGAAGATGACCACCGTCGGTTCGCAAGACACTACGGGGCCAATGACACGCGATGAGTTGAAAGATCTGGCGTGCTTGGGATTTTCCGCCGATTTGGTATTGCAATCGTTCTGCCATACCGCGGCTTACCCGAAACCGGTCGATATCGAGGTGCATCACACGCTGCCGGAATTCATCATGAATCGCGGCGGTGTCGCATTGCGACCGGGCGATGGCATTATCCACTCCTGGCTCAATCGCACGTTGCTGCCAGATACCGTTGGCACGGGTGGGGATTCACACACGCGCTTTCCTATCGGCATTTCCTTCCCGGCGGGGTCAGGGCTCGTTGCGTTTGCCGCGGCGACCGGCGTCATGCCGCTGGACATGCCGGAATCGGTGCTGGTGCGTTTCACGGGTACCATGCAGCCGGGCATCACCTTGCGCGATTTGGTGCACGCGATTCCTTATGTCGCATTGCAGCGTGGGCTGTTGACCGTCGAAAAGCAAAACAAGAAAAACGTGTTCAATGGCCGAATTCTGGAAATCGAAGGTCTGCCGGATTTGAAAATCGAGCAGGCGTTTGAACTCGCCGATGCCTCTGCCGAACGTTCCGCCGCCGCCTGTACCGTCAAGCTCAATCCCGAACCCGTCATCGAGTATTTACATTCGAACATCGCGCTGCTCAATTGGATGATTGCACAAGGCTATGGCGATGCGCGGACGATTCGTCGCCGTATCGCCGCGATGCTTGCGTGGTTGGAAAATCCAACCCTGCTCAAGGCCGATGCCGACGCCGAATACGCCGCCGTGATCGAGATCGATTTGACGCAGATCACCGAGCCCCTGTTGTGTTGTCCAAACGATCCCGATGACGTCAAACCATTATCGGCAGTCGCTGGAACCAAAGTCGATGAAGTGTTTCTTGGTTCGTGCATGACCAATATCGGTCATTTCCGCGCCGTCGGGCGTTTGCTCGAACGAGCCAATCGCGCGGTACCGGGGCGTTTGTGGGTGGTGCCGCCGACGCAAATGGATCAGAAACAATTGATCGAAGAAGGCTATTATGGGATTTTCGACAAAGCGGGTGCGCGCACCGAAGTGCCGGGTTGTTCGCTGTGCATGGGCAATCAAGCCCGCGTCGCTGATGGCGCGACCGTGGTCTCGACTTCGACGCGCAATTTCCCGAACCGCATGGGCAAGGACGCCAACGTATTCTTGGCGTCGGCGGAAGTCTCCGCGCTGTGTTCAATTTTAGGGCGCATTCCCAGCGTCGCAGAATACCAAGCGGCGATGCGGCAAATCGCAGAGGAATCCAGCGAGATTTACCGTTATCTCAACTTCGACCAAATCCCAGAATATCAAAACGCCCGAGAAACGCTACGCGTTTGAAGAGGCCTCGATTTATTCCAGTCGAAAATGCCATGACCAGCGAATCCATCACTGCTTATATTGAACGCCTGGGCCGCGACGCGAAAAGCGCCGCGCGGCAGCTGGCGAAAACGGAAACCCGGCTCAAAAACCAAGCCTTGCTGGCGATCGCCGCAGCGCTGGAACAGCGACAAGCGGTTTTATTGGCCGCCAATCAACGCGATCTCGAGCTGGGTCAGCAAAACGGCCTGGATGCGGCGATGCTCGACCGCTTGACTTTATCACCTAAGACCATTAGTGCCATGGCGGACGGCGTGCGACAGGTTGCGGCGCTGCCTGATCCGGTCGGTGCGATCAGCCAGTTGCATTATCGCCCGAGCGGTATCCAAGTCGGACAAATGCGCGTGCCGTTGGGGGTGATCGGTATCATCTACGAATCGCGGCCGAATGTGACCGTCGATGCCGCCGCCTTGTGTTTGAAAGCGGGCAATGCCTGTATTCTGCGCGGTGGCTCGGAGTCGCTCCATTCCAACCAAGCCATCGCTGCGTGCATCGCCGAAGGTTTGGCGCAAACGGGATTGCCGCCTGCGGCGGTCAGTGTCATCGACACCACCGATCGCGAAGCGGTCGGTGCGTTGATTCGGCTCGATCGCTTTGTCAATGTCATCGTGCCGCGCGGCGGCAAAAGCTTGATCGAACGCATCAGCCGCGAAGCGACGATCCCGGTTATCAAGCATTTGGACGGCGTATGCCACGTCTATATCGATGATGATGCCGACGAGGACAAGGCGATTCGCATCGCACTCAACGCCAAAACGCAGCGCTATGGCGTGTGCAATGCGATGGAAACCTTACTGGTCGCACAAAGCATCGCCGAACGCGTGTTACCGCGTTTGGCGGCGTTATATCACGAAAAAGGCGTGGAATTGCGCGGCTGTGACAAAACGCGCGCTTTACTTGGCGAGTATTGTCTACCGGCGACCGAAGACGATTGGTATGCCGAATACCTGGCGCCGATTTTGGCGATTCGTATTGTTGCGGGGCTGGATGAGGCCATTGCACACATCAATCACTATGGTTCGGCGCATACCGACAGCATTGTCACTGAACACTATGGCCATGCGCAGCGTTTCTTGCGCGAAGTCGATTCCAGCTCGGTGATGGTCAACGCCTCGACGCGCTTTGCCGATGGTTTCGAATATGGTTTGGGCGCAGAAATTGGCATCAGCACCGACAAATTGCACGCACGCGGACCAGTGGGGCTGGAGGGTTTGACGACGCTGAAATTCATCGTGCTCGGCGATGGGCATATTCGCCAGTAACAAAACGGCTTTTTGCGTGTGATCGGTATTTATGGCGGCACATTCGACCCCGTGCATCATGGACATTTGCGCACTGGCGTCGAAGTCCACGAGAGCTTGTGCTTGAGTCGCTTGCATTGGCTGCCGAGCGCGACGCCGCCACATCGTCCGGCGCCGCTTGCGTCGGCGGCACAACGGCTGGCGATGCTGCGTTTGGCGATACAGGAACGCGCCGCATGGTGCGTCGATACACGGGAACTGGAACGCCCCGGACCTTCGTACATGGTCGATACGCTCGTCTCATTGCGCGGCGAATTCCCCGACGTGCCGTTGCTGCTGTTCATGGGGCTCGATGCGTTGCGGGGGCTCAGCAGTTGGCGGCGTTGGCGTAATCTCTTCGACCATGCCCATCTCGTCGTCATGACGCGGCCTGGTTATGAACCGCCCGCACTGGAGCCATTCCTCGCCGAACGAATCGCGCCCCCCGCCGCGCTGCGCGAAACCTTGGCGGGGCGGCTGTGTTTTCAGCCGGTGACACCGCTGGCGATTTCGGCGACCGCGATTCGCGCGCTGATCGCCGCAGGTCGTGATCCCAGCTTTCTTTTACCCGATGCCGTGCTGGCGTATATCCGTCAACACCGGCTTTATTCCGATTCACCGCGTTTTTAGATTTTTTTAGAGATTGATGCAAACCCAAGATTTATTAGATTTAGTGACGCATACTTTGGACGAACGCAAAGCGCAACATATCAAAGTTCTGGACGTGCGCGGCAAAACCTCGGTGACCGATTTCATGGTCATCGCGACCGGCACCTCCGATCGCCATGTCAAATCATTGATCGAACACGTCGAAAGCAAAGTCAAGGAACACGGCGGCGATATTCTCGGCATCGAAGGTGGCGAAGGCGCCGAGTGGATTTTGATGGATTTGGGCGACGTCGTCGTGCATACCATGACCGCACCGACGCGCGAGTTTTACCAACTCGAACGCCTGTGGGAGGTCGATTATGCCGAGGAAACCAGTCGCGATGCGAGTTTGCTCGACCCCTGGCCGGTGATCCTGCACAAGCTCGGACGCACCGCGAACGCTCATTGAGAGTCGGAGGTCACACATGGCCTTGGAAATCGAGCATAAATTCTTAGTAGCTAATGATACTTGGCGCAGCCAGGTTCAAAAATCCTCGTTGTTCAAACAAGGCTATTTGACGCGCGACGGGCATTGTTCGATTCGTGTGCGCTTGGCAGAAGGGCAAGCCTGGCTCAATATCAAAAGCGCGACACCCGGCACGACGCGCTTGGAATACGATTTCGGCATTCCTTACCAGGAAGCCGATGCGTTGCTCGAAACGTTGTGTACAAAGCCATTGATCGAGAAAACCCGGCATTACGTCACTTACGGTGCGCATACCTGGGAAATCGATGAATTCCACGGCGCCAACGCCGGTTTGATCGTCGCCGAGATCGAATTGCAGTCCGAGGGAGAAGCGTTTGAACGTCCACCGTGGTTAGGCGTCGAAGTGACCGATGATTTGCGTTATTACAACAACCAGCTTGCGCTAAACCCTTATTGCAATTGGTGATAACATCGCTTGTTTTCAATGATATATTGAAAATATCTCGATGTTGTTCTACTATTTTGGCGCATGAAAGCGTTAATGTTTGTTGTTTTTTTGCTACTGCATCCTTCTCTGCTATCGGCTGCGAACGACAGCGATGAGGCCTTGTTCGCGCGTGTCGAATCGGAGTGGGCGCGTATTTATTACACCTTGCCAACGGCGCAACGCGAAACGGCGTTCAACCAATTGATGGCCGAAGTCGAACGCTGGTCGCAAGCTTCTTCGCGCCGCGCCGAATGGTTGATCTGGCGTGCCGTCATCATCTCGACGCGGGCGAGCGTCGAAGACGAATGGACGGCGTTGAGTTCGATTCATCGCGCCAAGGATTTATTACAACAAGCCATCGCGTTGCAACCCGATGCACTGGAAGGCGCCGCGTTCATCAATCTCGGGAGTTTGTATTACCAAGTGCCGGGTTGGCCGATCGCTTTTGGTGATAATCAAAAAGCCGAGGAAATGTTGCAAAACGCGCTGCGCATCAACCCCAAATCGTTAGACGCCCATTATTTCTACGGCGATTTTCTTCTCTCCCAATCACGCGCCGAAGCGGCTGTCGAACATTTCAAGCGGGTATTGCAACTTCCTAGTCGCGCCGAGCAACCGATCGCCGACGGCAAAATCAAGGAAGCCGCGCGGCAAGGGCTCAAAAAAGCTTATGCGCAATTGGGTAAGCGCTATGCCTCCGTTTCTAATAATACAGCGTCCGAAGTGCTGGCGGATTGATTGATGACCGGCTGTCTCGCGCGCTTCGCTTCCAAAAACGAGCTCACCGTGAGGCATGATGACATCGTTCTACAAACGCATTTCACTTTTGTCGGATAAAACGTTTACAATCGCCAAACTTTATCTCGTTGGCTTGAAAAAACGTTTCGGCGCGACCATGGCGCGTACTGCCCCTCCTGCTAGACCTCCCGGCAAATCCTTGGGTCTTGGCTATTTCATCAATCGCATCCAGACTTCGTTCACGGGGCTGCTACGTGTCTGGTCGATTCCGATTGTCGTGCTGTTAAGTGTGGCTTCGGGTTTCACGACCTACTACGGTCTTTCTCACTTCATCACGCCGTGGATTGCGTTGGTCATCACCGTGGCGATCCAATCGATCATCGTGATCTGTTCCTTGGAAATTGCCGGTATCCATTGGCGCGCCAATCGCATACGTTACTTTTCCGTTGTGGCGTCGTTGTTGATCGCGCTGGCAGCGTCGATTTCATTTTCGTATTTCAAGTTTTACGAAATTTCCGAACAGGAAAGCCTACACATCGCGCGCGTCGAGCAAATCCGCCGCGACGTCAAAAATTATGTGGATCAAATCGCCCAACTCAAAACAGGTGTCTTGAAACAGTGGCAAGAAGAGTTGGCGCAAGCCGCCGACGAAGTCACGAAAGCCTATTTCGGCACGCATCCGCAACAGCTCGCTTCCGGCTACAAATGGCAAGTCGGCGAAGGCCCGTTCTGGCGTCACTACAAACAGCGTCAACAGGAAAAACAGGCGCAAGTCGAGGCCGCGAAAGCGCAACTCGCCGAACTCGACGCGCGCATTGTCGAAGTGCAGCGCGCGTTGCACGCATTGGATGCGACGGACGATAGTGCAGCAGCTTACGCTGCACTGACGCGCGCGTTTCAAACTTTACAATTGCAAGCCAGTCTGCTTCCATTACCACAAGGTATGGCATTGCCTGAGGGGCCGCTATTGATGAGTTATCAGCAATTTACTGAAGCAGTTAAGCCGTCGTTCGTGATGTGGCAAGGATTTTCTTGGTTTGCGTTCGTCTGCGCAGCGATGGTCGATTTTTTCACTGTGCTATTGTCGTACCGCCTGGAATTCACCGCGCCAGGTCCCTTGACACCGCAGGAAGAAGAGCTGGTATTTGAATGTATTCGGCAATTCACCGAATTTCGCATCAACGACAACGACGAACTGGAAATGGTCATCGAAAAAACACCGATTGAAAAAGCGCGCAATTATTCCGATTGGTCGCGTATGTTTGCTGTGGGTCTGCTATTGAGTCGGGGATTTCTGCGCAAAGTTGATGCACGTACTGTGGAGTTTTCGCCGAATCTGTATCCACTGATCGCAGAAAAAATGAGTGAGAAAATCCGCGCGCTGAAAGCTGCAAAAGTGCGCGATGAGTCCACGACATCGCGCGAGTTTTACGATGCGTGATCACGACGTGATCGTCAGACAGTTTTTGACTCAGCAAGACCACACCAAGCCCTTGAGCTGGGATCCAGGCTTTGACGTCGATCGGCAAGTCGTGCATGCCAAACTCGGGCCATTTCAGTGGTTTTGGGAGCGGCCCAGAAAAAAATTTACGCCACGTTTTTATCACCATCTTTATGCTTTGCCGATCGAAGATTGGCATTATCGCGAAACGCTTTCTCTGTTCGAAGGGTTTTGCCGTCTGGATGTCGCGCTGCAAATCAAATTCCAAGCCACGGTCGAATACGCACGGCGACATATCGAGCGTTTAGAACAGCTCAACGCGCATATCAAATCGGCTTATGCGACGGTCGTACAAGACATCGTTTATCAAGCCGTACAGACCTTGCACGATGGACGCTGGGTACATACCGGATTGGTCGAGTTGCAACAGCAAATCGCGCATCGTATCAATGAAACCTTGCTGCTTCAGGGTATTCAAGCGCAAACTTTTTGCCAGATGCGTGTCGAATTTGCCGAATTTCCCGATACCCAACCCGGCCCTACTAACGTTTATCTACACGTTCTAAAGAAGACTTATGAAACCAACGAGACCAATACGTTGGAGCACTATCGCCAACAGCAAGAAGAAGCGCGCTTGCAACTCGCTCAACAAAAACGTATGGCCGAAATCGACAAGGAGCGGCAAATTCAGTCGTGGATGCAGCAACAGGCCTTGCTCGCCGAACAACTCAAACATCAAGCGCAGCAATTCGCATTGGAACGACAATTGCGCCAGCAACAAGCCGAGCACGAAGCGACTTTGCAGGAGATTGCCCATCAACAAAAATTAAAAGCGCAGGCTCGACAACAAATGGAAACGCGCGTTGCGGAACTGCAAGATCTTCCCAATCAGCTCCAGCACGAAGCCTTGCTTAGTGAGCAACGTACCCGTGCCGAAATCGCGCGTACCGAAAAAGAAAAAGCCTTATGGCGCGAATTGGAACAACGCCAGCACGAATTGCAACTCTCGCTCAATCAGCAGCAAAAACAGTTGGAATTGGAAGCCGAGATTCAATACGAACAATCGCGTCAGCGCTACTATATGACCCTGCTACAAGAAGAAAGCGAAGCCAGCCGGCAAACCGATGGCTATTTGCGACGCAACATCGCGCGCTTGCAATTGGAAAAGCAACGTTTGGATTTGGAAGTCGCGGTACAAGAGGCCAAGCGCAAGCTCAAATCTTTGATCGAATAGCGCGGTGATGCGGTCAGTATTTGCCACGCCAGCGCACGTCCTCACGCAGACGGTCGAGTTCTCGCTCGCGCGCGTACAGATCGTCGCGCAGGCGTTCACGTTTGCGGTCGAGATCATGAATTTCCTGGCGAAGTTTTACGCGTTGTTGATCGGAAAGTTCTTTTTCCAGCAAAGTGTTTTCCTTGCTCGACAATTCCTGATCCACCGACTCCAAATCACTGCGCGCGCGATAAACTTCGTAAGCGATGGCGTGATGGCGGCGGAACCACGGTTCGATGTCGGGTGGACACACGCCGTAATAGGTATGGCCTTGTAGTCCGCTGTACAAGGCATTTTCGAACGTGCAGTAGTATTGCAAACCGCGTTCACGCCCTTGGCGATAGCGTTCCGGGTCGATCCATATACCGTGAGATTGGCAGGCTTCGCGGTGGCGTTGCAACAAACTCAACGGCTCACCCGTTTGTCCGTCACGCACACCGAGCTCGTACCAATTACCACTCAGACATTCCTCGCGACTCAAGGTCGCACAGCCGGCAAGCATGGCAAATAAACACAACGAAACGAAATAAGGGCGGAGTCGGGCGATCACGGGTAAATTCTCAATTCAACCGAGTGGCAACGATTGCCGTTTAGTATAGTGCGGGCCGATCAGCAATGAAACGAATATGAATACACCTCCTTCTACCCCTTCGCGACGCGAAATCTTGCCCCGCCACATCGATTTAACGCATGGCAGCGGCGGGCGCGCGACGGCGCAATTGATCGAAACCTTGTTTTTGGCGGCGTTCGACAATCCTTGGCTCAGACAAGGCAACGACCAAGCCTGTCTGGATTTCCCCGAAGGACGCGTGGTCGTGTGTACCGATGGCCATGTCATTTCGCCGCTCTTTTTTCCAGGGGGGGACATCGGTGCTTTGGCGGTGCACGGGACGATCAACGATCTCGCGATGTGTGGCGCTAAGCCTTTGTATCTGACGGCGAGTTTCATCTTGGAAGAAGGTTTTGCCGTGGCGGATTTACAGCGTATCGTTTTCAGCATGGCGCAAGCCGCACGCGCGGCGGAAGTCGCAATCGTCGCCGGTGACACGAAGGTCGTCGAACGCGGTAAAGGCGATGGGGTGTTCATCGCGACGACCGGCCTCGGCGTCGTCGCGCCGGATTTGCATATTTCCGGCGATCGCGCGCAACCGGGGGATGCGATTCTCCTCAGTGGCAGTCTCGGCGATCACGGCATCGCAGTGATGGCGCAGCGCGAAAACCTCAGTTTCCACGCGCCGATCGTTTCCGATTCCGCGCCGTTACACGATTTGGTTGCGGCGATGGTTGTAGCGGTTCCGGAGATCCACTGTTTACGCGACCCGACGCGCGGCGGTTTGGCGACGACTTTGAACGAGCTGGCCAAGCAATCACGCGTCGGCATGGTCATCGACGAAACGGCGATTCCGGTTAAGCCAGTCGTGCGCGCCGCGTGTGAACTCCTGGGCTTGGATCCGTTGTATATCGCTAACGAAGGCAAACTCGTGGCGGTTTGCCCGGCATCCTCGGCACAGCAGCTGCTCGACGTCATGCGCGCGCATCCTTTGGGGCGCGACGCCGCACTGATCGGTGAAGTGGTCGCCGACGCTCAACACTGGGTACGCCTGCGGACGTCATTCGGCGGCATGCGTATGGTTGATTGGCTGGCGAGTGACCCTTTACCGCGTATTTGTTGATTCTAATGTACGGCTGTGCCAGGGGGCGCGGTTACGATGCAGGCAAGAAGGTCAACCGGACGCAAGCGGCATATCTTGGTAGATACATTAGGATTGTTGCTAACAGTGATGGTGACTACGGCTCATATGCAGGATCGCGACGGTGTGCGGTTGTTGCTGAGCAATCTGCAGGGAGAGCAAGAAACTGCGAAAAATATGGGTGGACGGTGGGTACGCGGGGGAAGCTCGTGGACTGGGTCACCGAGCGGTTCGCGTTTTGTTTAGCCGTGGTGCTGCGTCCAAAGGAGCGCAAAGGCTTTGTCCTGCTACCACGCCGCTGGGTGGTCGAGCGTACTTTCGGCTGGCTCAACCATTCCCGCCGCCTTAGCAAAAGCTACGAGCGTCTTACCCAGACGGATGAAAGCTGGATTTATATCGCCATGACCCGCATCATGTTGGATGCGCTTGGTCTGAGCGCAAAGTTTCCGAACAGCTGCTAAGTTTAGCCATTCATGCATACACTATTTCAAGCAACATCAGCTCCGTCCGCAACCATTTCAGCCAGTTGTCCATGCCCTCGCCGGTTTTCGCGGATACCGCCAAGATTTTGATTTTTGGATTGACTTGTTTGGCATAAGCGATGCACTGTGCGGTGTCGAAATCGACGTACGGTAACAGATCGATTTTGTTGAGCAGCAGCAAATCGGCGGCGTGAAACATATCGGGATATTTGATCGGTTTGTCCTCGCCTTCGGTGACGGACAGCACCACGACTTTGTGCGCCTCACCCAAATCGAACATGGCCGGGCAAACTAAATTACCGACGTTTTCGATAAACAACACGCTGTGCGGGGCCGGAGACAAATCGGCCAGCGCATGACCGACGCGATGCGCGTCGAGATGGCAACCCTTGCCGGTATTGATCTGCAGCGCGTGAACACCGGTTGCGCGAATACGTTCGGCGTCGCGCATGGTTTGTTGATCACCTTCGATGACGAAGATGCCTAGTTCATCCTTCAAGCGCGCGATGGTTTCGATCAACAACGTGGTTTTGCCGGAACCAGGACTCGAGACCAAATTCAACGCCAGGATGCCACGCTCGGCGAGATAGCGGCGGTTCGCCGCGGCGTAACGGTTGTTTTCCGCCAGAATGTCTTGCTCGATTTGTACCTTGCGCGCCGGTGTCAAACCGGGGGCATGGGCATGTTCCGCATCATGACCGTGAAGATGATCATAATGAGTATGCTGACCACAGCCATGATCGTGATGTTCGTGAGAATGGGCATGAACGTGATCAGGCCCGTGTTCGTGATGATGCGCGTGCGAGGAACCCTGTCCTTCGCCGCAGCCGCAGATACCGCACATTTACTCTACCTCCAATTCTTTGACACGCATTTGATCCCCGCTGACAAACGAGAGGGGATGCCTCCCACAACAAGGACAAGCATCATACCATTGATTAACCGTCACGTTGCGTTCACACGCCCCGCACCAGGCCTCGCCCGGCGCATCGATGATTTCGAGGCGCGCGCCTTCGGCCAGCGAGCCTTGCGTCACTGCGTCGAAACAAAAACGCAAGGCTTCCGGTTCGACGCCAGACAGCGCGCCGATCTCCAACCAGACCACCGTGACGCGCCGGAAGCCTTGTTGTTGCGCCATCCGATCGATGATTGCGAGCACACTCTCGCAAAGCGACATTTCGTGCATGAGACTTGATCGACGAATGAAAATTTGGGCGGTGAAGCATAAAAGATTATGCGTTGACTAAGTTATCTTTTAGCGTTGGCATGTGCAAGCTAGACCTTCGCATGCAATAGACTGAATTTGTCGAAGTGCCAGGATCTGCGCATATAAATTTCCCATGAGCGGGGATTTAGACGGTAAGATCGCTTTTTGATTTTTAGCTTGAGTGGTGGAACGGTGGCGCTAAGTTTACAAGTCAAGTCCAAAATCTGCTGTAAATTCCGTGAATTTGTATACGCCGGGCCCTGGGGGTAGGCAATTACATGGTTTTTATGGTTTCATAATTTTTTGAGACGGTTCTTAGGAGCGGATCGACGCCCCCTCCTGTTCTTCAGCATCAACCCTAATTCGATCGTTCTACATGGACCTCACACCGATTCTCGAACCTTTGAACAGCGCACAACGCGAAGCCGTCACGTCCCCTTGCCAACCACTTTTGGTATTGGCCGGTGCCGGGAGCGGCAAGACGCGCGTGTTGGTACATCGCATCGCCTGGTATCTGTGCGCTGAAAATGCGTCTCCGCACGGCATCTTCGCGGTGACGTTCACCAACAAAGCCGCGGGTGAAATGCGCGGGCGCGTCGAACGCTTGCTCGGCCAGGCGATGCGTGGGTTATGGATCGGCACGTTTCATGGCTTGGCGCATCGGCTGTTGCGGCGTCACACGCAAGACGCGCGCTTGCCGGAGAATTTTCAAGTGCTCGACAGTGACGACCAACTGCGCTTGATCAAGCGCATCATGCGCGATAGGCAGTTGGATGAGGCGCGCTGGCCGCCGAAGCAAGCGCAGTGGTATATCAACGCGCAAAAAGAAGAAGGCCGCCGCGCGCGCGATCTCCCCGAGGGCAGCGATTTCTTCGAGCGCCAGATGCGTGCGCTGTATCTTGCTTACGAAGAAACCTGTCAGCGTTTGGGCTTGGTCGATTTTGCTGAATTATTACTGCGCACGTTGGAATTGTGGCGGGATCATCCCGCGTTGTTGGCGTTCTACCGCCAGCGTTTCCAATACGTACTGGTCGATGAATTCCAAGACACCAACGCCATTCAATATGCCTGGCTGCACCTTTTGGCCCAGGAGCATGGCAATTTAACGATCGTCGGTGATGATGATCAGTCGATTTATGGCTGGCGTGGCGCCAAAATCGAAAATCTCTACCGTTTCCAACGCGATTATCCCGGCCATCGCATTGTGCGACTCGAACAAAACTACCGCTCGAGCGGCAACATTTTGCAAGCGGCCAATACTTTGATTGCCCATAATGAAACGCGGCTCGGCAAACAACTATGGACCGAAGCCGGCGCCGGTGAGCCGATCCGTGTCTATGCGGCGTTCAACGAACAAGACGAAGCGTATTTTGTCATCGAACAACTGCGGCACTGGCTCGCCGAGGGTCACGCCGGTCGCGAGGCGGCGATTCTCTATCGCTCGAATGCGCAATCACGTCTGTTCGAAGAACGTCTCATCGCGGCGGGTATTCCGTATCGCGTGCACGGCGGTTTGCGCTTCTTCGAACGCGCCGAGATCAAAAACGCTTTGGCTTATTTGCGCCTGATCGCCAATTGCGACGATGACGCCTCGTTCGAGCGCGCGGTCAACACGCCAGCGCGCGGCATCGGCACGAAAACCTTGGAAGAGCTGCGCGCGCACGCCCAACGTCACAATTGTTCACTCTGGCAGGCAGCGCTGGCGATGATTCACGCCCGCGCTTTGTCGGCGCGCGCCGCGAACGCATTGAATGGTTTTCTCAGACTCATCGTGGAGATGCAACAACAAACGCGCGGACGTTCCCTACCAGAACAAGTGCAATGTGCGATCGAAGTGAGTGGTCTACTGGCGTTGTATCAAAAAGACCAAGCCGATCGTGGCGAAGCGCGCGCCGAAAACTTGGAAGAGTTGGTCAATGCGGCGCGCCAATTCGATCATGATGAGAGCGAAGGCGTAGCGCCGCTCGCCGCTTTCTTGGCACAAGCGGCGTTGGATGCCGGCGAAACCGAAGCAGGACACTACGAAGACAGTGTGCAATTGATGACGCTACACGCCGCGAAAGGCTTGGAATTTCCGCTGGTCTTTATCGTCGGTTTGGAAGAGGGCCTGTTTCCGTCGAGCCAATCATTGGAAGATCCGGCCCGTCTCGCCGAAGAACGTCGGCTGTGTTACGTCGGCATGACGCGCGCGCAGCGTTTGTTGTATTTGACCTACGCCGAAGTGCGGCGCTTGCACGGTCGTGAGAATTACAACCCGCCGTCACGGTTTTTAAGTGAAATCCCCGCCGAATGCGCGCGCGAAATCCGTATGCGCGCGCAAATCAGTAGGCCTTTGACAGCGGCGCAGTCGCCACGAACCGTATCATTCGGGAATGCGGCGGGTTATCGTTTGGGGCAACACGTCCGTCACGCCAAATTTGGCGAAGGTATCGTGCTGCAATGTGAAGGCGAAGGTCATCACCAACGCGTGCAGGTGAATTTTCGTGACGTTGGCAGTAAATGGCTGATGGTCGAACTGGCGGGATTGGAAAGCATTTAGTTAGGACGCGCTGTCAAGCCTCGCCGTTAAAGTCGCGATTCTTAGGATTGCTCCCACAGCAGGCGTTGGTGAGAAGATTGCCGGGCGCTCGCAAGGAGCGCCCGGGAGGGGATTTAAGGTGTGGACAGGGGTTCGATGAGTGTCGGGATGAGACGGAACGTTGCCCCCTCGCCATGGGCTTGGAGGATCGCCCGAACATTCACCGCGCCCGCTTCGATGCGCGGCAGGACGAGGATGCGGCGAGCGGGCTGGTATTCGGCGGTGCCGAGTTGCTGCAGCGGGGCAGGGATGGGTTTGAGTTCGGTGATCGTGAATTGGAAATCACCGTTGTGGCTCAAACGTGCCGCATACCACTGGGTTCCGACTTTGATGGCCGGGAGGTCGAGCGTCAGGGTAGCGGGGTCATAGCGGTTGGCCGGTGGCCGGCTGAGGCGCATGGTGCGCGGCAGGGAGATTTTGCCGCTGCTATCTTGCACGTAAACCGTGACGAGGTAGGTGCCGGGCGTCTCGAAATCGGCGTAATGGCCCCGGCAGCGGTTTTGCGGGTCGCAGGTCAAGGGGTGGGAAACACTGGCGGTGAACGGGAGGTTGGGATCCACGGCGTCACGGTTCGGCGCTTGGACGGTGAACCAGGCCTTAGTGACCGGACGCGACACGGTTGCGGTAATATCGACGCGCGGTGTCGTCAGTAAGGCATCGCCCGGTGTCACGCTGTCGATGGCGGGCAGCGACGGTTGCGGTTGGCAGTCGCCATAGCAAACGAGGCGCAGCGGTTCATAGTCGCTGGCGTCGAAGCGTTGGTCGCCATTGCTGTCGAGTTGGGCGTTTTGGGTGTCGGCGGCATTGACGCGTTGCGCGCTCATGGCCTGCCGCGCGACGCGGAAGGCTTTGGCGGGTCGCGCATGACGACCGATCTCCGACCAGAAGAAATAAGAGAAGGCGTTGAGCCCTTGATTGCCTATCACCGCAGCGTGATCAGCCAGGGTGCTGGCGATGATGATGCGCCGCTCACTGCCCAAGCTGAGGAAGGAGCCCGATTTACAAGCCTCGAAAATCAACGTGATCGTGCCTTCGGGATGCGCGCTCAGCCAAGCGTCGCTCCATGCGCGAAGCTGCGCTGCGGTGACGTCTTCGCTGCCATTGATTTGCAGTTTTTCTCGACCGCCGTGATCGGCGAGATAGATGACGAGGTGCTCGCTGTCCTGCGCCCATTGCGTGAGCGTGGTTTGCAACGTCGCCAAGGTGCTGGGCTGCAAGCGCACGTCGGCCATGTCCGCCCCTTTTGACGTGGGATCTGCGCTGAGGTAGGCGATGTCACTTGCTGCAACCCCTTGTTGCCGTAGGGCGTGGTAGGCGTGGTCGGTGAGGAAGCGCGTGCTCTCCCACAGGGCGTTGGGTTGGTGGTTGATGACCGGCCCTCCGCCCGCGAGCAGGATGAATTTGTAGTGTTGCTTGACCGGCGGCGCGCAGCCGACCAGCGGTTCGAGTTCGATCGCATGGTATTGTAAGCCCTCCGCGATCTGGACGGTTTGGAAGCGGTAGTCATAGTCCTTGGCATAGGCGATCATGCGCTGACTGCCCAGCGGGAGGTCGAGCGTGTATTGTCCCGTGGCGCGATCGACCACCGCGGCATCGCTAGAGGTACCGAGGATAATGCCGGCGATGGGCGTGCCGGTGCAGGCATCGAGCAAGTGGCCTTGCAGCCGGCCTTCGCCGGGTTGGGGGTACGGTGGGATGACGGCTACGGGAATAGCGCGGCCCATCGCCGTGCCGCTGGCACGACAATCGGCGCGCTGTGGCTGGGTTTTGAGGAATGTTTTGACCGCGGGATCGTCGCTGGTCAGACAATTGCCGGCAAGATCGTGTTGCGGCCATTGCAACACACTCGCCGGTAATTCCCCGGTGAGTTGATTGTGTGGCAGCGTCAGCGCGGTGATGTGCTGGCCCTGGGCGTCGCATTGCACGCCGTACCATGTGCATTCGTCGCTGTCTGGGTTTTCCCAGCCATCGCGGCGCAACCAGTGGGCGCCGTTGGTCGCGGCATAGAATTCACGCAAAATCGTACGTGTTGTTTCGGGGAGTTTGGAGCGGTAGGTGGTGAGGACGAACTGAGCCTGTTGCTCGCCCACCATGATAGTCATGGAGCGGCTGGCCCCGTAGCGGTTGGCGGAACGCAAGCGTACTTGCAAATGATCGCCGTGGCGTACTTGCCCATAAGTCCATATTCCTAGCGGGTCGTCATTTGTTGCCGCTTTGGCGCGGCTGTCCGGCGTACCTTGCCAGGGGCCGCCATTGATGCGGTATTCACCGTCGGTGATCGTGATGGGAAAGCTGCCCGCACTGCCCGTGAGAATCACCACGTTGGACTCGATCAAGGTATCGAGCGGCACGGGGTCGCGCGCCTCGAAGCTGAAAGGATCGAGCCGCGCCGGGGGAGTGGGCTGAGGAGTGGGTGCTGGTGTGACGGGTGGCTCGGGTTCATTAGGCATCACGACGGGTAGCCGCTCAGTTGTTGAGCTGAAGGTGCCACTGACGCCGCCGAGGGTCAGCGTGGTGGTGACGGTTTGGTTGGCGTTGCTGGCGGAGAGATGCCGCACTTGCACGCTTTGTCCGGGGGCGAGGGTCGTGTTGGCGCTAGACCAGGCGCCGCCATCGATGCGGTATTCACCGTTGACGATGTGCAGCGGCGTGGGGAGGGTGTAGCCCGTGGGGACGAGGACAGCGGATTCGATCAGGCTGGCCAGCGGGACATTGGTTTGCGCCGGGAAGGCGAAGGCGTCCGGAGCAAGGCGACCGGTGGTGCTGCGAAATTTCCGGCTCGCAGCAGCAATCGTCAAAGTATTTTCGATGCTGGTGTTTTCGGCATTGGCCGAAACATGGCGCACTTGCACGCTTTGTCCGGGTTCGATCATTGCCGGTGTGTTGATCCATCCCGTGATGTCCACATTATTACGAAATTGACCAAAATCGATTTGAATCATCACCGGACTGACCAAACCCGACCGGGTGATCGTTGCGGATTCGACTAAAGTATTCAATGCGACGGGACTGATGGGGGTAAAGCTGTAATCTGGACAGTTTTGTTCGCGCCAGTTGCGCGGAAGAAATTTAGCATCGAGAAACGTGGTGAGCGCGCTATCGTTCGTGTTCAGACAGTAGTTGGCGCGTAGTGATCCGGCGTTATTGTTGAGCAAATTAGTCAAATTGAGGAAACTGCTGGGAATTTCGCCGCTGAGTTGGTTGTTGTTGAGAAAAAGCTCACGCAACTCCGTCAACTGGCCGAGTTCTGGCGGAATCGTGCCGCTGAGTTGGTTGTTGTCGAGATAAAGCACTTGCAACTGCGTCAACTGGCCGAGTTCTTTCGGAATCGTGCCGCTGAGTTGGTTGCCCCAGAGATAAAGCCTTTGCAACTGCGTCAACTGGCCGAGTTCTTTCGGAATCGTGCCGCTGAGTCGGTTGTTGAACAACTCTAGCCTTATCACCGCCGTTTGTGTTCCGTTACATATTACGCCATACCAACTGCATTCTGGTTCCCCTTCTTCGAGCCAGTTGGTTTTGTTGGTCCAATTTGCGCCATTGGTGCTGTGGTAGAGCGCGATCAAAGCATTGTGTTCGGAGGGAGGGATTGCGGTGGCGGTTTGGCCGTACCCCAGCACGAAGCAGACCAAAATGCCCAGTAGCCCGGTTTTCAAGAGCGCGCGTGTCATGTCATATCTCCGCGGTGATCAAGGTTGCGTGGGGGTGATGGATTCGAGCCGAAAATGCAGCACGCTGGATGCGCTGGGGGCGTGGCGTAGCGTGACCTGGTACCACGCGCCATTGGCGTACAGCTTGCGAATTACCAGCCGGGCGGCTTGGGGGGCGTAGTGCGCGTCAGCGGACGCGGCGGTGTCTTCGCCGAGCGCTTCTAGGTCGGTGACGACCCACTGTTGCGCGTCGAGCGCCGCGAGGGTGGCGCGATAACGCTGCCCCGAGGCTTCGACCGGGTCGAGGCGCAGCCGATGGGTGTCGGGGTCGTAGAAGTTGCCCGGGCGCCGTTCGAGCGTGAGCGTGCGCGGCACGGTGATCAGGCCGGTGGTGGTCGCGGCGTACACGTTGAAGGTGTAGCGACCGTGTTCCGGCAACGCCGCCAGGGTGATCTGGCAGTGCTGTGCGGCATCACACGTCAAAGGATGGCGTGGGATGTCGAGGATCGGCGTATCGCTGTCGCGGTGTTGGAAGCTCGGCGGGGTGATTTCGAGCCAGGCTTCACGCAGCGGATCGAGACTGGTGACGTCGGCGCTAAGGGTCAAGGGTTCGTCGCCCCAAACCGCGCGCTCCGGGTCGAGGCGGGTGATGACCGGCGGCAGGAACGCCAAGCGCTTGCAGCCGCCCAGGCAGAGAGCGTCCAAGTTGGCGTAATCGGCGGGCGTGAATTGCCCATCGCCATCGGCATCGAGTTGGGCATTTTGCCGTTCGCCGGCGGCCACTGTCTGCGCGCTCATCGCTTGGCGCGCCATGCGAAACGCCGGGCCAATTTGGGCATTCAGCGCGAGTTGGCTCCAGAAGTAGTAGGAAAAGGCATTGTAGCCGTGATTGCTGATGACCGCCGCTTGTTGCGGTCCGGTGCTGGCGAGCACCGGCTGCCGCGGGCTACCGAGCCGCAGGAACGAGCCGGCTTTGCACGCGTCGAGGACGAGGAGCAGTTTGCCCGGAATGGCCGCGCGCAAGGTACTTCCCCAGGCATCGAGTTGTTCGGCGGTGAGGGTTTCTTGCGCATTGAGCTGCAAACGTTGCTCGCTGCCATGGCCGACAAAATAAAACAGCACTTCTTCGGTATCCCGCGCCCAGCGGGTGAGGCTTTGTTCGAGCGTCGCTAAATTGACGACTTCGGTATCGAGAACCCCGTCTTCATCGACATCGCGCGGCATTTCGGCGCTCAAGTAGCGGATGGCGCGCCGATCCAAGCCTTGTAAGCGCAACGCCGTATAAGCCAGATCGCTCAAGTGGCGGGTCGCCGGCCAGAGGGCATTCGGCTGCCCGCGCAACGTTTCGCCGCCACCGGCGACGATGATCGCTTTGTACTGTCGGGGTACGATCGGCGGACAGCCGGTCAAGGGCTCCAGCGCGAAATTGACATAATGCGTACCGGGACCCATGACGAGGCGTTGCACCTCGTAGTAATACCCTTCGGCGCGCGCTACCACAAAATGCGTCCCTTCCTGTAAACCGAGGCTGTATTGCCCCTCCGACGCAGCCGGATGCTGGCGATCTTCGTCGCTCTGCAACACCGCGAAAGCAAGCGGCAAATTGCTGCACGCATCCACCACCTGCCCCCGCAATCGATAATGGAACGGCGGCAGTGGCGAGTTTTGCGCTTCCTCCGGCAAGGCCGCGACCCCTTGCAGCAAGCATGCGGCAGTCATCAGCCCGGTGAGACACGATACGACACGGCGCATGCCGAACACGGTTTGGTTTTTCCGACCTCTCATGGTTTATCCCCCCCTTATTTACACTGCAAAAAAAACTTCGGCTGGGTCGTACCCCCCCAACGTTGGGGAAGATATAACTTGTCGAATGAGCTTTTGCAATATCGTTATGAACGCAAAGGGAAATCGTAAGCTCGGCTACCCGCGCTGCGGTTTACAAACCTCTTCGTAACCATCACTGAATCCTTCGCGACCATTAGACCGCGAAGGATTGTTTTATCGATAGGGTTATAAAACTCAACCGTTGATCAAATAATGGGCGAGGATGCTGGCGACGTATCCCGCAGCAATCGCGGGTGTCCATTTCAGATGGCTGAAAAAGGTGTACATGCCTTTCGATTGCCCCATCAACGCTACCCCCGCAGCCGAACCGACCGACAACATCGAGCCGCCGACCCCAGCGGTCAACGTGACAAGTAGCCATTGATACAAATCCATGTCCACCCCCATGTTCAATACTGCGAACATGACCGGGATATTGTCGACCACGGCGGACAAGATACCGACCAATATGTTGGCGGTCGTCGCCCCTAAACCATCGTACATGACGCCAGAAAGCAATTCGAGATAACCGATATAACCCAACCCGCCGACGGCAAACACGACGCCGAAGAAGAAGAATAGCGTATCCCATTCTGCATCGCGAACTTTGCGGAAAATATCGAAGCGATCGTCTTCATCCGGCGAATACAACAAACTGAGTCGGAAACCATAAAGCATCAATAAGGATAACCCCGCCATCATGCCCATGAAGGGTGGCAAGTGCAGAAACTGCTTGAAACTCACTGCCAAAACAATGGTCACGAAAAACAGCACACACACCGTGATCGCCCCTGGTTTCATTTCGACAACGCTCTCATCCGCCGCCGCACCGGGCTTTTCGTCAGGAATAGCAAAATGCATCATCGCTGCCGGTACCACATAGTTCATCGCCGAAGGAATAAATAAACGGAAAAAATCGAAAAATTCGGCATAACCAGCCTGCCATACCATCAGGGTAGTGATATCGCCGAAAGGACAAAATGCCCCGCCAGCATTGGCCGCCACAACTAAATTAATGAAACCCAGCGTAATGAATGTCGGACTGTTGTAGCCCACCGCCATAACGACCGCACCCACTAACAACGCTGATGTCAAGTTATCGGCGACCGAGGAGAGGAAGAAAGTAATCACGCCGGTAATCCAAAACAACTGCCGGTAATTGAAATGTTTTCTGACTAACCAAGAACGCAAGGCTTCAAAGACGTTACGTTCCGCCATCGTGTTGATGTAGGTCATTGCGACCAAGAGGAATAACATCAATTCAGCATATTCGAGCAAATTATGATTGAATGCTGCATGTAATGCGTCCGTTGAAATACCCGCTTCGCTCGCTAATAATGCTGCATGAACCCAAATGATGCTCGCTGCAACGATCACCGGCTTTGATTTTTTGAGATGCGTATATTCTTCGATAACGACGAAGAAATAAGCGATGATGAAAATCAACACGCAATAAATTCCACGCTCGGTGCCTGTCAAGCGCAATAATTCGAATTCCGCTGCTTGGCTTATTGCGGGAAATAACGCCAATAGCGACAATAACAACATCAGCAATAAACGACGCAAAGTGACCTCCTTAAATCAGTAATAGAAAAATGAACCGTTGATGGGTTGAAAAAACTTAAGCCGGTGTCGTTGCACAACAACAGCGAGCAACAGAGCTATCGATAAAATTAAAATACACAAAAAAGCCCAGCAAGGCTGGGCTTTTGAAACACTATGATAGTGAGTTCAACCGCCGCGCTTACGCAAGCGATCCAAGGTGCGCAATTGCATGACCGCTTCGGCGAGTTGAGCTTGCGCTTTAGCATAGTCGATTTTGCCCGATTTATCGGATAAGGCTTCTTCGGCTCTGGCTTTCGCCGCCAATGCCGCCGCTTCGTCGATATCTTTAGCACGAATCGCAGTATCCGCCAACACCGTGACGATATAAGGTTGCACTTCGATCATGCCGCCGGACACATAAAACGGCAAAATTTCCTCAGGCCCAACTTTTACCCGCACCTCACCTGGAACAAGTTTAGAGATAAAAGGCGCATGGCGCGGTGCAATCCCTACTTCACCTAGTTCTGCTGGCGCAAACACCATTTCGGCTAAACCGGAATAAATTTCCGCTTCGGCGCTGACGATGTCGACATGGATAGTCATTGTCATATGGTTGAGCCCCAGTAGTGATTATTTTTTAAGCGCTTTGGCCTTTTCGATAGCTTCGTCAATATTGCCTACCATGTAAAATGCCTGCTCTGGTAAATCATCATATTCGCCTTCGACAATCCCTTTGAAACCGGCGATGGTATCCTTCAACGAGACATATTTACCTGGTGCCCCGGTGAATACTTCGGCGACGAAAAACGGCTGCGACAAGAAACGTTGAATTTTACGCGCGCGGGAAACGATCAGTTTGTCGTCCTCGGACAACTCGTCCATGCCCAGAATGGCGATAATGTCGCGTAGTTCTTTATAGCGTTGCAACGTGCCTTGCACTTTGCGCGCAACATCGTAATGCTCTTGGCCAATCACCAAGGGATCCAATTGCCGACTCGTGGAATCCAACGGGTCCACCGCTGGATAAATGCCCAATTCGGCGATTTGCCGCGACAACACCACGGTCGCATCCAAGTGCGCGAAAGTCGTCGCCGGCGAGGGGTCGGTCAAATCGTCCGCGGGAACGTAAACCGCCTGGATCGACGTGATGGAACCAGTCTTTGTCGAAGTGATCCGCTCTTGCAAAATGCCCATTTCTTCCGCCAAATTGGGCTGATAACCCACTGCGGACGGCATTCGGCCCAACAACGCGGAGACCTCGGTACCCGCGAGCGTATAACGATAGATATTATCGACAAAGAACAATACATCGCGCCCTTCATCGCGGAAAAATTCAGCCATCGTCAAACCCGTCAACGCCACGCGCAGGCGGTTGCCGGGCGGTTCGTTCATTTGGCCGTAAACCAACGATACTTTATCCAAGACGTTGCTTTCCTTCATCTCGTGATAAAAATCGTTGCCTTCTCGGGTGCGCTCTCCGACACCAGCGAATACCGAATAACCGCTATGCTCGATTGCGATATTGCGGATCAGTTCCATCATGTTGACGGTTTTACCGACGCCCGCGCCACCAAACAAACCGACTTTTCCGCCTTTTGCGAACGGGCAAATCAAATCGATGACTTTGATACCGGTTTCGAGCAATTCATTGGTCGCCGCTTGCTCGGCATAACTGGGCGCTTTGCGGTGGATTACCCAACGCGCTTGCTCACCAATAGGTCCTTTTTCGTCGATCGGTTGCCCAAGTACGTTCATAATGCGACCTAGCGTTTCCTTGCCAACCGGCACCTTGATTGGCTCGCCAGTAGTATGTACCGCCAAACCGCGACTCAGACCATCACTGGAACCCAACGCAATCGTTCTGACCACGCCGTCACCCAGCTGTTGCTGGACTTCCAGCATCAGATCCTTGTTTTCGACGATCAGCGCGTCATAAACCTTGGGCAAGGCTTCGCGTGGGAACTCGACATCCACTACTGCGCCGATAATCTGAACGATTTTACCCGAACTCATTCTGCCGTCCTCTTTAAAATTTGAATCTGTAAGCTTAAAAAATATCGCTAGACCGCCGCGGCGCCAGCAACGATTTCCGAAATCTCTTGGGTAATGGCCGCTT
>OGCL01000790.1_pt1 | contig 30981 bp, 34 predicted proteins | sample 1570041 | NCBI WGS metagenome assembly OGCL01 (sample SAMN06266162, study PRJEB24511) | hot springs metagenome | isolation source: Hot spring water | place: South Africa: Limpopo | collected 2015-06-22 | reverse complement strand
GGGAAGTCGGCTGGCCGGCAGTGACGCTCGAAGGGGGTTACAAGGCGTATCGGCGTTGGGTGATCGCGCGCCTCGAGGAACTGGCACCACGCCTGCGCTTCGTCGCCGTACACGGACCGACCGGGACGGGCAAGAGCCGGCTGCTTGGCGCGCTCGCCCGCGCCGGGGCGCAGGTCCTCGATCTGGAAACGCTCGCGGCGCACCACGGCTCGGTGCTCGGCGCGCGGCCGCAGGCGCAGCAGCCCTCGCAGAAGCGCTTCGAGAGTCTGCTCGTCCAGGCGCTCGGGCGCTTCGACGCGGCGCGGCCGGTCTACGTCGAGGCCGAATCGCGCCGCATCGGAGCGCTGCAACTGCCCGAGTCGCTTTTCGCCGCGATGCGGGCAGCCGAAGCGCTACGGCTCGACGCAGACCTGACGGTGCGCGCTCAGATCCTCCTTGAGGACTATGCGCACCTGTGCGAGGGCGACGGCGGCCTCGTCGCCCGCCAGCTTGAGCGGCTGGTCGCGCTGCGCGGCCGCGAGCGGGTCGAGCAGTGGAAGCGGCTCGCCGCGGCCGGTGCCTGGCGTACGCTCATCGAACGTTTGCTCTGCGAACACTACGACCCCGCGTACCGCCGCTCCGCGCAGCGGGACTACGCGCGCCTTGCGCGCGCGCGCGTGCTGCGCGTCACGGCTCCGGGAGCCGCCGCGTTCGAGGCGCTCGTAGGATCGATCGTGTGATGCGCCTTGGACTCGCCTTCGCCCTCGGCGTCGCGGCCGCCGGTGCTCAAGGCCACGGCGTCCACGACGCCCTCACCGCCGGCGATCTGGTCTGTGAGCTCGTCGCCGCCCCGCGCGAGGCGCTCGTCGCCTCGCTCGCGCTGCAGCCCGCGCCGGTGGCGATCCTCGTCTTCGAGCAGATCGAGCGGTCCTCTGCAGGGGTGCTTTCGAGCCTGCGGCCAGGGCGCGGCCGCGCCCGCGTGCACGAGACCGCGCAGGCGGTCCACCTCGTCGAGCCCGTCGGCGCAGGCGTGCGCGTGACTACGCTAGACGGGTGCCTGCGCACACACACGCGCGCGGGCGTGACCCGCTGCGTGCGCTTCGATGGGATCCATCGCTGGTTCATCGTCGCCGGGCCGCTCGAGCCCTGGCTCGACTCCGGCGACGGCGTCCGCACCGTGTGCGAACCGTGGGAGGCGCCCTGAGCGCGCGGCTCAGCTCGCCACTGCCGCGAGCTCGCGCATGTGCAGCACGGCGCAGCGGCCAAGCGCCCCGAGGGCGTAACCGCCTTCGAGCATCGAGACGATGCGCCCGCGGGCGTAACGCTGCGCCACGTTGACGAGCAGCCGCGTCACCCAAGCGTAATCCGCGTCCCGGAGCCGCAGCATCGCCATGTCGTCCTCGATATGCGCGTCGAATCCGGCCGAGACGAGGACGAGCTGCGGCTGGAACGCATCGAGTGCGGGAAGCCAGTGTTCCTCGACCGCGCGGCGGAACTCGGTCGATCCGGCGCCGGCGGGCAGCGGCACGTTGACCATGTTCGCAGCCGGATTCTCGGTGCCGCAGAACGGATAGAACGGATGCTGGAAGGTGGATACCATGAGCACGGTCGGATCGCCCGCAAAGACGTCCTCGGTTCCGTTTCCGTGGTGCACGTCGAAGTCCACGATCGCCACCCGCTCGAGACCGTGCACGGCGATCGCGTGCCGCGCCGCGACCGCGATGTTGTTGAAGATGCAAAAGCCCATCGCCCGTGCACGGCAGGCGTGGTGCCCGGGCGGCCGAACGTTGCAGAAAGCGCCAGCCGCGCGTCCCTGCATCACCAGGTCCACCCCGAGCACGCCGGCCCCCGCGGCGCGCAACGCCGCCGCGAGGCTCGCCGGCCCCATTGCGGTGTCCGGATCGAGATGCACGAGGCCCTCGCGCGGCGCGACATCGCGGATCGCGCGCACGTACGCCGCGGGGTGCACGCGACAGAGCGTCTCGTCGGTCGCGAGCGGCGCCTCGAAGCGCTCGATCGCCGCATCGGTGCCGGTCGCAAGGAGCTGCTCCTCGATCGCCGCGAGCCGCTGCGGGCGCTCCGGGTGGCTACGTCCAGTTTCGTGACGCAGGCAGTCGGGATGGGTGATGTAGGCGAGCGTCATCGCTGGCGATCATACCCGATCGAGTAGAATCGACCGGTGTTGCTGCGCCGCCCGCTCATCAGCGTCCCCGCGCGGTCGCCGCTTGCGCGCGTCATCGAGACCGCCGGCCGCATCGTGCTCGGAAAAGAACACACGCTGCGCTTGGCGCTCGCGTGCCTGGTCGCGCGCGGTCACCTCCTCATCGAAGACCTGCCCGGCGTGGGCAAGACGATGCTCGCGCAGGCGCTCGCGCGCTCGCTCGGCCTTGACTTCCAGCGCATCCAGTTCACGAGCGACATGCTCCCGGCCGACATCCTGGGCGTTTCGGTCTATGACCGCGAGACCGGCGCGTTCCGGTTCCATCCGGGACCCATTTTTGCGCGGGTCGTGCTCGCCGACGAGGTCAACCGCGCCACGCCAAAGACCCAATCGGCGCTGCTCGAGGCGATGGAGGAGCACCAAGTCACCGTCGAGGGGGAGACGCGCCGTCTGCCCGAGCCCTTCTTCGTGATCGCGACCCAGAACCCGGCCGAGTCGGCAGGGACTTTTCCGCTGCCGGAGTCGCAGCTCGACCGCTTCCTCATGCGCATCGAGCTCGGCTACCCCGACCGCGAGGCCGAGCGCACGCTGCTCGCGGGCACTGACCGGCGAGAGCTCCTTGCCGCGCTCGAACCCTGCCTCACGCCGGACGAGCTCCTTGCGCTGCAGGCACAGGCGCGCGAGGTGCACGTCGCGCCGGCGCTGCTCGACTACGTGCAGGCGATCGTCGCCCACACACGCCGCTCGCCCGATTACGCGATCGGTCTGTCGCCGCGCGCGGCCCTTGCGCTCGTGGCCGCCGCGCGCGCCTGGGCGATGATCGAAGGCCGCGACGCGGTGATCCCCGAAGACGTACAGGCGGTGCTGCCGGGCGTTGCGGCACACCGGCTGCGGCCTGTGCACGAAGCCGCTCGCCGCGGCGACGTCGCCGCCGCGCTGGTCGCGGCCGTGCCTGTTCCGTAGTCAGCCCCTTGGCGTCGCGCGAAGCGGGCGGGCGAAGCTCGGTCGCACGCGTATTCCTGCGCGCCCTCGCCGCCACCCTCGTCCCTGCCGCCGCAGTGGCGCAGCCGGGCGAGCCGGCCGCCACCAAGCGCCGCGGCGCTGCGTGAAGCGCAAGCGCTATGCGCGTGGGCTGGATGCGCTCGCGCTGGCGCCGCACCCGCCACCGCGCGACCGACTGGCGCGGCCGGGGGTTGCGACCGGCAACCGCTTCGACGAGCTTCCGCTTCGCCCTCCCCAAGCGCTTGCGCTGAGGCCGGCGCCGTAGCCGCGCGGGAAACGGTCCCACTAAAGAGACGGGGTCCCCCCTCGTGCGGCGCGCCGCCGCGAGCCGTCTCCACCCTTTGGGGGCGCCGCTACAGGAGAAGGGCCACGGTCGCCGCCGTGAGACACGTCGCCAGGGTGCCGGCGACGATCGACTTCAGGCCGAGTGCGACGATCTCGCTACGCCGCTCGGGGCACAGCGTGGCAAGGCCGCCGATCAGGATGCCGAGCGAGCCGAAGTTCGCGAAACCGCAGAGCGCATAGGTGAGAAGCAGCCGGCTGCGCTCCGACAGGCCGTGCGCCTTGGCCAGCTCCAGATAGGCGACGAACTCGTTAAGCACGATCTTCGTGCCAAGGAGCATGCCCCCCGTTTGCGCCTCGGCCCAGGGCACCCCCGCGAGCCAGGCAAGGGGGGCGAGCGCTGCGCCGAGAAGCGCCTGCAGCGTGACAGCGTCCGAGCCAGCCAGTTTCGCAAGCAGCATATTCGCGAGCGAGACGAGCGCGACGAAAACAATGAGCATCGCGACGATGTTGACGAGCAGCTGCACGCCGTCGAGCACTCCTCGTGTGAGTGCATCCATGCTGCTCGCCGCCTCGGGCTGCAGCGCCACGCGCCCGCCCGTCGCCGCACCCTCGGGCGGTACCATCAGGAAGGCGACAACCAGCGCCGCGGGTGCCGAGACGATCGAGGCGATGAGCAAGTGCGCGAGCGCATCGGGCAACGCCGGACCGAGTACGCTCGCATAGAGAAAGAGCACCGTTCCCGCGATCGAGGCCATGCCACCGGACATGATCGCGAACAGCTCGCCGCGCGAGACCTGGGCGAGGTACGGCCGAACGAAGAGCGGCGCCTCGACCATGCCGACAAAGACATTGGCCGCCGCTGCAAGGCCGACCACGCCACCGACGCCCATCGCACGCTCGAGCAACCACGAAATCGCGCGCACGACCGCGGGAAGGATACGCCAGTAAAAGAGGAGCGCCGACAGGGCGGAGACGACGAGCACGAGCGGCAGCGCGCGAAAAGCGAGGATGAAGCTCGCCCCTGGCGTCGTTTCGGCGAACGGAAGCGTTGCGCCGCCCAGGTATCCGAAGACGAAAGCGGTCCCGGCCTGTGTCGCCCGCTCGAGCGCAAGGAGCGCATCGTTCGCGGCCGTGAATACCGCCTTGGCGCCGGGCAGCTTGAGCAGCACGAGCGCCAGCGCGAGTTGCAGCGCCAGTCCGCCTGCGACCGCGCGCCAGGCAATGGCACGCCGGTTCTCGCTCGCGATCCAGGCGAGCGCGAGCAGTCCGACGATCCCCGCGAGCGCCTGCGTCATCGCGCCGCCGCGCGCGCGATCTCGGCCTGCAGCGCCTCGGCCGCGGCGCGCGGATCCGGTGCATCGCGCACCGGCCGGCCGACGACGACGTAGTCGGCGCCCGCGGCGATCGCCTCCCCGGCGCCGGCCGTGCGCTTTTGGTCGCCGGCCGCAGCCCCGCAAGGCCGGATGCCGGGGGTCACGAGCACAAAGCGGCGCCCATGCGAGCGCCGCAGCATCGCCGCCTCGCGCGCCGAGGCGACCAAGCCATCCGCTCCGGCGGCAAGCGCCGCGCGCGCGCGTGCGGCGACGAGCGCTTCCACACCCCTCGGCCAGCCCTCGCGTGCCAGATCGGCGTCGCTCACGCTCGTCAATACGGTGACGGCGAGGATCGACAGCTCACCCTTTGCGGCGAGGGCCGCCTCCACGCAGCCCGGCTGCGCGTGCACGCTGAGGAAGCTCGCACCCGAGTCGCGCAGGGCGGCGACCGCGCGCCGTACCGTCTCCGGAATGTCGCACAGCTTGAGGTCCAAAAAGACGCGCTTGCCGCGCCCGACCAGCCAGTCGGTCAGTTCGCGCGCGCCGCGCGTAGCGTAGAGTTCGAGTCCCACCTTGTAGACGACGACCGCCTCGCCCAAGCGCTCGACGAGCCGCCGCGCCGCTTCCGGCTCGGGCAGATCCAGCGCGACGATCAGCCGTTCACGCGGTGGCATGCGGGCTGCGCTCACCGCAGAGGCGCTATGCGCCTTGCGGCGCCCGCCGTGCGCCGCTCGCCGTCGCTTCGCATGACGTGCCGTATGATAGCCGCATGGTCGACGTTCTCGTGCTGTACTACAGCGCCGGTGGCTCGGTGCGGCGCATGGCGGAATATCTGGCCGAGGGGGTCGCACGCGTACCGGGCGCGTCGGCGCGGCTGCGCACGGTCCCGCGCGTCGCTGCCGTCGTCGAGCGCGCCGAGCCGCCGGTGCCGCCACACGGCGCACCGTTTTGCGAACTGCGCGACCTCGAGGAGTGCGCGGGGCTTGCGCTGGGCAGTCCGACGCGTTTCGGCAACATGGCCGCGCCGCTGAAGGCTTTTCTCGACAGCACCGGCCCGCTCTGGGAAAAAGGCGCGCTCGCCGGCAAGCCGGCCTGTGTGTTCACATCCACGGGCAGCCTGCACGGGGGGCAGGAAACGACTCTGCTATCCATGATGCTGCCGCTCCTGCACCATGGGATGGTGCTGGTCGGACTGCCCTACACGAACCCGGAGCTGAACACGACCCGCGCTGGCGGCACGCCCTACGGGCCAAGCCACTGGGCTGGACTGTCGAGCTCGGAACCGATCGGTGCCGAGGAACGCACCCTGTGCATCGCGCAGGGTCGCCGACTGGCTGAGATCGCGCTACGTCTGGCGCGTTCCTGATCGCTCAGAAGGCCGCGCTCGCGACCTCGCCCTCGACGACGAGCATCTCGCGCACGCAAGCGATCGCGGTCTGGGGATCGAACGGTCGGCAGCTGTAGACGAGCACCGATGCGAACCGTTCGGCCGTCCACACATAGACCGAGATGCCCGAATCGACGAGCGGCAGGAAGGCGTCGAAACCCTGATTCTGCGGACTCCCCGCGCCGGCGGGCGAGTAGACCGCCGGGGCTCCGTACGCGCGCAGACCGAGCCGCGCCGCGAGCGCGACAAGAAAACGCTCGAGCTCGGGGCGGTCGAGCGACTTGCCGTAGTACCCTTCGATGATCAGGCGCTGGCGGTAGATCTGCGGTGCGAGGTTCTTCATCTGCGGCTTTCCTGCGCGCGGTCGCGGCGACGACGCTGCTTGCGCTGATCGCGCTCGCGCTCGCCTGGGAGCTCGTCCTCGCGCCGCTTCGTCCGGGCGGATCCCTCCTTGCCCTCAAGGCGGCGCCGCTCGCGCTGCCCCTGGCCGGGATTGTGGCCGGACGGCGGCGCACCTATCAATGGTCGCCGATGCTCGCGCTGCTCTATTTCGGCGAGGGCGTGGCGCGCAGCTTGTCCGAGCGCGGCTTTGCCCAGGTTCTTGCGGCCACCCAAGGTGTGCTCGCGCTCGTCTTCGTCGCCGCCGCGATCGGCTTCGTGCGCGCGACGCGCGCACCCGGCTAGGACCGCTTCCCTGGCCGCGCCGTCGCGCAGTCGGCCGCATGCCCTTTCCAGAGCGGTCACAGCTGGTGCTGCGGGTTGAGGCGCTCGACCTTCGCGTGCAGGCGGTTGAGGGCGGCGAGGTAGGCTTTCGCAGAGGCGACGACGATGTCCGTGTCGGCGCCCACGCCATTGACGACGCGGCCGCCGCGCGCAAGGCGCACGGTCACCTCACCCTGCGACTCGGTGCCCGTGGTGACCGCGTTCACCGAATAGAGCAGCAGCTCGGCGCCGCTACGCGCGAGCTGCTCGATCGCCTTGAAAGTCGCGTCGACCGGCCCGTCGCCGTCGGACTCGGCCCGCTTCTCGCTTCCATTCTCGGCGAGCACGACGCTCGCGTGCGGCCGCTCCCCGGTTCCACTCGACTGCGCCATGTACACGAGCCGCCAGCGCTCCTCGGGGCCCGCCGCGGTCTGGTCCGAGACGAGGGCGATCAGATCCTCGTCGTAGATCTCGGTCTTCTTGTCGGCGAGATCCTTGAATCGTTGGAAGGCGCGGTTGATCTGTTCCTCGCTTTCCAGCTCGATGCCGAGCTCCTTGAGGCGCTGCTTGAAAGCGCTCCGACCCGAGAGCTTGCCGAGGACGATGCGGTTGGTCGTCCAGCCGACGTCCTCGGCCGTCATGATTTCGTAGGTCTGCCGCGCCTTGAGCACGCCGTCCTGGTGGATGCCGGAGGCGTGCGCAAAGGCGTTCGCACCGACCACCGCCTTGTTCGGCTGCACCGGAAAGCCGGTGATCTGGGACACCAGGCGCGAGGTCGGGACAATCTGCGTCGTGTCGAGGCGGACGTCCAGCCCGTAGAAATCGCTCCGCGTGCGGACCGCCATCACGATCTCCTCGAGCGCGGCGTTGCCGGCACGCTCGCCGAGGCCGTTGACGGTGCATTCCACCTGGCGCGCGCCGCCGATGCGCACCGCGGCGAGAGAATTGGCGACCGCCAGCCCGAGGTCGTTGTGGCAGTGCACCGACCAGATCGCCTGGTCGGAGTTGGGGATGCGCGTGCGCAGGTCGCGGATGAACTCCCCGAACTGTTCCGGCACCGCGTAGCCGACCGTGTCCGGGATGTTGATCGTCGAGGCGCCCTCCCGGATCACCGCCTCGAGCACGCGGCACAAGAAATCGAGGTCCGAACGGCTGCCGTCCTCGGGCGAGAACTCGACATCGGGGGCATAGCGGCGGGCGAAGCGCACCGCCAGAATCGCCTGCTCGAGCACCTGTTCCGGCGTCATGCGAAGCTTCTTCTCCATGTGGATCGGGCTCGTCGCGATGAAGGTGTGGATGCGCCACGAGGCCGCGCCTTTCAGCGCCTCGATGCCGCGCTGAATATCGCGATCGTTGGCCCGGCACAGCCCGCATACGGTCGAATTCTTGATCGTATTCGCGACCGCACGCACGGCCTCGAAGTCGCCCTTCGAGGCCGCCGGAAAGCCCGCCTCGATGACATCGACACGCATGCGCTCGAGTGCGCGCGCGATGCGCAATTTCTCTTCGCGCGTCATCGACGCACCCGGCGACTGCTCGCCATCGCGCATCGTGGTGTCGAAGATGATCAACCGTTCTTTGCTCATTGGCCGCTCCTTGCAGATGAGACGCGCCGCGCGCAGGGCGCGGCGTTCGCAAAACTCGGGTGGTGAAGTGGAGGTGTCTGCTAGCGCCCGAGGCGCAGCAGCAGCAGCCCGCCCCGAAGCAGGCGGGTGGGCAAGGCGCAAGGGACCTTCGCGCAGGTCATCGATTTCACTATAGCGCGGCGGAACGGCTCCGTCCAGTGCGCCCGCCCTTGGCGGCCGCCTCGGCCCGCCCCGGCGGCCGCGGCGGCGCGCTCTGCGCGAAGGGACGCGCGGCGGGTGGGTGCGCCGCAGCCTTTGCCTTACCCGGTCGCCGGACCGCGCCGGAGGGGTCGCTGCCGCGGCCGGCCCGTGCACCGACGTCCAACTGCGTGACGCGGCGCCCGTCCACATAGACATCGCCGAGGGTGCGGCCATAGGGGTCGGTGCCGTGGCGCACGATCCGCACCCGCCCCCGGTCTAGCCGACGCTGCAGCGCGCGGCGCTGCGCCTCGGCGAGCGGCTCGCCCCGCTCCGCCGCATAGACATCGCGCAACCGGACGCGCTCGGCCCCGCACTGCACCGTATCGCCGTCGAGCGCGCGGCAGCGCTGCGCCTCGCGCGCGACACCGACGGCCGGTACGGAGACAAGCAAAAAAAACACGACGACTGCGCGCGCCCTCGCACCCGGCCGCGCCGCCTCGCCGAGCGGCGTCTGCATCAATCGATCGTGCGCACCCGCACGCCGCTCGCCCACAGCACGTAGCCCGAGAGGGCGTAAAGGAAAACGAGGAGAAAGAGCATCTGGGCCGGTCGGACCGCGATCACCACGATCGCCCCGACCGACGCCAACACGACCCAAAACGGCACGCTCTTTCGCAGGTTGAGGTCCTTGAAGCTGTAGTAGGGCAGGTTGCTCACCATCGTGAGACCCGCGAACAGCGTGAACGCCCAGGCGATCCACGAGATCCAGTCGGCGCGCGCAACCCCAAAGTCGTCCATCACCCAGACCAGGCCGGCGACGAGCGCCGCGGCCATCGGGCTCGGCAGGCCCTGGAAATAGCGCTTGTCGACCACATCGAGGTTGGTGTTGAAGCGGGCAAGCCGCAGCGCCGCCCCCGCGCAATAGACGAAGGCGGCGATCCAGCCGATGCGACCGAGCCCCTTCATCGCCCATTCGTACATGACGAGCGCCGGCGCCGCACCGAAGGCCAGCATATCCGACAAGCTGTCGTATTCGGCGCCGAACTCGCTTTGGGTGCGCGTCAGCCGGGCCACCCGCCCGTCCAGCCCGTCGAGCACCATCGCGACGTAGATCGCGATCGCCGCCGCCTCGAACTTGGCGTTCATCGCCTGTACGATGGCGTAGAAGCCCGCGAACAGCGCGGCGGTGGTCAGCAGGTTCGGCAGTAGGTAGATGCCGCGCCGGCGCAGCGCCCCCAGACGCGGCGCGGTGAAACGCAACCGCCGCCCCGTGTCATCCACCGCCGGCCAGCCTCGCGATCATGCTCGTGCAAGCGTACACCCGGTCGCCGAGCGCCGCGAGCGGCTGGGCCGCCGGCGGCAGGTACACGTCCACGCGCGAACCGAAGCGAATGAAGCCGTAGCGCTCGCCGCGCGCCAGTTCGCTGCCCTCGTCACAGTAGCAGTGGATGCGCCGAGCGATCAGACCGGCGATCTGCACGCACACGACGTCGTCGCCCTGCGGCGTGCGGATCCACAGCGCGTTGCGCTCGTTCGCCTCCGACGCCTTGTCGAGCGCAGCGTTCAAGAACGCGCCCGGCCGGTACCACCGCTTCATGACGCGGCCGTCGACGGGCGCGCGGTTGGCGTGCACGTCGAAGACGTTCATGAACACCGAGATCTTCAGCGCCTCGCGCTCGAGAAAGGGGTCGCGCGCGCGGCCGACGCTGACGACCCGTCCGTCGGCCGGCGCCAGCACCGCCCGCGGGTCGTCGGGCGCTTCGCGCGCCGGATCGCGAAAGAACTGGAGCACGAAGGCGGTCGCGGCCCACAGCGGCAGCGACCAGAGCCAACCCGCGACGAGCGCCACGCCCAGCGCGCCGCCCGCGACCGCGGCGAGCATCGGCCAGCCCTCGCGCGCGATCGGCGGATGCGGGTAGGGAACCCGCATGCCTCAGTTTTTGGAGGTGTCGACGAGGCGGTTGCGACGGATCCAGGGCATCATTTCGCGCAGCCGCGCCCCGACCTTCTCGATGGGCAGCTCGGCGGTCATGCGCCGATGCGACATCAAGGTCGGCGCCCCGGCGCGATTCTCGAGCACGAACTCCTTTGCGTATTCGCCCGACTGGATGCGGCGCAGCGCCTCGCGCATGCGCTCGCGTACGCCCGCGTCGATGATCTTCGGCCCGGTGACGTACTCGCCGTACTCGGCGTTGTTCGAGATGGAGTAGTTCATCGTCCCGATCCCCCCTTCGTACATGAGGTCGACGATGAGCTTGAGCTCGTGCAGGCACTCGAAGTACGCCATCTCGGGCGCGTAGCCGGCTTCCACCAACACGTCGAAACCCGCCTTCACGAGCTCCACGACACCGCCGCAGAGCACGGTCTGTTCGCCGAAAAGGTCGGTCTCCGTCTCCTCTCGGAAGGTGGTCTCGATGATCCCGGCTTTGCCCCCGCCGATCGCCGCGGCGTAGGAAAGGGCCATGTCGCGCGCTTTTTTCGATCGATCCTGGTGCACCGCGATCAGCATCGGCGTGCCGCCGCCCGCGGTGTACGTCGCGCGCACGGTGTGCCCCGGAGCCTTCGGCGCGACCATCCAGACATCCAGATCCGCGCGCGGTTGCACCTGGCCGTAGTGGATGTTGAAGCCGTGCGCGAAGGCGAGCGCCGCCCCCTTTTTCAGGTTCGGCTCGACGTCCGCCTTGTACACCGCGGCGATGTGCTCATCGGGCAGCAGCATCATGACGATGTCGGCGGCGGCCACCGCTTCGGCCATTTCGGCCACCTTCAGCCCCGCCTTCCTCGCCTTGTCCCAGGATGCTCCGCCACGGCGCAGTCCGACGGTCACCTTGACGCCCGAATCGTTGAGGTTGAGCGCATGCGCGTGACCCTGCGATCCGTAACCGAGTATCGCGACCCGCCGACCCTTGACGAGCGAAAGGTCGGCGTCCTTGTCGTAGTACACCTTCATGCCGGCTCCTTTCTGCTGGCTGCCCGCCCCGCGGCGCGCGCCCTACACTCTGAGGATGCGGTTGCCGCGGCCGATGCCGCTCGTTCCGGTGCGCACGGTCTCGAGGATCAGTCCCGGCTCGATCGCAGCGAGGAACGCGTCGAGCTTGCCGCCGTCGCCGGTGAGCTCGATCGTGTAGGTGTTGTCCGAGACGTCGATCACGCGGCCGCGGAAGATGTCCGCAAGCCGCTTCATCTCCTCGCGCTCGCGGGGTCCGGCCTTCACCTTTACCAGCATCAGTTCGCGCTCGATGTGCTCGGCATCGGACAGGTCCACGACCTTGACCACCTCGATCAGCTTGTTGAGCTGCTTGGTGATCTGCTCGATGACGTCCTCCGAACCGGAGGTGACGATCGTCATGCGCGACAGCGACCGGTCCTCGGTCGGCGCCACCGTCAGCGACTCGATGTTGTAGGCGCGCGCCGAGAAAAGGCCCGCCACCCGCGAGAGCGCGCCCGGTTCGTTCTCGAGCAGGATCGAGACGATCCGCCGCATCAGAGGTCCTCGGCGAGGATCATCTCGGTGATGCCCTTGCCGCCCGGCACCATCGGGTAGACGTTCTCGGTGGGATCGGTGATGAAGTCGAGGAACACGAGCTCGTCCTGGCACGCGAGCGCCTCGCGCAGCGCCGGCTCGACGTCCTCGCGCCGCTCGATGCGCATGCCGCGGTGGCCGTAACCCTCGGCAAGCTTGACGAAGTCGGGCAGCGCGTCCATGTACGATTCCGAGTAGCGATTGCCGTGGAAGAACTCCTGCCACTGGCGCACCATGCCCATGTAGCGGTTGTTCAGGTTCACGATCTTGATCGGCAAGCGGTACTGCTTGCAGGTCGACAACTCCTGCAGGCACATCTGGATCGACGACTCGCCGGTGATGCACACGACGTCCGCTCCCGGGTTCGCGAGCCGCGCGCCCATCGCCGCCGGTAGGCCGAAGCCCATGGCGCCCAGGCCGCCGGAATTGATCCAGCGCCGCGGCCGGTCGAACTTGTAGAACTGCGCCGCCCACATCTGATGCTGGCCCACGTCGGAGGTGATGAACAGCTCGCGGTCCTTCGTCAGTGCGTACAGCGTCTCGATCACGAACTGCGGTTTGATCACCGGGGCCGTGCGGTCGTAGCGCAGACAGTCGCGCGCCCGCCACGACTCGATCTCTGCCCACCACGCCGCCATCGCTTCCGGGTCCGGCCGCGGCGCACCCGGCGTCTTGAGCAGCCGCAGCATCTCGTCGAGCACGTCGGGGATGTGGCCGACGATAGGCACGTCGACCTTGACGCGCTTCGAGATCGAGGACGGATCGATGTCGATGTGCACGATGCGGCGCGGGATCTGCGCGAAATGGGCCGGGTTGCCGATCACCCGGTCGTCGAAGCGGGCGCCTATGGCAAGCAGCACGTCGCAGTGCTGCATCGCCATGTTCGCCTCGTAGGTGCCGTGCATGCCGAGCATGCCGACGAACTGCGCATCGGTGCCGGGGTAGCCGCCCAAGCCCATGAGCGTGTTCGTGCAGGGCGCGCCCAGTAGCTTCACGAGCTCGCGCAGCTGAGGCGCCGCGTCCGACAGGATCACACCACCGCCCGCGTACACCATCAAGCGCTTGGCTTCGCCAAGGAGCTGGACGGCCTTGCGGATCTGGCCCGGGTGGCCCCGCCGCGTCGGGTTGTACGAGCGCAGCGCGACCGTCTCCGGATAGAAAAACTCGCAGCTGTGCGTGGTCACATCCTTCGGAATGTCGATCAGGACGGGACCTGGCCGACCCGTGCGCGCGATGTAGAACGCCTTCTTGATCGTCGGCGCGAGGTCGCGCACGTTCTTCACCAGGAAGTTGTGCTTGACGCAAGGACGCGTGATGCCGACCGTGTCGACTTCCTGGAACGCGTCCAGGCCGATCGCCGCCACCGGCACCTGACCGGTGAGGATGACCATCGGGATCGAGTCCATGTACGCGGTGGCGATGCCGGTCACGGCGTTGGTCACCCCCGGGCCGGAAGTGACCAGGCAGACGCCCACCTTGTTCGATGAGCGCGAGTACGCGTCGGCGGCGTGGGCCGCGGCTTGCTCGTGCCGGACGAGGACGTGGCGCACCCGGTCCTGCTTGAACAGCTCGTCGTAGATCCAGAGGACGGCCCCCCCGGGGTAGCCGAAGACGTAATCGACTCCTTCTTCCTGCAGGCATCGGACGACGATCTGGGCGCCGGTGAGGGTCTCGGTTTTGACTCGGTCCATGGCGTACGCGCTTTGCGGGAGAAATTTTTGAACGTTAATAATTCGCTGCGACGCGGTCAAGGCGCGGCTCGCCGGGCCCGCCGGCGAGCTTTGCTAAGATCGCGCCCACAACGACCCGGACCCACGGCCCCCGCGGCATCGAGGCAGGCCCCTGGCATCCCGTAGCGAGTTGTCGGCGTTCTTGGCGAGCGTCGAGCGCCGCGCGTTCAAGCAGGCGGTCTACGCAGTCCGCGACGGCGAGGCCGCTCTCGACATCGTCCAGGACGCCATGCTGCGGCTCGCCGAGCGCTACGGCGGTCGGCCGGCCGAGGAGTTTCCGCTCCTTTTCCAGCGTATCCTGCAGAACGCGATCCGCGACTGGTTCCGGCGCCAGAGGGTGCGTTCCCTGTGGACCACGCCGCTCTCGGCCCTTGCCTCTGGGAGCGACGAGGAGGACGAGCGAGATCCTCTGGAAACCCTCGCGCCCGGGGCAGGGTCCAACTGCGAACCCGAACCGATCGCGAAGCTGGAAGAGACGCAAGTGCTTGAAATTCTTGAGCAAGAAATTGCCCGGCTGCCCCCGCGTCAGCGGGAGGCCTTTCTGCTGCGTTATTGGGAGGAGCTCGACGTCGCGGAAACCGCGCAAGTGATGGGCTGCTCCGAGGGTAGCGTCAAGACGCATTGCTCGCGCGCGGCGCATGCGCTTGCCGTGGCGCTGCGGGCGCGAGGCATCACGCCATGACGGAGTTCAACGAAACGCGCTTTGCGGCCAGGATCCGGCCCCTGCTCAACCGAGCTGCGACGCTCGATGCGACCACGCGCGAACGCCTGCGGGCGGCGCGCGAACGAGCCCTCGCGGCGCACCGCCTGGAAACGCAAATGATGGCGGAGCTGGCGCTTGCCGGCGCGCGCGGGGGTGGCTTGCGCGGTCTATCGCTGAAGGTTCTTGCCGCGGCGCTCGTCGTGGGGCTTGCCTCCGCGGCCCTCTGGAACTGGCAGCAGCAGCGCCTGGCCGAGGTCGAAGAGATCGACGCGCTCCTGCTTGCCGACGATCTTCCCCTCGACGCGTACCTGGATCGCGGCTTCCAGGCATGGCTAAAGAAGCAGGCCACGCGCTGAGGCGCCTCGCTCTTGCCCTGCTGCTGGCCCTCGTCGCGGGCGCCGTCGCGGCCGAGCCGCGCGTACGGCGCCCCGCGTGGGCCGAACTCACCGCCGACCAGCAGCACGTGCTCGAACCGCTCAAGGCGGAGTGGGACCGCATGACCGTGGAACAGCGCCGCCACTGGATCGGAATCGCGAACCGCTACCCGAAGCTCGGCGAAAGGGAACAGGCGCGCGTGCGCGAGCGCATGACGGCATGGGCAAAGCTCTCGCCCCAAGAGCGTCGTCTCGCGCGCGAGCGCTACAAGAACATCGGCAAGCTGCCGCCCGAGAAACGGCAAGAGCTTGTCGAGCAGTGGGCGCAGTACCAGGCGTTGTCGCCGATAGAACGGCGCATGCTCGATGCGCCTGCGGTCGAAGATGTGCGCGAGCGGGGGCGGCGTCGGTCCAAGGCGCCGGCCGCAGGCGGCTCGGTCCGCCCGACTCCCCTTCCGTGAACCCCGCTCGCGCGGCGGGACTCGCGCGGCGTCTCGCCTCGCTCGGCTACGAGGCGATCCTTGCCCTCGCGGTCGGGTTCTTCGCCGTCTCCGCCTTTCAGCTCGCGGCCGGCACCGCCGAGATCACCGGCTGGCGCCTGCACCTGATGCAGGCGTTCCTCGTGTGCGTCTACACCGCCTACTTCGTTTACTGCTGGCGGCGCGGCGGCCAGACGCTGGCCATGAAGGCCTGGGGACTGCGCGTCGTCCGCGCCGACGGCCACCCGCTCGGCGCCGGCCGAGCGCTCGTGCGCTTTCTGCTCGCTTTCGTCTTCGTGCCGACGGGGGTCGGTCTCGTCTGGGCGCTCATCGACCGCGAGGGCCGGTTCCTGCACGACCGGCTCGCCGGCACGCGTCTTGAGCGCATCTGAGCGTTAGCGTCGCTCGACCGACCACATCATCGCCGCCGCGGCGCAAAGGAAAAGCAGCCCAGGCACCGCGGCGGCCGCTGGCGCTGGCCAGTGCTGCAGCACGCCCAGGTGCGCCGCAAGGCTGTTTAGCATGTGGAAAAAGATGCCGAGCAGGATGCCGAGAAACACCTTTACCCCCACCATGCCCGAGCGCGCGTGGAGGTACGCGAAAGGCAGCGCGAGCGCCATCATCACGAACACCGCGAGCGGATAAAAGAGCTTCTTCCACAGCGCGATTTCGTAGCGTCCCGTCTTCTGGCGGTTCGCTTCCAGGTGGCGCGTATACAGCCACAGCCTCCACGCGGACATGCGCTCTGGCGCGACGATCAGCACGTCGACGAGCGCCGGCGTCAGCGCCGAGCGCCATTCGAGCTCGGGGTGGTGTTCGGTGCGCACCGCGCCGTCGGCGAAGCGGGTCTGCGCGGCGCCGACCAACCGCCAGCGACCCGCGGCGATATGCTCGGCGCGCTCGGCCACGGTCGCCGCGCGCAGCCGCAGCGCGTCGTCGAACTCGTAGATGTACACACCCCCGAGCGCACGCGCATCCCGCGCTTCGCGCACGTTGACGAAGGTACGCCCGTCCTTGAACCAGAGTCCCGAGCGCAGCCCCTGGCCGATGGAGGCCGCGAGCGCCGCCATGCGCGTCTTCTGCGCCGCTTCCTCTGCCGCGGGCGCGATCCACTCGCCGAGCAAAAAAGTGGCGAGCACGAAGGGCAGTCCGGCGCGACCGAGCGCGCGCGCCGCGCCGGCGGGCGACAGGCCCGAGGCGCGCATGACCGTGTACTCGGAGTTGCTTGAGAGGTGCGCAAGCACGTACAGCGTGCCGATCAGCACCGCGACCGGCAGCAGCTCATAGGCGCGCGTGGGCAGCCACAACAGCACAACCGTGAACACCTGCAGCAAGTGGTAGTCGCCGGTGCCAAGATCGCGCAACTCGTTGATCAGGTCGAAGAACGCAAAGAGCGCGAGGAAGCCGCTCAGCACGAAGGCCACCGCGGCACGCACCTCGCGCGCGAGATAGCGCTCGAGCGTCGGCAGCGGCATCAGCGGCCCATGCCGCCGGCGCCGAGCCGGCGCAGGAACAGGAGGGTGAGCAAGACGAGCATGGCCGCGTGCACGACCCATAAGCCCGTGGCAAAGGCGAGCTTGCCCTGCGCCACGCGCGCCTGTGCGACCGAGAGCAGGTTCGCGTAGGTGACGTAGACGAGCAGCGCAAGGACCAGATTCACCGACCGCCCTGCGCGCGGGTTGACGACGCTCAAGGGGATGGCCGCCAGTGCAAGCAGCAGCGCCGACACCGGAATGCCGATGCGCCAGACGAGCTCGCCGAGGTGCGCGGCGATCGGCTGCGCGACCAGCGCCATCGTCGTGAGCGCTTTTGCCGACGGCACCGGCTCTTCCCCCTCACGCGGCATGATACGGATCGCGTAGCGCTCGAATTCCATGACCCGATATTCCGCCTCGCCCGGCACCGCTTCGTAGCGCCGGCCGCGCGTGAGCACGAGAAACCGGTCCCCGCTCGCGCTCGTCTCGGTGTGACCGTGCTCGCTCATCGTGACTCCCGTGCGGCCGTGCTGCACGGTGTGCACGAAGACGTTGCGCACCGAGGTCAGATCCCCGGCCACCGATTCGACGAAAAAGGTGCGCTCGCGCCAACGCGACTCCCCGAACACGCCGGGTTCGACACGAGCAATGTCATGGCGCGCATCGAGCCGCGCCCGATAGCGTTCGCTCATCGCCACCGCCCACGGCGACACTGCGAAGGTGAACACCGCGATGACGCCGATGATCGGCGCGGCAAAAGCGAGCACCGGCCGCACGCAGTCGGCGAACGAAACCCCCGAGGCCAGCCAGACGATCATCTCGGAATCGCGCCATAGGCGCGACAGCGTGAGCAGAACGGCGATGAACAGCGTGAGCGACAGCAGCACCGGCAGCGCCTGGAGCGAATAGAAACCGAGAAAAGCGAGCACCGCGTCGCTCGGGATCTTGCCGCCCGCGGCCTGACCGAGCAAACGCACCAGGCGCGTCGTGAGCGCGACAAGGTACAGCGTCAGGAAGGCCGCCACGGCGAGATTGGCCATCTCCCGCAGCAGCGAGCGCCGGAAGATCATGCGATACTTTGCGCCGTTTCGGCTGCGCAGCGGAGGATGCGATGCAATTTAGCATACGGCGCGAGGCACCCGAGCGCACAAAGACCGGCTGTCTGGTACTCGGCGTGCACCGCCAGGACGGCAAGCCGGAATTGACGGCCGCGGCCGCGCGCGTCGACCGCGCCGCGGGCGGTGCCCTGCGCCGCGTGCTTGCGCGCGGCGACTTCCCCGGGCGCACCGGCACGACGCTCTACCTGCCCGCGCCGGCGGAGGTCGCGGCCGAACGGCTGCTGCTGGTCGGCCTTGGCGAGCGCGCCGAGTTCGCCGAGAACGCATACCGCGAGGCCCTGCGCGCAGCCGCCGGTGCGCTGCGCGAACTCGGTGCGCGGAGCGCCGCGCTGGCGCTCGCCGAACTCGCGGTCGGCGAGCGGCCGGCGGCGTGGAACGTGCGCCAATGCGTGCTCGTCACGCGCGAGACTTTCTACCGCTTCGACGAGTTGAAGACGCAGAACACCGCGCCTGCGCCGGCGCTCGCCGAAGTCGCTCTGCTCTATGGCGAGTCGGCGCCGGGGCGCCAAGCGCAGCAGGCGCTCGCCGAGGCGATGGCGACGGCCGACGGGGCCGACCTCGCGCGCACGCTGGGCAACCTGCCTGCGAACCACTGCACGCCCGCGCGCCTGGCCGCCGAGGCGCGGCGCCTTGCGCGCACGCACCGGGTCGCGGTCCAAGTGCTCGAACGGCGCGACCTGGAAAGGTTCGGCATGGGGGCGTTCCTCGCCGTGACGCGGGGCGCGCACGAACCGCCAAAGCTGATCGTGCTGCGCTACCGGGGTGCAGGGCCGCGGCGCGCGCCGCTCGTCTACGTGGGCAAGGGCGTCACGTTCGACACGGGGGGCATCTCGCTCAAGCCGGCAGCCGACATGGACGAGATGAAGTACGACATGTCCGGCGCCGGCAGCGTCCTCGGCACGATGCACGCGCTTGCCACGATGAAGGCGCCGGTGCACGTGATCGGCGTCATTCCGGCCTGCGAGAACATGCCGGGGGGCGGGGCGACGCGCCCCGGCGACGTGGTGAAGACGATGTCCGGCCAGACCGTCGAGATCCTCAACACCGACGCCGAAGGGCGGCTCATCCTGTGCGATGCTCTTGAATACGCGCGTCGGTTCCGTCCCGGCGTGGTGATCGACGTCGCCACGCTCACGGGCGCGTGCGTGATCGCGCTCGGTCATGTCGCAACTGGCGTGTTCACCCGCGACGAGCAGCTGGCGCGCGAGCTCACCGCCGCGGGCGAGGACACGTGGGACCGCGTCTGGCGCCTGCCCCTCTGGGAGGACTACCAGGAGCAGCTGCGCTCCAACTTCGCCGACACCGCCAACGTGGGCGGGCGCCCGGCCGGCAGCGTCACCGCCGCCTGCTTCCTTGCGCGCTTCACCAAGGGTCTGCGCTGGGCGCACCTCGACATCGCCGGCACCGCTTGGCGCAGCGGCCGGGAAAAGGGCTCGACCGGACGGCCCGTGCCGCTCCTCGTGCGCTTCGCCCTCGCGCATTTCGGGCAGTGACCGAGGCCGATTTCTACTTCAACGCCGAGGACCGGCTCCAGATCGCCTGCCGTTTGGCCGCACGGACGTGCGCCGAGCGGTTGCGCACGGTGGTCTGCGCGCCGGATGCGGAAAGCGCGCAGCGTTTCGATCGGCTGCTATGGAGCTGGCCGGCGACCGCTTTCGTGCCGCACTGCCGCGCGGACGATCCGCTGGCGGCCGAGACGCCGGTGCTGATCGCGATCGAAGGGGATCCCCTGCCCGAAGGCGACGTGCTGCTCAATCTCGCGCCCGACTGCCCGAGCGGCTGGGAGCGCTACCGCCGCGTGCTGGAAGTCGTCTCGCGCGAGGAGGCTGACCGGGCGCGTGCGCGCGCGCGCTACGCCCGCTACCGTGCAGCGGGCTGCACGCTGCGCGCGCACGACCTCGCGCAGGAGCAGGGACGACGGTGAGCGCGGGGCACGGAAATCCGCTCATCGAGCGCGTCGACGCCCTGCTACGGCGTCACCGCGCAGAGGGCGAACACGCGGCCCCGCCGGTGGCGAGCAGCGCGGACGCACCCGCCGTAGCCGAGGGTCACGCGGTCGGGGAGCCGGCGCTACGCGAGGAGGTCGCTTCCCCGGAGCTCGCCAGTGCCGCAGAGGCATCGACTCGGGCCGAAGCCTCGGGCGCCGCACCGGGGCAGCCCGCGGGGCAAGAGGACGACTACCCGCTCCTTACCGAGGTCGCCGCCGAGGGGCTTTCCCCGATCGCCGAGGCACAGCTCGCCGAGCTTGCGCGCGAGATCGAGCAGGCCCTGCTCGGACGCCTTGCGGCGCAGCTCGAACAGTCGGTGCGCCAGGCCGTGCGCGAGGCCGTCGGACGGCTCGCGGCAGGGGCTCTGCCCAAGGAGCGCCCGTGAGCCTTCCCAAAAGCTTCGATCCCAAGGCGGTCGAGGAGCGTTGGTACCGGCGCTGGGAAGAGGCGGGCTGGTTCCGCAACCGGCCCGAAGCCGGGCGCGAACCCTACTGCATTCAACTGCCGCCGCCGAACGTGACCGGCACGCTGCACATGGGGCACGCGTTCCAGCAGACGCTCATGGACGTGCTCATCCGGTACCACCGCATGCGCGGCGCCGACGCGCAATGGGTGGTCGGCACCGATCACGCGGGAATCGCCACCCAGATCGTCGTCGAGCGGCAGCTGGCCGAGGAGGGGCTGACGCGCCAAGGGCTCGGGCGCGAGCGCTTTCTCGATCGGGTCTGGCGCTGGAAAGAACAGTCCGGATCGACGATCACGCGCCAGATGCGGCGCCTCGGCGCCTCGGCCAACTGGGAATACGCGGACGCCGAAGGCGTACGCGGCGGCTACTTCACGATGGATGCGCGCATGTCGCGCGCGGTCGTGGAGGTGTTCGTCCGCCTCTACGAGCAGGGGCTCGTCTACCGCGGCCAGCGCCTCGTCAACTGGGATCCGGTGCTCGGCACCGCGGTGAGCGACCTCGAGGTGGACGCCGAGGAGGAAGACGGCCGGCTGTGGGAGCTGCGCTACCCGGCTGCCGACGGCTCGTGGGCGCTCGTCGTCGCGACCACCCGCCCCGAGACGATGCTCGGCGACACGGCGGTCGCTGTGCATCCGGACGATGCGCGCTACGCCGCTTTCGTCGGGCGGCGCGTGCGCTTGCCGCTCTGCGAGCGCACGATCCCCGTCATCGCCGACGCGGCGGTCGACCCCGCATTCGGCACCGGCTGCGTCAAGGTCACTCCCGCGCACGATTTCGCCGACTGGGCGATCGCGCAGCGCCACGGCCTGCCGGTGCTCTCCGTGCTCGGCCCCGACGCGCGCGTGAACGAGAACGCCCCGGCCGCGTACCGCGGGCTCGACCGTTTCGAGGCGCGCGCGCGGGTGCTCGCGGACCTCGCCGCGGGCGGCCATCTGGTGTCGGAGCGGCCGCACCGGCTGCGCGTCCCGCGCTCCGGTCGGACCGGGGCGGTGGTCGAGCCGATGCTCACTGCGCAGTGGTTCGTGCGCATGGCTCCGCTCGCACGTGCGGCCCTCGAGGCGGTCGCGCGTGGCGAGGTGCGCTTCTTCCCGGAACACTGGACGACGACGTACAACCACTGGCTCGAGAACATCCAAGACTGGTGCATCTCGCGCCAGCTGTGGTGGGGACATCAGATCCCGGCCTGGTACGACGCGTCCGGCCGTATTGTCGTTGCGCGCAACGAGGCCGAGGCGCAGGCCAAGGCCGCGGCCTTGGGGCTTGCCGGTCCGCTCGTGCGCGACCCGGACGTGCTCGACACCTGGTTTTCCTCGGCGCTCGTGCCCTTCTCGTCGCTCGGCTGGCCCGAGCGCACGCCGGACCTCGAGCGCTACCTGCCCTCGGCGGTGCTCGTCACCGGCTTCGACATCATCTTCTTCTGGGTCGCGCGCATGGTGATGATGACGCTGCATTTCACCGGCCGCGTGCCGTTCCGCCACGTCTACATCAACGCGCTCGTGCGCGACGCCGAAGGGCAGAAGATGTCGAAGTCAAAGGGCAACACGCTCGATCCCATCGACCTCATCGACGGCATCGGCTTGCCGGAACTGCTCGCCAAATCGACGACGGGGCTTTTGCGCGCCGACCACCGCGAGCGCATCGAACGGTACGTGCGCTCGCACTTTGCGCAGGGCATCCCCGCCTTCGGAGCCGATGCGTTGCGTTTCACTTTTGCCTCGCTCGCCGGTTTCCAACGCACGCTCAACTTCGACCTCAGCCGCTGCGAGGGCTACCGCAACTTCTGCAACAAGCTCTGGAACGCGACGCGCTTCGTGCTGTTGAACGCCGAAGGCCGCGACTGCGGGGCGGACGAGGCCGCGCCCGTCGCGCTCTCGCTCTGGGACCGCTGGATCGTGAGCACGCTACAGCGCGCGGAAAAAGAGGTCGCCGAGGCGCTTTCCACATACCGCTTCGATCTCGCGGCCTCGGCGCTCTACCACTTCGTCTGGGACGAGTACTGCGACTGGTACCTCGAGGCGGCGAAAGTGCAGCTCGCCTCGCCGCAGGAAGCGGTGCAACGCGGCACGCGGCGCACGCTCGTGCGGGTGCTCGAGGCGGCGCTGCGGCTCGCCCATCCGTTCATTCCCTTCATCACCGAAGAGCTTTGGCAGCGCGTCGCGCCCCTGGCCGGCTGCGCGGGCGAGACGGTGATGCTCGCACCCTATCCGGCGTGCGATCCTGAGCGGATCGACGCCGACGCCGAAGCCGAGGTGCGGTGCCAGAAAGCGCTCGTCACGGCCTGCCGCAACCTGCGCGGCGAAATGCGCATCGCGCCAGGCGCCCGCGTCCCGCTCCTCGTTGCGGGCGCCGACCCGAGGCTTGCGACGGCCGCGCCGTACCTCGTCGCGCTCGCCCGACTGACGGAGCTGCGGCGCGTGCAAACGCTGCCGCTCGTCGATGCGCCGGTTGCCGTGGTGGGTGAGCTGCGTCTGATGCTCGAGGTCGTCGTGGATGCGGGCGCCGAGCGCGAGCGGCGCGCGCGCGAGACCGCGCGGCTCGAGGCCGAGATCGCAAAGAGCCAAGCGAAGCTCGCGAACGCGTCTTTCCTCGAAAGGGCACCCGAGGCGGTCGTCGCCCAGGAGCGTGAGCGGCTGGCGCGCTTCGAAGCGACGCTCGCGCGCCTGCGCGCTCAGTAGGTTCCGGGCCGGTACTGGGGGTGCTCGGCGAACGGCGGTGAGCGGCCGACCAGGTTCTCGAGCAAGATCAATTCAGCGTCGCTGTGGTTCTGGACTGGCGCCTCGGCGATCGGCCGCGCCGCGCCGCGCGCGGCGATCCAGCGCGGACTCTCGTGATACGTCGTGCGAACGATCTCGCGCAGTTGCGGATCGTCGCGCACGGCGAGCTCGGCCTCGCCGTAGCACAGGCAGACGTAGGTGCGCGCCGGCTCGATTTCGACGTATAGGCCACTGCCGCGGATGCCGACCGTCGCGGTCGGCGTCTCCACGCGCCGCGGCACCCCTGACGAAAATACCGAGAGCACGGCGCCACTGGCGATGCGCAGCACCGTCACGAGGGCGCGTGCTTCCGCCCCTGCCAGCTCTACACGCGAATCGCCGCGCACGAGAAACGCATCCCGCTCGACCACGAAGACGAGTTCGGCACCGGGACCGGTCGTGACGAGCTGCCCGGACCGCACGGCCATGCCCCTTTGCGCCCGCACGCCGTCGATGCGGGCATCGCCACGCACCCAATGCACCCCCCTTTCGACGCGGCCGGCCGCGAGCGCGCGGCCGGCAAGCGCAAGGGCCGCTACACCAGCGACAAAGCGCCGGCGCGCCGCGTCGCTCACGCGGCCGCCCGCACCTGGCGCGCGGCCTGGGGCGAGGCCGCGCCAGACGCGCCCGGCCACCCGTGGTCGAACTCCCAACCGTACTGCGCCGAAAGGCGGGACCGGAACACCGATTCGACCAGCCGCTCGCCGCCCGGCGCGTCGGGCCAGTCGGCGGCAGCAAGGCCCAGCCGCGCACGGATCTCGGCCCGGGAGGCGCGCAGCGGATCCCAGGGCCGAGCCGCAAAGAGCAGCGCGGGCAGCGCGGCTTCGACCACCGCGCAGCCGTATAGCCGTCGCGCCCGAACCGGAAGACGGCGCGCACCGTAGAAGCGGATCGACCCGTCCTCATAAACAGCGTGCAGTCCGAGCTGCCGGCAGCAGGCGACCGCGGGCGCTGTCCCCCACGCCGGCCAGCGCGCAGTCCGCCCGGGCGCGTCCGCGCAGGGAGCGACAAGCGCGACAATGCGGTCGCCCGCACTGGGGCAGTCGGCCACCCGGTACAGCCGCGCCGTCACGAGCGGAACCGGTGCGAGCGCTTCCGCCCAGAGCACGGTCGGCGCGCCCGCCGTGGCGGCGGTACGCTCCACCGCCGCGTGCCAAGCGGCCGCGTCGAGCGGACCGAGCCGCATCCAGCTCGCGCTCCGGCTCATCCCGCAGTCCTTGGCAGAGCGATCGCCGCGCGCTTCACAGCCTGGGAGGGTAGCAGAAACCCCGCCCGCGCACCGCTCGCTATCTGCGCTTGTTCCCCTTTTTCTTCGGCTCCGGCATGCGCGCGAGCGCCGCCTCGACCGCCCGGGTGAGCGTTTTCAGCACCTTGATGCGCGCGTAGTACTTGTTGTTCGCTTCGACGAGCGTCCAGGGCGCGGCCGCCGTCGAGGTGCGGTCGACCATGTCGCAGACCGCATTCTCGTAGTCCTCCCACTTGCGCCGGTTGCGCCAGTCCTCCTCGGTGATCTTGAAGCGTTTGAACGGAGTCTTCTCCCGCGCCTTGAAGCGCCGGTACTGCTCGTCTTTGCCGATGGCGAGCCAGAATTTGACGAGCACGATGCCGTGGCGCAGCAGCGCGCCCTCGAAGTCGTTGATCTCCGAGTAGGCGCGCATCCAGTCGGCCTCCGCGCAGAAGCCCTCGACCCGCTCGACGAGCACACGCCCATACCAGGAGCGATCGAAGAAGGTAAAGCGGCCAAGCCGCGGGATGTGCCGCCAGAAGCGCCACAGGTACGGCTGCGCCCGCTCCTCTTCGGTCGGCGCGGCGACCGGCACGTTCGTGTACAGGCGCGCATCGAGCGCCTGCGTGATGCGCCGCAGAGCGCCACCCTTGCCCGCGGCGTCGTTGCCCTCGAAGACCGCGACCACCGACAGCGACTTGAAGCGCGGATCGCGCGCGGCAAGGGCAAGCCGCCCCTGCCACTTCTCGAGGGCGCGCCGGTATTCCTCGCGGCTCATCGGCTGGTCGAGCTGCAGGGCGCGCAGCACGTTCAATCGGTCCGCGGCGGTCGCGATCGGCGGCCTGTGCACGGGCGCACGCGAGGCGGGTTTGGCGTCCAGCCTTTCGCGCAGCGCGGCAAGCAGGTGCCGGCCGAAGGCGAGCGCGCGGTAGCGCGCATCGGCACCAGGAATAACCATCCAAGGGGCTTCGGCGGTCGAGGTCTTGCGTAGGAAGGGTTCGCAGACGCGCACGAATTTTTTGTACAGCTTGAAGTACTCCCACTCGCGCTCGGTCACGCGCCAGCGCGTGTCCGGATCCTTCTCGAGCTCGCGCAGACGCTCCTTCTGCTGGGCGCGCGACAGGTGGAACCAGTACTTGAGCAGCAGCACGCCCTCGTCCCCCAGCATTTTCTCCAGCCGCACGATTTCGGCGATCGCCGAGTTGAATTCGGCCTCGGAAGCCCGGCCCATGACCCGTTCGATGATCGGCATCGTGTGCCAGGCGCCGAAGAACACGCCGATGCGACCTTTGGGAGGCAGTGCGCGCCAGAAGCGCCACTGTGCCGGCCGCTCCCGCTCCTCGTCGGAAGGCTCGAAAAAGGCATGCGTGTGGATGTGCCGAGGGTCCATCCACTCGTTGAGCAGATTGACGGTCTCGCCCTTGCCGGCACCTTCCACCCCGGCAATCAGGATGAGCACCGCCAAGCGCCCGTTTTCCTTCAGGTCGTACTGCGCGTTGAGCAACGCTTCGCGCAGCTTGGGCTCCTCGCGGCGGTACGTTGCCTTGTCGATGCGGTGATCGAGGCTGGCCGATTCGAACACGCGCGCTCCTTGCTTTTCTTTTCAAGCGAGGTCGGGACCGATCGCCGCGCGCAACAGCACCTGCCTTGCGCCGCCGCGCACGCGCGATTCGAGCCACACGAGGGCACCCTTCTTGAGGCTCCAGTCCTGCACGCGCCCGGTGAGCGCAAGCGCGGCCGCCTGTCCGAGCGTCGGCTGATGGCCGACGACGACCACGGTCGCCTCCGCCTCGGGCCAGCCGCACGTCGCGAGCACCGCCTCAGGGGCGGCGCCGACGTCGAGCGCGGCCACCGTCTCGAAGTCAGCGACGAGCACTCGCGCCGTTTGTTGCGCGCGCCGAGCGGGGCTCGCGAGCACGCGCGTGCCCTTGGGCAACCTTTCGCCAAGCCACTGGGCGACCCGTTTTGCCTGCCGCCGCCCCTTCGTCGTCAGGCGCCGCTCGGCATCCGGCGTGCCGTCGGCCGCCTCCGCATGCCGCCACAGAATCAGCTCCATGCGCTCGTTTCCTCCTTTGCGCATTTTGCGCCGCCGCGCTGCGCATACCGCATGACCACGATCAAAATCAGCTTTCCGCCTCGCGCCAGAAAGACGGAGCGCGTCGGAACGCCTTCCACTGCTTCGCGAGCCGGCGCCGCCGCTGCGCGGCCCGCGCCGCCAGCCAGTGCTCGAGCATGTCGCACGCTTCGCCGACGAGCGGACCGCGCGCAAGCCGGCGCGTCTCGGCGAGCATCGCTGGCGCGACAGTGCAGTCGTTCAGTTCGCCGAGGAGGTCCTGCAGCTCGCCCAGGACGCGCAGCATCGGCTCGGCTTTGGCGCGCCCGAAAACCGGCGCGAAGAATCCGGCGGCGTAGCGCAGGCGCTTGGCGGCGATGCGCAGGCGGTGCAGCTGCGCCGCGTCGCGCCGTGCAATGCGCCGCCCCCGCCGCAGCACACGCCGGTGGGCGCGCTCGAGCATCGCGCGCGCGACAGGGCGCACGGGCCCGTGCCACGTCGCACGCCGCTCCGGCGGCAAGTCCTCGAGCCAGCGGGCGGCGGCGAGCCAGCGCGCGAATCCGAGCACCGCGAGGGTCGTGCGACGCGAACCGATGGCACGCCGCGCAGCATTGTGTGTGCGCGCGCGCAACCGAGCCACCGCCGTGACGAGCGCGTGCAGGCCACGGTGGCCGGGAAAGCGCCGTGCAGCGGCGGCGAGCAGCTCGGCCGCGAACACGTCCCAATCCCGGGCCGGGCCGAGCGCGCGCGCGACGGCCCGAAGCGAGGCCAAGGGCTGCGCCGACGCTCCCTCGGGGAAGAGCGGCCCGAAGACGCGCAACGCCGCATTCAGCCGTCGCAACGCGACCCGCACCTGGTGCAGGTATTCGGGATCCCGTCCCGCCCGCGCTCCGGTCAGATTCGCCTCGAAATGCGCAAGACAGTGCCAGCCCACCGTTTGCAGCGCTTCGAGCGCTCGGGCACCCCGGCGCACGACGCCGAGCGGTGCGTGGCGCGGCGGGGGTTCGGCCCCGGCGGCGAGCGCGTAGCCGCGCTCGGCCTTCGAGCGGGGGTCGAGACGCAGGAGATGGCGGCCGGCGAGCTCGAGTGCGAAAGCGTAGAGGTCGGCCTCGCCGCCCTCGCGCAGCTCGAGCTCGACCTCGCTCACCACAGCGCGACGCCTGCCGGCGCGGATCGCGCCGCGGTCGAGTGCGACCTCGATGCGCACGCCGGGGCTCGGCGACACTTCGCAGCGGCGGCGTTCGACCTCGACGCGAAAGGCGGGAACGAGCGCCGCCCGGCCGAGCGCGCGGGCGATGCGGGCGGCGATTTCCGCGTCGGGCACTGCGACCAGGTCAGGCCGCGCATCCGCAAGCGGCTGCTCGAGCTCGATGCGTCGGTGCGCACCGCCTCGCGCCCCGCCGGCAAGCTTCACCGATTGGATCCAGTGTCCGCCTTCGCGCCGCACGCGCAGCACTATCCCGCGCCGCCACAGCGCGCCTGCGGGCGAGTCGTAGTACAGCGCTTCGAGTCGCTCGCCGCGGCCTGCGAGGCCCTCGAAGAGCGGATCGGCCGCAATGCGCTCGAGCGTACGAGGCCCGGCAGCGAGCTTCAGCTCGATTTCGCGCGCGGACATCAGTGCCGGCGCAGTGTACGCTTATTAGGTTCCGTCTGCGGCGTGCACGGTTTCCAACCGGGGCTAGCGGGCGCCAGGGCAACGATCCCGGCTGCGGCCGCTACCCGCCCCGCGCGCAGAGCGCGCGCTCCCTCGGCCACGCGGCGATCCTCGTCCTTGCACCATCGGCCCGCGCGCGCACGCCGACCCGGCTGCACTGCGCTCAGGAACCGCTTACTTGTGCTTGAGGTAGAAGGTGTAGACCTTGTCGGCCTCGGACTGCTCGAGCAGCACGTGCCCGGTCTGCTTCGCAAAAGCCTGAAAATCCTTCACCGATCCGGGGTCGGTGGCGAGAATCTTCAGCACCTGCCCGCCCTGCATTTCGCTGAGCGCCTTTTTCGCGCGCAGGATCGGTAGCGGGCAGTTGAGGCCGCGGGCGTCGAGCTCCTTGTCGAAGTTCATGGCGTGGTCCCCGTTTCCCTTGGGCGTATCAGGCAAATCGCACCAGCAGCTCGGCCACGCGCGCGGCGCCACGGCGCCGGCCCGCAGCTTGCTCGCGGATCATGCAAGCGACCATCTCGTAAAAAGCCCGGTCGAGCGCCCGGCGCGCGGCAGCGAGCTGCTGCGCGATATTCTCGCACGACTCGCCCCGCTCGACCATGCGCCGCAGCGCGCGCACCTGCCCTTCGACGCGCGCAAGCCGCGCCTCCATCGCCTTGCGCTCGACCTCGCCGCGCACCGCCAGATCGACCATCGAACCCTCCTTCACTTTCCGGGCAGGGACTATACCCCAGGCGGCGACGGGTGCAGAGAGCCGACGTTGCGCCGCGCCATAAAAGTTCACGGATGCATTCATCAACAAAATCTAGACCTCATACTCCCCCGGGGTATTAGGCTGCGCACCACGCATCCCTTCGACCGGCTCCAATGTCCACACTGCCTGACCCGGCCACGCTCGACCGTCTGATCGCCGAACGGTTGGATGCCTTGCTCCCCGCCAAGCTCGCCGAGCTGCGGCAAAAGGCGACACCTTCGCTCACGATCATTGCGACCAAGGGAACGCTCGACTGGGCGTATCCGCCCTTCATCCTTGCCTCGACCGCTGCCGCGCTCGGCTGGAATGCGGCGATCTTCTTTACTTTTTACGGATTGAACCTGCTGCGCAAGGACCTGAGCGGCCTCAAGGTGAGTCCGCTCGGCAACCCCGGCATGCCGATGAAGATGCCCTTTGGTCCGGAATGGTTCAAGGCGATCGAGTGGAACATCCCGAACGCCGTACAGGCGATCGTTCCCGGCTTCGAGGCGATGTGCACCGCGCTCATGAAGCAGACGATCAGCTCGAAGGGGGTCGCCACGATCGCGGAGCTACGTCAGGCGTGCATCGACGCGGGCGTCCAGCTGATCGGCTGTCAAATGACGGTCGACCTCTTCGGTTTCACGCGCGAAGATTTCATCCCGGAAGCAAAGGACTTCGTCGGCGCGGCGACCGTCCTGCCGATGGCGCGCGACGCCGACGTGAGCCTGTTCATCTAGGGGGAGGAAAAATGAAGGAGGACAAGACCACGGGAAGGCTTCCGAGGCCGAAAAAGACGCTTGCCCTCGCACTCGCGGCGGCGCTCGCCGCGCCATCGCCCGCCCTTGCGACGCTCGGCTATTTTGCGCACGGCTACGGCCTCAAGGCGAAGGGCATGGGTGGGGTCGCAATCGCGCTGCCGCAGGATACGACCTCCGCCATTACCAACCCGGCCAACCTCGGTTTGGTCGGAAACCGGATCGACCTCGAAGTCGAGTGGTTCCGGCCGAACCGCGGAGCCGAAATAGTCAACCCGCTCCTTGGCGGCACCTGGGATGCGAACGGCCGCAAGGACTTCATCATCCCGGGGGTGACGTTCGGCCGTGCCCTCCGGCCTGACCTCTCGGCCGGCCTGCTCGTCTACGGTAACGGCGGCATGAACACGACTTTCGACCGCAATCCATTCGCGGCCCTCGGGGGCTCGAACCCGGGCGGCGTCGACTACATGCAGCTTTTCCTTTCGCCTACGATCGCCTGGAAGCCGAGCGAGAATCACGCACTCGGGCTCAGCCTGAATTTCGTCTACCACCAATTCGGCGCCCAGGGCCTCGAGCCTTTCGCCCCTCTTTCCGCCAACCCCGGTAACGTCACGAACCTCGGTCGCGACGACTCCTGGGGCATCGGCTTTCGGCTTGGCTGGACAGGTCGGGTGAGCGAGTCCGTCACGCTCGGCGCCATGTGGCAGCCCAAGACGAACATGGGAAAGCTCGACCGCTATCGCGGCCTGTTCCGTAACGGCGGCGATCTCGACATCCCGGCCCTTTGGGGAGTGGGCATCGCGCTACGCGCAACGCCCCGGCTCACCGTGGCGGCGGACTTGCAGCGCATCGATTACGCGAAGATCCCGGCGATCGGCACTGCGCCCGACTGCTTGTTCGCTGGCACCTGCCAGCTCGGCGCCGCGGACGGTCCCGGCTTCGGCTGGCGCAACATGAGCGCGCTCAAGCTCGGCCTGGGTTACGAGTGGTCGCGAGAGCTGACGCTACGCGCGGGCTTTGCGACCGGCCGTCAGCCCATCCCGGAGCGCCACACCTTCCTGAACGTCATCTTCCCCGCGGTGATGGAGGATCACCTCACCCTCGGTGCGACGTGGAAGTTGGGTGACCACGAGCTGACGATCGGCTACATGCACGCTTTCCGCAAGAAGGTGAACGGCTCGGGCTCCATCCCTGGAGCCTTCGGAGGCGGCGAGGCGAACCTGCGCATGCACCAGAACGCGATCGGTATCGGTCTGGGCTGGCGGATGTAAGTCTTCGATAGTGCAACAACTTTTCTGTAAATTTGCCTGGCCGATGGCATGACGATTGGGTTACAGGTTGAAGTTGAGATAGA